>Ga0187765_10000482_pt1 | contig 14595 bp, 14 predicted proteins | sample 0216_QUI02_MP05__3_FD_133018 | JGI IMG/M metagenome (GOLD analysis project Ga0187765, IMG submission 133018) | Tropical peat soil microbial communities from peatlands in Department of Meta, Colombia - 0216_QUI02_MP05_10_MG | ecosystem: Environmental > Terrestrial > Soil > Wetlands > Peat ...
CCGGCGCCGACTGGAACCGCCTTTTGCATGGCGCGCCCGCGGATGCGCAACAGGCGCGCCGCGTCGGGGACTGAAATTGCGCGCGCGGCGGCCAGCGCCGAATATTCGCCGAGCGAATGGCCGGCAACGAAGGCGACATGTCGCGCCACGTCGAGACCGGCCTCTTGTTCAAGAACACGCAAAACCGCGATAGAAACCGCCATCAGCGCCGGCTGCGCATTTTCCGTCAATGTGAGGGATTCGGCCGGACCGTTCCAGATCGTGTCGCTGAGCCTCTCGCCCAAAGCCGCATCGATCTCATCGAAAACTTGTCGGGCCGGAGGAAATGCCTCGGCCAGCGCCTTGCCCATACCGACGGCCTGGCTGCCCTGGCCGGGAAAAACCAACGCAACTGTCATCGGCTGTTATTTGCCCCTAAGAGATCAAAGGCCGCGCAGGGCCCGGCGAAAGATACCGCCGTGGCCGTGATGTCAAGGCGATCACAGGCTGGCATTAAGCAATAAATAGAGGTCGGAGCGTGCATTTCCGCGTGCCCTTGCCTTTCTGGATAGGCCGCGTATAAGGCCCGCTTTCCGCTCGACCCTGGCCGGGGGCTGAACGGACGGCCGTGCGTTCTGGCGCGGTGGGACCTTTGGGTCCGGCGTCCGGTGTTCCCGCCTTCAGAGCATTCGAGCCTTTCCCGAAGGGTTCGAGGGGCTTCGCGCCCGGGCGAGCACGGTGGTCGTGCACGATCGCGAACAGCGGCAATCGCTTTCGGACAGATCATGCGCAAACTAAGGAAAGGGCAGCCATGCCGCTCTATGAACACGTCTATCTTGCGCGCCAGGACGCCAGTGCGCAGCAGGTCGATGAATTGACCGCGCAACTCAAGGGCGTCATCGAAGGGCTCGGCGGATCGATCAAGAAGGCCGAATATTGGGGCGTCAAGTCGCTCTCCTATCGCCTCCGCAAGAATCGCAAGGCGCATTTCACGCTGATGGACATCAACGCGCCGCCGCCGGCAATCAACGAGATCGAACGCCTTGAACGGCTCAACGAAGATGTTCTTCGCTATCTGACCATCAGGGTCGATGCGCATGAAGAGGGCCCGTCGGCGATGATGCGCCGCGCCGAACGCGATCGCGATCGCGAGGAGCGCCGCGGCGATCGGGGGGACCGCGGTGAGCGTGGCGAGCGTGGTGACCGGCCGCGGGATCGCGACCGGCGCGGCCGCGACGATTCCGAAATCGACAACCGCGTGGAGGACTGACCGATGGCAATGTCACCACAGGCTGGCGGCCGCCGTCCGTTCTTCCGCCGCCGCAAGAGCTGTCCATTCTCCGGCGCCAACGCGCCCAAGATCGACTACAAAGACGTTAAATTGCTGCAGCGGTTTGTTTCCGAGCGCGGCAAAATCGTGCCCAGCCGCATCACGGCCGTTTCGGCGAAAAAGCAGCGCGAACTCGCCCAGGCCATCAAGCGCGCACGCTTTCTCGGCTTGTTGCCCTACGTGATCCGCTAAGCGAGGCCGCCATGGAAGTCATTCTGCTCGAACGCATTGCCCGGCTCGGTCAAATGGGCGACGTGGTGCGCGTGAAGGACGGATTTGCGCGGAATTTTTTGCTTCCGCGCGGCAAAGCGCTGCGCGCCACCGGCGAAAATCGCACGCGCTTTGAAAAGATGAAGAGCGAGCTCGAGGCGCGTTCGCTCACGCTCAAGACCGAAGCGGACCAGGTCGCCGGCAAACTCGACGGCAAAAGCTTTACGGTTTTGCGCCAGGCTTCCGAAGGCGGCCAATTATTCGGCTCGGTGTCGCCCCGCGACCTCGTCGCGTTGCTCGCCGATGGTGGCTTTCGCGTCAACCGTAACCAGCTTGCAGTCAACGCACCGATCAAAACGATCGGCCAACACAAGGTGCCGATCGCGCTGCACCCCGAGGTGGAAGTCTCGATCAAGGTGATCGTCGCCCGCAACGAAGACGAGGCGGCACGGATCGCGCGCGGCGAGGATGTGACGCAGTTGCGCGAGCCCACCGAGCAGGAAGCGGCCGCGATTGCCGCGGAAGCATTTTTTGAGCCGGGCGCCGGCGAGGCGGCGCAACCGGCGGAAGACGCCGAAGCACCCGAGACGCCGCCACCGGACGAAAGCGCCGGAGCGGATCGAAGCTCCTAGTCGGGAATGTTGTCGCGCGGCACCGGCTCGCCGTCATTCGACTGCGAGTCCGCCGGAACCCCCGCGCTTGTGGTTGGCCGTAACTCCGGGGCTTCGGCGGCACTCGAGGGCGGGCTGGTGACTGGAGCGGCCACCACAGGAGCAGGCTCCTGTTGGACAGGCGCTCCCTCTTCATGTGCCGGCTCACCGACATGTCCCGGCTCACCTGCCCGGGCTGGTTTTTCCGGTTCGGATTTTGGTGACACGGAGGCCGCTCGAGGCTTCGCCTCATGGCCCTTGGCCTCCTGGCCTTTGGTTTCCTGACCCTTCGCCTCCGGCCCTTTCGGCTCCTCAGATTTGGCCCGCTGATCCGGTTTCGCCGCTGGCGCATTGCCGCCGGCACCGATGACGTAAGCGGCAAGAGCCGCCGCTTGTTGGCTGCTTGCCGCATAGTGCTCGCGCAAAAATAGCGAAAGCGTCAGGCTGTTGCGGCCGTTTGCCAGCCCGCGTGTACTCTTGTGACACACCGCGCAATCATTCGCGAACAGCTCCGAGGCAGATTTGCCCTGATCGATATTGACCTGACCCCGCGTCGGTCCGGGGGAGATCACGGCAATGCCGACCCCCGAAATTAGCCCAATCACAGGCACAAAACGCCGAAACACGCCTACCCCCCGAATTCTTTCCCGCGCAGCAAGCATGCTTACCCCAATAGCAAACCGATGCGACAGTCACGTTGCCGACATCTCGCCCGGTCTTCTACGCCATTGCTGGTCAAGGAGAATTTTGTTTTAATGACGGCAATAACAAGACTCCACCCGCGCAATGGCGTGATCGAACAGGCCAGACGGCAAGCCTTGGTCGAGCGTCAATCGTAGGAGGCTGCACAACGAGCGGTGTGAGTGGGACGGCCGTGGATCGGTTACTGTTCATATTTTTGCGTCGGTTTATCCGCTGCGGCTTGCTGACGGTCACGACCGCGCGCGGGCGCACATGCACGTTCGGTGACGGAACGGGACGTCCGGTCGCCGTCCGCTTTACCAGCGCCGCCGCGCAGCGCGCCGTGCTCTTGGATCCAGAGCTCAAACTCGGTGAAGCCTATATGGACGGCACGTTTGTCGTCGAACGAGGCTCGATTGCCGAGCTGCTGGCGCTGCTTTTGCGACAGGAGCGTCTCGGCGCGCGCAATTGGGCGCTGCCGCGTTTGCTGCGCTACCTGTTCCGCCGTCTGCAGCAATTCAATCTACGGTCGCGCTCGCGAACCAATGTCGCCCATCATTATGACCTCGATGGCCGGCTCTATTCATTATTCCTCGACGGCGACCAGCAATATAGCTGCGCTTATTTCGAACGACCCGATCAGTCGCTCGATGACGCACAGCTGGCGAAGAAACGTCACCTCGCCGCCAAGCTGCGGGTCACCCCAGGCGCCGCGGTGCTCGACATCGGCTGCGGCTGGGGCGGACTGGCGCTCTATTTGGCCGAGATTGCCGGCGCGCGTGTCACCGGCATCACGCTATCGCAGGAACAGTACCAGCGCGCACAGAACCGGGCGCAGGAGCGCGGCCGCCAAGACGTGACGTTCAAGCTGTTGGACTACCGCGATGTTAATGGCCGGTTCGATCGGATCGTATCGGTCGGCATGTTCGAACATGTCGGCGTAAGCTTTTACGACACCTTCTTCGCCAAATGCGCGAAGCTTCTCGCCGATGACGGCATCGCGCTTCTGCACACAATCGGCCGCTATAGTCCGCCCGGCATCACCAATCCCTGGATCGCAAAATACATCTTCCCTGGCGGCTATATTCCGGCTCTATCGGAGGTCCTCCGCGCGATCGAGCGGGCTGGCATGATCGTCAGCGATGTCGAGATCCTGCAACTGCATTACGCCGAAACGCTGAAAGCCTGGCGCGAACGGTTTCTGGCCCACCGCGACGAGGTGGTGCGGCTCTATGACCAGCGCTTCGTGCGGATGTGGGAATTTTATCTGGCCTGCTCGGAAATGGCCTTCCGGCTGGGTGAGATGGTTATATTCCAGATCCAAATGTCGAAGCACAAGGGGCTCACCCCGCCCACCCGCAACTACATCGCGCGGGAAGAGGCCCGGCTGCGCGAGGTCGAGGCCGGCTACAAGCCGCCGCTGCGACTCGCCGGCGAATAGCCGCTACGTCAAGTGCCGCGTCGCTGTTTTCAAGTTTTGTAGGCGTGCGGTGGGTAACGGGGGAAAGCCCCGATCAACGCTTCCATTGTACGCCGGCTCGATTATCGAAAGGAGTGGCGGTTACGCATCGACCGCTGCTGTCGTTGAGTGAGCTGCGATGTTGAGTAGCGAATTGGGCGCGAGCTATCGCCGAATTGCGGTCCGGTGCCGCAAATCGGCCACAGCGCGAGATTGCTCTGACCGGGACCATGCCAGTTTTCGATTCGACCGCCCGCAAACAAGTTGCCCCGGAGCCGACGTTCCGGACGGCACCGCACAATATCGAGGCCGAGCAGGCTTTGCTTGGCGCCGTCCTGGTTAATAATGAGGCGTTCTATCGCGTTTCCGATTTTCTCGAAGCCAAGCACTTTTTTGAACCTATCCATCAGCGCATTTTCGAGCTTGCCGGCAGCCTGATCCGCGCCAACAAGGTGGCTACACCGGTTACGCTCAAGACGTTCTTGCCGGGCGATGCCGACGTTGCTGGTCTTTCCGTCAATCAATATCTCGCTCGGCTCGCCGCCGAAGCCACCACCATCATCAACGCCCAGGATTACGGCCGCACGATCTACGACCTCTCCGTCCGGCGCGACCTGATCGCGATCGGCGAGGACATGGTGAACCTCGCCTATGACGCGCCGGTTGAATCGACGCCGCTACAGCACATCGAAGACGCCGAGCGGAAACTGTACGAAATCGCCGAGACTGGCCGTTACGATACGGGCTTCCAGCGCTTCGCCCAGGCGCTGACCACGGCAGTCGACATGGCCGCACGCGCTTACCAACGCGACGGCCGCCTTTCCGGTTTGGCAACCGGCCTGACCGATCTCGACGGCAAAATGGGTGGACTGCAGCCCTCGGACCTGATCATCCTCGCCGGCCGCCCCGGCATGGGCAAAAGCGCGCTCGCCACCAATCTCGGCTACAACGTCGCTAAAGCCTGGAGCGGCGAGGTGCGGACCGATGGCCACATGGAGACGGTCAATGGCGGCATTGTCGGCTATTTTTCGCTGGAAATGTCCGCCGAACAGCTCGCTACCCGCATTATCTCGGAACAGACCGGAATTCCGTCGAACAAGATCCGCCGCGGTGATATTGACGAAGCCGATTTTGAGAAGATCAGAGACGTTTCAATCGATCTGCAGACCCTGCCCTTTTATGTCGACGAGACCGGCGGGCTCAGCGTGGGCCAACTGGGGGCACGCGCGCGGCGGCTGAAACGTCAGCGCGGGCTTGATCTGTTGGTTGTCGACTACCTCCAGCTGCTGCAGGGATCGACGCGCCGGGCCGCCGAGGGTCGCGTTCAAGAAATCACTGAAATCACCACTCGGCTCAAAGCGCTCGCTAAAGAACTCAACATTCCGATTCTCGCGCTCTCGCAACTCTCACGCCAAGTCGAAGGCCGTGAAGACAAACGCCCGCAATTATCGGACTTACGCGAATCAGGCTCGATCGAACAAGACGCCGACGTGGTGCTCTTCATATTCCGTGAGGAATACTATCATCAGATGCGTAAACCCACTGAGGCCAATCGTGAGAAATTTGCGGAATGGCTGGCGGAGGGCGAGCGCGTCGAAGGCAGGGCCGAGGTGATTATCGGCAAACAGCGTCACGGCCCCACCGGTACGGTCGAATTACAGTTCGACGGGGCGGTGACCCGCTTCGCCAATCTTGATACCGCGCACCGGCGGGATTTCTGAGCTGCCGGAGCGCGGCGCGCTTTACCGTCGCGATGTTGGCGGTCATAAGGTGGTCATGGCACGCGCCAAACGCACCGCGCCGGCCGCCCCGGCCGCCTCCGGCCCAGCGGTCACTGAGACCGGCGGAACGCTGACCATCGATCTTTCCGCAATCGCGGCGAATTGGCAGACGCTGAAGCGCCGTCTCCTCACCGTGGAATGCGCGGCGGTCGTCAAAGCCAATGGTTACGGTCTTGGGCTCAAACCGGTCGTTGCCACGTTGGCCGCAGCCGGCTGCAAGACATTCTTTGTCGCCGACATTTCAGAGGCGCGGGTTGTCCGTGCGCGCTCGAAAGCGGCCACCATCTATGTGCTGCACGGCTTCACGCTGCAATGCGCCGAGGCCTTCATCGAGCTTGGCGTACGGCCGGTGATCAACTCGATGACCGAACTTGCCGAATGGGACACCTTCGTCGCCGCGCGCGGCTGGCAGGGCGGCGCGGCGCTTCATGTCGATACCGGCATGAACAGGCTCGGCGTTTCGCCAGAGGAAGCGGCGGCGCTGGCGCCGCGGGTGCACACGCAAAACCATGGCATTGCACTTCTGCTGAGTCACCTCGCCTGCGCCGATACTCCCGATCACCCGCTCAATGCCGAACAGCTGCAGCTGTTTCGCGAGCTGCGCGCGCTCTATTCCGGCATTACGGCCTCGCTTGCAAATTCCTCCGGCATCTTTCTCGGCGACGCGGCCTATTTCGACCTGGCACGACCGGGAGCCGCGCTCTATGGCATCAATCCGACCCCCGGCTTGGCAAACCCGATGAAAAATGTCGTCGAACTCGCAGGCCGTATCGTGCAACTTCGCACTGTCGCGCGCGAGCAGACTATCGGCTACGGCGCGACCTGGACGGCGCGGCGGAATTCGCGCCTTGCGGTGGTGGCGCTGGGCTATGCGAACGGGCTCCTGCGCGCCGGCAGCGCCAGCGACGAGCATCCGGGCGGCGCCGCAATCATCGCCGGCAGACGATGCCCAATAGTGGGCCGCATCTCTATGGATCTCATGATGCTCGACATCACCGAGCTTCCCGATGGTGCAGTCCGCCGCGGCGATTTCGCTACGCTGATCGGCAGCGATCTGAGCATCGACGAGGTCGCCGCAAGCGCGGGCACAATCGGATACGAGGTCCTCACCCGGCTTGGTCTGCGCTGCCATCTCAATTATCGGAGCGAATAGGTGGCAGCGCGCACGCAAAGCTTTATTTGCCAAAATTGCGGGGCCGCGTTCGCGCGCTGGGCGGGCAAATGCGAAGCGTGCGGCGAATGGAATACGCTTGTCGAGGAAAGCGCCGACGGCCCAAGGGGCCCAGGGGGCCCTCGGCGGCCGCCGCGCAAGGGTCGGCCTTTTGCCATCGAGCCATTAAAAGGAGCGACGCACGAGGCGCCGCGCCTTGCCTCCGGCATTTCCGAGTTCGATCGCGTCACCGGCGGGGGCCTCGTTCGTGGCTCCGTGCTGCTTCTTGGCGGCGATCCCGGAATCGGCAAATCGACGTTGCTCCTTGAGGTCGCGGCCGCATTCGCGCGAGGCCGGCATCGCGCCATCTACATTTCCGGCGAGGAAGCGGTGGCGCAGGTGCGGTTGCGTGCCGAACGGCTGAACCTTGCGGAGGCGACGGTCGAGGTTGCAGCCGAGACTTCGGTCGAAGACATACTCGCCACCGTTTCGCAGGGCATCATCCCGCGCCTGCTCGTTATTGATTCAATTCAGACCATGTGGACGCAAACGGTCGAGTCGGCGCCGGGGACTGTGACGCAAGTGCGCGGCTCGGCGGCGGAGCTCATCCGTTTCGCCAAACGCAGCGGCGCGGCCGTGATTCTGGTTGGTCACGTCACCAAGGACGGCCAAATCGCCGGACCGCGTGTCGTCGAACATATGGTCGACGCGGTTTTATCCTTCGAGGGGGAAGGTTCGCAGCAGTTTCGCATCCTGCGCGCGATCAAGAACCGGTTCGGTCCGACCGATGAAATCGGCGTGTTCGAAATGACCGGAGCCGGTTTGCGCGAGGTCGCCAACCCGTCCGCGCTGTTTTTATCCGAACGCGATCTCGGCAGCCCCGGAACCGCGGTGTTTGCGGGAGTCGAAGGCACGCGACCGCTGCTGGTGGAAATACAAGCTTTGGTGGCGCCCACAACGCTCGGAACACCGCGCCGCGCGGTCGTTGGCTGGGACCCGAATCGCCTGTCGATGGTGCTCGCCGTGCTGGAGGCGCATTGCGGGGTGCGGCTGTCGGGCCATGACGTCTACCTCAACGTCGCCGGCGGCTTACGAATTCAAGAGCCGGCAGCCGATGTTGCCGCCGCGGCGGCGCTGGTCTCGTCGCTGACCCACGCCCCCCTGCCCGCTCACGCCGTCTATTTTGGCGAAATTTCCCTCTCTGGCGCGGTGCGGCCAGTGCCGCAGAGCGCCGCCCGCTTGCGCGAAGCGCAAAAACTTGGATTCACGAGAGCGATCGCTCCGGAAGCTGCCCGCAACGAAGCGCCTGACGGATTTGCGATCTCCGCGTTAGCCGGTCTCGATAATCTGGTTGCCGACATTGCACGCGAGGGCACCCCGGCGCTGCGGCGGGTCGGGCGACAGGAGGCCTGACCGGAGCCTCCCGATGAAGGTTAATCATCGGTTTTCACCCATTGGGGCGGTTTTATGCCGCGATTGAAAGGATTGCGGTGTGAGAAGACGCGTGACGCCATGGCGTAGCCCAGCTATACACGCCGCGGAATACCAGGGGCCCCGACCCGAATCGCAAGCCCGCTCGGAAGGTGCAATGCCGATCACCTTGCTCGATATTGGCCTGATTCTGGTCATGCTGGTTTCGGGACTGCTCGCCATGGTGCGCGGCTTCATGCGCGAGGTCCTGTCGATCACGGCCTGGATCTTGGCGGCCGTAGCCACCCTTTATTCCTATGGCAAGCTCCTGCCTTACGCGAAACAATACTTTAACAGCGACATTGTCGCCGCGGTCGCGGTTATTGGCAGCGTATTTCTGCTGACGCTGCTCATCGTCTCGGTTTTCACCATCAGAGTGTCCGACATGGTGCTCGACAGCCGGGTCGGTGCGCTCGACCGCACCCTCGGTTTTTTGTTCGGTCTGGCGCGAGGCCTGATCATCGTGGTCATCGCTTTTCAATTCTTCGTCTGGCTCGTTCCCGACCGCAGCCAGCCGCAATGGGTCAAGGGCGCCAAATCCAAGGTGGTCCTCGCCGGCACCGGGCAGTGGCTGATGTCGATGTTGCCGGATGACCCTGAAAGCACCATCTTAAACAAGCTGAAGCGCGCCAAGCCTGAGGACACCGACAATCCCCCCGCTGCGCCCGACCAGCAGCAACGGAGCGGGCTCGAGGGGGTGGAGGCACCACGATCATGACCGGACCTGCCGCCTTCGATCCGGACCTAGATCGGCTTCGCGAGGAATGCGGCGTATTCGGCATATTCGGCCATCCCGACGCTGCGGCAATTACGGCCCTTGGTCTCCATGCATTGCAGCACCGCGGCCAGGAGGCGGCCGGAATCGTCAGCTTCGACGGAAAACGGTTCCATTCGGAACGCCGGCTTGGACTGGTTGGCGATGCCTTCTCCCGGCGCGATGTCATCGACCGGCTACCTGGTAATGCCGCGATCGGCCATGTGCGCTATTCGACGACCGGCGAGACGATTTTACGCAACGTTCAGCCGCTGTTCGCGGAACTCAACGCTGGCGGTTTCGCCGTCGGCCACAATGGCAATCTCACCAACGGCCTAACGCTGCGGCGCCAGCTGGTGCGCGACGGCGCCATGATGCAATCGACCACCGATACGGAAGTGATTCTGCATCTGGTGGCCCGCTCGCATCGCAATCGTTTTGTCGATCGCTTGATCGAAGGCCTGCGGATGCTGGAGGGCTCCTATTCATTTGTCGGCCTGACCAATAAGAAACTGATCGGTGCCCGCGATCCGCTCGGCATTCGCCCGCTCGTCCTTGGCAAGCTCGACGGCTGTCCGATCCTGGCGTCGGAAACCTGTGCGCTGGACATCATCGGCGCGCAATATGTCCGCGACGTCGAAAACGGCGAGGTCCTGATATTCGACGAAGACGGCGCGCATACCCACAAGCCCTTCCCGCCGATGCCGCCGCGGCCGTGCATTTTCGAATACATTTATTTCGCCCGACCCGACTCGATTCTCGGCGGCCGCAGCATTTACAGCGTGCGCAAGGCCGCTGGCGCGGAACTGGCGCGTGAGGCGCCGGCGTCCGCGGATGTCGTGGTGCCAGTGCCGGATTCCGGCGTGCCCGCCGCGGTCGGCTACGCCCAGGAATCGCGGCTGCCCTATGAGCTCGGCATCATTCGCAATCACTATGTCGGCCGCACGTTCATCGAGCCGACCCAGCACATTCGCCAGCTCGGCGTTCGCCTCAAGCACAATGCCAATCGCGCCGTAGTCGCCGGCAAGCGCATCGTCTTGATCGACGATTCGATCGTGCGCGGCACGACTTCGGTGAAGATCGTGCAAATGATGCGCGACGCCGGAGCCGCCGAAGTGCACATGCGCGTGGCCTCGCCGCCAATCACGCATCCCGATTACTACGGCATCGATACGCCCGAACGCGACAAACTACTCGCCGCCACGCACGATCTCGAAGGTATGCGGAAATTCATCGGTGCTGACTCGCTCGCGTTCCTTTCGGTCGACGGCATCTATCGCGCTATGGGCGAGAAGGGCCGCGACCCGGCTCGCCCGCAATTCACCGATCATTGCTTCACCGGCGAATATCCGACGCCGCTAACGGATCGGGCGGCCCAGGAAGCGACGCCGCGTCAGCTCTCGCTGCTCGCCGAAGCGAGCTAAAAATTCAAGCTCCTACAGACGCCCAAAGAAATATCAGTGTCGCCGCAATACCGAGCGCGGTGCGAACCGCATGCAGCCGCCCCCATTGTTTGATGAGATCGCGGCTGACATCCGAGGCGGTAGCGGGATCGGTTGTCATCAAAAGATTGTTCGTAGGCATGATGACATAAAGCGTATAGGGCCAATTGGCGACAATCACGACGGCACCCAACCCCCATTGCTAAACTCCGGTTTGCCACCACGCCAACAATCCGAACAGAAAGCCTATGATGGCGAGCGGCGCCTGCATGGCGAAGCCGCGTTTATACGAGGGCTTCCATTCGCTGAGCAGCGATCGATCGTCGAGTAAAAGCCGCGCCGGCTGTTCGGCGATATTGACGTAGAGGGCGGCTCCGGCAAAAACGGCAGCAACCACAAGCGCAACTTGCCCGGCCAGCATGCTATTCCCCGTTTTTTGGTTTCAGTAATGATGATCGGGTTTGGTGATCGCCATGTCAAAGCCGCTTGCTGAGAAGATCGCGCTCGTCACCGGCGCATCGCGCGGCATCGGCCGGGCGACCGCGCTTGCGCTGGCCCGCGCCGGCGCTCACATCGTCGCCGTTGCGCGCACGGTCGGCGCGCTCGAGGAAATCGACGATGCGGCGCGCGCGGCCGGCAGTTCTGCGACTCTCGTGCCGCTCGACATGCGCGATTACGCCGGCCTCTATCGGCTCGCTTCGGCGCTTAAGGAGCGTTATCAGCGGCTGGATGTGATGATCGGCAACGCCGGCGTGGTGGGGCAACGCTCGCCACTCGATCATATCGATCCGCAGAACTGGGACGAGGTCATGGCGGTAAACGTCACTGCCAATTGGCATCTGATCCGTGCCATGGATGCATTACTCAAGCGCTCCGCCGCCGGACGGGCTGTTTTCATCACTTCCGGCGCCGCCACGCATGCGCGCGCCTATAGCGGCGCCTATTCGGTTTCAAAGGCCGCACTCGATGCGCTGGCGCGCGTCTATGCAGCAGAGACCGAGTCGACTTCTGTGCGAGTGAATTTATTCAATCCGGGACCGACGCGGACCCGCATGCGGGCGCAGGTCATGCCGGGAGAAGACCCGATGACCTTGCCGACGCCGGAGACTGTGGCCGAGAGGATCGTGCCGCTTTGCCTGCCTAGCTGTACCGAGACCGGCAAGCTCTATGACTTTCGCGCCGGGAATTTCTTGCAATTCATGCCGCCCGCCATGACGCCTCAAATGACTTGAGCTCAGCGGCGCTTTCGCCTGGCATAGGGATTGGCCTTTGTGCGCAAGGTCAGCCGGATTGGGGTGCCGGGCAAGTCGAACCGCTCGCGCAGGCCATTGACGAGATAGCGGCGATAAGCATCCGGCAGCGCACTGGTGCGCGAGCCGAATAATACAAAGCTCGGCGGCCGCGATTTTGGCTGTGTCATGTAATCGAGCCGTAATCGCCGGCCGCGCAATGCCGGCGGCGGATTGGCGCTCGTTGCCGCGGCCAAAAACCGGTTCAACGCCGCCGTCGGCACGCGGCGATTCCAGACGGCATGCGCGTCAACGACCGCCTGCATGAGGCGTTCCAAACCGTCGCCAGTCGTCGCCGACAAAACCGTGACGCCGACGCCCTTGATCTGCGGCAGCAGCCGGTCGACGGCGGCGCGCAAACGGCCGAGCGCGCCGGGCTCCGCGGTGACCAGGTCCCATTTGTTCACGCCGATGACAATCGCGCGCCCTTCCCGCTCGACCAGGTCGGCGATGCGAATGTCCTGCTCCTCGAAAGGCGCCATGGCATCGATCAGCACGATCACCACCTCGGCGAAACGGATCGCATTGAGCGCGTCGGCAACCGACAACTTTTCCAGCTTTTCATTGATACGCGAGCGGCGACGCAGGCCGGCGGTGTCGTGAACGCGAAAGTGGCGGCCGCGCCAATCGAGCTCGACCGCAATCGCATCGCGGGTGATTCCGGCCTCAGGGCCGGTCAAGAGCCGCTCTTCGCCGAGAAGGCGGTTGATCAGTGTCGATTTGCCGGTATTGGGCCGGCCGACAATAGCGATCCGAACGGGAGTCTCATCCGGTTCGGTGTGCGCCTCTCGCGCGTCTGTGCGTTCGACAATCGGCCGCGGTGACGCCGCGCGTAGCGCCTCGTAGAGTCCCGCCAGACCTTCGCCATGTTCCGCGCTGATGGCTATCGGATCGCCGAGACCTAACGCATAAGCATCGAGCGCGCCGGCCTCGCCAGCGCGGCCCTCGCTTTTATTGGCGACGAGGATCGCCGGCTTGCCCGATTTGCGGACGATGTCGGCGAACACGTGATCGGCGGCAGTGGCGCCGGCTCTCGCATCGATCAAAAACAAAATCGCGTCCGCCTGCGCGATCGCGGCAGCCGTGTGCATCTGCATCCGTGCCGAGAGGCTGTCGCGCTCGGCCTGTTCCAACCCAGCGGTGTCGATCACTTTGAAGGAAAGGTCGCCCAGCTGTGCATCGCCTTCGCGGCGATCCCTGGTCACTCCCGGCCGATCGTCGACCAGTGCGAGCCGGCGACCAACCAGCCGGTTGAACAGCGTCGATTTGCCAACGTTCGGCCGACCAATAATGGCGACTGTGAAAGACATGGGAAAACAATCGAGGAGCGCGATGGCGAGCGGCTTTTTCCAGCCAACGGCTTCGCATATTTGCAGCCAATGGCCCGACGATGAGCTCTATAGCATTTTAAAAGCTGATGGCGGCGGCGCGCGAATACTATCGGATGCCGCGAGCCTATGATCTATCGCGATCCGGAAGGCGGGGGCGGAGCAGGCCAGATCGATTGCGAGGGCTGTGCCGACGAGGTGGTCTGCGGCGGCGCGGGCCACCCCGGCTGCGCTTGAGATTGCGGCGTCCCAGTCGACGGCGGCGCCGGCCATACCGACTGCGAGGGGTCCGGCTGCTGTGCTGCCGGTTTCGGCGCGGGGCCAACGCTAATTCGCGTCGGAGCCGCTGCGGGCAGGGATGTCGGCGGTTTCTGCGCAGCTAACTTCGGCTTGGGTTTCGGCTTCGGCTTGGAAGCTGCGTTCTCGGCCGCCGTGGCCGGCGGGGTCGGCCCAGGGACCGCGGTATCGGGATCGGGTTGGTCAGGAGGGGCCTGGTAGCCCTTCACCAGATCCGCAGGCACGCCATTGGTCGCGCCCGGGACGCCTTCGGGAAATACCGGCGTGCGCTCGCCCTTGAGCTTCTTTTTGGTGTCGAACATGTCGGAATTGAACATCTCGGTAGGATCGAATTGGCCGCCTTTGGTGCAGCCAGAAACAAGAAGCGCAAACGCAAGCGCTGAAACGGCATAAAAGAAATAGCTGCCCCGCCGCCCAGACATGATGTCAGCCCTTCGCGCTCGCCGCGATCAACTCACTCAGCATTTCGGCGCGACTGCGCGGACCGGGAGGGGTCTGCGGATCGCTTATGATCATCTGCGTCCATCGCCGCGTCGCCGACATATCGCCGGCCTTCCATGCCGACAGCGCCAGAATTTCGCGAGCGCTGTGCCGAAAAGCACGATCGGCGGCGGTTGCAGGTTCGAGCCGCTGCAGGATTTCCGGATAAGGCGCGCTGTCGACCAGCAACACAGCGGCGCGCACCGCCGCGAGATCTTGGACGACCTGACCGACTCGACTGTCGGCGGCGATTGCATCGTAAGCCGCAACCGCAGCCTTGCGGTCGGTCGTCGCG
>Ga0187765_10000483_pt1 | contig 14590 bp, 10 predicted proteins | sample 0216_QUI02_MP05__3_FD_133018 | JGI IMG/M metagenome (GOLD analysis project Ga0187765, IMG submission 133018) | Tropical peat soil microbial communities from peatlands in Department of Meta, Colombia - 0216_QUI02_MP05_10_MG | ecosystem: Environmental > Terrestrial > Soil > Wetlands > Peat ...
ACGCTATGGAATTCAATGGAACGCTTGAGCGGAGTGGGACACGCTAACGTACTGAAAAGCGCGGGTAGTTCGACGCCGCCCCTGGGCACCATCACCAAAATTCAGTTTTGATTCTGCTTGGTTTTTTCCTGCCAGACTCCCACCGAAGAAAACGGCATCTAACCATCTACGCTCCTGTTGGCAGTCTGACGCGTCGCTGCGCGTCAATGTCTGCTTTAACGGACATAGCGCGGACCTGCTTCGATGTCCGTTTATGACCCAAAGCGGACATACCAGGCCCTCGACTTACTCTGGCGCGGCGTCTTTGCGTCAAGCCGACAAGGTGAGCCGAATAGGGTACGGTATGCGGTGCGATGCGCCGGTTCGATCAGACTGCCCAAAAAAGACTGGCCGCCCTCATGAGCGCCCTGGCGTTTGCCATCGTTGCTCCAAACGAGGCGAAAGCAGAGCCGGGCGCGTCGTCAACAGGACAAGCCGCAGCCTCGAGTGCTGGCGGCGAAAACGGTGGCCAAGACACTGGCCAAGACAATACCGGACAAGACTTCACCAGCCCACAGAACCTCTTCCAACTGCGTTACCAGTATAAAACTGCCCCGGGAACGGGGAGCCTGAAGGGCACCGTTCGTACGGTGACTACCGATACGCTTTATCTGCGCTCCGATTTCACATTCGATCTTGGCTCACCATGGAAGGTGGTATTTCGCACCGATCTGCCGTTCGTTGCTAAGGACCCAATCTCTTCAGATCACCCATCGGGCGACTACCTCTATGGCGTCGGTGATGCGGACTTTCAGGCGGCGCTGATCGAACAAATCAACCAACGATGGGCTGTCGGTGGTGGGCTTCGCATCATTGCGCCGACCGGTCCCGACAACATCACGAGCGGTAAATGGCAAATGATGCCGATCGTTGGTGCGCGCGCAATGCTGCCAGAACTGAGCGCCGGCAGTTATTTCCAAGGCGTTGTACGTTACGATCTCAGCTTCGCCGGTGATCCAACAGGCAAGAACATCAGCAACCTGCAACTCTGGCCGATGCTGAATATCAGCTTACCGGATCATTGGTTTTTTACTCTCTATCCAAGCGCTGACATTCGCGTGAACTACGGTGATCCAGTCACCGGTCAGACCGGTCGATTATTCTTGCCGTTCGATTTCAGCGTGGGTCGGAGCTTGAGCAAAGATTTCACAGTATCGCTTGAGTTCGGCGTACCAATTGTCAAGGACTATCCAGTTTATGACTTCAAGACTACTACCCGGCTTAATATGAAGTTTTGAAAGACCGGAGACTGTCCGCTCCTGACCCGAAACGGACATTAGTTGGTCCTGGCTTGGGTAATACGGCGGCGAACAAATTATTTGCACCCTTTTAAATTTGACCTGGATCAAATTCAAAGTCGTCGCTCGCGAATTATCGTCAATGATGGATTGGTCTTCCGCGAAATAGGCGCTTCCGCTCGCGCCTAACTGTAACTGACCGTCAACCTCCGGAGGCTCAAATGGGAAAAGACGCCAATAATCCTTGCGTCGAGAAGCAATCTGCGAAAGAAGCCAGTCGTCCAAAGCTAGATCGGCGCAACATTCTCCTCGCGGGGACCGCGCTCGCCGCAACATCGACCTTAGGTTCGGTCGCAAGCGTTCAAGAAGCGCAAGCACAACCCGCTCCGTCTGGGCAACGGCCAAACATTATTGTCATCATGGGCGATGACATCGGTTGGTCGAATATTGGTGTCTACAATCAAGGCATCATGGCCGGTCGAACGCCCAATCTGGACCGGATGGCCAGCGAGGGCATGCGCTTCACCGATTATTACGCAGAGGCGAGTTGCACCGCCGGGCGCGCAAACTTCATCACCGGTGAACTACCAATTCGGACTGGCCTCACGACAGTCGGACAGGCTGGCGCCACTACCGGGATGCCGGCGCAAGCGCCAACTATCGCAACAGCATTGAAATCGATGGGCTACGCCACGGGCCAGTTCGGCAAAAATCATCTGGGTGATCGCAACGAATTTCTGCCGACCGTTCACGGCTTCGACGAGTATTGGGGTTATCTGTATCACCTCGATGCGATGGAAGATCCCTTCCACCGCAATTACCCGCCGGCGCTTCTGAATACGGTCGGTCCGCGCAATCTAGTGCATTGCTTGGCCACCGATGTTGACGATCCGACGGTCGATCCGAGGTGGGGCAAAGTGGGCAAGCAGAAGATCACCGACGAGGGACCGCTGCCGCCAAATCCGATGCCAAACGTCAAGTACAATATGGAAACGGTCGATGAGGTCATTCGCGACAAGGCGTTGGAGTTCATCGACAAAGCGAAGCAGCAGAACAAGCCGTTCTTCGTGTGGCTCAACCCCACGCGTATGCACGTCGTGACGCACCTATCCGAAAAATACGAGGCGATGCGAACGCCCGAGAACGGTTGGAGCATCGAGGAAGCGGGGATGGCACAGCTCGACGACGTCGTAGGAGCGGTCATGACGCATCTGAAAGACAGCGGCCTGGACAACAACACCATTGTCATCTTCACCACCGACAATGGCGCAGAAAACTTCACTTGGCCGGACGGTGGGCAGACCCCATTCGCAGGTGGCAAGGGCACTGGCCTGGAAGGCGGCTTCCGCGTCCCGTGCATTATTCGCTGGCCGGGTCACGTGCCCGCCGGCAAGGTCGAAAATGGCATCATCTCCGGCCTGGATTGGTTCCCAACCCTGGTGGCGGCGGCGGGCAATCCGAACATCACCGCCGAATTGCTGAGCGGTAAGCAGCTTGGTGGTCAGACCTTCAAGGTGCATCTCGATGGCTACAATCAGCTTGACCTGATCACCGGGAAGGGTCCGTCGGCGAGACAGGAGATTTTCTACTTCACAGAGGGCACGCTGAGCGCGGTACGCGTCAATGATTACAAATACCGCTTCACCGATCAGCCCGGAGGGTGGCTCGGTGCTACTGAGAAGGTTGACTGGCCGATACTGACCAATTTGCGCCTCGATCCCTATGAACGCACTGGCATGTTCAACGGCAAGGACAACGGCTCGATCAACTATTACAACTGGTTCGCCTACGAGTTCTGGCGCTTCGTGTTGGTGCAACAGGTCGTGGGAAAACTTGCGCAAACAGCGCTCGACTTTCCGCCGATGCAGCCCGGCGCGAGCTTTAATCTCGAAGCCGTCAAGGCTCAAATTCAGAAGGCTATGGCCGCCAAATCTGGCGAGTAATTGCACGGGGGGATGACGATCGGCCGGAGCGTCTTTAGTTACGCTCCGGTCGTCTTGCCGCCGATAGTTCGCGGAAAACCAGTGGTTTCAAATGTCCGCTTTTGGCACAAAGCGGACATCACGACCGTGTTAATCCATGTCCGCTTTTGGGGGTAAAGCGGACATCGCGAGGCCCACTTCCAACCTGCCAATCTAACCCGCTACGATGCGCCTCCTGAGCCGGGGAAGGCCATGCGAGGGCGCTCCAGAGCAGTTTCGGCCAAACCGCGACGCCGCAAGCCCGGAGCGCGCAAGCGCTCCAGCGGGACGGAAGCAGCTCGACCTCGCAGCTCGGCTGCGGCCAATCAGGAATCAGAAATTGCGCGGGTTGCGCGCGAACTTGCGGAAGCGCGCCAGGAGCAGACAGCGGCTGCTGACGTGTTACGCATCATCAGCTCATCGCCGGGCGATCTGGAGCCCGTCTTCAAGGCCATGCTCGTCAGTGCAACGCGGCTCTGCGAAGCCAGCTATGGCACCATGTGGCTTCACGAGAGTGACGGACAGATGCGAGTCGCGGCAAAGCACGGAATTTTACCCGAACCCTTTGATGAACAATGGCGCGTCGGAAGGCTGTTTCGACCGGCTCCGTCTGTGCCAACCGCGCGCGTTTTCGCCACTGGCAAGCTGGTTCAGGTGACCGATCTCAGAGAGTATCGTTCTTATTTCGACCGCGATGCGCTCACCGTGGCATCGGTAGAGATTGCTGGTATTCGTACATTGATATCTGTGCCCATGCTGAAAGGAGGTGCAGTTGTTGGCGCTCTAAACGTTTACCGCCGGGAAGTTCGGCCGTTTACGGACAAGCAGATCGACTTGGTGCAGAATTTCGCCGCCCAGGCCGTCATTGCCATTGAGAACGCGCGGCTACTAAGTGAGCTTCGCGAGTCGCTAGAGCAACAGACTGCGACAGCGGATGTACTCAAGACCATCAGCCGCTCGACCTTTGATTTGCAGACTGTGCTCAACACCCTCGCCGATTCGGCGGGCAGGTTATGCCAGGCAGAAAATGTGCAGATCTTTCTCCGGGATGGCGAGGTCTACCGCCTCGTTGCGAGCAATGGCTTCTCACCTGAATATCAGGAGTATGTGAGACAACATCCAATCACAGCGGGCCGAGGCACGCTGGTCGCTCGAACAGCTCTGGTGGTCGCTCCGGTTCATATTCCCGACGTGCTTGTTGACTCGGAATACACGTATCACGAGGGCCAAAAGCTCTCCGGATACCGCGCGATGCTCGGCGTGCCGTTGGTCCGGGAGGAAAACTGTATCGGCGTCATGGCCATAACACGACAGGCGCCTCAACCATTTACCGCAAAGCAGATCGAGCTTGCCACCACATTCGCCGACCAAGCGATGATCGCGATTGAGAATGCGCGACTGCTGAATGATCTGAATAAGCTCAATCAGCAGCTTGAACAGCGTGTTTCCGACCAAGTTGGCGAAATCGAACGTATGGGAAGACTGCGGCGCTTCCTGCCTCCGCAAGTAGCTGATCTAATTGTTGCGTCCGGCAACGAGAAGCAACTTGAAAGCCATCGCCGCGAGATAACCGCTCTGTTCTGCGACCTGCGCGGCTTTACTGGCTTCTCGGAAAGCTCGGAGCCGGAAGATGTGATGGCGTTGCTACGCGATTACCATGAAGCAATTGGACAAATAGTCATCAAGTACAGTGGTACTCTCGAACGCTACGCTGGAGATGGCGTGATGGTCGTGTTCAACGATCCGGTCCCGGTAGAAAATCCGGCTCTGCAAGCTGTGCTGATGGCGCTCGAAATGCGGAATGCCATTGGAGCACTGACGGAAAGCTGGCGTCGCTGGGGGCACGACATCGGTTTCGGTATTGGCATTGCGCACGGGTTCGCCACGCTCGGCACCATTGGTTTTGAGGGACGCTTCGATTATGCCGCCATTGGCACGGTATCCAATGTTGCGTCTCGGCTCTGCGATGAAGCTAAACCTGGACAGATCTTGATCAGTCCTCGGGTGCTCACGAAGGTCGAGAATGCCGTGACGGTCGAGCCGGTGGGTGAGTTTACGCTCAAGGGCATTCGCCGTCCTGTGATGGCCTACAACGTCCTTGAGTCCACACCTTCAAAATTGAATTGATGTCCGCTTTTGGCACAAAGCGGACATTGCAAGCCGCTTAACCAATGTCCGCTTTTGGGGGTAAAGCGGACATTGGCCGACATTGGTGAAAGGTCGGCTTTAAATCTTGTGCGTCGACAACAGCAGACTCGTCTCGGAACCAGAAATCCCCTTGATAAGTCGGATGCGTTGCAGCGCCTGATCGAAAGCTTCGAGGCTTTCCATGCCAAGTTCGACGACAATGTCCCAGCGGCCGTTGGTAGTGTGCAGCGCTTGAACTTCGGGGATGCCGCGCAGCGATTTGAGCACGGCCGCAGCATGTTCGCCATCGACTGCCACCATGGTGATGGCGCGAATCCGTTCCGGTTCGGCTTCCGGTTTGAGCCGTACGGTAAAACCGCCAATCACGCCGTCATCGGTCAGCCGGTCGATGCGATTCTGCACTGTGCCGCGCGAGACTTTGAGAAGCTGGGCCAGGGTTGCCACTGGTAACCGGGCGTTTTGCCGAAGAAGCGCGATAAGCCGCCGATCCGTGTCGTCCATCGTCTTCCCCAACAATATGTCAAATTACTCTGACGCTTTGTCGTATCCGGCGCGCAATTTATCAGAAATGCTAGCTTTTCTTTGGCAGTCGGCTACGCCATTTTCGCTTTGTGGTGCCGGAGAATCTTGTGGGGGGAGAGTCCACCGTGCGTTCGAAACCGTTGTTGCTGCTGACCGACCCCGCCCATTTCGAGGTGACCTACACGATCAACCCATGGATGGAGCCCTATGCCTGGGCAGAGAATCCGGTAGGTCACCGGACTGCGGCCCGGCGCAGCTTCGAGTCGTTCGCGGCAACGCTCGTTGCTGCTGGAGCACGGCTCGAGATCATGCCCGCCGTTGTGGGTCTGCCGGACATGGTGTTTCCCGCCAACGCCGCGATAGTGCTTGATCGGCTTGCACTGCTCGCCCGGTTCCGCCACCCGGAACGTCGGGGCGAAGAAAAGCATTTTCAGGAGCATTTTCGCATTCTGATGGAGCGCGGGTTCGTTCTTGATGAGGTCGCGCAAATTCCGTCAAATTGTTTTCAGGAAGGCGCGGGCGACTGCATCTGGGACCTGGCCCGGGGGCGGTTCTGGGCCGGGTACGGTCAACGCTCGACGCGGCAGGCGGCGGCAGAGATTTCGGCCTTCTTCGGCCGGCAAACGACGACACTCGAACTCGTCTCACCGCGCTTTTATCATCTCGACGTCTGCTTCTGCCCCTTGAGCGGCGGCGAGATCTTTTATTATCCGCCGGCGTTTTCCACGTCGTCACTTGCCGCGATCCGGGATGTGGTAGCGCCCGAAGACTTGATTGAGGCGACCGACGAGGACGCCGCGCGCTTCAACGTGAATGCCATAAATATCGATGATCGTTTGGTGATGGCGAGTGCCTCGCCCAACCTTGTGGCACGACTGGCAGAGCGCGGCTACCGCGTGAGCGAGGTTGATCTGCTGCCATTCATCATGTCCGGCGGCGGCGCCTATTGCATGGCCTTGCGTCTCGACAACTGCAGTGCCGAAGCCAGCGCGTTGCGGCGCGCCGCCGAATGATCATTCGAACAGAGCAAAGAGGTTCGAAATGAACATGATGTTAAAAAATCTTTCGCCGGCCACACGCGACGGCTATCGCGCCCTTGAGCGCCAGTACGGCGCGCGCAATTACAAGCCATTCGATGTCGTGCTCACCCGTGGACTCGGCGTCTGGGTTTGGGATATCGACGGCCGGCGCTACCTCGATTGTCTGTCGGCATATTCGGCGGTTAATCAGGGGCATTGCCACCCGCGTATCCTGGCGGCATTGACCGAGCAGGCGTCGCGGCTCGCAATCACCTCGCGAGCCTTCATGAACGATCAACTCCCCCTGTTCTGCGAAGAGCTGTGCGCCGCCACCCATTCGCACAAGGTTCTGCCCATGAACTCGGGCGCCGAAGCAGTGGAAAGCGCAATCAAGGTCGCGCGTAAATGGGGCTATGAGGTAAAGGGTGTCCCAAAAGACCGGGCCGAAGTCATCGTGTGTGCCAACAATTTCCACGGCCGAACCCTGACGATCGTGGGCTTTAGCACCGACCCGACGGCGCGCGCCGGCTTTGGTCCCTTCACCCCCGGATTTAGCTGCGTTGTGCCATTTGGCGACGCCGCCGCGCTCGAAGCGGCGATCACGACCGATACGGTCGCCTTCCTGGTTGAGCCCATCCAGGGCGAGGCGGGGGTGATAATTCCGCCCGCCGGTTATTTCGAATCGGTGCGCGAGATTTGTACACGCCACAACGTCATTCTAATTCTGGACGAGATTCAGACTGGGCTCGGTCGTACCGGTCGGCTCCTTGCCGAAGAGCATGAAGGCATCGAGGCCGATCTCACCCTGATCGGCAAGGCGCTATCGGGTGGCTTCTATCCGGTATCGGCAGTGCTTTCCAACGACGAAATCCTCGGAGTGTTGAAGCCAGGCGAGCACGGCAGCACATTCGGCGGCAATCCGCTCGCGTGCGCCGTTGCACGCGCGGCGCTTCAAGTCCTTATCGAAGAAGGCATGGTGGAAAACGCACGCGCGATGGGAGCGCGCTTCGTCGCTGGTCTGCGGCAGATCAATAGCCCCGCCGTGAAAGAAGTGCGCGGCCGCGGTCTAATGATTGCTATCGAGCTTCTCCCCCAAGCGGGCGGCGCCCGGCGCTATTGCGACGCCCTACGCCTGCGTGGCCTCCTATGTAAGGACACCCATGACGACACCATCCGGGTCAGCCCCCCGCTTGTGATCACTCGCGACGAAGTTGATTGGGCGGTTGACCAATTCGACGCTGCCTTGAGGCATCCCGAAGCGGTGTAGCGAAACGTCTACTTTTGGCCCAAAGCGGACATCACGATCCGCTCAGTCGATGTCCGCTTTCGGGGGCAAAGCGGACATTACTCGAACATGCTCCGATGTCTGCTTTTGACCCAAAGCGGACATCGGCTCGCGTGTTCTGCTGCGATGCGGTAAATAGCGCTCGCATAAAAATCGTATGAGAAGGTGGTGCTCGGCTTAGGGAGATAAATCCCATAAGGCGATGGAGCAAAGCGGCACCTTCACCACGGAAATGCCGAGCCAACTCCTCAATTTTACCCACTGTTACTGGCACGACTGCCGGGGGTTTGAGGAATCGTTCCGTGGTGGACTCGTTTCTGTAGCCCACCCCCGCGGAAGTCTTTATTTCTCCCAACACTCGAAGCGCATGTTTCACCCGAAGCACATTGCAGCCGTCTTGATCGCTATGTGCCTCGCCAGTACCGGGGACGCCGCGTCGCGGCTCGAACCGACTGGCGCCGCCGAAAAGATGACGATGCAGTCGCGCGGACGCGCGTATTTATTCCGTGGCTTTATCGGCCTGCTAACTGATAGGGGCATGGATAAACTGTCGGAGCGCATCAGCCGCACCGGCGTTACCGCAGACGTCAACTCCTACCTGATGTGGCGTGGGCTCGCCGATCAAGCGATCGGTGATTACCGCCGCGACCCTGAACCGATTACTATTATCGGCCACTCCCTGGGCGGCGATGCCGCTGTGAGATTTGCCGAACGTCTCGACGCCGCCGGCATCCCGGTGAGCCTACTGGTCACCTACGATCCGACGCGCTTTGCCCACAGTGTGCCGCCGAATGTCGAGCGCTATGTCAACCTTTATCAGTCCTCTAACATTCTTGGCGGCGGCGGCGACGTTGTGCAGGGCCACGGCTTCCATGGCCACTATGCTAGCTTCGATCTCAAAGATCGCCGCGGAATGTTCCACATCAACATGGAAAAGTTTGGAGATATCCACGACCAATTAGTCAGCAAGATTGCTGGGCTTGCAGCGACACCTGCGAGTGCCGGAGGTGAAGCCATACCGCTGCGCATTGACATTCCGCCCACTGCTTCGATCGAACTATGGGACAGCGGCTTGGCGGTATCAGCTCGATCCGGCGATACGCTACCAACTCTTGCAGCGACGTACCGTGTGCCGCTGTGGGTATTAACCCAGGTCAACAAGTTGTCGGAGGCTGCAGCGCTGACCAAAGGCGAGCGCATCATTGTCCCGCGCTATCTTGTCCCAATGGCTGGGCCGAGCGCGGCCTCATCGCACGCCGCGTCGAAAGACGCTGATTAGCGCTAGCGAGAACTTCATTGGGGGAAACTAGTGAACCCTTTTGGTGGCGCCATTAGATTTGGTGGGTTGCCGCTCCAGCGGCGTTGGTGTCGGCTGCAGGCCGCGGCATTATCGTTTTTGATGCTGGCGCTTTCGTTCAACGTCAGCTTGGCACAAGCGACTTTAAATCCGAAGCCTCGTGATCACGTTTATCTGCTCCGCGGCTTCGCGAACGTGTTCTCATTGGGCATGGACCAAATTGCGACCAGACTGGAGCACGAGGGCATTGATACCACCGTAGCCAACTACTTGTCTTGGCCGACGCTCGCAGAAGAAGCCGCGGCAAAGTACAAAAGTGGGCGCGTGCGAACAATTATTTTGGTCGGTCACTCGTCTGGTGCAGTCGCGGTAACGAGCATGGCCACACGCCTGAGTGAACTGGGCGTCCCCGTCAAATTGGCAATAGGCCTGGATCCGACCTCGCACATGGCCGCGTCAGGACACGTCGACCGCTATGTAAATTACTATATCGCCAATGGATTTGGTGATCGTGTCGACAAGGGCCCGCAATTCAGTGGCGTGCTGCAAAATGTTGACCTGGAACATATGTCCGGTGTCGGGCACTTCAACATCGAAAAGGATAGAGCGGTGCAGGGCATGGTGATCAGAGACATCCGGGCGGCATTGGCTAATTCTCCGCACGACACTACCGCTTGTGACACACGCGGCAGTCGAACTTGCGCTTCTGCGAAGCACGGATTGGTCACCGAAGGCACCGCCATCAGAGACTGAATAACCGGCGCGAGCAGCGCCTCGACGTGTTTGAGTATTCAATCAGTCTCGCGTTCTGCCTTCACGCACATTCAAGCGCGATCACGTTTGCGGGAACATCGCGCGTGGAAGCTCCAAAACGTGACGGCTGTCACACAGGCTCCTCAGCGAATCTGTTGAGTTTCAAACGACAGGTCCCAGTTAAATCCATCTGCAGATTCCCAACCCGCAAAGACATTAGGGATAGCAGCCATGACTACGATTCCATACCGCCTCGGGCGCAGCGTCGGCGCGTTCGTCGTCGCGTCAGCCACCTTTGTCGCCACGCAAAGCTTAGCGGTGCCGAATTACGATGGCCTGTGGAGCGTTTCTGTCGTCACCGAGAAGGGCGACTGTGATCCCGGCTATCGCTATCCGATCCGCATCTCACATGGCCAGCTCATCAATGCGGGCGATGCGGTGTTCACAGTGACCGGCACGGTCGCGCAGACCGGCGCGATTACGGTGACGGTGAGCGCCGCCGGCAAGAGCGCCACTGGCTCCGGCCGCCTCGCTGGCTCGATGGGCGGCGGCTCATGGAGAGGGGGCGCCTGCTCCGGTACCTGGACGGCGGAGCGCCGCAGCTAGTAGCCCGAGCCGTTAAGTCGCGAGGCATTTCGCGCTTGTTGCGGTGCATCAGTCTGCTTTTGGCACAAAGCGGACATGACAATCACTCTCGGCAATGTCCGCTTTTGGGGACTCGCCTCGTGATTTTTCAATCGCTTATCGGGAGCCACAGCGGCGGCGTTTGCGGCGATTCAGGCGGCCGCCGGCGAGGCTTTTATTTCAAGGTGCTTGCGTAGCAGGGTGCCCGGAATAACGAACGGACGCTACGCCCTCGAAGCCGCTCTGACTCGCGGCGTTGTTTTTCGGTCAGGCCGTCGGCGCACCGGATCACTTGCTCGATAAAACTCGGCGCGTATTTACACAGTCCGAGTCCGGCTTCAACTCAGCGCGTCGGCATAGCTCGAAAGGCAAACTAGAGCGTGTACTCATTGCCTGGGGCCAATGTCCGCTTTCGAGGGTAAAGCGGATATGAAACCGACGCACGGTGATGTCTGCTTATGACCCAAAGCGGACATCGGAACTCTTCAAGAGTGCACGTTGACGCGATACGATGCTGAGCCGGGTCGGAGCGCAGAGTTCAGATGAGACGGCGCGATTTTACGGTCTTTTTTGTCGTCGGTACGACGATGTGGCCGTTACAAATTCACGCGCAACAATCGCGAAAAATACCTCGAATTGGTGTCATCCTTCCGGGAGCACCTGCATCATTTTCACTCCGTACAAAGGCATTCCTCGATGGATTAAGAGAACTCGGCTATGTGGAGGGAAGGACGATTGAAATTGAGTGGAAGTGGGGAGACGACCAACTCGATATATTGTCCGGCCTTGCTGTTGATCTTGTACGCAGCAATGTTGATGTCATCGTCACGGGCGGAACTTCCGCTGCCAAGGCTCTGGAAGCCGCGACTCGAACAATTCCGATCGTGATGGCGATCGTTGCCGATCCGGTGGCCGCCGGTCTGGTGGATAGTCTCGCACGTCCGGGCGCCAACGCGACCGGTTTCAGCATTGTTGCTCCAGAGTTAGGAACGAAGCGTCTCCAGTTGTTAAATGAGATTGCTCCCAATTTGTCATCCATAGCAGTGTTATCCAACAGCAAAAACCCGCAATCGAAAATAGAAATGAAGGAGATGCGGACGGCCGCTCAGGCAATGGGACTGCAACTTCATCCGGCCGAAATATCAAGTGAAGACGATTTGGAGAATGCATTTTTGGTGATGAATAAAGCCGGCGCGCAAGCTCTTATCGTTCTCACGGACCCGATTTTGTTCAGCCAAAGAAAACGCATCATTGATCTCGCGAGCAAATATAAGCTGCCGGCTGTTTATTCTTTTCAAGGCTTTGTCGAAGAGGGAGGTCTACTGAGCTATGGCCCAAGCGACGTCGACCTTTTCCGCCGTGCTGCCGGCTATGTCGACAGGATATTGAAAGGTGCGAAGCCGGGTGAACTTCCGGTGGAGCAGCCAACCAAGTTTGATCTGTACGTCAATCTTAGGACTGCCAAAACGCTTGGCCTTACGATGCCGGAATCTTTCCTCTCCCGCGCCGACAAAGTAATTGAATAAAATGAACCTGCATGTCCGCTTATGGCACAAAGCGGACATCCGGGCGCGCATCGACGATTTAAATTTGTTGTGACGCATGACAAAGATCGCTCGCTGATCTGATAGGGTACGGTCTTCGGTTCGCGGGCGACCCCGCGACCGGAATTCATCGATTTGATGAGTGGCGCTGCTATATGTCGCCGCAGCGGCTGAGAAGAAACTGACTACGTGGTCTTTGCACAAAGGCATCCGACCAAGCTTCAGCGATAACAGCGATGGTTGCAGAGTCGAACGATGGGCGCGAAACATTTCGGCGCGCGCGTGCAACGGCTTGAAGATCCGGCACTGGTCGCCGGGCGCGGGCGCTTTGTCGATGACATAAAGCTGCCGGGCGTGCTGCACGCCTGCTTCGTCCGTTCACCGCACGCCCACGCTAGGCTTCGTGGCATCGATATCAAACCGGCGATGGGCATTCCCGGAGTCCACACCATCCTGACCGCCGATGACCTGCCCGAACCGATGCGCAGCGCGCCAATGCCGATGCTGCTGCCAAATCCAGCAATCAAGGTGGTGCGTACGCAAACGGTTCTGGCGCGAGACGAAGTCCATTATGTTGGCCAGCCGGTCGCCGTGGTTATTGCCGATAGCCGCTATCTTGCTGAAGACGCGGCCGCCCTCCTCATCGTCAATTACGAGCTGCTTGACGCGGTCGGCAACTGCCGCGATGCGATCAAAGACGGTGCCGCGCGCGCCCACAGCGATCTTGACTCCAACGTTGTCGCGAAATTTGCGTCGGTCTACGGCGACACCGATGCGGCTTTTGCCGACGCCGCGCATGTTTTTGATGAAGTGATCTGGCAACACCGTGGCGGCGGCATGGCGCTCGAGACGCGCGCTGTGCTCGCAAGCCTCGATCGGGCTTCGGATGTGCTTACGGTTTGGTCCAGCACGCAGACGCCGCATATTGGCCGCGGCATGCTCGCCGACCTGCTGGAACGCGAGATCGAATCGATCCGCATGATCGCGCCCGATGTTGGCGGCGGCTTCGGCCCAAAGGCGATTTTCTATCCAGAGGAGGCGGTGATTCCGGCGGTAGCCCTGAAACTCGGGCGGCCGGTCAAGTGGATCGAGGATCGGCACGAGAACTTCCTCTGTGCGACACAGGAGCGCGATCAATATTGGAATATGACGATCGCTGTCGACGCCGACGGCAAAATCCTCGGCGTGCGAGGCCGCGTGTTGCATGACAGCGGCGCGTTCGTGCCGTGGGGTATCGTCATGCCCTATATCGCCGCGGTGACGGTGCCCGGTCCCTACGTGATTCCCGCGTACTATCTCGAAACCGTTGTCGTTCTCACCAACAAAGTGCCGACGACGGTGGTGCGCGGTGCTGGCCGGCCGCAGGCAGTGTTCGCGATGGAACGTTTGCTTGATCGCGTAGCGCGCGAGCTACAGCTTGATCGCACGGAGGTGCGCCGGCGCAATTTCATCAGGCCCGAGCAAATGCCCTACGAGGTCGGGCTGCTGTTTCGTGACGGAAAGCCGCTGGTCTACGACAGCGGCGATTATCCGAAGGTGCAGCAAACGGCGTTGGACCTGGCCGGTTACGAATCATTTCGGGAGCGACAGCGAGTGGCCCTCGATGAAGGAAGGTTCATCGGCATTGGGCTCGCCAATTACGTCGAGGGGACCGGTCTCGGTCCGTTTGAGGGCGTGGCAGTGCGAGTGTTGCCGAGCGGCAAAGTCGCGGTTGCCACTGGCGCCACCAGCCAGGGCCAGGGCACACGCACGACGCTGGCCCAGATCGTCGCCGAACAGGTCGGCTGTCGCCTCGACGACATCGTAATGACGATCGGCGACACTGCGGCCATCCCCCATGGCGTTGGTGCCTTCGGCGCCCGCCAAGCAGTAAACGCGGGCTGCTCGGCGGCAATTGCCGGTCAAGCGGTCCGCACGCAGCTCATCGCGCTCGCGGCGCGCGCGCTTGGCGTGGGCGAAAGCGATATTAATCTCGATGACGGCCACGCGGTCGCGATGATCGGAAATAAGCCAACAATTGCGTTTGGCGAGCTGGCGCGACTTGCGCAGGGCATACCTGGCGTGTCGCTGCCGACTGGACAGGCGGTCGGGCTTGAGCACACCGCCTATTACACTCCGTCGCAGGCGGCCTATTGCTCCGGCACGCATGTCGCCGAGGTC
>Ga0187765_10000484_pt1 | contig 14566 bp, 11 predicted proteins | sample 0216_QUI02_MP05__3_FD_133018 | JGI IMG/M metagenome (GOLD analysis project Ga0187765, IMG submission 133018) | Tropical peat soil microbial communities from peatlands in Department of Meta, Colombia - 0216_QUI02_MP05_10_MG | ecosystem: Environmental > Terrestrial > Soil > Wetlands > Peat ...
AGGAATACCAGGAAGATCGCCGCGTTCGGCCCCAAACCGAAGAATATCATAGACAGCGGTAACCATGCCGTGACTGGAATCGGCCTCAGCAGATTAATAGTCGGATCGAGCAACTGCTCCAAAATCTTCAAGCGGCCGATCATCAAGCCGAGAGGAATACCAATCAACGCGGCAAGGAAGAAGCCGCCGTACACCCGGGTCATTGACTTCCAAATGTGGACGAGGATGGTGCCGCTAAACGCGTCATCGTAGATACCGCCAAACGAGAAGTCGTACATCGTCGCAGCGACTTGCCAAGGACTTGGGATCAAGTGCGTGCCAGTGGCGGCGACAGCGATGTGCCACAGGAGTCCCAGCAGTACGGGGAAGCCGGCGCCCAACGCTACTGCGCGAAGCTTGTCGATGAATTGCCGACGCCTGCGCGCAACTCTTAGTGCTTCCGGTGCAACCGCATGGGTCGCTTCAGTGATTGCTACGACGTCCTTGCTCAAGACACCCCTCGACTTAGGCACTTACTGGAACTGTCTAGTGACAAACTGGTCGAGGTCGATCGGTTGCCGGATCTGCTTGTTCTCATACATGAGCTTGGTGTACGCCTTGGCACGCTCCATAAATTCGTCGTCGATCTTCCAGGCAAGCTCCACGTTCGGCAGGGCGAGCTCGACTGGCCGGCGCTGCTGACCGAGTTTCCGCATCGCCATCTCGATGATTTGCGACTGATGGGTCATCGCGTAGTCGACCGCCTTCTTGTGCATGTCGACGATCTGCTCGATGCGGTGCGTGTTTTCTTTGACAGCATTCTGGCTCGCGGACAGGATCATGTTGAGTGAGCCGATCGGCGTCGAGTACGGATACTCGACGAGCCTGCCGGTACCATTCGCCAAGCTGATCCCGGCGGCCGGCTCAGCGCCGACATAGGCGTCGATGTCACCGCGTGCCAGCGCCGCGGGATGGTCACTGAACTGGAGCCGTATCGGCTGGATGTCGCGGATCGACATGCCCTCCATACGCAACCGTTCTAGGATCACGGCCTCTTGCGTTGAGCCTGGCCAGATTGCAACCTTCTTGCCCTTGAGGTCCTTGATCGTCCTGATGTCGGTATTCACGCCTGCCACCACCGCCATTCCACGATTGTTTGCGTTGGCGACAACTATCACCGGTTCTCCTGCCGCGGCGCCGAGAATGAACGCGGCGATGCCGTGGATGCAAGCATCCACTGTGCCTGTGACTACCGCGTTCTTGCCGTCGGTCGGACTCTCGAACGGGATCACCTCGACCGTGTAGCCGGAAGGAGCGAACTTCTCGTAGAAATATGCTGAGATACCATGGATGAGCTTAAGCGTTCCGACCCGAATGACCTTGTCGTCGGCGTGGGCGCGCGATACCGCGAGTATCAGCGAGATCGCGGTAAGCAGGACAAGGGACAAACTTCTTCGCGACCGAGTGACAAGAGCGAGCATAGAGGCCTCCGAAACGCATCGGTATGACCCCGGCGCATGGAGTTTATCGCAGGTCCTCAACCGCGGGAAGCCAGCCTGTCGATCCAAACGGGCCGGACTTAACGTTTCCAAGGCATGAGCTCGCAGAGCGGATCCGTGCCTTTCCAGCAAATGGCGGCACGTACGTTGGCGCTGGCGTGGTTCCCACAATAGGTCGGGGTTTCACGAGCTGTTGGACCCGCCACCAGTATTGCCGTCGCACAGGGCCCATAGGCGCAACATAGTCACCGTGAGGCGAGCGAGACACGGTTCACTCATGGCGGAATAGGATTGAGCCACCCATCCATCTGAACCTGTGACAGCTTCTGCTTGCCGTCCCTGCGACCGAAACGCGACCGGGTCGTTTAGTATCAGGCCACAAACAATAACCTGACCTGCCGGCAAGTAATCAGATGTCATGCCCGACGACGGCAGCTGCCCCACAAATAGTGCTTTAGTGCGCTAGCGCCGAAGTTCTAAGCCGATCGAGCGGGCAACGGGGAACCAAGACTCGATTGGAAAAGAGACTGCGCGAATGGTATTCATGACCCGAACGAGAAGAACGACGCTGACGGCTATGCGGGGCTTTGCCGCGCCCCTCTGGGCGCGCTTCGTGCGCAGAGGTCCTGCCGTGGGCGGCGGGCAGCGGGGTGCACATTTTCTCTGCATAGCGTCGCCTTGAGAGGTCGCGCGCCCCTTGCGCCCCACATCGTGGCGAGCGGAGCCATTACGAGCCGCGAATTGAGAGTATCGTGGCGTTCGGGTGACGACCCGTGGGAGCCGTCACCCGAAGAGCAACGATGCATAGCAACTCATTGTGTAAATCTGGGCGCCGTGCAGCCGCCGCAGACCCAGGGCCAGGACCAATCCGCCACCTTGCCCTTGTTGGCTTCGACATACGGGCTCCAGGCCTTTGGCGGCAAGGGCTTGCTCTGATAAACGACCGAGAACTGGCCATTCGCCTGAACTTCGCCGATCATTACTGGTTTTGCCATGTGGTGATTGCTGAGCATTTCCACCTCGTAGCCCGACGGCGACTTAACCTTGCGGCCGATCATCGCCTGGCGGACTGCGTCGACATCGGTGGTTCCGGCCTGCTCAACCGCTTGCACCCACATGTGGAACAGGATGTAGGCGGACTCCATCGGGTCATTAGTAACGCGTTTGGGGTTCTTGGTGTAGTCGCGCCACTTGGCGATGAATTCTCGGTTCTCCGGCGTGTCCACCGACTGGAAATAGCTCCACGCAGCGAGATGCCCGACCAGCGGCCTGGTGTCCACGCCGGCGAGTTCCTCTTCCCCGACCGAGAAGGCGATAACGGGAATGTCGGAAGCTTTGACCCCCTGGTTGCCGAGTTCCTTGTAGAACGGCACGTTGGCGTCGCCGTTGATAGTTGAGATCACCGCTGTCTTCTTGCCGGCGGAGCCGAACTTTTTGATCGCGGCGACTTCGGTCTGCCAGTCGGCGAAGCCGAACGGCGTGTAGTTCTCGAGAATGTCCGCGTCCGCGACGCCCTTGGATTTGAGGAAGGCGCGGATGATCTTGTTGCTGGTGCGCGGATAAACGTAGTCCGTACCTTCCAGCACGAAGCGCTTCACCTCTCCGCCGTCCCTGCTCATCAGATATTCAACGGCTGGAATCGCCTTATTGTCAGGGACCGAGCTGCCATAGAAGATGTCGTAGGAGCTTTCCTCACCCTCGTATTCGAGCGGATAGAACAGCAAGCCATTGAGCTCCTCGAACACCGGCAGGACCGACTTTCGCGATACGGAGGTCCAGCAACCGAATACTGCTGCGACCTTATCCTTGGTCAGTAATTCTCGGGCCTTCTCCGCGAAGAGCGGCCAGTTCGAGGCCGGGTCGACGACGACGGCCTCAACCTTCTTGCCCAGCAGGCCCCCATGGCTGTTGAGCTCGGCGACCTGCATGAGCATCAGGTCTTTGAGTATCGATTCGCTGATCGCCATCGTGCCCGAAAGCGAATGCAGGATGCCGATCTTGATCGTGTCGCCAGCGTGGGCGCGCTCGGCCGTAAACCCGAACACGATCAGGGACGCGGCCAAGGCGTGACGCCAGGATCGCAGCATCGTTTTCATGAGGTCTCCTAGATTCGGATTGTTGCAAGACCGGCACCAACCTGCATGCGGGTCCGAAAATCACAGAGAGCCATCGCGGGAAAATGGCGTGGTTCCAGTCGCGCGACAAGCCGCTGCAATGTTATTTGGCGGAATGTTGCCGGAAGCGGCACAAAGGTCGGCTTTGCGTGCACCCTTTGCCCGATTGCTGAGCAAGCGTACGAGCGTGAGGGTCGGTAGGGCTCCAGATGCCGTCGATTTCAGGGTGCCAGTTGAGGCATCGCGGCGCCACTTCGGCGCGACTGAGCGAGTTTTCCCAGAAAACGCACGGGCTCGGGCGGGGCGGCAAGCGCGAGCAAGCCGCTGGCACTATGCGTGCATGGCCGGTTTTGCCCGTCATCCGGCGCGCGATCCGACGTCATACAATGCAGATCCCCTTGCTCCTTGACCGGTCCCGGCCCGAATCGCTCACGACCCAGATCGTCGAGCAGCTTCGCGACACCATCCGGCAGGGTCGCGTTGCCGCCGGCGCTCGATTGCCGTCTTCGCGCAAGCTCGCCGACCAACTCGATGTGTCACGTAACACCGCGGTGCGTGCCTACGAGCTGCTTATCGTCGAGGGGTATGTCGAATCCCGGCCCGCCTCCGGCATCTTCGCGGCGCTCGAACTTCCGGAGCGTCAGCGGTGCTCGGGGGCGCCGCCACCCATCGACCCCGACGCGCCAAAGCCGCATCCAATGCCGTTGCCGCATCTCCCGGCGCGATCGCACGATCTTGTCCAACAGAATCGCATGCGGCTGGCTTTTGATTTCGTTCCGGGTCGCCCAAACGCGGGCCTGTTTCCGCTAAAGACATGGCGGCGCTACATGCAGAGTTGTCTGTCGCATGGCGGTGCAATCGGACTGTCCCAGTATTCGGATCCGGCCGGATTGGCGGTCCTTCGCTCGGCGATCGCGGCCCACATTGCGGCCTCCCGCGGCATCTTGGCCGATGTCGGGCGGATCGTCATGGTTAGCGGCATTCAGGAAGGCATCAGCATCGCGGCGCGGTTGTTTCTCGGGCCGGATACCGTCGGCGCGATTGAAAATCCCTGCTACCAGGGCGCCGCCTTCGCATTTGAGGCGACTGGGGCTCGTGTCGTCTCCGTCCCGGTCGACGAGGCCGGGATCGTGCCAGATGAATTGCCGCGGCGGCGGACGTCGCTGCTCTATGTCACCCCATCCCACCAATATCCGACTGGCCACACGCTCGCGCTCTCGCGCCGCTACGCGTTGATTGCCTGGGCCCGTCGTAACGGTTGTTACGTCCTGGAGGACGATTACGACGCCGATTTCCACTATGATGGCTCGCCGCTCCCGGCCATCACCTCGCTCGCGCCGGACTGCACCATCTACCTCGGCACGTTTTCGAAGTCGCTTGGGGCCGGCTTGCGGCTCGGCTACATGGTGGTGCCGGCTCCACTTGGCGACGCGGCGCGCACGGCCAAGGCTCTCCTCAACAGCGGCGGCCCCTGGCTCGAACAGGCGGTGCTCGCCGAGATGATGCGCAGCGGCAGCTTCGCCGCCCATATCGCCCGCGTGCGCGCCCGCTACAAGGAGAGCCGCGACACACTCATGGGGTCGCTGCGTCGGCATTTCGGCGATGTCGACGTGAGCGGTCAGGAGAGTGGTCTGCATGTGCTCTGGCGGCTGCCACCGGGTGTTCCGGATGCTCCGGCCCTTGAAGCCTTGGCCCGCCGCGCCCGCATCGGCCTCTACCCCCTTGCGTCTGGCGGCGCGTACGACGCAGGCGAGGCAGAGCTCTCCAAGCGCGCGATCATCATGGGCTACGCAGCGCTTACACCCAAACAGATCGACCAGGGCATCGCGCGTCTGTCGGAGGCCGTCGATGAAGCACTGGAACTGCCAAGTTCGCCGCTGATGCGTCGGCTCGACAGACGCAGCGCGGCCGCTCATCTGGCCCCCAATCTTCTCCATCAACCGGCTCTACGCACGCCTCCTCGTCGTCGTGCACGCTCCAAATGGATCGACACAACGGAAAGCGGCATTCCTATGCCAGTGGTCACGGGGATCTACCGGTATCCCATCAAAGGCTTGAGCGCGCAGCGCGTCCCCCATGTGGTCATCGAAGCCGGCCAGCCGTTTCCGAAGGATCGGACCTTCGCACTGGCTCGGCCCGGCAGCCCGATCGACCCGCACGCCCCGAAATGGGCCAAGAAGGGCCTATTCGTGATGCTGATGCTGGACGAGGCGCTCGGGCGCGTCCAGACTGAGCTCGATGTCGACACGCTCGACTTCACGATTAAACAGGGCACGGCGCAGCTGCTGCGCGCCAACCTTGCCAACGAGAGCGACCGCAACCAGCTTGAGGCGTTCTTTCGCGACCTCGTGCCGATCTTGCCGGGCCTGCCACGGCTCGTCGCCGCACGGGGTGGGCATTTCATGGACAAACCGGACAACGTGCTCTCGTTGATCAACCTCGCGACCGTACGCGGCCTCGAGGAGCAATGGGGCGTCGAGATCGATCCGTTGCGCTTTCGCGCGAATTTCTACATCGACGGGGCGCAGCCGTGGGAAGAGTTCGATTGGATCGGCAGCGACATCGCGCTCGGCGACGCGTTGTTTCGGGTCGACCGCCGCAACGGCCGCTGCGGCGCGACCAACGTCAATCCCATAACCGGCCGTCGCGATCTCGACATACCGGGTTCATTGCGCGCCGCCTTCGGCCACAAGGATCTTGGCGTCTATCTCGTTGCCCGCAAGACCGGCGAGGTCTTCCCCGGTGCGAGCGTGCGGGCGCCTAGGGGTGTGCCGCTTGAGGGTATGATGAAGCCCTTCGTTGAAGCACCGGTGGCCGCGGGCCGCCGCTTCATCTGTCGCGGCTGTTATTTTGTTTACGAGGAGGAGCGGGGTCTGCCGCAGCAGGCCATACCGCCGGGGACCCGCTTTGCGATGATCCCCGAGGATTGGGGCTGTCCGGATTGCGGAACCGAGAAGGGAAATTTTAGGCCGCATGTCCAGAGTGGTGCCCGAGGAGGGGAAGCAGGCGGGCAGCCATGAGCCGCGCTGCCAGCCTGAGCGGCACGAAGTCGTTCTTGATCGCAAGCAACTCGGTGCGCACCGGGCTCTCCTGGTGCGCTCCGATTGAGCAGATCTTGATTTGCCTTGTGGCAACGAGGATGCAAGCTCACGATTCGCAAAACGGACCGTTAGTCGTTCACAATGCGGGCGTTTCGCGCGTCATGGGCGCGGCGCTGAAATCTTGGCGCGACCATCTATCTCGATTCAGATCGGCCGGCCAATACTAAGCCGCGGCAGTCACGCCGCGCTGAAACACCGGCACGGACAGACCACTATCGGCGCCGCCGCCTCGATCTTGTGCGTGCCCAGCACTCACCGGCGATCTTGAAAGCGACACTCTCCCGACTTAAGATATCGGTGCGGTGCTTTGAACGACCTCGTGAGCAGCGCGCATGCGAACGCTCTTTTTTCTCATTGCGGTGGCCTTCTTAGCTGCCCCCGTTGGTGCTCAGTCGGTGCTGCAGCTTCACGGACAGGCTGGCTATCTTGGAGAATACGAGCTCAGCGGCATTGTATCCGAACAGAGCTCAAACGGAAGAACCGAGTTTTCCGGTCCACTTGTGGTGAAGCATGTCGGTCTGTGTACGCATACCGGCCCGCAGGAAACGACTAGTCAAATCAAGCTGCAGGTCGCGGGGTCTTCGCAGCGGGTTATGGCCACGGTGGCGTTCGAAGACCTCGCTTGCACTTATCAAGGGGTCCTTAGTGAATCGTATCACGGCTTCATGAACTGCGATAATCAAATGAGCATTCCATTCAGACTTTGGATCAAATGACCGAGGCAGGTGCCATCCAATCAAGGTGTACGCCGAGTGATCATTACCTCTCGATGGGAGTTCACTCCGCCATGGGTCGCCGTCCACACGTGACGCCGATGCCTCGTGATGTGGCTCGAGCGACAATAACAAATCGTCTCTGTGTCGCTTTTGACTATCAGTGCTAGTCTCGCTTGCGGGTCCGGCTGCTCTTTCCTCGGCAACTAGTCCAAGCATCGAGCGGGCGCCGCGGTAGATCGCTGCGAAGCCTGCTGGGAGCCCCGTGGACTGGTCTGACGCCTCGAGCGCCACGCCAGTAGATGCAATGACGACTTCGCCGGCAGCTGACGCAGCTTGGTCGCGGCAAGTGGGGTTCCGACGACGATACCAGCCTCGATTATCTCGCTGAGGACGAGCAAATCGTTCTGTACCACTGGCTCGCGGCCATAGTATTCCTTCAGCAAAGTCGCGAATGCGACTGCTATTGAAGCCACACACAACGTTGCTGGCAATTATGCGTCCCCCAAGGTTTTTTCCTTCGCATTTTTCTCGACGCGTCATCTTGGCTCTGAACGAACACACGACATCCATTTAAAACTGCCAGTGAATCTGTTGGCTAAAGACATTGACCGGCCCGCGATCGGTATTGTAGGCGGGGTTGGCAATGAACTGATAGTCGAAGGAGAGGTGCGTCGAGGGGGTTGGCGCGTAGTTATAATAGGTTTCAAAAGTCTGCTCGAGCCCCGGATGTGGCAACTGTCCATCGCCGATAAGGATGCCCAAGCCTCCAGCGTCGAGAAACGCCTGGTGAATCCCGGAAAGGCCATTGACCATGCCGGCGATGCCGCCCGTGTCGTCCGGCCTGCCCCATAGTTTGCCGAACAGCGACACGCCTCCCTCCACGGTGCGGTCGATGTCGGTGAAATCCCACGGTTCAACCTTCCCGTCTGCCCAGCCGACGCGGGCGGCGCCCAATGTCTCATTTATTTGCTGCTCCAGGTCGAGACTCAGGCCAGGTCGACTGGTGTAGGTGGAGGCGAGTTGGTATGCCATAATGAATGCTCGTCCGGACCACCGCACCCCGTTTGGGCCAACATATGTTGTATTACGCCGGCTTGCTTACACCAGCCTTACACGACTAAGCATGTCCACGAGAACCGAGAAGAGAAAGGGGCGCGTACACGTTCGATCCCATTAAATCCAGCAAATAAAGACGGGTTCCACCACGTCTCGAAGCTAGCCGTCGTCGTATCACGCCAAAGGTGGGGGTTCTGGGTGTTTGTGTAAAGCCAAAAGAAAGTGTGGCCTTGCGAGCGCATGGATCTTTGATTGTTCTTTCTGTTGACTTGGTTGTAGACGACAAATCGTCGGTTGTGGCTGACGCATCATCACCCGATAGGGGAGAAATTGCGTAGATAGGGCCGTTTGCGCGACGTCCCCGGCTAACCATAGTCGCTCATATCAGAGGCGGAAATTGTGGCGTCAGTATTTGTACAGTCAAAGTATCGACGCCGAGCCAAAATGCGGCAGCGTAAGTTTGGTGTAAGTCATTTGTCACGTTCTTCTTGTTTGTAGACGCAGTTGTGACCGACGTATCATAGTCATTTCATTTTTTTGGACACTTATCGTCGTACAAAAGTCTGGCACATGTGATGTGACTTTGCTTGGTATGGACAAGTCGGCGAATTCGTGAGGTTGGGAGACTGATATGGCAAAGTCGCACGATGCTGATACAACAAAGTCGCGTTGGGCGTGCAAATTATCTCTTACGAGCATTGCCGCAATGATGTTGGGCGTGGTGACGGCACAGAATGTTTTGGCGCAAAACAAGGGCACCACAAGCACGAGCACGAGCAACAGTGCTCAATCCTCAGCAGCGGTTGATTCCGGTGTCAGAGGCGGACCACCCGGCGCTGGCGGCCCGCTTGGCGGTCTCACCGCGGCAGAGCAGGCTTTTTTTACTGCTGCCCAGGCGAGGTTTGAGGTGATCGAGACGGTTCCCGCAGGGTTGGGCCCGGGCTTTAATGAGCTCTCTTGCGCGAATTGTCACATAAACCCCGCGGTCGGCGGCTCGAGCCCGACGACCAATCCGCAGGTGACAGATGCGAACACGGATGGCGCCACAAACGTGATACCGTCCTTCATCACCGCAAATGGCCCGATACGGGAGGCGCGCTTCGTGCTCAATCCAGATGGAACACCGGACGGTGGGGTGCACGATCTCTTCTCAATTCAGGGGCGCGCCGATGCGCCCGGTTGCGTCTTCGCACAGCCGAACTTTGCCGCTCAGCTCGCAGCGAACAATGTTATTTTCCGCACACCGATAAATACATTCGGCGATGGATTGGTGGAGGGCGTTTCCGATTTATCTCTTGAAAACGCTTTCGCGGCGCAGGCACAACAGAACGCGTCGCTGGGCATCTCGGGCCAGTTCAATCTCAGTGGCAACACCGGGAATATCACGCGCTTCGGGTGGAAGGCGCAGAACCCATCCATGCAGGTTTTCGGCGGTGAAGCCTACAACGTAGAAGAAGGCGTCACCAACGACTCGTTTCCCGACAAGCGAAACAACCCTACCCCGCAGTGCGCACCCAATCCACTTCCGGAAGACACGGTCAGTACGGTCGACACGATCAATAGCGGGAGCGTGGCGTCGGACTTGAGCTCGGACGTCGTCAACTTCGCATTGTTCACGCGCTTGCTAGCGCCGCCGACCCCGGCAGTGCCGTTCACCACGTCGTCGACCGCGTCGACCAGTACCTTGTCCACTACCTCGATGACTGCGTCGACCGCGACCTCAATGACCCCAGCGTCGACCACTCTCACGATGGCCTCCGTCTTGCCAATGGTTGCGGGGGCCTCGACAAGTTCGACTTCAACGGCGGCGGCGTCCAGCAGTACCTCCACAGCGTCGGCTGCGTCGATAACCACAGGATTTCAGGCATTCACTAATATCGGCTGTTCGGGCTGTCACATAGTGAGCCAAACCACCGGGAGTTTGGCCCTGATCGACACCACTGCGAACCCGACAGTGAGCAATATCACGATCAACCCGTTCAGCGACTACGCTGTGCACAGCATGGGAACAGGACTCGCTGATCGAGTGACGCAGGGCAACGCCAATGGCTTCCAGTTCCGTAGCGCACCGCTATGGGGCGTCGGGCAACGCGTGTTCTTCCTGCACGACGGGCGCACCAACAATCTGTTGACCGCCATCGAGGACCATGCCAGCAGCGGCTCGGAAGCCAACGCCGTGATCGCTCAGTTCAACATGCTGAGTACAACCGACCAACAAAATATACTGAACTTCCTGCGCGATCTGTGAGTTCATCTGGGTGCTAGCGGTTGCATCTAAATCTGGGCTTAGATGGCCACGAGCCCGGCATCTCTGCTCCCTTTGCGTGGCGGCGCTCCCGTAGGGCGCAAAACCATGATCCGCCACTTTTTATAATCGCCGAAGGCCGCCGCTCGCTCCGACAGAGAACTCCATGCGGTGCGGCAACGTGTCCGTTTCAGGCAAGCCGGCCGAAAGATCGTTGGGCAACCTGTGGCTGGCGGGACATCTCAGCGCGTTTTTGCTTACGGGAGGCAAAGGCGTCACCGGTGGCGAAGGTGGGTAGGGGCAGGGTAGGGACCGATCGAGTGTACCTGACGGTCCCTATCTGCAACGGGGGCTGGCGGCTGGGTTGGATCAGCAGGTCGTTCGACTTGCGGATCGGCGCAATGTTCCGGTGCCAAAGAGTGGACCGGGTCGCAGACAGAGAAAGAATCGGCACGCTTTTGGACCCATTGACTGAGCGGCCGGACCGACCGGCAACCAGCGGCCGCCAACATCTCAGTGCTGGACGCATACGTCACCGCGATCGCGGCAGGGGTCGATATCGAAGAATGGTGCAGCGGTCTCCCTGTCAAGCCCCCGCGGATCGGGCCCAAGCCCATGCCAACTCATCTGACCCACCGCGCAGCAATTTATGGAAACGTCGCCGTGTGGGGTTCTAGGCTTGCATGCCGGCAGGCGGGTCGCAGGGCTTGGTACCCATATCCGCAGGCACGGAGATCTCCAGAATCTGGAAATCGTCCGAGGTGGCCGTCTCGTTGTGGCGCAAGCCGCCGGGGATGAAGAGGGAGTCGCCGGCTTTCACACGCACCTTGGTACCGTCCTCGAACTCTAGGTCTACCCAGCCACGTAGTGCGTAAACGAATTGCGAGTCACAGAGGTGATAATGCCAGCCGGTCGGCTGAGTCATGCCTGTGATCGCGGTGGTCAGCTGGGCGCGCATCCGCCCTTGGCTGGCAGCCGTTACGCCAAGGTCGGTATAGGTGAAAAACTTGCGGCGGCCCGGCACCTGGGGGGCGGTTTCCGGCGTGGTATAGGCAAGCTTGGTGCCCGGGTTGACAAGCGTCGACTTCTCTGCCGTCGGTGCTTCGGTCATGTCTCCACTCCTGATGGTTTTCCTCAAAACTGATGTCGCAGTAGACTATCATCGAATAGCCAACTCGCACCAGCGCGTTAGTGATTGACGGCAACGCTGCGCGTCACCTTTTACCCGCCGCGCAAGCTCGGCCGCGAACGGCAAGTCCGGAGCAAACCGACGGTCTCAGCCCGGTCATTGGCCGCTTGAGCGAAGACAGTGTAGGGCAAAAATCCCAGCTCGAGCAGCCCACCCTTCGCGCGCGCTGTCGGCTGGTCAGCGCCGTCCCCTGTGTCGGGCAATGAGCTGATCGGCAACATCATTGAGGTCATCGCCGACGATCTGTGGCTGAGGGCCGACTCCCAAGACATCGTTGCCGACCCGCTTGATCAGCGCCGCTTCCCAACCGGCCGCTAAGGCGCCAAGGGTGTCCCATGTATGACACGCGATAAGACAGAGCTGCGAGGGCCCAACCCCAAGCTCCCTCTCGACGTAGGCGTAAGCTTGGCGCGAGGGCTTATGATGTTTCACGCCGTCCGCGCTGAAGCGCCGCTCGAAGAGATCGACAATGCCGCCCTGTTCAAGCTGACGGGTCTGAACCTCAAGCAGATTGTCTGTGAGCGTGAACAGCCGGAAACCAGCGCGGTGCAACTTGCGCAGCGCTGCCGGCACCTCCCGGTGCGGAGGCATCGTCGAAAACTTCTCCTTGAGCTCTTCCCTATCCGCGTCATCGACTTTGATGCCTTGCGTATCCGCCAGCATCTTCATCACAGCCGAACCGATATCTGTGAACGGAACGTAGCAACCGGCCACAGTAAGGGCCGCGGAATACATGATGAAGTTAGCGAACCAAAAGCGCATGGCTCTCTTGTCACCAAAGATGCGCTCAAAAGTTGGTTCCATTGTTTCAAGGTCAAGAAGCGTCTCATTGACATCAAAGACGATCAGAGGAAGGTCGGTCATGTAACTAAGCTCCGGTTTTGCTGCATCCATGCTGCAGGCCGTCTCGTCCGCCTGTTTGATCGGTCAGCTCACGCTGAAAGCTAAATCGATCGGCTCGTCCTCATCGACACGAGGTTGGTACGCGTTATCCGCCGCGCGGCAGGAGAACCCAGAAAAGCCATGGGCTCGGCGATATCCTGCGGCTCGCCATAGCGACAGATGCCAGTGTGAGTCTCCAGCACCGCGAGCACGGGCCTTCCTTCGGCATCCTCCGGCAGCCAAATGCGAGCCGCCAACGTCGTGCGGTCCGTCAACGGTATTAACGTGTAGTTGATGAGGTGTACTGCGTGCGGAAATGCCGTGACGACCAAACGATGCTCCATTTAGCAAACAGCCGCAAAGTGACCGCTGGGGCAAAGCAATGTTGTACCCACTTTCCTCGGTTCACTGGGAGTGATCCAAAAACTTCCGGATCACCACGGCGATCTCGTCACAGTGCGTCTCAAGGGCGAAGTGGCCGGTATCGAAGAAGTGCACTTCCGCGTCTGGGATGTCACGCTTGAACGCCTCGGCGCCCGGCGGCAAGAAGAACGGGTCGTTCTTGCCCCAAACCGCCAAAAGCGGAGGCTTGTGCTTGCGAAAATAGGCCTGGAATTCAGGGTAAAGCGCGACGTTGCTCTTATAATCGCCAAAGAGATCGAGTTGCACCTCATCGGCGCCGGGACGCGCCAGATAGAAGTTGTCGAGCGAATATCCGTCGGGAGAAACCGAGGACAGGTCAGTCACTCCATGGGTGTACTGCCAGAACGTCGTCTCTGGCGAAAGGAAGGCTCGGAGGGCCGCGCGGTTCGTTTCCGATGGGTCCTGCCAGTAGGTGCGGATCGGGTTCCAGCCGGCGCTTAGGCCTTCTATGTACGCATTGCCATTCTGCGAGATGACGGCGGCGATGCGCTCTGGATGCCGCATCGCGAGGCGGAAGCCGGTCGGCGCGCCGTAGTCGAAAGCATAGATGGCGAAGCGACCCAGTCCGATCACTTCAGTGAAGCGCTCGATAATCCCCGCAATGTTGTCGAAGGTGTAGCTGAACTTTGTCCGTTGGGGCATTTCCGATTGACCAAATCCGGGCAAGTCGGGCGCAACGACACGAAACTGGTCCGAGAGTTGTGGAATGAGATCGCGAAACATGTGCCCGGCAGTTGGAAAGCCGTGCAACAGCAGGACCACTGGTGCGTCCTTCGGCCCCGCCTGGCGATAGAAGATGTTGAACCCGTCGACGTCGACCTTCCGGAAGCTGAGCTTGTGCATGGGGGCCCTTTCTCTGCGGCCGTAACCGCTCCGTTGCTGGTAGATTGTTGCTCATAGATTAGTGACTGCCGTAACTTGTCGAGGTGCTGCTGAATGGTTATCCGCGGACATCCTCCGGAGAATTTGGCAGGGCCAAAGATGGTCGGGTTCTGCCGCATCAAACGCCTGGGCTGACCCGAATTGCGCCAACAATCGCCGGATTCGCAGGGACATCGCGGTTATCGCGGGCTATTTGCCGCTAAAACGGTTGGGCGGTCGGGGCAGGCCGAGTCGGTGACGCAACGTTCCGCTCGCATATTCCTGCCGCATCAACCCCGGCGTTGCAGCTCTGGCGCAACGAACTCGGCGAAGTGGAGCCAGTCGTCAGGCAGCAGTGGGAACATCAGATCGAAGCCATCGGCCGTGCCGGCCACATACCATGCCTCCATCTCATCGGCGGTCTCCACTGCCGTTCCGGCCACCACCGGCCCCGTACCGCCATTCGAGCTACGCCAGGCGCTCTCGCGGCTGGTTAGGCTC
>Ga0187765_10000485_pt1 | contig 14544 bp, 9 predicted proteins | sample 0216_QUI02_MP05__3_FD_133018 | JGI IMG/M metagenome (GOLD analysis project Ga0187765, IMG submission 133018) | Tropical peat soil microbial communities from peatlands in Department of Meta, Colombia - 0216_QUI02_MP05_10_MG | ecosystem: Environmental > Terrestrial > Soil > Wetlands > Peat ...
AGACGTTCGGATTGAACGCCTCTTGCCGCCGCCTCCGCTCGGAGGTTCCGCTCGGCAGAGGGATTGTCGCGCAACAACCAAAGCACGCTCGCGGGCACGGCCTTCAGGAGCCGCATCCACACATCGAAGAACGCGGGCGCTATCTTGAAATTGTTGTTGAAGGAACAGAACACGAAACCCCGTTCGGGCAGTCCGTACGAGGCGCGAGACGGCGTTCGTTCCGCAATGGGGCGCTTGCGGTCGTTCGGCTGATAGGAATCGGGGAGATGCACGATTCGTTCGGTATAAAAGGTCTGTTCATCGAAGGGCACGACGACGGGATCGGCAACGATGTAGTCGATGAAATTCGCCCCCATCGTCCCCGGATACCCGAGGAAGTTCACTTGAATGGGCGCTGGACGATGGGCGAGAATTTCGACGCGCGCGCCCTGCGTGTAGCCCTTGAGGTCGACCGCGATGTCAATCCCAAGGCTCGCGACGGCGCGTGCCGCCGACGGATCGCTCTCTTCCCGGATGTCGACAAAATAGTCGAATGCCCGCTTCAGTCGGCCGCGCATCGGGCTTCCATCGTCCGGCCCAAACGAAAAGGCAAAGAGTTCGAAGCGGGAGCGGTCGTGGGTTTCGAACAGTTCCGCCATGAGGTAGCCGGTTGCATGTTCATGGAAATCGGCCGAGAGATAACCGATTCGAATTTTGTCGTTGGCGTCTCTTCGCTCGCGCCAGAGAGGTGGACGTCTTTCGAGTTGCGAATGCCGCACGAAGTTCCGCGCGACCTGCAGTTGCTCCGCCGGCGTGCTCGCGCGGGCGATTGCGGCAAAGGGATAAACGACGCCTTTTTCGTAGGTCAGGGATAGCCCACACTTCGCATCCAGATCGTCGAGGGACGTCCACGCGCAAACTTGCCGCGCCACATAAGTCAACTGACCCACGACATAAGCATTCGAAGGCTCGAGCGCTGCAGCGCGTTGGAATCGGGTGAATGCGTCTTCGTATTTCTTCTGGACGAGGAGGACCGTCGCGAGATTGGCGTGAGCATCCGCAAAATCCGGGTCGAGATCGATCGCACGGCGATAGCAGGCCGCCGCCTCGTCATGGCGCTTCAGGTTCGCGAATGCGCTGCCAAGGTTCATATGCGCCGGGGCGAAGCCGGGTTGGATCTCGACGGCGCGCTGGTATGAGGCGATCGCTTCCCGATGCCGGCCCAATTTTGCGAGTGTGTTTCCGACGTTGTTGTGCGCGAGGGCCATGTCGGGGTTTATCTGCAAAGCCCTGCGGAAAAATCTCACCGCGTCTTCGTATTGCCCGAGATTGGCGAGGAGGTTGCCGAGATTATAGTGCGCATCGGCATTGTCCGGCGCCAATTCCAGCGCACGTTGGCAATAGGCGCGTGCCTCGTCATAGCGCCCGAGGGCCGTAAGCAGGACGCCGAGGTTGTTGTGCGCGGCGGTGAAATCGGGCCTCAGCCGGACGGCGTGACGATAGAAGACAACCGCTTCGTCGAGTTTTCGCTGCTCGAGAAACAGATTCGCAAGGCGGTTGTTCGCCTCGAATGAATCCGGGTCGATCGCGAGTGCCGCTCTGTAGCGCGCAGCCGCCGCATCCACACTTCCCCGCGATTTCAGCACAAGGCCAAGATCGCATTGGGCGCGCGCCGATCTCGGCTCTATTTCGAGGGCCTTGGCGAGATGAACGCACGCTTCGGCGTAGTTTCCCCGCTGTGCGCACGTCAGCCCGCGCAAATGCAAAGCCGCGACATTGCGCGGTTCGCTCAGCAGGACGTTATCGCACGCATTCGCCGCATCCGCGATGCGGCCTGATTGGTAGAGTTTCGCGGCGTCGCGGATGGGGGACTGACTCGTGGCATTCATTGGACGTCGTTCGCCGGCAACCCGGTCATCGCACTCCCCAGATGTCGGAGAGGATATCCCGGGCAATTCGGGCGACGATTATACGTAGAATCGGCCGCGCGTCACGCTACTCTTGCGAGAGTGCCGGCACCCCGCAACGCGCCTGCATCCGCAGCCGCACCGGTTTGCCATCGGGTTGGAGTCCGGCTGTCCGGGGGCGCTTGCGCTGACTGCGAATGGCTGAAAACTCAGATGTTCTAATATAAGAAAATTCTGAATCTGCTCGTCGGCCTCGCCAAGTCACCTTCAGTCGTCGTGAAGCTCGATATTGGGACCGCAGTTGCGCTTACCGTAGCCGACGCATTCTTGCGTCTTGTTCCAATCCACGAAAACGGTCGCGAGCCAATAGACGAGTGCAATCCCCGCGATTGCCGCGAGGAGGCCGAGATAGGAGCCCCTCTGCTTGCCCCCGCCACCCTGGTCCGCGCGCCGCGGCCCGCCCGATTTTTTCGGATCCGACTCGCTCACCGCCCATCCCTCGCGCGAACACACGACTTGCCGCCACCGCGCCTCATGACAAATGAAGGCATCATTGACTGTTGAGTTGGATGATTGGATTGCAAGTTCGAAGGCCCATGGTGACACAGGTCAGAACGCGGTCCCAATCCACGAACAAGATTGCAAGCCAATAGAACAACGCCACGCCGACGATGACCGCCGCCAGTATCAGATAGTCGCCGCGACCGCCCGGTCGCGGGTCGGGCCGTGGCGACACGCGATTGTTGTCGTTCGAGGCCACGGTCGGCCGTCGACTGAGCCAGGCGCTAAGTTCGATCTTCACCTTCCGCACCAAACCTCCCAACCTGTCGCGCTCATGGTACGCCGCCGCCCGCGGCCGACCTGCGGGTGCCGCCCAGGAATCGCGGGATACCACTGTGATAACAGCTTGCCGGCCATCATTGGAAGTGCGGGGTGTGCGCGCGGACGCGTGGGCGAACGATCAAACGGGTTCTTGCCAACGGATGCGAAAATACACCACAATGGTGTTTCAGCGGTCGAATTAACACCGAATTTGGTGTTAACGAAATCGACAACGCTGCTGTGAGTGGAGCGACCGCGCCGGAGCCTCGGTCAGCCGGCTGCCGTCAGCGAAAGGTCCGCATTGCCATGAATGCATTGAGAAAGATCCGCACAGCGAGGGGATTGAGCCAACCGGCTCTTGCGACGATGGCGCGGACGTCACAGCAGCAGATCGACAGGCTCGAGAAAGGACAGCGCCAACTTACGCTGAGATGGGCGCGCCGACTTGCCCCGATATTGGGCGTGGAAACCTATGATCTGGAGCCAAAAGGCGAATTCGAATTGGCCGAAGTGCGTGGCTATGTGGGTGCCGGCGAGGAAGTCGCGTTTTTCGAGGATCGAGCGGGCGGACAGTATGAACAGATCGAGGCGCCGCCAGGCGCACATGACACGGTGGCGCTGCGTGTTCGCGGCGACAGCATGAGTCCACGCTATCTCGATGGCGAAATCATCTTCTACTCGCGCGCACGGGGACTGGACCCGGCGAACTGCCTCTACGAAGATTGCGTCGTTCGCTTGCCGGACGGGCGCATGTTCTTGAAACTCGTCGAGCCCGGGAGCGACGCCGGCACGTTCACGCTGCGCTCCTACAACACCGCCAAGCCGCTCCTGGTGAATCGGAAAATCGAATGGATGGCACCCATCACTTGGCGCGGACCGCGGCATTACAGTCGTGGAGATGTCGATCGCTGATGCGTTCTCCGCCGCCGCGCTGAGACGACGCTGCGAGTTTTTGTTACATCGCAGGTGCTTTTTCGTTACACTTCCGCCCGGCGATCGCATTTGAGCGAGCTCGCCGTTTACAATGGCAACAGTGGGGGGTACCTCATGCCAGTAGCGAAGAAAGCAAAGCGTAAGACGAGGAAGACGACAGCGCGCAAGCCGGCAGCGAAGCGCAAGGCTACGCGCAAGGCTCCAGCGAGAAAACGGAAGACCACACGGGCGAAGAAAAAGTAAAAACAAACTCCGCTTTACAAAGCGCGAAAGGCGGCAGCGGTCGAGGACCGCTGCCGCCTTTCTGATTTTGGCGTCGACTGAACGCCGTTCACCAATACGACGGAATGTTACCGGTGGCGCCAATCGTCGCGGCAGGTCATTTCGTCGCGGCTTTCTGAAGGTCGATTGCGACGAGGGTGTGGCCCTGAATTTTGCGCGCAAAAATGCAAGCCCTCGCAGCTTCGACGCCGTTGCGAACCGAGCGCGATAAGCGGCTTGTCTTCCAACTTGCACATCGCAGGCGACATTCGATTCCACATGCCAATGACGATTGCGGCGGTGCCGGACGCAGTGCGGCGCACCTTCGATAACGCCATTAAAATAAGGGAAATTTCGCGATTGGCGAGATTGCCGGCTGACTCCTCGCCCGCAGGCCGCGGCGCACGGGACTCTCGACTCCCCGGCACGAGGCGAGCCGGTTTTTGCCAGGAGCACGAATGCCGTTCCCGAGAATGCGCGCAAAAAATTTGCCCGCGAATATTTTGTCGCGCTGCTGAAAAACGTCGCCGTCATGCAGCGCTGCAGGCGTTCCCACGCATCGATCGTCACCGCGCGATCGCAATGCTTCCATTCTATGTCACGGCACTCGGTTCAATGTCGCAATCCACAATCGGCCCCCGAAAGTCGTCTTGACGACGTTCAACATTGACGGGACCTGATCGTCGCGCGCGCAAACGCGCAACACCTTATTCGCCGCGGCCTAGACAGGATGCGTTCGCTTGCGGTGCGTCCGTTCGGTCGCGATACGCACGATTTTGCGGGTTGCCGTCGTACTGCGATGCGCCAGAAAATGTTTCAATATAAGTCGAACATCCTGTGCATCGAATGCGCTTTCGCATTGCACCAAAATTTCTCGTTCGCGCGACTCGGGCGGCTCGATTCGCGCATTTTTGTCGCTTGGAGGCAAAAAATCGCCTTTTGGGGCAAAAAATTATTGCTTAGAAGAAAAAATTTTTCACCGCAGTTTTTGGACCGCACGAACGATTTTGCGGCTTCGTGCCCATGCGTTCCATTTGTGATTATCGACATGGGAATTCCGTTGTGACATCAACGGATGTGCATGACGCGCACGCTCATAGCTGGCTTGAAGCATGGCGAGCGTGATGACGCGTTCGGCGGTGGCAACGGTGACAACACCGCCGTCGACAACTTCGCCGCAGGAATTTAATTGTCGCGCAGAGAGTGGTTACTCTTGCGAACGTCCGCCGAGAAGCGGTGAGTGCTGTCGCTATCCCCCGGGCACGTCCACTGCAAGCTTTCACGGACGGTGTCGTGCTCGACCGAATTGTCCGAAATGAGCACCAAGGTCGGCGCGCACGGCCTAGCGCCTTGACGAATACGATCTTTACCGCGATATGCGGAACGGCGCGCCGCCGAACCGCCTCGGGAGATTCATACATATATATATGTGCGCCCGGCAGCATACCGACGAGAGAATGCGCCGGCGGCGTCTTCGCCGGTAAACCATTGAGATCGCTCCAATTACAAGGTCCCCACGTGGGTTTGGTGCCTGTATAGGCGAGCGTACCCCGATTCCCCATTTTGCCGCGGCAGAGCCGTTGGTTCGTTTTTTCCTGCTCTAGTGTTGCTTTAAATCCGTGGTGCCAACTCGCACACGGTTGCTGGTCAAGTTAACACCGAGTCGATGTGGCGGGCGCAACACCGGCTTGATGTTAGGGGGGCGCCGACTCGGATGTGCGACCTGCAGCGCGAATTGCCGTCGAGAGCGGACCGCTTGGCAAGGAACGCCATGCCAAGCTGGCTCCAGACCTTACGACGCAGGCCCGCTTGCCACCGATCAATCGATTTTCAGGGGCCAGTGCATTCAATCGAGCGGCAGAATCCGTCACGCCGCCTTGTTGTCTCGACGGATATAGGCCTGATGGCAGTGGTTTGCGCAGTAAGGCCGGCCTGGCGCTATCGGGGCCCCGCAGAACTTGAACTCCGTGCTCGAGGGGTCGCCGATCGGCCATTGGCAAGTCGGTCCTTTGTATTTGCCTACTCGCATGCCCGGCGAACTCTCGAATTTTATGGGTGAGGGCCGGCTCGCAAGGCCAAGCCGATGGGCCTTTCCGATCACGGCATTCCGCGTGACGGAACCCAGGCGTTCGGCGATCTGGCTTGCGGAGAGGCCCTGGGCCCAAAGCTGCTGCAATGCAGCAACCCGATCTTCTGTCCAGAACATTCCACACCTCGGCGTATCTAGTAGGTCCGATTCGAACACCTACAAGATAATGTGCCCCGTTGCGTGAGTCACACGTTTTCTGCCCCTACGTGGGCGAGGCGGAGCAGCAAATTGTGGATAAGGTCCCGGCTTGGCGGAAAAGGTGGGGTTGTTGTCGTTGCTGCCAAAAGACCTCCGTGCAACAATCCAGGGATGAATGCTCCGATGGGGATGCTTGTACCTCCGAGCACGAAAATGCGCGTGAGGCCAGTCGGTTTGCTCGTCTATCCGGACGTGCACCTGCTCGATTTGAGCGGCCCGCTCACGGTGTTCGATACGGCGTCGAACCTATTGCTCTCCCATGGGGCCGCGCCCGAGCGTCCCTATCCGCACGTCATCCTTGGCCCCGCCGCAGGCGTATTGCGTACGTCGTCCGGCGTCGGCGTCGCGGTGGACAGCGCATTTACGGACTTCGACGGCGATCTCGACACGTTGCTTGTTGCTGGCGGTCAAGGATCGCGCATGGCCCGCAACGATCCAACCTTGATCGGTTGGATCAGGGGCACCGCAACGCGCGTGCGGCGAATCGGCTCGATCTGCACGGGCGCACTCTTGTTGGCGAAAGCCGGGCTACTCGACGGCAAGCGCGCAACCACCCACTGGGCCGCGTGCCGCCTGCTCGCGGAGAAACATCCCTCGATTGCAGTCGACCCTGACGCGATCTATGTGCGGGACGAAAACGTTTACACTTCGGCCGGCGTCACCGCGGGCATGGACCTGGCGCTCGCCCTCGTCGAGGAGGATTGGGGCCGAGAACTCGCGCTCATGGTGGCGCGGTGGCTGGTCATGTTCGTCAAACGGCCAGGGGGACAATCCCAGTTCAGCGCCCATCTCCAGGCACAAACCGCCGAGCGCCCGCGTATCCGCTCGCTTCAGGATTGGATCGTCCAGCATCTGCGCGAAGATCTCGCCGTACCGGCGCTCGCGGCACGGGCGGCGATGAGCCCGCGCAACTTCGCACGCGTGTTTCTCAGCGAAACCGGCCAAACCCCCGCCGTGTTCGTCGAGACAGCACGCCTCGACGCCGCGCGCCGCATGCTCGAGGACTCGAGCCGGTCCGTCGAGTACATTGCGATGGACTGCGGCTTTGGCAATGCCGAGCGGCTGCGCCGTTCTTTCCAGCGCAACTTGGGCGTCAGCCCGCAAGATTACCGCCGGCGCTTTCGCTCGAGGCCCGAGGGGCCTGCACGGAATTTCGCGGGTCATCGTCCAGCGCCCGCAGACCTCTAAGCCTGCCCACCGTCGCGGCGGAAACATTTTTATTTTTCGGTCAATCTCTCAAAGCCGTCGGCACTCCACGATTCGCTGCCCACCCCGTGGTGGACAAAGAACAACCCGGCGGGATCGTATTTTCGCTTCACCTCGAGCAGCCTTGAATAATTCGAACCCCAGTAGGCCGCTTCCCAATCGGACTCGAAAAAATTGCTTTCGGCGAAATAAGAACCGCCGTCGGGTGCAAGACTCTTCAACGCCGCCATGGCTCGTCCAACCTCGCCGGCCGTGTGCCGACCTCCGGCGAGATCGGGCTCGTGGCCTTCGATGCCCGGATAGGCGGGAGGTCCTTCGCCGCCGATAATCGCGAGAACGAAGGCGTCGAGCACTTTCGGATTGGTCGCCGTTTCGCGCGTTGCAGCGACGGCCTGAGCCGAACCGCCGGCCAACCCTTTCTGAAAATGGAGTTCGACGGGTGCGTGCCGAGCGGCGGTGCAAAGCGCATCCACCAGTGCGCCTTGCCGCTCTTTTTGCAGAAGTTCAGCGGGCAGCCAGAGTGACTCGTATCCGAAGATGAAGTGCCCCGCTTCCGCCAAATTGCCGGACCAGAAGACATTGTCCGGAGAGGCGTTGGAGCGATTGTCCGTGAGGAGTGCTCCCGGAACGTAGGCTTTCAGGAAGGCAGCGTCCCAGCCACGTCGTGCCGGAATGCTGCGCACGATCGGCGCCTGCAGGAATGCGTAATCGTCCGGCATTGCCGCGACCGTCCATTCGAAGAACGGCCGCCAAAGAGCCTCCGCCTGCACCTCGTCCAGACCCTGGAACGACATTCGGATATCGAGCCGATTTCCCGGGCGGAGCGTCACAATCTCGCCCCAATGAGGGTTGTGGAGCTTTTCGGCGTAAAGCGCCACGAGTTGAACGATTAGCCTGCTAAAGGCCTCATCGGAGGCGGCATGGATCGTGGCGTGGACCCCGCCGAAAAAGCTCGGCAGATCGTGCGTCCTCAGCGTCAGCCGCGTGACGACACCGAGACTGCCTCCGCCGCCGCCCTTGAGCCCCCAGAAAAGGTCGGGATTGGTGCGGGCATTCGCAATTCGCACCGCGCCATCGGCGGTGACGATTTCGGCTTCCAATAGATTGGCCGCGGCAGTACCGAATTGCTTGGAGAAGCTGCCGAACCCGCCGGCCTGCACGAGTCCGGCGACGCCGACCGTGAGGCAACCCCCACCTTGCACATAACGTCCGCCCTCTGTCGTCACCCCGCGATAGGCGTGGCCCCAGATCGCCCCTGCTCCGATGCTGACGGCGGGCCGCGGTGCTTCTTGCCCTTCGCATCCAACGCCGACGAATGCATCGTGGCGGAGAATGGCGCTCATCCGCCGCGTCCAGATCAGCAGCGAGTCCGGCGCATTCGACCGGCCGAGATAACTATGGCCGCCACCCTTGATCACCAGTCGCAAATTCTTGTCCCGTGCGAAATTGACCGCTGCAACAACGTCCGCGGTCGTTTCAGCCGCGACCGCATAGACGCTCGGGCGAAAGGTCCAGGCATCCACCCATCCGACCGTCTGCGTGAGGCCGACGTGGTCGCCGATGTAATATGGATTTTTCAGGCTCTTGAAGATGTCGTCGCACGAGCTGCCGTTGGGTGCGCGCCGGCAATCGTCAAGCGGCGAGGTGGCATCGATCAATCGCCCGCCCGTCTGCCTGCGAAGATCGTCCCACTCCGCGGGCGTCGGCCATGCCGGATCGCTCAGCCGGACGCGTGTCGCGGTTGCGGCGAGTGCTGATGAATTTGGTGTCGGCGCAGCCTTGGCTCGCTTGCTCAGCCCGACGAGAAACGGGGCTGCCGCCAGGGCACCGAGGAGATTGCGTCGCCTCATTCCCGTCATCCTTGCAGCCGAGCCGACCGGTGCGATAGTAGACCAAACCAGCGGCCTGCGCGCAGAATCGGGGAACGACACGACCCACGTCAGCGCGTCGCGATTTCGGCGAGCGTCTTACTATTGCGCAGCCGATTGCGGCGATAATGCAGTTTGCGGTGCCGTCAGGGGCTGTAATGGCGTCAATTCGACGGGGGCGAGCGGAGCCGATTGGGGCGGGGATGCGATTTCGGGGCCCGAATTCCGAGAAGGTGGCGGTGCTGCATTCGCGTTCGCGTCCGGCGACGGAGGGGGAGCAGCGCCAAAATTTCCTAGCAAGATTCGACCGGGAACGGGCGTTGCGTAGCATTCCGGACGCGCCAGGGTCGCATAGCAATAGAGCGGGTCGGGTGCCGGCCGAGGATCCCGCGGAACCCAATCGTATTTGAGGATGCCGCTTTCATTGGGCGGAACGCCGGGAAACCGGTCGCACGACGCTAAAAGCATGAAAAGTGCGAGGACAAAACCGAGTCGAATCATGAGCTAGTGATGCACCGATCTCGTTTCGAATCCCTTAACCGGACATGGTCGCAAAAACCATCCGAAAGATCGCTATAGATTGCTCATTTGAGGTTCCTAAAATGTTCTAACATTTCTGCCTATAAATCATATATTTCTAATATAATTTTGACCATATAGAATACGTAAACTGAACATTCCTCCAACATCGAACCCATCGCGCGCACGATCCCAGGCCGATCGATTATGTTGGAAAGTCCCCGATGCGGGGGCTCAGGTGCGAACGTCTACAACGATGCGCCCGCGCACCTGCCCTTTGAGGATTTGCGGGCCAAGCGTGAGCACCTCGGCGAGGGAAACGTTGCGGATCATCGTGTCAAGCTTGGCGAGGGGCAGGTCCCGTGCCAGGCGCTGCCACGCTTCCGTGCGGGGCTCAATCGGGCACATGACCGAGTCGATGCCAAGCAGTTTCACGCCGCGAAGGATGAACGGCATCACGGTCGTGGGCACATCGCTTCCGCCGGCGAGACCGCAGGACGCAACGCTCCCGCGATATTTGATTTGCGCGAGCACGTTGGCGAGTGTGTTGCCTCCGACCGAGTCGATACCGCCCGCCCATCGTTCCGACAGGAGCGGTTTTGTGGGCTTTTCCGATAACGTCGCCCGATCGACGATCGAGCTGGCGCCGAGTGCGCGCAAATAGTCGTGCGTATCGGCACGGCCCGTCGAGGCGGCGACCGCGTAGCCAAGCTTCGCGAGGATCGCCGTCGCGATACTGCCCACACCACCCGCGGCTCCGGTTACGACCACCTCGCCCGACGCCGGCCGCACGTCGTGCGATTCAAGCGCCAGGACCGCGAGCATCGCGGTGAATCCCGCGGTCCCGATGCCCATCGCCTGAAGCGTGGTCAATCCCCCGGGGAGTGGAACGAGCCATTCGCTCTTGACGCGCGCTTTTTGCGCATACCCACCCCAATGCCCCTCGCCCACGCGCCAGCCGGTGAGGATCACCTTGTCACCGCGCTTGAAGCGGGTCGAATGCGAGCCCTCGACCGTGCCTGCGAAATCGACTCCGGGGACATGAGGGTATCGGCGCACCAAGCGGCCGAGCCCGCCCAGCACGAGCCCATCCTTGTAATTGAGGGTCGAATATTCGACCGCAACGGTGACGTCGCCTTCCGGAAGCTGCGACTCCTCGAGCGTCTTGAGCGCACCCGTAACCTTGCCGCTGCTCTCCTCGAGGAGAATCGCCTTGAAGCTCATGCCCTCGTCCCTCCTGCGCGCTTACCGCCAAGGCCCCTAGCGAAGGGCCTCGAGCACGCTCGCGTAATTGGCGACACCGGCACCGCCCATATTGAACACGCCCGCAATTTTGGCGTCCTTGACTTGCATCCCGCCGGCATCGCCCCGAACTTGCATCGAAGCCATAATGTGCATCGAAACGCCGGTGGCGCCGATCGGGTGCCCCTTGGCCTTGAGCCCACCCGAGGGATTGACGGGCAGCTTGCCGTCCTTTTCGGTCCAGCCCTCCTCGATCGCGCGATGGCCCTCGCCCGGCTTGGCCAGGCCCATCGCCTCGTATTGCATGAGTTCGGCGATGGTGAAGCAATCGTGGGTTTCCACCAGCGAGAGATCGTCGAGGCCCATGCGCGCTTGGCCCAACGCAATGCGCCAGGCCTCGGAGCAACCGTCGAGTCGCGTCATGTCGCGCCGGCTCATGGGAAGAAAGTCGCTCACATGGGCTGCAGCACGGAACGCAACCGCCTTCTTCATCGAGAGTGCGGTCTCGACGTCGGCGATCACGACTGCGGCCGCACCATCGGAGACGAGGGAGCAATCCGTGCGGCGCAAGGGCGGCGCCACGAACGGATTTTTCTCGCTGACCGTGCGGCAAAAGTCATAGCCAAGATCCTTGCGCAGTTGCGCGTAGGGATTGGCGACGCCGTTCTTGTGGTTCTTGGCGGCGATACGCGCAAGCGCGTCGGAACGGTCGCCGTATCGCTGAAAATATAGCTGCGCGATGCGGCCGAACACCGCCGCGAAGCTGCCGCATTCCTCCCGCTCTTCCTTTGCGTAGCTCGCCTTCATCAGAAGGTCGCCCAGGACCTCGTTCGTGACTTCCGTCATCTTTTCGACACCGACCACGAGAACGATCCGGGCATCGCGCGCCTTGATTGCGCCGAGGCCCGTGTGGACCGCCGCCGAGCCGGTGGCGCAGGCATTTTCGAGACGAGTCGCCGGCTTGAAGCGAAGGCCCTCATCCGCCTGCAGGACGAGCGAGGATGGGAAATCCTGGTAGACGAAGCCGCCGTTGAAATTGCCGATATAGATGCGATCGATGTCCTTGGCCTCGACACCCGCGTCGGCGATCGCGCCCCGCGCAACCGCCACGATCATGCTCTCGAGATCGTCCGTCTCGCGCTTGCCGAACGGCAAATGACTCCATCCGACGATGCAGGCTGTCATGGCTCACTCCTTCGGAAAGCGGGCCCGGGGGCCGGTGCCCAAGGCGGCGGCGAACGCCGCATGCGCTTTGTCGCGTCACAATAGCAGAGCGAAGATGATAGCGAAACCGCGGCCGGGCCGCGCCGAAGCCGGAGGTGCGCGTTCACCGGCCCTGCAGCGTGCGGTTGAAGAATGCGGACATCTCCGAACCGAAGCGGGCGTGGAGCGCCTTCCGGTCGATCCCGTTCGGGTCCTCGCAAATGCCGGGCGCTATGCGACGCAGGGCCTCCGAACACGGGGCGAGGAAGACGTAGTGCCCAGCCCCCTCGACCTCGACGTATTCGGGAGGTGTCGGCAGCATGTCCCGGATCCGCGCCGCGTTATAGGGATGGCGCAGGACCTCGTCATGGGTCGGGCGGTAGATGCGCACTGGAACGCGTACATTGGCAAGCGATGCCCGATCGAAAACGAACCCGAGCGCGGGCGCCATCAGCACGGCAGCCTTGATGCGCGGATCGTGCGTGAAGCCGAGATCGGGACGCAAATTCCTGGGGCCCCCGGTGCCGCACATCATCCGATCGTCGGGCTGCTCCCGGCAGTAATCGGCGAATTTGCTCATATCCGGCTGACCGCCGATGAGGACGAGTGCCGTGTAGCCGCCCGCCGAGAAACCCATGATGCCGATTCGCTCCTTGTCGACGATCGGCCCAAAGGTTGGACCGGCGAGCACGGCATCGAGGAGGGCGCGCATGTGAAGCGGGCGGCCTTTGTATTGCAGGTCGGTTCCGAAGCCGCTCGTGTCGAGGAAATTGTCGCGCGGATGCATCAGCGCTGCCGCGACGAATCCATGTCGCGCCAGGTCCGTGAGCATGTCGTGATGGCCGAGTTGGGAGCCTCCGATGCCATGCGATACGAGCACCAACGGAAAACGGCCGCTCGCGAGGGGAGCGCCTTCACCCGCTTCGATTTCGTAGGACCCCTTGCGCGCCGCACCCGCCAGCACCTTGGTCGGGTAGACGACGATAGCGCGCATGGCGTCACCTTCGACTGGGTCCGTTACGCTGAATTCCACGAGTCCGGCATTGAAAGTCGGTGTCATGCTATTCTCGGTCAAGCACCGGTCTCACGTGGAATGACGAGCAAGCGGCCCGCCCCTGCGATGAGAGTACTCCATCGCGCGCTGCCGCGATCAAGGTCCATATTTCGCTCCTCCACGTGCGACGGTGCGCGGGCGACGCGGTGATACTATCCTCGGATTTTCGCCGTGCAAGAACATGAGACGAACTTGTACCCACGACCGCCCGCACCTCTGTGGGAAATATTCGCGGCGTTCTTGCGCCTGGGACTGACCTCGTTCGGCGGACCGGTTGCGCACCTTGGATATTTCCGGAACGAATTCGTTGGCCGGCGACGATGGCTCGGCGAGGGTGCTTACGCCGATCTCGTCGCACTCTGCCAATTCTTGCCGGGCCCGGCGAGCAGCCAAGTCGGATTTGGGCTGGGCCTTCTGCGCGGCGGCCTCGCTGGCGCCTTCCTGGCGTGGCTCGGCTTCACCGCACCTTCGGCGATCGCATTGACGCTTTTCGGGTACGGTGCGGAAAAATACGGAAACCTGCTCGGTACCGGCTTTCTGCATGGTCTCAATGTCGTCGCCGTCGCCGTGGTGGCGCAAGCGGTGTGGAGCATGGCGCGCGTTCTCACACCCGATCGCCAGCGCATGACGACGGCAGTCGTTGCATGCATCGTCGTTCTCGCGTGGCCCGGCAGCTTCGGCCAGATTGCGGCAATTCTCGGCGGGGCCTCGATCGGGTGGCTTTTGTTCAAGCCCGAGCGTGAGAGTGCACCCGCCACGGATGCGCTCTTCGTAACCGTCGGCCGAACCACGGCAATGAGCTGTGCGACAGTCTTCCTCGTCCTCCTCGCGGGACTTCCGCTTGCCGCCTCGATCGTCCCGGATCATGCGCTGGCGCTCGTCGACCGGTTCTATCGCGCGGGGGCACTCGTCTTCGGCGGCGGCCATGTCATTCTGCCGCTGCTGCAATCGGCCGTCGTGCCGCCGGGCTGGGTCGACAACGCCACTTTTCTCGCCGGATACGGTGCCGCCCAGGCGGTACCCGGCCCGCTCTTCACATTCGCGGCTTACCTCGGCACCGTGATGAGTCCGGCGCCCAACGGCTGGCTCGGCGCCATCCTATGCCTGTTCGCGATTTACTTGCCGACATTCCTGCTGATGATCGGCGCGATGCCGCTTTGGAACTACGCGCGCAGCCACCCGGCGATCCGCGCCGCACTGACGGGTGTCAATGCCGCCGTTGTCGGGCTCTTGCTCGCGGCCCTTTACAATCCAGTTTGGACG
>Ga0187765_10000487_pt1 | contig 14521 bp, 17 predicted proteins | sample 0216_QUI02_MP05__3_FD_133018 | JGI IMG/M metagenome (GOLD analysis project Ga0187765, IMG submission 133018) | Tropical peat soil microbial communities from peatlands in Department of Meta, Colombia - 0216_QUI02_MP05_10_MG | ecosystem: Environmental > Terrestrial > Soil > Wetlands > Peat ...
CTTTTCCAATGGAGCTCGCGGTCGGGGAAATGCACGTGCGGGAGCAACGCTTTTTCACCGGATTCATTCGCGATTTGACCGAACGCCAGCAGACCGAGGCGCGCTTGCAGGAGTTGCAATCGGAGCTCGTTCACATGTCTCGGCTAACCGCGATGGGCGAGATGGCTTCGGCTCTAGCCCACGAGCTCAATCAGCCGCTCGCTGCGATTGCCAATTACATGAAAGGATCGCGTCGGCTTCTGGAAAATCGCCAGGATCAGAGCCTGGGTCCGGTGAGCGACGCTATGCAAAAGGCGGCGGATCAGGCTTTGCGCGCGGGCGATATCATCCGCCGGTTGCGTGACTTCGTCTCTCGCGGCGAAAGCGAGCGTCGTGTTGAGGACGTTAAAAAGATGATCGAGGAAGCGAGCGCATTAGCTCTGGTCGGAGCCAAGGATAAGGGCGTGCACGTGCGCTTTGTGTTCGCCCCGGGGCTCGATTATGTGCTTGCCGACAAGGTGCAGGTCCAGCAAGTTCTGCTCAACCTCGTCCGCAACGCGATCGACGCCATGGAGAGCGTCCCGACGCGCGAACTCGTTGTCTCGACCGCCACCGCCCCGGGCAGTATGATCGAAATCAGTGTCTCCGATACCGGCGGCGGAATCGCCCCGGAAATCGCCGAGCAACTGTTTCAGCCATTCGTCACCACCAAGCGGCATGGCATGGGGGTCGGCCTGTCGATCTCGCGCACGATTATCGAATCCCATGGTGGCTCGATCGCGCAGCGACCCAATCCGGTCGGCGGCACTATCTTTACGTTCACGCTGCCGGCTGTGACCAAGGAAGATCGCGATGACCTCTGAAAATGCAGCGGCACAGCGAGTCGTGCATGTCATCGACGATGATGAAGGGCTCCGTGAATCGCTGGCATTTTTGCTGCGCAGCGCGGCACTCGAGGTGAGGAGTTTCGATTCGGCTAAAGCCTTCCTTGATGGGCTGCCGCACGCAACGCTCGGCTGCGTCATCACCGATGTGCGGATGCCGGACATGAGCGGCATCGAACTGCTGCGACGCCTGAAAGAACTGAAAATCGATGTTCCAGTCATCGTCATTACCGGCCACGGCGACATTGCGCTTGCAGTCGAAGCGATGAAGATCGGAGCCGTGGACTTCTTCGAAAAACCTTTCAACGACGATCTCCTCGTTGCCAGCGTCCGCGCCGCGCTGCGACAGCAGGAGGACCAAACCAAGCGCGACACCGAACGCGCCGAAATCGAACACCGCATGTCCACTTTATCGGCTCGGGAAAAGGACGTGCTTGCCGGTTTGATCGCAGGTCGCGCCAACAAGCAGATTGCCTTCGACCTCGGCATCAGTCCCCGCACCGTGGAAATTTATCGCGCCAACCTGATGAACAAGATGCGCGCCGATAGCCTTTCCGGCCTGGTACGGATGGCGCTGCTCGCGGAAATGCTCGGCACCGACTGAACCTGCCCGAGCATCGAGCCCCTACCCATCGCGGGTTCGCCCGCAGGTTGACCCATATCAAAGCGAAGCCGCCGCCGCTGTATCAATATTGCCAAGGCGTCGGACATTTGTCAGAGCAAAGGCGTCAAACGCAATATGCCCCAACAAGAATTGGCAACGCCACTACCGGTTGTCGCGATCGTCGATGACGATCCGGCTGTCTGCAATTCATTGAAATTTTCGCTCGAACTCGAAGGTTTCGCGGTGCGCGCGTACCGCAGCGGCGCCCAATTTCTCGCCGCTGGCAATTTCCGCGATTGCAATTGCTTCATTATCGATCAACGGATGCCAGGGATGAGCGGTATGGAGCTGATTGCAATACTGCGCGAGGGAAAGGTGTCGATCCCCGCCATTCTGATTGTTAGCCAGCTTAACAACGTGTTGAGCGCCCGTGCCGCCGAGGCGCGGATTCCGATCATTGAAAAGCCGCTTTTAAACAACGCTCTGGTGGAGAAGATACGCGAGGTCTGCGAAGGCGCCTGATGCTGCTTGTGGGCTCAGAATGCGGCGCCGCGTATGCTACGCCGTGCCGGTAAGTAGTCTGTTGGCTTTGGCCGGATTGGTTTCAAGCGCGATGTAAAGCGCTTTCGCCGCATCGCGGAGTGAATCCCGGTGCGTGAGATCTTCCGGCGGCAGCGCGGCGGCGGTTTTTGCCAAGTCGCGTAGAATATCGGCAAACAGGGCATGATGAAAATGCATGTGCACGGATTTGCGCAGTTCGACCGGGCCAGGCAGCTCAAGTGCCAGCGCGATCCCTGTCTTATCGATGTGAGCATCGAATCGGGCGGTATGCGCAAATGTTCCTATATAGAGCTTGTCCGGATATTCCACCGCAACTTCAGCTTTGTCGGTGATCGGCCTGGTCATGACGAGCGCCTTCTTCAAATCGCAAAAACAATAGGCCTCGGCCCCCGAAGCGGGGTTGATCTGGATCAATCGGGACCGCTCCAGGCCCGCGTAAACTAGAACTTGATGCGGGGAATTCATGTACGAGCCGGGAAGTCGCCGCGTTTCAAACGCTGCTTTTGTCTGGCCGGCGCTGCTTGCGGCAGCGGCGAGCGAGATTGCCGCGCAGTTCGCCAAACAATTCACCAGCCTCGCGATTGGGCTTGAGGACAAAGCAGCACCAGAACCGCAATGGGCGACGCCACACCGGGTCGCGCTTGAGCTCAAGACCGTATTGTTGCGGGATTTTGCTACGGTTTCGGAGGACTCTCCCTGTCTGGTGTGTACGCCATTCGCGCTTCACGGCTCAGTCTTGAGCGATCTTGCCGTAGGGCACAGCCTCGTTGCCACGCTGCGCGAGGCTGGCGTTAAGAACTTGTTCGTCACCGATTGGCAGTCAGCGTCCCACGAGATGCGATTTCTCGGCATTGACGACTACCTTGCCGATCTCAATGTGCTCGTCGATGAGATCGGCCCGCCGGTGGATTTGATCGGATTGTGCCAGGGCGGATGGATGGCGCTTCTTTATACGGCACGTTTTCCAGGCAAGGTTCGCAAGCTGGTGCTTGCCGCGGCGCCGGTGGACACCAAAGCCGCACCGTCCGTACTTTCCACGCTGGCCAACACTACCGCGATGGAGGTCTTCCACGAGGTTGTCCGGCTCGGCGACGGGATCGTGCTCGGAAGCAAGGTGCTCAAGCTCTGGGGACCGGCATCTGTCGAAGCCGAAGAAATCCGACAGTTGCTAGAAAGTGAGGAAGCCCCGGGTTCTCCGGGTTTCGTACGTCTGGAAGCTGCATTCCGCGATTGGTATTCGTGGACCGTCGATCTGCCAGGAACTTATTTCCTCGAAACAGTGGAGAAGCTCTACAAGCGCAACGAGATCGGCGCAGGAACATTTGAGGCACTGGGAAAACCGATTGATCTTAGACGGATCGAGACGCCGCTTTTCCTCATTGCGGCCTGCGACGATGAGCTGGTTACGCCCCCGCAGCTATTCGCGGCTGAACGGCTGGTCGGCACGCCGCCCCATAATATCCGTAAGCTGACCGCTGACTGCCGCCATCTCGGGCTGTTCATGGGTAAACGGGTGCTCCGCGAGATCTGGCCGCAAATCGTCGACTGGCTCAACAAGCCGTCGGTCATCGCGTCGGGCAAAACGACGGAGCGAATAAACCGCCGGCGTAAGGGTGCGATCCGCCTTGGGTCTCATCGCCCCGCAGCGGCAACATAGCGTTGATGCAGATCAAACCGCTCTGGAGGATTTAGGATTAAGTAATGCAAACGACCGGATCAGCGGCTTCGTTCCAGCTATGCCGGGAGGAGGGACCAGTGACTTATGCGGCAGATGAAATTGCCAGCCACGCGCGACCAGTACCGCGCGATTGGGCGCGTCTCATCCAAAAGCTGCGCTGGATCGGCCTCGATGACGAAGCGGCGCGTCTTGAGTGGGCCGTCAGCAATCTGCCCCTTGAGCAAAGGTGCGAGTTGAATTCGGATCCCGCCGATACCGATTGACATCGAGTCCCCTAAATTGAACGACCGAGCCCTTTGTGGCGTATAGCTTCCGAGCGCCCGCAACACCCGATCTGAATGAAATCACATCAAGCGATATAAGCGCCATGACTACGTTCCTTTACCGCTGCCCCAAGACCCGTCTCAACGTCCAGGGCTGGCTTGCTGACGCGCCGCCGAAGCCGGAGAAGCAAAGCTACGACGCTGTGACTTGTCTCGCCTGCGGTGGCGTGCATCTCGTCAATCCGGCGAGCGGCAAGACTATCGACGATGAAGACTCAGCGCCAACGTAAGCCCAAAAAGGCGCATCCTCGTAGCCACGGCCGCACAGCCGTGATCGTGTTATCATAACCAAATTCATTGTCGCGATTCGTGCAGCGCGCGCATGCCGGACAACACGATCGGCCCAAGTGAGCAGCACCAGGCGACCCGTGGTGGCGAGCACATCGTGATCCGCCGGGCCGAGGCCACTGACCAGGGATTATACTCCGATTTTTTGCACGACGTCAGCGCCGCCGATCTGCGGCTTCGCTTCTTTGCGGATATCGGTGAGCTCAGCGCGGCGGAGAGCGATAGGCTCGGCCGTCTCGATTATAGCCACGAGATGGCTTTCGTCGCGCTCGACGAAGCGACGGGCCAGATGCTGGGCCTGGTGCGCTTGAGAGACGAGCTTGACGACCAAACCGCGGAGTTTGCGATCCTGGTGCGCTCGCGGCTCAAGGGCCACGGCCTGGGCTGGCTGTTGATGCAGCGTGTCATCGACTACGCGAAACAGAAAAACCTGCGACGGATCTACGGCGACGTCTTGGCTGAAAATGCGAGCATGCTGCAGATGACCACCGAACTTGGTTTCCATGCCGAGGATATCGGCTCGGGCATGCGGCGGGTCGTGCTGGAGCTTCAAAGGTCGCGTGGGCGATAGGTTTGTGCATCTCCTGGGCCTTATCCGAGTAGCGTTCGTTCCTTTTCGGTAATTTCCGGGTGCGCCCTTTTTTCTCACGCCCAACAGATCGGGCAAATCCGAGAATTCGGATCGACCCCCTATTGACGTACATCAACGTGTCCAGCACCCGGCAGGCATAGCTTTACACAGCTCGGCGGGGGCGACCCGAGAGCGGGCGGCCATGACCGAACCGAAGTAGCTCCTAGGTACGTACGCGGCTTCCGTGAAAACTCTCTCTGCAGTGGCTTTATCAGTTATTGCTGGCTTCGGACTTGGTATTCTCGCAGGCCAACCGCGGGCGCAGACGGCTCCGCCTGCCTATGTCGTAACTCTGTTTGATAGTGGATTGAGATCAGCTGCGGATACCGACTACCCCTCCCTCTACCCGGCGACATTTCAGCCGTACGGCGGTCACTACATCACTCATTTCGGGAAAACGGTCAGCTTCGATGGGCGTCCTCCGAATCGATCTGTGATCATCGCGTTCGACAGCATGGACAAGGCACAGGCTTGGCATTCATCGGAGGCGTTCAGGCAGTCGTACGATGCTCGAAAGCTCTCCGATGTCCGCGCTTTCGCAGTCGAGGGAATAATTCCATAGCATTCTCTGCTTGCGACCGCCGACGAGGTGATATGTCTGCTTTTGGCACAAAGCGGACCCCGAAAGTAGACATCCGTTCGAAAAATGATTTAGATCAAATTTTCCTGCGGCGCTTCGCCAGCGTAATTTCCGAGGCAATCTTTTCTAGTTTGTTCCTCGATGCACATCATAATAAGCGATCACTTCACTTGGTTGTCTGGTGTGCTTTCGATCGAGCGCCAGCGAAGTCTTCGCTGAATTCTGAGCCGTAGCTCGATTGCGAAGGGCCACCTTCCAAGGCTGAATTCACGATTGCATCAGGGCCGTGATATGTTGTTGTATTCGCCGCACTCGGTGATCGAGCCGGTGCCCGGAAACAGCGGCATCTCGTGAGTTGAGCAGTACATAACCGTGCGATCGCTCCAGAAGATCCGCTGGGGGTCGTTGCCGTGATGGGCATCGAAATCGACAATCGTCACGCGTTCGGCGCCGTAGCGTCGCCGCGCAGGACGGGCGGCAATGGCTGCATTGTTAAAAAGACAAAAGCCCATGGCGGTGGTGGCTTCCGCGTGGTGACCGGTTGGGCGGATCGCGGCGAACGCGTTTTTCGCTTTTCATTGCAGTTACAACAGCGGTTCGGTGGTGACAATCGACGCCGGGCTATGGGCGCGCAGCTTCAATTTTTGAAATCCATCATAAGAGGTCGAACATGCCGATTCTGACCACCGATGACAAGGTTAAGCTTTATTACGAGGAGGTAGGAACTGGAATTCCGATCGTGTTCGTCCATGAATTTGCCGGCGACGTGCGCTCCTATGAGCTGCAGCTGCGTTACTTTGGCCAGCGTTACAGATCCATTGCGTTCAATGCGCGCGGCTATCCGCCGTCGGACGTTCCAAACGGCGAACTGTATTCGCAGCAGCGCGCCCGTGATGACATTCGCGCGGTGCTCGACGCGCTCAAGATTGACAAGGCGCACATCGTTGGTTTGTCGATGGGCGGATTCGCGGCATTGCACTTTGGCTTCACCTATCCCGATCGCGCACGTTCGTTGGTCGTAGCCGGCTGTGGCTATGGCGCGGCGCCGGACAAGCGCGCGCAGTTCGCCGCCGAGGCGGAAGCCGCGGCCAAGGGTTTTGAGCAAGTCGGTATGCCGAAAGCGGCCGAAGCCTATGCGCTCGGCCCGACCCGCGTTCAGTTCCAAAACAAGGATCCGCGTGGCTGGCGCGAGTTCGCCGATCAACTCGCCGGGCATTCGACAGAAGGATCGGCTCGCACCATGCGTGGCGTCCAGGCCCGGCGACCGTCGCTGTTCGATCTTATCGACAAAATGCAGACCATCACGGCGCCGACGCTGATCATGACCGGCGACGAGGATTGGCCGTGCCTGGAGCCGGCCTTGTTGATGAAGCGCGCCATCGCAACCGCTGCGCTGGTCGTCATGCCCAATGCCGGCCATACCATCAACCTTGAAGATCCGATGGCCTTCAACGGGCACATTGCCGACTTCTTGCACACCGTCGATGTGGGTGCCTGGCGCAAACGCGATCCGCGCGCGACGGCGGCGACGATACTCGGACGCTAGCTATCAGTAGCAGCGGCTCACGGTCTCGCGTAACCGGCATCGACCGGAATATTGGCGTCGGTCATGGCGCCATGGTGCGGCCGAGATAGGCTTCCTGGACGCGCTTGTCCTGGCGAAGCGTCTGGCATGATCCGGACGCGGTGATCGAGCCTGTTTGCAACACATAGCCGCGGCTCGCCGTCTGCAGCGCGTAACGCGCATTTTGCTCGACCAACAGAACACTGGTGCCGGCCGCATTGATTGCAGCAATGGTACGGAAAATATTTTCCACGACTCGCGGTGCAAGTCCAAGCGAAGGCTCGTCCAGGCACAGAAGCCGCGGCTCGGACATCATGGCCCGGCCGAGAGCTAGCATCTGTTGTTCGCCGCCACTGAGTGTTCCGGCGCTCTGACTGGCCCTGCCGCGAAGCTGCGGAAACATCTCGAACATCGTCTCGATCGAGCTACGAACCTTGGCGATGTCGTTACGAAATTTGAAGCCGCCGAGTTCGAGATTCTCGCGCACGGTGAGGAACGGAAAGACGTGCCGGCCTTCCGGCACCAAGGCGATCCCTAGCTGGCTGCGTCGATGCGCAGGCAGGCCGGTAATGTCGCGACCGTCAAAGCGGATCGCTCCGGCGTGCGGTGGTAGCGAGCCGGCAATACCGCGTAATATGGTGGTCTTGCCCGCGCCGTTCGCTCCTATGAGCGTAACGATCTCGCCCGGCTCGATGGTAATCGCGATGTCGCGGCATGCTGTCAGCTCGCCATAGGCGAGCGCGAGTCCTTCGGTGACGAGCAGCGCTGTCACAGGACGTTGGCTCCGAGGTAGGCGGCAATCACGTCGGGATGGGTCTGCACGTCTGCGGGAATGCCCTCGAATAGCTGCTGACCGTAATCCATCACCAGGACGCGATCGGCTACCGACATCACCAAGTCCATGTTGTGCTCGACCATGAGCACGGTCACGCCGCGGTCGCGCAAACGGGCGATACGGCGCAGCAGCGCCGCGACCTCAGCCGGGTTAAGACCGGCGGCCGGTTCGTCGATCATCAGTAACCTCGGCGCGGTGGCAAGTGCTCGGGCAATTTCAAGTAGCCGCTGTTCGCCGTAAGAGAGCGAGCCGGCAAGAATATGAGCCCGATGATGCAGGCCGACGAAATCGAGCAAGTCGCTTGCCTGATCGCGGCATCGCCGCGCATCCGCTCGAAACCCGGTGCCATGAATGACGTATTGCCACGCCGGAATAACATGCTGCGTGTGATAGCCGGCGATAACATTCTCTAGCGCCGATAACTGCCTGAACAGGCGAATTTTCTGGAAGGTGCGCGCTAATCCATATCGAACGCGACGATGCGGCTTCATGCCCACCAAATCGATGCCGTCGAGCGACATGGTGCCGGCGTCAGTTTGATAGATGCCGCTCATCAAGTTAAGCAGCGTGGATTTACCGGCGCCGTTGGGACCGATTACCGCGAAAACGATCCGCGGCGCTATTTTGAAGGAGATATCGCGCACAGCACGAATGCCGCCGAAATTCTTGCAAAGACCGCTGGCCCGAAAAAGTACCTGCTCGTTGGCGTTGTCCGGTGTGGGGCCTGGATCAGATGCAGCAATCACGACGGTTGCTCAATCTTGGTACCGTCCCGAAAGGCACGGCGCGCGATGAGATCGACGGCTTGAACAAGCCCACCAGGCATGAACAGCACGACCAGGGTAACCGACGCGCCGTAGACAATGAGGCGAAGGTCGCCGATACCGCGCAACAGCTCCGGCAATAGCGTGAGCAGAATGGCGCCGAAAACGGGGCCGATCAGCGTCCCCAAGCCGCCAACGATAACCATTGCCAGAATGCTGAACGATTCCGTGATGAAGAAGGCGTCGGGAACAAGCGTGCCGACGAAGCTCGCATAAAAACAGCCGGCCGCGCCGGCCACCGCCGAACTGACGGCAAATGCGAATGCCTTCCATTTCGGAGCGTCGATGCCTAGCGAAGCCGCAGAAAGCTCGTCCTCGCGGATTGCGGTCAGGGTCTCGCCGATCGGGGAACGGAGCAACTGATCCAGAATAAAGTAGGCCAACAAGGCAAATCCCGCCGTCAAATAAAAAAAATTCGCGGGCTTGCTGAATACCACGGGCGGCAAGTAGGGCAGCGCCATCGGCGGTGGTGGCGCGATTGCGTAGATTCCCAGCGGCCCCTGGGTCAGACTGATCCAATTCAACAAGACCTGATAAGTAATCACAGCAAAACCGAGTGAGGCGATCGCAAGGTAATGGCCGCGCAGACGGACCGCGAAGAGCGACAGCAGCGCGCCTGCGATTCCAGCAATCAGCACGCCAAGCGCGAATGCGATCCAGAACGGCATGGCGAGCTTCATGATCAAGAGCGTCGAGGCGTAAGCGCCAATCCCGTAAAACGCCGACTGCCCGATATTGAGTTGGCCGGCATAGCCGAGCACGAAATCCAGACCGATGGCGAGCAAGATATTGATTGCGCAGACAGTCAGATTTGTCCGCCAATAAGAACCGGTGAAGATCAGCGGCAAAAGGCCAATGACGATTGCCGCCGCGACAAACCATAGCCGTCGCGACGTGATCAAGCTTTCAATCCGAGCGGAACGGGAAGACCGCGAGATCGTCTCAGACATTTTCGGCGCGCTTCTCGGCGATCAGGCCCGTTGGCCGAAGGGCAAGCATAACCAGGAGCAGCGCGAACACGACGATGTCGATCAAGCCGGGATCAAGGAATTGGGTCGTGTAGCTTTCTATCAAGCCTACAATTAACCCGGCAATGATTGTCCCCTCGACGTTCCCGAACCCGCCTATGATGACGATGGCAAAAGCTTTGACGATGACCGAGGTCCCCGCAAATGGAGTTAGCACGAGTACCGGGCCGAGCAGCGCACCGCTCATGCCAGCGAGCGCTGACGCAATGATGAAAGTGAGCATTATCAAAAAATTAGGATTGATACCGACCAGCGCAGCGGTTTCGTAGTCCTGCGAAACTGCGCGCAGCGCTTTACCCAAAAATGTGAATTTCATAAATGCATAGAGCAGGGCAATCGTTATAGCCGAGACCAGCATTATCAAAAGCTTCTGCAGCGTAAGGAACACACTGCCGAGGTGGATGACTGTGCCGCTATAGGGCGTGTCGAAGGCATAAGGAATGGGTCCAAACAGCAGCAGCATTGCATTCTGCAGCATGATTGAAATGCCAATTGTCGCGATCAGCGGCAGCAATTCACTGCCTCGCGATCGTAACGGCGCAAAAATCGCGGCGTTGATGAGCCAGCCGAGCACTGCGCCGACAATGAGCGCAACCGCAATTCCGGCGAAATAATTACCGCTTACCAGACTTGTTACGAAATAAGCCGTGAAAGCGCCAACCGTGACAATGTCGGCATGAGCGAAGTTGATCTGAACCAAAACGCCGTAGATCAGCGTGAGACCCAGCGCGACCAGGACATAGAGGCTACCAACCACTATGCCGTTGATCGCCTGCTGGAGGACGACGGTCAACATGTAGGCGGGATTAGTTCCACTTCAGCGATTCCCACGACAAATCGGGCTTGGTCTCCATGTAATGGACCGTGTCCATTTTGATGTTTTGGTTTGTTCTGTCGAACGCGACGCTTCCCGTGACACCGGAGAAATCCTTGGTTGCGGCCAAACCATCACGGATCGATTGCGCATCCTTCGCACCGCGCTTCACGACGTCGGCGATCAACATGATCTGATCGTAGGCATGGGCATTAAGATGCGTAGGTTCGCTATTAAACTTGCTCTTGAAGGCGCTGACGAAATCGCGGACCAGCGGCCGTTGATCCGTCGGGTCGAACTGGACGATCCGAACATAGCCAATCGCGGCTTTGCCCGCTTTCTGTTCGAACCCGAACGGTAGCCAGATCGTGCCAAGCTGGATCGATTTGCCACCGCCACCTTTGACGACGCCGGCCTGCATCAAAGCCTCGGTGATCTTCAGGCCCTGACCTTCAAGGGTATATGTCGGAATCACATCGACATTGCCCAGCCCAGCAACGCGAGTTGCGATTGAGGTGAAGTCGTTAACGTCGCGCCCGAAACCGATGTCCTCAAGAACCTTGCCGCCCAACTTTTCGAACGTGTCGGCGAACACTTTGGCATTGCCGATCCCGGCATTGGTATTCTCATGCAGCAAAACGGCTGTTCTTGCATTCAGCCGGTTATAGGCATTGGTCGCAATATCGACGCCCTGCATGACCTCGTTGGGCATAATCCGGAAAGTCCAAGGATTACCTGGGTCGGTGATCTTGATCGACGAAGAGCCCGCATTGAGCAGCGGGATCTTGGCTTGGTCCATCAGCGGCATGACCGCCAATGTCGCGTCCGAGCATTCCTCGCCGATCACCACGTCTGGCTGATATTGATCGAGCATGCGCTTGGCGGCTTGCGTCGCCGGCAAGGGGCTGCAGGCCGAGTCTTCATAGTGAACGTCGAACTTATATCCGTTTACGCCAGCCTTATTGAGCTGGTCGAGTGCAAGCTCGACGCCCTGTTTGTCCTGCACGCCGAAATAGGAGCCTGGACCCGACATCGGCAGCAAGCCGCCGATTTTAATGACCGCATCCGCGGCGAGCGATGGCATTGCCGTGTTGACAGCGATAACGCCCGACAGACAGGCCAAGAGCAATGGAATGCGCAGTGACGGTTTCATGGGGCACCCTTTCAATCGCGGACATTAGACCTAAATTCGAGACGAATTGGCAATGGCCTGCCGACTTTCCGAAACGGGTCAAAGCGACCCAGTCGGCAAGATTGGGGTTGTCCCCTTTCGAAGGCGAAGCGGACGCCAACAGAGGACCGCAAAATGTCCGGTCCCAAATCAAGCGGACATTCAATGGCGGATGCCAGATTTTCCCGAATGCCCGCCCAATCCCTGGGAATCCGCGACGCCCGCTAACGCCAACTCTTCCGGATAACGGAATAGCCTCTTGGCCTCCCGGTCGAGCAAACTTAATTGGTGCTGTAGTTCATCCTGGCGATGGGTTGGCAAGGTCTCTTTGAGATTTTCAATCATCGCCCGTAAGCGCCGCACAATCTGGAGGCTATTTGCTCCGCAGGCCCTTATCTCACTAAATGCCATATGGACGAAGTCCTCCCAATTTGGGGTCCGAAATATGACACGCAATTGCCCGGAGCTGTCCAGGATTTCATCTGTCCTAAGGTTGCGTCTGCCGACAGATCGAAGCATCCGATGGAGCTGGTCTATTGCGAGCACGGCAGTGGTAGGATCGTTTATCGCGGGTGACAGTGCTTTAAGCGCGATATCAATGACTATGCGAAATGCGAACGTTGGATCTTGCTCCATTGTTCGCTCGGACCCGAAGGCGATCGCGGTACGCAACACTTCTTCGTCAATGGCACGTGCGCCGTTGTAAAGGTTGAATAGCGGCTCATCCAAGGCAACGAAGTCGCCTACTTGGGGAACGAGTTCGATCACCCCGCTCGATTTTTCTGCCGCGGTCCTCAAAATATCGAGGTTGGCTGCAAGAACTATTCCGGAAGTTCCGCGATGATAAATTACCCGGTCCGGCGGGCCGATTTTGTCTCGCTGGCTCGGCGGTATACCCGGGCCAGGACTCGGATCGGGATAGACGGTCTCAATGACCTGGAGCCCGACGTTCCCGACCTGTGTCAGAATTGAGATTGGGCGCAACAAGCGCGCGGCGTAGTCGATCAGGTAAAGAAAGGCGGCAAAGCACAATAACGCGAGAACAGCGGCAATAATCAGCGGCAATTGGTACACCTTGGACTCGAGCCGATTTTGAACGCCAAGCGTGAATAAAAACGTGAATATAAACAAACCGACCGTGTAACGGACGACATTGTTGCGCAGGAGCGTCGTGGCAATGATCCTGGGGGTGAGCTGCCCGCTCGCGACCTGGAGCGCGACCAGCAAAGAGCCAAACGTAAACACGAGAAAAGACAGGGTTGCAGTGGCAGTGGCCTGAAGCAGCGCTTCCGCACCTTTCACTCCGAAACCCAAAAAGCTCCATTGAATTCGTCCATCCAGCCAATGGGCAAGCCGCGTAGCAAACATCGCGAATGGGATGGCAATTATAGGGACGGTCCAAAGCGACGATCGCAACGAGTATCTGAAATGATAAAATTGGGTCCAGTGCATCTGACCCTCCTGAAATTGCGAAGGATACTCAGCATAGCCGTGTGATCTCAAGCGGACATCTCAACGTAATCGAAACGACCGCCGCCAGAAGCTTGAACCACGTAGCCGTAAGCTCATGGGGGGTCGATGACTTTATCGGACCGAGGCAACATGATCTTGAGCCTTATTTGGATTATCATCTGGCTGCGAGAGTAGCGTCCGTCGAAGGCTGCGGGAGTGACTGCATGTCAGACTTCGCCTTGCCGATAGCTCTTGGCGTCGCACTGGCCGCTGCGACCGGCTTTCGCGTATTTTTGCCAATGCTAATTGTAAGCGCCGCGGCTTATACAGGCCACCTCTCGTTAGACAACAGCTTCGCATGGCTCGGCACTCCAGCCGCGTTGACCATGCTCAGTGTGGCGGCTCTCGCAGAAATTTTAGCCTACTACATTCCTGTCGTAGATAATTTGCTCGATACCCTGGCCACACCCGCCGCGTTCATTGCGGGGACAGTTGTGTCAGCGGCGGTTATGACTGACGTGCCGCCAATGGTGAAATGGACGGCGGCCGTTATCGCAGGTGGTGGTATCGCTGGCCTTACCCAGGGTGCCGCCGCAGCTCTAAGGGCTCATTCCACGATTTTAACAGGCGGTCTTGGCAACCCGATCATCGCAACCCTGGAGCTCGGTGGCGCGCTCCTGATGTCATTCTTAGCCCTCATTGCGCCGACTGCCGCAGTCGCATTGGTCGTTTTGTTCTTGTGGCTGTCGATACGTTTGCTTCGCAAGGTTTTTCCTAAAGCGCACTCAAACAATAGGGCACAATAACGCGCTGACCGGCGCGATCGTCGCGTAGAGCCTATTTTGTCATGCAGTCATAAAGAAACTGCCAGCTGTTTCGACCTGAAAGATTTTTAGCCTTCGATTGCGTCTGGCAATCATTCCACTGCGTCTTCTTTTCGGTCCACTTGGCCTTCGCGGCGTTCCACTGTTTTTGCGTCCATTTCGATACATCTTCCATTTTCATTGTCGACGTTTCCGCGGGCTTGGGTGCCTGTTGAGGCTGCGTTTGACTTTCAGCGGACGAGGCACCTGCTACGATATATGTGAGAACCACTACGCACATGAGATAACTGTTCACTCGGATCATTTGATTTCTCCATTTCAACAACCGCGAACCATTCGGGCCGACCATCCCTTAGGCTGGCGGAGAGGGTGGGATTCGAACCCACGATACGGTTTCCCGTATACACGCTTTCCAAGCGTGCGCCTTAAGCCACTCGGCCACCTCTCCGCAACGGAAAATCGAGGACGCAATATAGCGGCA
>Ga0187765_10000488_pt1 | contig 14502 bp, 12 predicted proteins | sample 0216_QUI02_MP05__3_FD_133018 | JGI IMG/M metagenome (GOLD analysis project Ga0187765, IMG submission 133018) | Tropical peat soil microbial communities from peatlands in Department of Meta, Colombia - 0216_QUI02_MP05_10_MG | ecosystem: Environmental > Terrestrial > Soil > Wetlands > Peat ...
CTTCCGTTCCATCCATCCGGAACTGGAAGATGCCAGCCGCATTCTCGGCGCGACCCGCCTGCGCGCACTGCGCGAAATCACCGCGCCGCTCCTGCGCACCTCGGTGATCGCGACCTGGTGCTTCGTTTTCGTCGGCACCATCCGCGAACTATCGGCCGCGATCATGCTGTTCACCTCCGAGACCAAGGTGATCTCGGTGTTGATCTTCGATTTGAACGAAAGCGGCGATCTCGCCGCCATCTCGGTGCTCGGCATCATCATGCTGATCGTGACCTTCGGCATCGTCGCGCTTGCCAATCGTCTGCGCATCGGCGGCGGCCCGGTGCGGATACGGAACTACTGAGGCGGGCATGGACGCAAATCTGCCCGAGGTCGCGGTCGCCGAGCATTTGGCCGGACGCATCGTCGAGCTGACCGCGCCGAAGCTGCCGCCGTCCGTGCGTGCCAAATGCGACGAACTGCTGATAGACGTGATCGGCCTGTGCCTGACCGCGCGCAACGAGGACTACGTGAAAAGCGCGCTCGCCGGCTGGGACGACGACGGGCCCTGTACCGCGATCGGTCACAAGCGAACGCTGAGCGCGGCGGGCGCCGCTTTCGTCAACGGCTCGGCTGCGCATGGCGAGGATTTCGACGATACCTTCGAAGGCGGTCCCGTGCATGCCGGCGCGGTGATCGTACCGGCGGTGCTCGCTGCGTGCGAGCGGCATAACCCGGACGGCAAAGCCGCGCTCGCCGGCATTGCCGTTGGCGTTGAAGTGCTATGCCGCTTGAGCCTGGTCACGCCGAAGCTCGTACACAAGGCCGGTTTCCACCCGACTGCCGTCTTCGGCGCCCTGGGCGCGGCGGCCGGCGTCGCTGCAGCGCTGAAGCTCGACAAGCGCCAGATCGTCGACTCGCTCGGCATCGTCGGCAGCATGGCGTCCGGCATCATCGAGTATCTCGCCGAGGGCACCTGGACCAAACGCCTGCATGCCGGTTGGGCGGCGCAATCGGGCTTTCGTGCCGCCATGCTGGCACGCTCCGGCTTCTCCGGCCCGCGCACCGTGTTCGAAGGCGTGCACGGCCTTTTCCACGCCTTCGCCCATACCGCCAAGGGCGACTATGACGCGCTGATCGGCGATTTCGGAAGACGCTGGGTGACCGAGACGCTGGCGTTCAAGCCCTACCCCTGCGGAACCATGACGCATCCCTACATCGATTGCGCGCGACGCCTCGGCAAACGCGTGAAAGCCGACGACATCGTCGAAATGGTCTGTGAAGTGGGCGAGGGCACCGTGCATCGGCTGTGGGAGCCGCTCGCCGCCAAGCAGGCGCCGCCCAACGGCTATGCCGGAAAATTCTCCACGCCTTATTGCATCGCTGCCGGCTTCGTACGCGGCAACGTTGGCTTGAGCGATTTCAGCGATTCCGCTGTGAAAGATCCGGCTGTGCGCGCGGTCGCCGCCAAGGTGCGCTATCAGATCGACCCGATCAATCCCTACCCCGCCAATTATACCGGCCACATCCGTGCTACTTTGCGCGACGGCAGGGTCGTGGAGGAACGCCAGCCGCACATGCGCGGCGGCGCGCACGAGCCGCTGACGCGGAAGGATATCGAAGAGAAGTTCATGCTCAACGCCCGCAACGGCGGCTGGGACGACGCGCGCGCGAAGTCGGCGCTCAAGCTCATGGAAAAATTCTACGAGAGCCAGATCGATCTGTCCGCGCTGCAGGGATAAGGGATGAGGAAGTCAATGCCGGATCAGGAATTGAAAGGTCGCGTCGCGGTTATCACGGGTGCCGGTCGCAGCATCGGCCGCGCCATGGCACTCGAACTCGCCTCCGCCGGCGCCGCGGTGGTGGTCAATGTGCGCCGGAACCGCACCGAGGGCGAGGCGGTGGTGAAGGAAATTGAGGCAGGCGGAGGCCGCGCACTCGTCGCTGTCGCCGACGTCACCGACGCGCCCGCGGTTCAGAACATGGCGGCCGCCGCGATGAAGCACTTCGGCCGCATCGATTACCTGATCAACAATGCCGCGCTCCGTCAGGAGAAGCACATCGAACACATGACGTTCGAAGATTGGCGCACCATCATCGGCGTCACCCTCGACGGCGCATTCCATTGCGTGAAGGCTTGCCTCGAACCGATCAAGGCGAGCGATGCCGGCAGCATCATCAACGTCGGCGGCCTGAGCGGCATCATGGGTGCGTCCGATCGCGTTCATGTTGTCACGGCAAAGGCCGGCATCGTGGGCTTCACCCGCGCCCTCGCCAGGGAACTCGCGCCGCACAAGGTGACCGTCAACACGCTCATTCCGGCCCAGCTGGCGAAGCCCGGCAAGCCGAACGCAATGCCCGACCATCCGATCTACCGCCCCGTGCTCGGCCGCGCCGCCTGGCCGACCGACTTTGCGCCGGCTGCGCGTTTCCTGCTCGGTCCCGGCGCGCGCTACATCACCGGCCAGACTATCAACATCAACGGCGGCACGTATTTCGGGTAGCTTTGCTGACCCTCCCCTGGAGGGGAGGGTGTGGTGACGAAGCGCGGGAAATGCTAATCGAATTTCACGCGGGACCATCAAGAATAACGAGGACCACCATGTACGCAGAGCTCGGGCTTTACATCGACGGCAAGTGGCACAACGGTCAGGGCCGCAAGGGCGAGGATGTGCTCAATCCGGCGACCGAGAAGCCGCTCGCGCAGCTTCCTCACGCCAGCAAGGCCGATCTCGACCAGGCGCTGGAGGCGGCGAGGAAAGGTTTCGCGGTCTGGCGCGCCACCTCGGCCTTCGACCGCGCCAAAATCATCCGCAAGGCCGCCGACCTGATGCGCGAACGCTATGACGCGATCGCGAAAATCATGGTGCAGGAGCAGGGCAAGGTCTACGTCGAGGCGCGCGCCGAAGTGCTCACCTCGTGCGAGATCCTCGAATGGTACGCCGAGGAAGGCCGCCGTTCCTATGGCCGCATCGTTCCCGGCCGCGGCAAGGGCATCCGCCAGCTCGTGGTGCAGGAACCGATCGGCGTGGTCGCCGCCTTCACGCCGTGGAACTTCCCGGTGCTGACCCCCGCGCGCAAGATCGGCGGCGCGCTCGCGGCCGGCTGCTCGATCATCCTGAAGGCCTCCGAGGAAACACCCGGCGCCTGCGTCGAGATGGTGCGCTGCTTCGCCGACGCCGGACTGCCTGCCGGCGTGCTCAATCTCGTGTTCGGCGTACCGGCGGAAGTCTCCGAGCATCTGCTCGCCAAGGACGAGGTGCGCAAGATTTCCTTCACCGGCTCTATTCCCGTGGGCAAGCATCTCGCCGCGCTTGCGGCCAAGGGCATGAAACGCACCACCATGGAGCTCGGCGGCCATTCGCCGGTCGTGGTGTTCGGCGATGCCGATCCGGAGAAGGCGGCCGACACGATCGCGGCATTCAAATATCGCAACGCCGGACAGGTCTGCATTTCTCCCACGCGCTTCTACGTGCAGGAGGACGTCTACGGCCGCTTCCTCAAGCGCTTCACCGAATACGCCAACGGGCTGAAGCTCGGCGACGGGCTGGAAAAGGGCATCACGCTCGGGCCGCTCGCGAACGCGCGCCGCATCGACGCCATGGAGAGCTTCGTCGCCGATGCCAAGAGCCGCGGCGGCAAGATCGTCACCGGCGGCAAGCGCCGCGGCAACCAGGGCTTCTTCTACGAGCCGACCGTGATCACCGACGTGCCCGACGACTCCAAGATCATGACCCAGGAGCCGTTCGGCCCGCTCGCGCCGATCGTCACCTTCAAGACCTTCGACGAGGTGGTGCAGCGCGCCAACTCGCTCCCGTTTGGATTGGCGGCCTATGCCTTCACCACCTCGAACACGACGGCCGCGGCCATCGGCGACGCCATCGAGTCCGGCATGGTCGGCGTGAACTCGATTGCGGTCTCGACACCGGAGACACCGTTCGGCGGCGTCAAGGAAAGCGGCCATGGCAGCGAAGGCGGCATCGAGGGCCTCGGCGCCTATCTCGTCACCAAATTCATTTCGCAGGGGTGAGGGCGCGCACCATCGACACCGCCCATTCGTTTCACCCCCTTCCTCCCGGAGAGGATGGCGGATTCAATTCGCCTTCCACGGAATGATGAACCGCTCGAGCTCGTTGAGCGCGAGCGTCAGCAGGAAGCCGATCAGCGCGATCATGAACAGCCCGACGTACATCTGCTCGACCGCGAACGTTTCCCACGCACTCCAGATCAGATAGCCGAGCCCGCTTTTCGCGCCGATCATCTCGGCCACCGCGATCAGCACCAGTCCGATGCCGATGCCGAGCTTGAATCCGGTCATGATCACCGGCAGCGCGCCCGGCAGCGCAATGGTCCAGAACGTGTTCCAGCGGTTGGCCTGGTAGTTGCGCCCAACATCGAGATAGATTTTGTTGATCTCCAGCACGCCAGTGGTGGCGTTGATCGCCACCGGAAAGAACACGCCGATCGCCACCATGAAAATTTTTGAGCCTTCGCCCAGCCCGAAAATCAACAGCGCAAGCGGAAGGATCGCGCTCTTCGGGATCGGATAGGTCGCCGCGATGATCGGGTCGATCAGCGCACGCACCGGCCGATTGAGTCCCATCACGATGCCGAGCACGAGCGCCGGCACGCCGCCGATCACCGTGCCCCAGAACAGCCGCTTCAGGCTGATCCAGGTGTGCGTGAGAAGTTCGCCCGAGTGCAGCATCTGGCCGAGCGCCGCGAAGACGGCGGACGGCGCCGGAAAGAAGCGCGTGTCGATCAGTCCCGCGCGCGCCGCAACTTCCCATATCAGCAGCAGTCCGATCGGCGACGCGATGCTGAGCATGCGGTCGCGCGAGCGCAGCGACATCGCGCGCTTCTCCGGCGCCGCCGCGATTGAATTCATGCTCATGTCCTCGCTCCTCTGTCCTCTAATTCACGTGCGCGTTGCACCTCGTCGCGCAGGCTCTGCCAGATTCGCTGCACGATCTCGCCGTACTCCGCTGCGCCCTGCAGCGCGACGATGTTGCGCGGCCGCGGCAACGGCACGTCCACGAACAGCTTCACGCGGCCCGGCTGCGCGGTCATGACCAGAATGCGGTCGCCAAGCAGCACCGCCTCGTCGACCGAATGCGTGATGAACACGACCGTCTTCTTGTGCTCGTCCCAGATGCGCAGCAGTTCCTCCTGCAGCAGGAGCTTGTTCTGCGCGTCGAGCGCGGAGAACGGCTCGTCCATCAGCAGGATTTCCGGATCGTTGGCGAACGCGCGTGCAATCGCCACGCGCTGCTTCATCCCGCCGGACAGCTGATGCGGATAGTAGTGGGCAAAGCGCGTCAGGCCCGTGCGGTCGAGATAATGCCCGACGGTCTCGCGGATGCTCGCCGCCGGCACGTTGCGCATGCGCAGGCCATAGGCCGCATTGTCCCATACCGTCATCCAGGGAAAAATCGATTCACCCTGGAAAATCATGGAATTGACCGGACGGCCGGAATTCCCCGCCGCGATGTCGATCGTGCCCGAGGTGGCGTTTTCGAGCCCGGCGAGGATGCGAAGAAGCGTGGTCTTGCCGCAGCCCGATGGCCCCACGATCACGAAAAATTCCCCCGGTGCGATGTCGAGCGAGACATCGTCGACCGCGGTGAGCGTGCCGAATTGTTTCACCAGTTTGCCGATGCGGATCGCCGGCCGCGACATGCTTGACCTCTCGACGCTCTCGCCGCAGATATTGTCGGGAAACGACTGCAACCTCAACATCGCCGGCCCCGGCGCATTCCATCCTCAGGGAGCGTAGCAATCATCATGGCGGACAGCCTCATCAGCCTTTGCGCGGCCGCGGACATTCCGGAGAATTCGATCAGGCGCTTCGAGGTCGGCAATCACGTGCTCGCCGTGTACAACGTCGGCGGCGCCTTTTATGCAACTGACGATGAATGTACCCACGGCGCCGCGAGCCTCTCCGATGGCATTCTCGAAGACGACATCGTCGAATGCACCATGCATTTCGGCGCCTTCAACGTGCGAACCGGCGAGTCGGTACAGGCGCCGTGCTCGATCGCGCTGCGCACCTACAAGGTCGTCGTGCAGGACGGGAAGGTCCTGGTCGATGTAGGTAAAACGTCCAAGGATTAACCGGCTGAGGCTTCGCGCACGGCGCGCCACACCTTCTCCGGCGTCGCCGGCATGTCGAGCTTGGTGGCGGCCGGGACCGCATCCGCAATTGCGTTCATGATCGCCGCGATCGAGCCGGTGGTGCCGGCCTCGCCCACGCCCTTCACGCCGAGCGGATTGGTCGTCGCCGGCACCACGTGGTCGGCGGTTTTGATCTCCGCGAGCGACGGCATATGGTGCGCACGCGGCATGGCGTAGTCCATAAACGACCCGGTGGTGAGCTGGCCGCTCGAATCGTAGCTCGCGGTTTCGTACAGCGCCTGGCCAAAGCCCTGTGCCAGCGAGCCGATCACCTGGCCTTCGACCAGCGTGTGGTTGATGATATTACCGCCATCGTCGACCGCCGTGTAGGCCGCGACCGCGACTTCGCCGGTATCCGGATCGATCTCCACCTCCGCGATGTGGCAGCCGTTTGGAAACGTCTGCGGGGTGTCGACGGTAGCCTTGGTGTCGAGGCTTTCCGCGATCTGGCCGCGCTTGGCGAGATCGGCCGAGCGCGACGCCACCTCGAACAGCGACAGTTTGCGATCGGTGCCGACCACCCGGAAGGTGCCGCCCTTGTATTCGATGTCGGCTTCGGAGGCTTCGAGCAGCATGGCAGCGATCTTCTTCCCCTTCTCCAGCAAGAGATCGATGCCGCGTACCACCGCCGCTCCCGCCGTCATGGTCGAGCGCGATCCGACCGACGGGGCGCCCGCGAGGTTCATGTTGGTGTCGCCGTGCCGGTGCTTCACCTGCTCCGGCTTGATGCCGAGTCGGTCGGCTACGAGCTTCGGGTATACGGTCGCGTGGCCCTGGCCGGTCGATTGCACGCCCAGACCCACGATCATGCTTTCGCCGCCCGGAAACATCAGCGACGCACTCTCGGTAGGGGTTCCGCCCGCGTGTTCGAGAAAGCACGAGATGCCGATGCCGCGTAATTTCCTGCGTGCCTTGGACTCCCGCCGCCGCTTGGCGAAATCCCAGTAGTTGGACAGCTCCAGCGCCTTGTCGAACACGGCTTCGAATTCGCCGCTGTCGTAGGTGGTGCCGACCGGCGTCTTGTAGGGAATGGCCTTGGGCGGAATGAGATTGCGGCGGCGGATTTTCACGCGATCGATTCCGGTGACGCGCGCCGCCTTGTCGACCAGGCGCTCAAGCACGTAATTCGCTTCCGGCCGGCCGGCGCCGCGATAGGGCCCGATCGGCACCGTGTTGGTGAAGGGGCATTTCGTCTCGACCGAAATGTGCGGGATGCGATACATGCCGGGCAGGCAGCGGGTGAAATTGTTGGTCATCAGATGGGGATTAGCCGGCGTCACGAAGGCGCCGACATTGGCGACCTGGCGAATGCGCAGCGCCAGGAATTTTCCCTTCTCGTCGAGTGCAAGCTCGGCCACCACGGACGAATCGCGCGCTTGGTTGTCGCTCAGGAAGGATTCCGAGCGCGTCGCCATCCAATGCACCGGACGCTTGGTCATGCGTGCCGCCACCAGCAGTGCCGGATATTCCGGATAGGGCGCGGTCTTCATCCCGAATGCGCCGCCGACCTCCTCGGTGGTCACGCGCAGCTTTTCCTTCGGCAGTCCCATGATGAGGGAGAGCAGACCTTGCATCGGCCCGGCGCCCTGCGAGCAGACGCGCAGGTGGTAGCTGTCGTTTGCGGCGTCGTAGCTCGCGGTGCCACCGCGCGGCTCCATCGTGGCCATGATCAGGCGCTGCTGAACGTATTCGACCTTCGCGACCTTGTGCGCGCTCGCAATGATACGCTCGACCTCCTGCGCATTCGCATCGTCATTCGGCATCAGGAAATCGAACGCGAGGTTTCCGGGCGCATCCGGATAGAGCTGCGGCGCGTCCGGCTTGAGCGCTGCCCGGGCATCGGTGACCGCCGGCAATTCCTCGTAATCAACCGTCACGAGTTCTGCTGCATCCTGAGCGGCCGCCAGCGTCTCGGCCACCACCATCGCCACCGACTGGCCGATATGCGTGACTTTGTCGCCGGCCAGCACCGGCCGGTTCGGCATGATCAGCTTGAACCCGCCGCGCCCGGTCATTGGCGGATGACGCGAAACGCTGCCGACGCCCGCCATGTCCTGCGCCGTCAGCACCGCCAGCACCTTCGGCGTCTTGCGCGCCTCCGCCACGTCGACCGATTTGATGCGGGCATGCGCGTAGGGTGAGCGCACGAAACAGGCAAAGGCGGGGTTCGCCGGTTTGGCGTCATCGGCGTAGCGGCCCTCGCCGCGTAGCAGTTGATCGTCTTCGACGCGTAAGGTGCCGTGTGCGCTCATGTTGGTTTCCGGAAAAAGCGAGGTAAGGTGAGGGCTAACAGATAACGACCACGAGCGCCTCGCGCAATCCGCATGACCAGCGAAAAAACCAGCAATCCCGCGCCCATCGGCCTCGGCATCGCCGGGCTCGGCATGGCGGGCGCGGTCATGGTGCAGGCCGCGGCCGCGCATCGCGGCTATGTGCTACGCGCAGCCGCCGATCCGCAGCCCGGTCCCCGCGAAGCTTTTGCGCGCGATTTCAATGCCCGTGCCTATGCCGATATCCGCGCGCTTTGCGAGGACAGGGCGGTCGAGGTCATTTATGTCGCCACCCCGCATCATTTTCATGCACTCCACGCCATTCTCGCGGCCGAGCACGGCAAGCATGTGATCCTTGAAAAACCCATGGCGCTCACGCTCGCCGACTGCGACGCCATCATCGCCGCCGCTGAGCGCAACAAGGTGCAACTGATCGTCGGCCACACCCATGCGTTCGATCCGGCGATCCGCGTGATGCACCAGCTCATTTCGAACAGCGCGCTTGGCAGGCTCGGCATGATCAACTGCTTCAATTATACCGACTTCCTTTATCGCCCGCGCCGACCCGAGGAACTCGATACGTCCAAAGGCGGCGGCATCCTGTTCAATCAAATGCCGCACCAGATCGACATCGCGCGCCTGCTCGGCGGCGGATTGGTGCAGAGCGTCCGTGCGCAGACCACCGTGCTCGATCCGAAGCGGCCAACCGAGGGAAGCTGCATCGCGTTTCTGCAATTCGAAAGCGGCGCCGCTGCCTCATTGGTCTACAGCGGCTACGATTATTTCGATTCCGACGAATGGCATTACTGGATTACCGAGCGCGGCGCGCCGAAATCGCCTGCGCGCGGTTCCGCCCGGCGCGCGCTCATGCAGGCCAAGGACGAGTCGCGACTGCGCACGGAAAAGTATGCTTACGGCGCCCCGGCAGGCGAATGGCCGCCCTATCAGCCGCATTTCGGATTGACAATCGTGACCTGCGCCTACGGCGAGCTGCGCACGTCGGTGAACGGGCTGACGAAATACACACTGACTGGCGCAGGCGAGATCAAGATCGATCGCGGCGAGGGCATGCCCGGCCGGCGCGAAGTGCTCGACGACATGGCCGCCGCGCTGCGTCAGGGCCGCCGGTCGGCGCATGACGGCCGCTGGGGCAAGGCCACATTGGAAGTTGCGCTGGCCATCCGGCAATCCGCCGTCGAGCAGCGCGAAATCGCGCTGCACCACCAGGTGAAAGTGCCGGAAGAAATCGCCGTGGACGTGCGCGATTGATGTAATATAGATGTCCTCACACGACCACCCGATGTGGAGTTCTTCGATGAACGATCGTCCCAACGGTTCGAACGGCCGCGGCAACGGCCGCTTCGTTGTGGAAGACCGCCAGGCGCAAACTTTTTCGGTCAACCGGCAGGTGTTCGTTTCGCCCGATGTGTTCGAGCAGGAGAACCGCGCGATCTTCGACAGGTGCTGGATCTATGTCGGCCACGCCTCGGAGATCCGCAACCCGGGCGACTTCAAGACGCGCTCCGTCGCGGGCCGCCCCATCATCTTCTGCCGCGACCGCCAAGGCACGCCGCGCGCGCTGATCAATTCCTGCCGCCACCGCGGCGCCATCGTCTGCCGCGAGCGCGAGGGCAACGCGCGGCAGTTCTACTGCATCTATCACGGTTGGACCTACCAGACCGACGGCAAGATCAAATCCATCCCGGGCGACGACGCCTATTCCGCAGGCTTCAAGAAGGAGACGCACGGCTTGATCGAGGTGCCGCGGCTCGAGCACTACCGCGATTTCTATTTCCTCAATTTCGATCCCGCTGCGCCCGAGCTGGCGAAATATCTCGCCGGCGCCAAGGACTATATCGACCTCGTGGTCGATCAGTCGCCGTCGGGGCGCATGGAGATCATCTCGGGAACGCAGGAATACGACATCAAGGCGAACTGGAAGCTCTTGGTTGAGAACAGCGTCGACGACTATCACCTCGTCACCACCCATTCGACCTGGCTCAACTACATGCGCAATTCCGGCGTCAATGTCTCTGTCCCCAAGGGCCAGCTCCTGCCGACCAAGGGCATCGGCCGCGATCTCGGCAACGGACACCTGACCACCGACAATCCGAACTATCGCGGCCGGCCGGTGGCGAAATGGATTTCGATCTACGGCGAGGAGGCCAAGGCCGACATCGACGCCATCCGCAAGGAACTGGTCGCGCGGCTGGGCGAAGCGCGCGCCGCCCGCGTCGCCGACACCAACCGCAACCTGGTCGTGTTTCCCAATCTCGTGATCAACGACGGATCCTCGGTGACCGTGCGGCATTTCTATCCGACCGGCCCAGAGACCATGCGCGTCACCGCCTGGGCGCTCGGTCCGGTGGAGGAAACCGAGGCGCAGCGCGCCCGCCGTCTGCACGCGTTCCTCACCTTCTACGGCCCCGGCGGCTTCGCCACGCCTGATGACGTCGCCGCGCTTGAGCTCGCGCAGCAGGGCTTCGCGGCCTGGCGCGAGGTGCAATGGTCCGATCTTTCGCGCGGCATGGGCAAGAGCGGCAACGAGCCCCAGCTCCATACCGACGAAGGCCACCTGCGCGTGTTCTGGCGCCGCTGGAACGACATGATGGGGGCGCGCGCATGAACAAACCGGTGGACCCGGCGGCGACCGTCACGCGCGCCGAGGTCGAGGATTTGCTCTATCACGAGGCCGAGCTGCTCGATACCTGGCGGCTCGACGACTGGCTCGCGCTGCTGACCGGCGACGCGTCATATTACGTGCCGCCGAACGACAAGCCCGACGCCGATCACCGCTACACGCTGTTCACCATCGCCGACGACATCGTCCGCTTGCGCGAGCGCATCATCCGCCTGAAGGATCCGAACTGCCACGCCGAATATCCTCCCTCGCGCACGCGGCGTCTGATCACCAACGTGCGCATCATCGGCGTCGACGGTGACACGATTTCGGTGGCCGCCAATTTCGCCATCTTCCGCTATCGCCGCAACGAGCCACCGCGCGAATTTGTCGGTCGCTATCGCTACAAGCTCCGGCGCACCGACGCAGGTCTGAAAATCGCCGAGCGCCGCGCCATCCTGGATGCCGAGGAGCTCGGGGCCTTGGGATCGGTGAGTTTCTTGCTATAGGATCGTATCTCGCCCTCATCCTTCGAGACGCGCGCTTGGCGCGCTCAGGATGAGGGCTTCTGCTTCCGCCTCATTGTGAGGAGCGCCTGAAAGGCGCGTCTCGAACCATGAGGCGTCCACACGATAGGGGAGAAGGAATGCCCAATCCGCTCGCGATCGACGCCCACGCCCATATCCTGACCGAGGAGACCATGAAGCTCCTCGAAAAGGAGACGCCGAAGGTCGCGCCAAAGCTCAGCCCGCTCGGCAAGGACATGTTCGAACTGTCGATCGCCGGCGTGCCGTACCGGCCGTTCCCGAAGGGCGGTTTCGACATCGAGCAGCGGCTCAAAGATATGGCGACCTCCGAGGTCGACATGCAGGTCCTGTCGATCACGCCGCAGACGTTTCTCTATAACCAGGACGCCGGGCTCACGACCGCATCGTCCATCGTGCAGAACGACCAGATCGCCAGGCACGTGAAGGACCATCCCAAGCGTTTTTACGGCCTCGCCACGCTGCCGATGCAGGCGCCGAAAGCGGCGGCCGATGAGCTTGAGCGCGCCGTCACCAAGCTCGGCTTGAAGGGCGCGCAGATCGCCTCCAACATCATGGGCAAGAATCTGGACGAGCCCGAATTCGAGCCGGTCTGGCAGGTCGCTAACCAGCACGCGGCGTTCCTGATGATTCATCCCAACAACGTCGCCGGCGCCGACCGGCTTAAAAATTATTATCTCGCCAACCTGATCGGTAATCCACTCGACACCACCATCGCGGCAGCGTGCCTCGTGTTCGGCGGCGTGATCGAACGCTTCCCCAATATCCGCTTCTTCATGGTGCACGGCGGCGGCTTTACGCCCTATCAGGCCGGCCGCTGGCAGCACGGCTGGCACGTGCGCCCCGAGCCGCAGAAGCATTTGAAGAAACCGCCGGCGGAAACCATCCGCACCTTCTATTGGGACACCATTCTCCATGGCAAACCCGCGCTTGAATTCCTGGTGAAGGAATTCGGCGCCGCGCACGTGCTGCTGGGCAGCGATTACCCCTACGACATGGGCACATTCGAATGTGCGCGGCGGATCAAGGCGCTGTCGATCCCCGAACTCGACAAGGTGACGATCCTCAACGGTCTTGCGCAGAAACTCTTCGCCGGAGTGAAATGATGACTGGCAGCGTACGCGTTCCGGCGCAGACGATTGTTGCCTTCATCAAGGACGCGCTGCTCAAGGTCGGTCTGCCGGAAGGCGGTGCCGCAAAAACCGCCGAGCTGATGTGCGAGGCCGATCTCGCCGGCGCCGACGCCCACGGCGTGTTCCGCCTGCCGCAGTATGTGAAACGGACCAGGGCCGGCGGCGTCAACCCGCGCCCGAACATCACGGTCAAGAAAACCGCGGCGGCGACCGCCATGGTCGACGGCGACAACGGCATGGGTCATCTCGTCATGGCCCGCGCCGCCGAAACCGCGATCGCGCTCGCGAAAGACGCTGGCGTTGCCTGGGTCGGCGCACGCCGCTCCAACCACGCCGGCGCGGCCGGGGTCTATGCCGCCATGGCGCTGCCGCACGACATGGTCGGCATCTATGCGGTCGTCGCCAACGCCAACCACATGCCGATGTGGGGCGGCGCGGAAAATCTGCTCGGCACCAATCCGATCGCCTTCGCCATTCCCACCGCTACGCAGCCTCCGGTCGTGCTCGATATCGCCACGACGGTCGTGTCGTACGGCACGGTGAAGTCGTATCGCTTGCTGGGCAAGCCGATGCCTGAAGGCTGGATGGTAAATCCGAACGACGGAAAGCCGCTCACCGATTCTGCCCGCAGCGCCGAAGGCCTGCTGCTGCCGATCGGCGGCTACAAGGGCGCGGGGCTCGCGCTGGTGCTGGGATTGCTCGCCGGCACGCTCAACGGTGCAGCGTTTGGCCGTGACGTGATCGATTTCAACTACAACGACACCGACGCCTGCGACACCGGACATTTTATCGTCATGCTCGACGTGTCTCGCTTCATTCCAGTTGCGCAATTCAAGAAAGAAATCGATCGACAATTGATCGATCTGAAAAATTCAAAGCGCCTTCCCGGCGTCGACGCGATCCGCCTGCCCGGCGAACAGCGCGCTGCGCGGCAGGACGATCGCAAACGTAACGGCGTTCCGATCGTCGACGAAGTGATGGCGCAGCTGGATAAGCTCGCGGACGAATTGGGCGTCCAAAGATTAGGCAGGGGATAACCAAATTCCGTTCGTCCCCGCGCAAGCGGGGACCCAGAATCACCGGGCATGTGCGACAAGGCTGGATTCCCGTTTGCGCGGGAATGAACGAGTTCTTTGCTCGTCATTCCGGCCCTCGCGCTTCGTGCTCGGCCGGAATGACGTATTTTGAAACTACCCCGCCCGCTTCTCCTCGTCCGGATCGAGCGGAAGCTTCACCGGAGCTTTGCGCCTAGCCGACAGATCCAGCGCCTTCGTCAGCATCAGCCGGTTGTGCGCCTCTTCGACCGTGGCGGCCTGCGTCGGCAGGCCGAGCGCCACGCGGTTGAGCCACGACACGGTCTCGTCCGCCATCGGTCCGCGCAATTCGCCGAGCGCCATGTCGCCAGGCGGATAGCTGCCGAGGAAATCCACGAGCCGGCTCGTGTCGGGGTTATAGCCTTCGGCCTGCGGCTTGCTCACCGCCATCACCATGTCGCGGTGGGTGTCGTCGATGGTGAGCACGCCCTCGGTGCCGACGATGCCGACCTCGAGCGAATAGACCGCGCCCGGCCAGGTCACCGGCAGCGCCCAGGAAATGTTGAGATGATAGACGGAAGCGTCGCTCATCATGATCATGCCGGCGGTGGCGTCGATGCCCTGGTAGAGCGGCCCCAGCACCTTGTCGATCGAGCGCGCGTAGCATTCGACCGGCGTCTTGGCTTCCAGATACCACATGCACATGTCGAGCGCGTGGGTGCCGGAGATCACCATCGGCGAGATCGA
>Ga0187765_10000489_pt1 | contig 14499 bp, 13 predicted proteins | sample 0216_QUI02_MP05__3_FD_133018 | JGI IMG/M metagenome (GOLD analysis project Ga0187765, IMG submission 133018) | Tropical peat soil microbial communities from peatlands in Department of Meta, Colombia - 0216_QUI02_MP05_10_MG | ecosystem: Environmental > Terrestrial > Soil > Wetlands > Peat ...
GCGGCCAGTCCGGTGGCGAGCCCGCGGCGATCCGGAAACCAGCGCACCATCAGACCGATCACGCCGACATAGATGATGCCAGTGCCGAAACCTCCGATCACGCCGTAAGTCAGATAAAGCGCCCAGAGATTATCGACCGGTGCCGACAGGACCCAGCTGCCGCCGGACAACAGCGCGCCCAGCGAAATGAGAAGCCGCGGTCCAAAACGGTCGACCAGATAAGCTTGAAACGGCGAAAACCATGTTTGCAGAATGATAAGCAGCGAGAAAGTCCACTGCAACTCTGCGAGCGTCGTGCTGAGTTTCTGATTGAAGGGTCCGGTGAATAGGGTCCAGGTATATTGCGGACTCGAAATCGCCATCATCGCGATGACGCCAAGCACAAGCTGACTCCAGCGATTAAGATACCAAGCTCTTTGCTCCCCGATAACGGCAGTGCTCATGGCAACGTCCCCAAGTAATCGCAATCCGGCGGCAAAAAGCTATCGCTGTGCCGAGTGACAAACAAGCAATTTTGACCGCTATCGTGATGTTGAATTGGGCAACAGAGCTTAAGGCGCGATCACTGGGGCCGGTCGAGTAACCTGCATACCAAAGTGCGCGAGTACCGCCGCCGGTGCGGTGCCCGAGGTGAAGATCGCCCGTGTCGCGCCCTTCGCCCCGCCGGCAACCAAGCTCTCGAGAAGATGGCCGACCCGGCGCGCGATTGCGGGCGCGGGGTCGACAAAATTTACCGGCCAGGGCGCAATCTGCTCCAGACGTGCGATCATTAGCGGAAAATGCGTGCAGGCGAGCACGATGGTGTCGGTGCGGTTGCCGTCATCCCGGAAGCAGGGACCGACCTCTGCCAGCACGGCTGCGTCGCTCACCGGACGCCTCTGCAGTTCTGCCTCGGCGTAAGCGGCGAGCCGTTTCGAGCCTACCAGATCGACATCGCAGCCCTGAGCATGGTCGCGAATGAGGGCGCGCGTATATTCGCGCCTGATAGTTGCTTCAGTTCCGAGCACGGCAACCCGCCGCGTCCGCGACGCCGCGCAAGCAGGTTTGATCGCAGGCACGGTGCCGACAAATGGGACGGAAAATTTCTTGCGCAGCTCAGGCAGTGCGATAGTGGAGGCGGTATTGCAGGCAATCACGACGAGGTCGGGCTTATGCAGATTGATCGTCTCGTCGAGCAAAGAAACGAGCCGCTCAATCAGCACAGGTTCAGCGAGCGCGCCGTAAGGAAAACCGGCGTCATCGGCGAGATAAACAAAATCGGCGTCCGGACGCAGCGCGGCAATTTCGCGATAGACGGTCAACCCGCCAAGCCCAGAGTCAAACACGAGAATTGTCGGACCTGTCCCCAATCCTGCCCCCATCCCGCTGGTCACGACTGGCCAAAAACGCGGCGGAAAATGGTGTCGACATGCGCGAAGTGGAAATTCAGATCGAAGCTATCGGCGAGCTCGGTTTCGCTCAGATGCTTGCGCACGTCTTTGTCGGATTTCAGGAGCGAAAGCAGATCGCCTTCACCGGCCCATGCTTTCATGGCATTGCGCTGCACCAGGCGGTAGGCATCTTCCCGACTTACGCCTTTTTGCGTGAGCACGAGCAGCACACGCTGCGAATGAACAAGTCCGCCCAGCCGCTCGAGGTTCTTGAGCATGTTTTCGGGATACACGATGAGCTTGTCGATGATCCCGGTCAGCCGCGCCAGCGCGAAATCGAGCGTGACTGTTGCATCCGGCCCGATCATGCGCTCCACGGAAGAATGCGAAATATCGCGCTCATGCCATAGCGTAACGTTTTCCAGAGCTGGCACCACATAGGCTCGCACCATGCGGGCGAGACCAACGACGTTTTCCGACAAGACCGGATTGCGCTTGTGCGGCATGGACGAGGAGCCCTTTTGACCTTCGGAGAAAAACTCCTCGGCTTCGAGGATTTCGGTGCGCTGCAAGTGGCGGATTTCGGTCGCGAGCCGCTCACATGATGCGGCGACGACCCCAAGCGTCGCGAAATACATCGCATGACGGTCGCGCGGAATGATCTGCGTCGAGATCGGCTCGATCGCGAGGCCCATTTTTTTTGCAACATAGGCTTCGACCTGCGGATCAACCTGCGCAAACGTGCCCACCGCGCCGGACAGCGCGGCGGTTGCTACTTCCGTGCGCGCCAATTCCAGGCGTTTTCGCGCGCGGCTGAACTCGGCGAAGGCAAATGCAAGCTTTAGCCCGAACGTGGTGGGTTCGGCGTGAATGCCATGCGAGCGGCCGATCGTCGGTGTCAATTTGTACTGCCGAGCGCGCTTTTCGAGTGCATTTAAAAGTGCATCAACGTCGGCGAGCAGCAAATCGGCCGCACGTACGAGTTGAACGTTGAAACACGTGTCCAGGACGTCGGAAGAGGTCATGCCCTGGTGGACGAAGCGGGCTTGCGGTCCGACGATCTCGGCAAGGTGCGTGAGAAAAGCAACAACATCGTGCTTGACCTCGCGTTCGATCGCGTCGATGCGCGCGAGATCGAATTTAGCGGCTTTGCCTTTTTCCCAGATCGTCTTTGCGGCCCCTTTAGGGATTTGCCCGAGTTCGGCCATAGCGTCGGCGGCATGGGCTTCGATCTCGAACCAGATCCGAAACCGCGTCTCCGGCGACCAGATCGCCGCCATTTGCGGGCGAGTATAGCGAGAGATGGTCACGCCGCCTCACCCCGGATTAAGGCCGCAGCGTTGCGGATGGCCGCGATATTGGCGCGATAGGATTCCGCAGTGCGGCCCTTGAAGACCGCCGAACCGGCAACGAAGACATTGGCGCCGGCCCGCGCTGCTTCGGGCGCGATTTCGGCGGTAATACCTCCATCAATCTCGATATCGATCGGCCGCGCGCCCACCAGGGCGCGGACATTGCGCAGCTTGGCAAGCGCATCGGGAATGAACTTCTGGCCGCCAAAGCCCGGGTTGACCGACATCACCAGAATGAGATCGACAAGATCGACCACGTGTTCGATTGAAGATTCGGGTGTGCCCGGGTTCATCGTTACACCGACCTTTTTGCCGAGCGCACGGATCGCTTGCAGGGAACGGTGGACGTGCGGTCCGGCCTCTACGTGAACCGTAATACTGTCGGCTCCGGCCTTGGCGAAAGCTTCGAGATAAGGATCGCACGGCGCGATCATCAGATGCACATCGAGCGGCTTTTTGGTGTGCGGCCGAATGGCACGAACAATATCCGGCCCAATCGAAATGTTGGGTACGAAGTGACCGTCCATGACGTCGACGTGGATCCAGTCCGCGCCGGCGGCATCCACCGCGTGTACTTCATCGCCGAGCCTCGCGAAATCGGCGGCCAGGATCGAGGGTGCGATGATGAGCGGACGAGGCATGGGATTCTCCCAACCTTACGCGTTCGCGTAACACGCCATTCCAGCGCGAGCAACGCGTCGCGGGCTTGGCAGCCTGCCGTTTGCCGCCCTTGCGGCTTCTACCGAGGCTGCGGCAAGGTTTTCGGAAGAGTTACCCAGCGGAGGTTCCGTGGCGCGCACTGATGTCATTGTTCTCGGGGCCGGCATCGTTGGCACCTCGATTGCCGTTCACCTGGTCAAACGGGGCCTGGCGGTGGCGCTGGTCGACCGGGCCGGCGCGGGGGAGGGCACCTCCTACGGCAATGCCGGAGTGATCGAGGGCAACACGGTTTTTCCCCCGGCATTTCCGTCGGACTGGGGAGAGCGTTTGCGGGTGGCGCTCAAACGCTCGCCCCAGGCAAACTATCATTTATCTTTTCTGCCGCGGATCGCGCCGTGGCTCGCCGCATTCTACGCGGCTTCGCAGCCGGCACGGCTTATCGAAACCGCTCGGCTGATGCGTCCACTGATGGCGCGGGCAGTTGCCGAACATCAAGTGCTCAGCGGCGAGGCGGGGGCGGAGCGCTATTTCCGTCGCACCGGCTGGCTCAAGCTTTATCGGAGCGAACGTGGATTCGCCGCACAGCGGCGAGAACTTCAACTCGCAAAAGATCTCGGTATCGCCAACGTGGCGCTCGATCCCGATGGTGCGCGTGCGCTCGAACCGTCGCTTGCACCGGTGTTCCGCCACGCCGTGCACTGGACCGGGGCTGTCAGCATCAGCAATCCGCTGGCAGTAACCCAGGCTTATGCAGCGCGCTTTGCTGCGCTGGGCGGTCTGAGTTTTTCGGGCGACGCGCGGTCGCTGCGCCGGGTCGATACCCGCTGGAGAGTGGATACGACCTCCGGTCCGGTCGATGCCGGCAGCGTCGTCGTCGCGCTCGGACCATGGGCGCCGGACCTGCTTGATCCGCTTGGCATCAAGCTGCCGCTCGCAGTCAAGCGCGGTTATCACCGTCACTTCCGGCCGAGCGGCAATGCCGCGCTGAGCCGGCCGGTGCTCGATGCGGAAAACGGTTATTGCATTACGCCGATGGAGCAAGGCACCCGCGTCACGACGGGCGCAGAATTTGCCCCGCGCGATGCACCGCCCACGCCGGTGCAGTTCGATCGCTTGCTGCCGGCGGCGCGGAATTTGTTTCCTCTCGGCGAAGCGGCCGAGGCGCAGCCCTGGATGGGCGCGCGTCCCTGCTTCGCCGACTCGCGCCCGGTCATCGGACGCGCGCCGGGACAGCCGGGTCTATGGCTTGCTTACGGCCATGGCCATTGGGGCTTGACGCTCGGACCCGCAACCGGACGGCTGATCGCCGAAATGATCACCGATGCGGTGCCGTTCTGCGATCCTGCGCCCTATAGCGCGGAACGCTTTACTGGCTGATCGTTTTAACGACGCTCGACTCCGGACGCGTATTGTTGCTGGCCGAGAACTTGTCCTGCGCCCTGACCATGTCGTCATATTTCGGCAGCGTGGTCACCGAATCCTTGGGCACCATGTGCACGATCTTGTAGCCGCCGGCTTTGAGCTGACGAAGGAGTTCGGGCAATGCCTCGGCGGTATTGTGCTGGAAGTCATGCATCAGCAAGATGCCCTTGCCGTTTTTGGCGAGCTTCGTCATCGCCGATTTGATCACGTCGTCGGGTTTACGCAGCTTGAAGTCGAACGTGTCGATGTCGGTTGAGAAGATCGCGATGTTACGCGTGCCCAGATAAGTCATCAATTCGGGCGGCTGCTGCAAATCGGGGAAGCGGAAGAACGGTGCGGTCGGTCCTCCGACCGCCATATGCACCGCGCTCACGCCCATTTCGATCTCTTGCTTGGCGAGTTCGATGTCCTTGGCATAGGGATTTTTCGCGAGGTCCTTGTGCGACCAGGTGTGATTGCCGACCGACATTCCGGCAGCGGCGACTTCGCGCGATATATCGGGCCGCCAGGTAGCGTGTTCGCCGATCTCGAAGAAGGTCGCTTTGATGCAATTGTCTTTGAGCGCCTTCAACACCATCGGCGTGTTCTCGGGCCATGGGCCGTCGTCGAAGGTCAGCACGACTTCTTTGTCGCGCAGGAAGTCATACTGCTTGAAGTGTTCAGTTCCGAACGCGGGTCCACCGGTGGTATCGATTTCGACGACGCGCGAAAGGCCGATCGCGTCGGGATTGTCGCAAGCCGGAATGGCCTTGGCGGCGGGAGGGGTCGGGGTGGCTGCGGGCGCCGGCGCTGAAATCGGCGCTGGCGTGGCGTTCTGCGCGAGAACGGGCGTGGTTTGTGCAACCTGAGCCACGGGGTTGCTTGGCCGCGTTGCTTGCACAGGAACCGGTTGGCTCGGCGCCGCCGCCGTGTTGCTGGCTTGCCCGGGCGCGATGACATGGACGGCAAGCGCGATGAGTGAGTCGGGTCCAGCGGCGCGTTGCGCTGCAACGACGCCGAATGCCGCAAGCCCCAATGTCATCAAAGCCGCGCAGACAATCACCACGACGCGCATGGCGTCCTCCGCTGTGTTGTTGTTGAGCTTCCTTAAAGTGAAGGCGCAATTGGGTGGCAAGTCAATGAAAACCGGATGCGAACAGTTGAAAGATCGCTTTTGTGGTTTCTACGACGCACAGCCGTGTAATTCGCTGTTTTTCCCCGAGAAGTTTGTCGGTCAGCGGCCGAATTTATCCTTCCAGCTTGACAGCGGGTCAGCGGGCAGAGCTTCTGCTGCAAAGACCCCGCGGGCGATGGCACGCGCCACGACGTTTGCGGCCAGCGCGCCAAGCTGAGCCAGGGCAAATACCGGGTCGGCCAGCGGCTGCCGTCCAGTCGCGGCGGCGAACAGGGTGTCGCCGTCGAGGGGGCTGTGTACCGGATAGATCGCCCGCGCCATGCCGGTTTGCGCCATAACCGCAAGCCGGTTGGCCTGCGCCTTGGTCAAAACCGCGTCGGTCGCCACGACGACGAGCGTCGTGTTCGCGCCGGGCACACCCTTGATGATCGGCTGAAGCATTTGCGCCGAAATGCGCTCCGGCAGTCCGCGGCCGCCGAATTCGTCGTCAATTTCAAACGGGGCCGCCCAGAACCAGGGGCCAGCTTCGATCACCACGCTGCCGACCGCATTCACAGCAGCAAGAGCGCCGATCGTTATTCCGTCGGCAGTCCGTGCCGATGCCGACCCTATTCCGCCCTTGTAGTTCACCGTCGTTGCGCCGGTGCCGGCGCCAAAGCTGCCAAGCGCAAAATCGAGCGCGGCATTGGCGGCGGCGGCATATCCGAAATCGCGATAAGGGGGAAATCGGCCCCAATTCTTGTCACCACCGCTCAACAGATCGAACAGAACCGCGCCGGGCACGATCGGAACCCGCGCCGCGCCAATGGCGAAGCCGCGGCGTTGTTCGCGTAACCAGGCCTGCACGCCCGAAGCGGCATCAAGCCCAAAAGCCGAGCCGCCCGATATTACGATGGCATCGACGCCGGGAACGGTTTGCGCCGCGTTGAGAAGTTCGGTTTCGCGCGTGCCCGGACCGCCGCCGCGCACATCGACCGAAGCGGTGGCCGGTTCCTCGAAAATGACCACAGTCGTGCCAGAACCCAGGCCTATGTCCTGGGCGTGACCGACCTTAAGCCCGGCGACATCGGTGATCAGATTACGCAAAGCCCAATCCTCGCAAATTGGGTGAGGCGGAGTGGATTTTGATGGGCAGGTCAATCGTTTAGATCATCTAATGTAAACCGCAATTGAGCAAGTTGTGCGCCGAATTCACAATTTCGCGGGTCGGGCAGGCCGCGCTTGCGTGGCGAGAGAGCGCCGGGCATGTGTGGCCGGTACTTTGGGAGTGCGGCCTTGCCGAATGTGACGATCTTTGCTGCGCTGATTGCCGGCATGTTGAGCTTTTTATCGCCTTGCGTTCTGCCGCTGGTACCTCCTTACCTTGTGTACCTCACCGGCGCTTCGCTGGAGCGGTTTGCCGACGCGCAATCGAAGCCGCGGGTGCGGCGGGAGGCGTTCACTGCGGCGCTGCTGTTCGTGCTTGGCTTCGCGACGGTCTTCGTCGCGCTCGGCGCCAGCGCGAGCGCGATCGGAGCGGTGCTGCGCGCCTATTCCAATCAGCTCGCGATTATTGCCGGCCTCGCCATCATGGCGATGGGTTTGCACTTCCTTGGTGTCACGCCGATCGCCTGGCTGAAGCGGGAAAAGCGGCTTGCGATAGCCAAGCCGGTCGGCTTGTGGGGCGCTTATCTGATGGGACTTGCCTTTGCCTTCGGCTGGACGCCCTGCATCGGGCCGATCCTCGCCGCTGTTCTGGCACTGGCGGCGGCGGAAGCGACAGTGCTCAAGGGTGTCGGACTCCTCGCAGTTTATTCGCTCGGGCTCGGCATTCCGTTTATCATTGCGGCGTTGGCGGCGGAGCCATTTGCCGCTTTTCTCGCCCGCTTTCGCACGCATCTCGGCCTCGTTGAAAAGGCCATGGGAGGTTTGCTGGTGCTCACCGGCATTGCCTTTCTCACCGGCGCGATCACCGAAGTGAGCTACTTGCTTTTGGACACGTTCCCGGTGCTCGGCAAAATCGGCTAGACGTTTTCTGGATTGCAAATGGCGCTTGTTTGTAAAAAAAGCCCGCCTGTTGGCGGGCTTTTTCTTTGATATGCCGAAGCGGCCAGCCTACATGCTGCAGCCGGAAGCAGGACACTCGACGTAGCTTATTTTGCCGCTCGGGTCCTTTTTCCAGATGTACATCACATAATCGAGCTTGGTGATGTCGCCTTTCGTGTCATAGGCCATGTCGCCGAGAACGGTGGAGAAATGCTTGCCCGAATGCATCTGCTCGGCGACTTTCTTCGGGTCGGTTGACTTCGCCGCTTCCGCCGCCTGCTTGATGATCTGCACGCCGGCATAGCTGTAGAGCGTATATGCCTCAGGCTCGAAACCCTTGTTACGGAATTCCGCGACGACTGCTTTGGCTTCCGGCCGGTTGCGCGGGTCCGGACCATAGGTCATCAGCGTTCCTTCGACGCCGGGACCGCCGACGGTTGCGAACTCGTCGGACGTGATGCCGTCGCCGCCCATCAGCGGCGCCTTGACGCCTTGGTCGCGCATCTGCCGGACGATCAGGCCGCCTTCGGTGTAGAGCCCGCCGAAATAGACGAGATCGGGGGCGGCTTGTTTGATCTTGGAGATCAGCGCGGAATAGTCCTTGTCGCCGGTGTTGATGCCTTCATACAGCACTTCCTTCATGCCGCCGGCCTGGATCGTCTTGAGCGTTTCGTCGGCAAGTCCTTTGCCGTAGGTGGTCTTGTCATGGACAAAGGCGATCTTCTTGCCTTTGAAATGGGCGAGGATGTAGCCGCCCGCCACCTTGCCTTGTTGATCATCGCGGCCGCAGGTGCGGAAGATGTTCCACATGCCGCGCTCGGTGACCTGAGGATTGGTTGAGGCCGGAGTGATCTCGAGGATGCCGTTCTCTTGATAGACTTGCGAAGCGGGAATGGTGACCCCGGAATTGTAGTGCCCGATGACGAACTTGACTCCATCGGCAGCAAAATTATTGGCGACTGAAACGCCCTGCTTTGGATCGGAGACATCGTCGCCGAACTCGACGCTCAGTTTGCTGCCAACCATGCCGCCGGCTGCGTTGATGTCGGCTACGGCCTGTTCGACGCCGTTTTTCATCTGCGCGCCGGTCGCAGCATTGGGACCTGTAATCGGGCCGGCGACCCCGAATTTCACTTGCGCGCTGGCGGTTCCTGCGAGCGCGAATGCGAAGCCCAGCGCGATGACGAGCGCGGCGATCCTTTTCATCTCTAACTCCCCTCAAACGAGTACTGTCGCACGTTCAAACCATGCCGGTATGTTATGTCAATGCGGCTTACGGCGCCAGCGCAGCGGACCGTCCGGCTCGTTGATCCAGGGATATTGGGCCGTCATCCGGCGCGCGCGCGCGGCCTGGAACCCGGCAAAGCCGAATGCCATGCACACCAAGCTGTCGACTGCATAATAATGGATGGACAGAAGCGTGCCCTCGAACAATGCAAAATGGATGAACCGGACTGCAGCGCCCAGCATCAGCATGTAGATGACAACCTGCCACCATGGCCGCCAGGTCAAGGCCACCGCTCGGCCGGCCAATGCCGCCGCGCCGCCGCCAAGAACAATGGTGACCAACAGGAAAACGCCAAGGGAGTCTTCCTCGTAGAGCAATCCGGACATCAAGCTTGGTAGGCTCACCGTCATTCCACCTGCTGGCGCCCGCCTTCGAGATAGGCGGTTTTCACCTCGGCACGATCAAGCAACTCGCGGCCGGTGCCGGACAACGTGATAAGCCCGTTGACCATTACATAGCCGCGGTGCGCGAGCTTGAGCGCGTGAAACGCGTTCTGCTCGACCAGAAACACGGTCAGGCCGTGCTCGGCGTTTAGCGTTTTGATCGCATCGAAGATCTGCCGAACTATCAATGGCGCCAGCCCGAGCGAAGGCTCGTCCAATAACAGCAGTCGCGGCCGGCTCATCAGCGCCCGTGCGATCGCCAGCATCTGCTGTTCGCCGCCGGAAAGCGTGCCGCCGCGCTGATGCAGGCGCTGGCGCAGACGCGGAAACAGGGCGAGCACGCGCTCAAGATCGGTCTCGAACTCGGCCGGCTCGGCGACCAGGGCGCCCATCTGCAAATTTTCCAACACCGTCATGCGGGGAAAGATGCGGCGTCCTTCCGGCGCCTGCGCCAATTTGAGCCGCGCGATTTCATGGGTCGGTAAGCGGGTGATATCGCGGCCGGCAAAGAAGATTTGGCCATCGCGCGCGCGCGGGTTGCCGCAAACGGTCATCATCAGCGTGGATTTACCGGCGCCATTGGCGCCGATCAGCGCAACAATCTCGCCGTCATTGACGTCGATATCGACGCCCTTGAGCGCCCTGACGCGACCATAATAGGCGGTCACCCCGCGCACGCAGAGGAGCGGCGAACTCATAGCCCCACCTCGGCTTCGACCCGCGCCACGTCTTCGTCGCCGACGCCAAGATAGGCGCCGATCACTTTGGGATCGTTGCGGATCGCCTCAGGCGCGCCGTCGGCAATCTTGACGCCATAGTCGAGCACGACGACATGGTCGGAAATGTTCATCACCACGGACATGTCGTGCTCGATCAACAGCATCGATATCGCGCATTCATCGCGGACGACGAGCAAGAGCTCGTTGAGTTCGGCGCTCTCGTGAGGATTTAGGCCGGCGGCCGGCTCGTCGAGGCACAGCAGCACCGGGTCGGTGCACATGGCGCGCGCGATTTCGAGGCGCCGCTGCGCGCCGTAAGGCAATTCGCCAGCTGGATCGTCGGCGCGATCGAGCAGATTGAATTGCTCGAGCCAGTGCCGCGCTTTATCGAGCGCTGCGCGTTCGGCGGCGGCGTAAGGCGGCAAACCCAAAAGCCCGAGTACCGTATAGCCCGACGCCAGCATCAGCGGATTGTGTTGCGCGACCAGCAAGTTCTCGAGCACCGTCATCCCGGCAAACAAACGGATGTTCTGGAAGGTGCGCGCCACGCGGGCTTGCTGGGCAACGAGGTAATCCGGCATGCGCTCCAGCAGGAACAGAGCGCCCTCCGACCGTACCAGCCCGCGTTGCCCGCCATCCGTCAGCGCTTCGAGCCCCTGCCACAGCGCAGGATCGCCGCGCTGAAGTGCAAGCCGGCCTTCGGTCGGCCGGTAAAAGCCGGTAATGCAATTGAACACAGTCGTCTTGCCCGCCCCGTTTGGCCCGATCAAAGCGGTGATCGTGCCGCGCCGCACCTCGAAACTCAGATCGTCCACGGCGACAAGCCCGCCGAAGCGCATTGTCAGATGCTCGACTCGCAGTACGGTTGAACCGTCGCGCGCCGTCAACCGCGTCCCTCCGTGACCAGGTCGACCGAAATTTGTCGACGCTTTTTGAAAAATACTGAGGGTGTGCGCGTCGCAATCAAGCCGCGCGGCCGCCAGCGCATGATCGCGACCATCGCCAGACCGAACAGCAGCATGCGGTATTGCGTCGGGTCGAAAGTGGGGCCGAAAATCTGCTTGAGGAAGGTGAGCTGGCGCATGATCTCGGTGCCGCCGATCATGACCACGGCGGCAATGGCGACCCCGATCTGACTGCCCATGCCGCCCAGCACCACGATCGAAAGGATCGTTGCCGACTCAAGGAACGTGAAAGATTCCGGCGAGATGAAGCCCTGTCGCGCGGCAAAAAACGAGCCGGCAAAGCCGGCAAACATCGCGCCCATGGCAAAGGCCGTCAGCTTGGTATTGGTGGTGTTGATGCCCAGCGACCGGCACGCGATCTCGTCCTCGCGTAAGGCTTCCCAGGCGCGGCCGATCGGCAGGCGGCGCAGGCGGACGTTGAAATAACAGGTCACCAGCGCCAGCCCCAGGATCACGTAATACAAGAACGTCACGCGGTAGAACGGCGAGAATTCAAGACCGAATACCGCGGCAAAGCCATTGTCGTCGGCATTGAAGGGAATGCCGAAGAACGTTGGGCGCGGAATTGATCCGATTCCAGCGTAGCCGTTGGTGAGGGGAACCCAATTGATCAAGATCAGCCGGATGATCTCGCCGAAGGCGAGCGTAACGATGGCGAGGTAATCGCCACGCAGCCGCAGAACCGGGAAGCCGAGCAGAATGCCCCAGAACGAAGCGAGAGTGCCGGCCAGCGGCAACAAAATCCAAAACGACAGGCCGAAAGTTTTCGCCAAGAGCGCATAGGAATAGGCGCCGACCGCGTAGAAAGCCACGTAACCGAGATCGAGCAATCCGGCGAGCCCGACCACGATATTGAGGCCCCAGCCGAGCATCACATAGATCAAAATTTGTATGCCGAAATTGTCAATCCAGCGTACCGCGCCGCCCAATCCGACCGCGAGCAGGACGAGCATCGGATAGACAATGACGAAGGCAATGGCGAACGGGATGAACCAGTTGCGCATAAGATTGGCTGCGGTCGCGGCCGCGCGCGGCGGAGCGCGCGAGGCGCCGCGCTCCAACCGTGGCGCGAGCAGGAGTGCATAGATGAAACGGGCAGCGGCGATACTGCCGACCAAGGCGAACAAGAGCGGCCAGCGTGTGGTCAGGATCAGGACATCGCGGATGTCGGTGACGGTTTGAAAACCGACCAGCGGCAGAAATACACCAAGCGCAACCAGCGCGGTCAGCGCGGTGTCACGGAGCGCTTCAGCCAAGCGGGTGTGAATCGTTGCGCCGGCTAATTGCATGGTCCGAGCCTCAGACCTTTTCGACATCGGGCCGGCCCAACAGCCCCTGCGGCAGGAAGATCAAGGTGATCGCCAATACCGAAAACGCGGCGACATCCTTGTAGTCGATCGAGAAATAAGCCGACCACAGCGTCTCAATGAGGCCGATGAGCAGACCGCCCACCACCGCGCCCGGCAGCGAACCGATGCCGCCGAGCACGGCCGCGGTGAAGGCTTTCACGCCGGGGACGAAGCCATCTGAGAAAGTGACCACGCCGTAATACATCAGGTACATGGTGCCGGCGACCGCGGCCAAAGCTGCGGCGATCACGAAGGTCGCGGCAATGGTGCGATCGACATCGACGCCGACCAAAGCCGCCATTTTCTGGTCCTGCTCGCAGGCGCGCTGCGCCCGGCCAAGGCGTGTGCGTGCCACCAGATACCAAAAGGCTAGCAGCAGGATGGCGGTGACGCCCCAGATGATGACTTGTTTGTAGGACAGCGTGACGGGAAAGTTGTCGCTACTCGACAAAATGAATTCGCCCTGCACCATTGGCGGAATGGATTTATTGCGCGGCCCTTGCGTTACCTGCACGAAATTCGAAAGCGTGATCGACATCCCGATGGCCGAGATCAACGGCGCTAAGCGGAACGAGCCACGCAACGGCCGATAGGCCACGCGTTCGATCACCCAGTTGAGCAGCGAGGTGAACAGCATTGCGACGATGAGCACGATAAACAGCGCCAATCCCACCGAAACAATGCCCAGCCAAGACGTGAGGATGAGCAGCGCAATCAGCGCAATGAAGGCCGAGACCATGAACACATCGCCATGGGCGAAATTCACCATGCCGATGATGCCGAAGACCATCGTGTAGCCGATCGCGATCAGGCCGTAGATCGAACCAAGGGTAATGCCGTTGATGAGCTGCTGGGCGAAATAGTCCATGCGACGAAAGCCTTTGTGGGACCCACAGAATTCTTAACAGCGGCAGCTTGGAGCGGCAACGCCGCGGCCGGGCCGGTGAAGCTGCGGTGGAGCCTTGCCGATCCTCATCCGTGCAATAATCGGACCGCCGACGGCTCACTTGTCGGCCTCGCCGCTTTCGGGCTAGGCGTGGCGGCAGGATCAAGGAGAGACCCCTATGGTTCGGGTCAAAAGCGAGGAGGTTATCGGCGCCAAGGACCGGCCGTTCACCGGCGCCGAATATCTCGAAAGCCTGCGCGACGGCCGTGAAGTCTATGTTTACGGCGAACGTGTCGCCGACGTCACCACGCATCCGGCCTTTCGCAACGCCGCGCGTTCGATCGCGCGGCTTTACGACGCGCTGCATGACGAGACGACCAAGGAACTGCTCACGTGTGAGACCGACACCGGCTCCGGTGGTTTCACCCACAGGTTTTTCCGCGCCGCGCGCTCGCGCGACGACCTGACCAAACAGCGCGACGCCATCGCCCAGTGGGCACGCATGTCCTACGGCTGGATGGGGCGCTCGCCCGATTACAAAGCCTCGCTGATGAACACGCTGGGCGCCAATTACGATTTCTACGGACGGTTCGCCGACAACGCCAAGGCTTGGTACCGGCGGGCGCAAGAGAACGTCCTGTTCATGAACCACGCCATCGTCAATCCGCCGGTCGACCGCGCCAAGCCGGTCGATCAGGTCAAAGACGTGTTCATCACGATACAAAAGGACACCGACGCCGGCATCTATGTCTCAGGCGCCAAGGTTGTCGCTACGTCCTCGGCGCTCACGCACTATAATTTTCTTGGCCAGAATGCCGCGGTGCCGCTGCACGATACCGATCTTGCCGTGATGTTCATCGCCCCGATGAACTCACCGGGCGTCAAGCTTCTGTGCCGCACCTCCTATGAGATGATGGCGAGCGTGATGGGCACGCCGTTTGATTATCCGTTATCGTCGCGTTTCGA
>Ga0187765_10000491_pt1 | contig 14455 bp, 13 predicted proteins | sample 0216_QUI02_MP05__3_FD_133018 | JGI IMG/M metagenome (GOLD analysis project Ga0187765, IMG submission 133018) | Tropical peat soil microbial communities from peatlands in Department of Meta, Colombia - 0216_QUI02_MP05_10_MG | ecosystem: Environmental > Terrestrial > Soil > Wetlands > Peat ...
AGCGCGCGAAGCGGCGGAGCACGGACAAAAGGAGTTCATGCTGCTTCGCTTCCCCAGTCAGCTCTGCAGCGACGGTGGCCGCGCTATTAACGTGATCGAACCCGCGTGGCCGGATACGTTGCGCGGGGAGGCCCAGGAGCTCTATCGACGGTGGGAGCGAGACCTAAAGCCCCAAGGGTTCCGACTCGCGGCCCGCGTCCTAGAGTTTCCAGGCGGATTGCCTGGCGATATCGCCCTGCTCCTCGTTTGGGGAAAATGATTGCAAAAATTCTGTTTCGGTGATCGCGTTACCGGATGGCGCGTCAGCCGTTGTCGACCTCTTTGACGGGCGAGGACTTCGTTGGGTGACAGCAGCTCGGCTCAGACTCGGCACTCGTCCTGCACAGGCATGACGAGTTGATCGGCACATCTGCCTTGGCCAGCGCCGTGGCGAGCCTGGCCTGCAGCGCAGGCAGCTCTTCACTCTGGCTGCGCTTCAAGCATTCCACCAGCCCGTGCAGCGCCCACACATTGTCGGGGTGCTGGGTGCAGCGTTGCACCTTGCCGCTCAAGCCCAGATCGTCCCGATAGACCCGTTCGGCCTCCTCGCGGTGATCCCGATCGAGAAGCAGTGCGGCCAGTGCATGGCGCGGCGGGTGCATCCACGCCCAAGGCTCGGTGTACGATAAATTGTCGTCAAGCTCGACCGCCTGCCGCAGATGGGCGTAAGCCTCGTCATGTCGGCCCTGGTGATAGGCAAGCTCGCCGTCGAGCAAAGCAGCGCCGACGCCGAGAGACGCTCTGGTCGGGTTGCTGAGGAAACGCCGCTCGGGCGGGATGGTCGCCAAATGCCGATGAAACCTTTCGCGCTCTTGCTCCGCCCCGGCGAAATCCCTTAGCGTCGCACGCGCGACGCCCTTGGCGTAATGCTGCATGGCAGCCGTCAGCACATAAAGCTCGGGCTCCTCGACCATTGGTTCCTCGATGATGTCCTGCCAGCGGCCGAAGCGCACCAGCACATGCGACCGCATGGCATGATAGCCCTCCACCGTCTGAGTGAGCTTGGGCCGGTCCGGAAGGCTCACGACGGTGCGCGTCACCAGTTTGCGCACCTTATCGGCGGCCCGAAGTGCCGGCGCATACTGGCCGAGAAGCATGCAGGTGAACATCATCAGATGCAGGTCGTGGCAGCAGCCGAGCAGGTAATAGCTGGGCTCACCCGCATAGGCGAGATAGAGGTCGTTGGCGCGGTCCGCCCTTTCGCTGGCGAGCCGGGCCTTCTCGTATTCGCCGCACAGCACGTAGATGTGAGCAGGCATGTGGTTCATGTGTCCGGCATCGGGGCACATCGTGCAGAGCAGGTCCGCCGAGCGCATTCCGCGCTCCGGCATGGCAGACATTTCCAGCAGGTGGATATGCAGGTGAAGGATCGCCGGATGCTGTGCGATGCCGGCCTCGTCGGAGAGCCTGATTGACCGCTCGCAAACCCGCAGTGCCTCGATAACGTCCGAATTCGGCGCCGGCGCGCCAGTCTTGAGGTCCCAGAGGCGCCGCACGGTGCGCATCATCAGCGCCTCGACAAACAGCGCCATCACGTCGTGGTCGTCGGGAAAGTTGACGTAGACCGACCGCATCGCGGCGGCATAGGCGTCATCCCAACGCTCGAATTCCTGCGGCGTCACGTGATGCGGTTTCTGGAAACGGTCGGCAAGCGCCTCGATCAATCGATTTTCGATCGGACTGGCGTGAGCGGCGTTGGCGCGCGCAAGCTGGACATGCTCGAAGCAACGCCTGGTTGCGCTGTTGGCCTCGGCGTCCCCGTGTTCTTTCCAGGTCAGATTGTAGAAGGGCCCGGCGGCGTAAGCGATCCCCCAATGCACCATGGCGCATCCGGGATCGCTTTCCAGCGCCTTCTCAAAGCACTTGATGGCTTCTTCGTGGTTGAAGCCGTAGCACCAGTTCAGGCCGATATCGAACCAGCGCTGGGTTTCCGCCGAGTGGGTGGAGATGGTGCGCCTATAGGCGCCAAGGTTGAAGCGATCCATCCTGCCTCATTCTTGAGCCATACTTGGCGAATTTCGGAGTCACCGCACTCGTCGACATGCGATCCAATTCAGAGGACGGCTCTGACCGGCTTCGGCGCGTGTTCATCCCGACTTTTGTAGGCGCTTTCGGAAATAGCGCTTCCAACTCTCCGGCAACGCGTCGACCAGTAAAGCGCGCTGCACGGACGCCGTCTCTTCCTCGCCATACCTTTTGGCTACGTAGAGTCGCGTGATCCCGGAAACGGGAATCGCGTTCGGGTCTCGGGCAATCGCGTGAATTGGGTCACCGGCGTCGACTTCTCCCTCGCGGATAACGGCAAAATAGAACCCGGTCCGCCCGCTCGAGAGGAAGCGCTTGACCATTTCGTCCGCCTGAAACCTGATTCCCAGTTTGTAGCAAGGCAGGCGGGGCTGCGTCACCACCACTTCCGCCGTGCCGACTGAGAAACGGTCGCCAATGAAAAGGGAGTCTTCCAGCAAGCCCTCGGTCGTGAAGTTCTCTCCGAAAATCGCGGTCGGCAACTCGCGGCCCGGCAATTCTTTTTTCCAGTACCCGTAGTGCTCGATCGGGTAGCCGTAAACCGCTTTGTCTTCCCCTCCATGCACTTTGAGGTCCGCTTGACGGTCGCCATCGAGATTGAGCTTGCGCAACGCAACGCGACCTTCGAGCGGTTGCTTGTAAATCCCGGTTGTCACGGTCTTCCCGCGCCATACCACGTCTTGCGGAAGTCCGACGTTGACTGAGATGAGCCTCATTGCCATTGACCTCCTATATTCGCCATAAGGCTCCGACCCTCGCCGTTTGACGTCGCTTATTGGGACAGATCGGACATGTGGCACCGTCGTTTGGAAGTTCGGCTTGCTGAGCTGCGAAATTGTTAGGTTCCAGTACCCATCTTCGTGCAGCATGTGGCGCCAAACCGAGGGTAATCCCCTTTCGTCAAATCGGCTCACTCACTCCCCGGCATTGTACGGCTCGCACATATCCACAAAATTGCCGATCTCCGCGAGCTTTCCGATGTTCCAATTTTTCTCGAAGAATTGCAGATAACCGTAATACTTGGTGTAGAAGCCGGATATCTCCGGGTAAAACGCTTTGCAAATCGTCCCCGCGTCACACTGCTTGGAAAGTCCGCAAGTGCCCACGTCGTAATAGACGTTTATCAGATTGTGAACGTGAATTTTGATCTTCGAATCGCTGTCGACAATGTTCTGGATCTGGTTCATTGCGTCCGTCGATTCCGCTTGGGCAACGCATTGGCTGTAAGGTGCAGACTTGCACACACTCGCCGCCTCCGGCTTCCAGAGCTTCGAGCCCATTATATTGTCGGACATGGGAGTCTTGGCCGCGAATAGTTCGGTCGCGACCCGAGACGCCATGATATCTTGAGAGGTTGCCGCCGTTATGTATTCAAGCGCTCGCGTGATTTTGGTTGCGTGTTGCGCCGACAAATATTCGTAGAGGACATAGGCGGCGACAAAGATCCCCGAAACCAGCTTTATCCGATCGCCGTTGTCCCCAACCCACTTCCAGATATTGCGGAGCATCGCCATGTTACGGGCAGCATTTGCTCGAGCAGCCCCCATTCTGGCACCTGCACGTCCCTGGGGGGCAAGCATACTGAGAGACTATGATGTTCGTCGCACTTCCTTGCGGACAAAAATTGGGCGATACCGCGGACGTATCCTCCGATACGATGAGTGCGGATATCCCGACAAGAGAATAGCGGAATATATCCCTGAGCACGGGGCCTCCTTTTCGAGCGCCCGGTTGCATTGCCTTGCCTGAGGCGAAGCGTACCGTACCGCGTGGATCGGATTCCGGAAAGCGACATTTATGGCATTCGCCTCGGCGGCGTTCGACTGAATGGCCGTAGGCCGTGCGGTCTAATCGCTCCCCGTCAGCACGGCCGCAATTTCGCCGATTCGCCTGGGTGCGACGCGGGTGAGAGGCACGAGAGGGCCGGGTTCTTTGACAGAGCGGGCCCGCTTGGAGATTGCATCGGTGGCTGGGCCACGAAAAGGACAATTAGCACACTGACGAAGATCGCCGAGAGTGCGTAGGGGTCCGATGTCTCGCGGTCATCGTCGCGTGTGGAAGGTGCAGCTGTTCGCACGACTTCCTCCTGTTAAGAAACCCCCTGTACCGCAAATTCTGGTTTGCACGCCGTTAACAATCCTTTCGAGCTTTTCACCAAAGGATTAAGAACCGGTAAATGGCCTCGATCGCGGGAACTTGAGTGCAAAGCGACCCTGTAGAGACGAGGTATTTTCGCGCATTCGCCCCGACATTAAGGGGGCGACCCGAGAACAAAGAAATCGATCTCCTGCGCGCGACTAATCGCACGCTCCCGTCATTGGGCTACTCCGGGAAACGGCATCCGTTCTCGTCGAGGCTGGCTTGCGATCGGGGGCAGCCACAACGTCCTTCGTCCGTTCCACAACAATTTTTAATGTGGCGTCCATGTTTCGAAAAGGCCGGGACGTATATCCCTATGCGGGTCCGCAAATTCGCTCGTCGTGCTGGATGTCGACGCGCGCACTGAAGACAGGCCTTCATGATCGACACGCCCCCGCAAATCATGCCTCTCAATGTGTTCGAGGACATTGTGCAGATTGCACAATGCGAAACGCCGCTCGACGACCGCCTCATGGCGACCGGCGCGCGCATCGACCAATTCGTCTCTGACCTCGAGGACCACGGAAAGCAGCATCGTACGTTCCGCAAGACAAAGGACGTCCTGAAGAGTCAACTCCGACACAGGCTCAAAGCCGCCGCTAATCGATGGATTGGAATGGAGGAGGTGAGGGTATTCAAGGAAGCACTGACCAGGCTTGCCGTATGGGACGATCCGGAATTCGTCGAGCGATTGCACTGAGACCGATCGCCGTTCAGGGATTATCCGCAACGGCATAGGCGCCGTCAGCGATTGCGGGACAGGAAGGCCAGAACGGGCGCGGCGACTCGTTCCGGCGCTTCGAGCAGGATCGCGTGCCGCAGTCCCGGCAGGATGACCAGCTCGGAACGACGGAGCTGTCCGGCAATCGACTCATTGAGGCGCGGCGGGCAGCCGCCGTCGAATTCCCCGGTGAGGACCAGCGACGGCGCTTCGACCTCCCGGAGCCAGGGCGCCATCTCGGTCTCGGCATAAATGTCGAACACGCTGAGGAAAACATCGGGGTTGGTGTCGACCACTTGCTGCATTCGTCGCGTGATCACATCGGGCCGCTCTGCAGCGAATTCAGGCGTGAACCAACGCTCCTTCAAGGTCTCGAGCACGGGCGCTATGCCGCGCTCGCGCATGGCTCTGACCACGCCCTTGACCTTCGCGGCATCGTCGGCGGTTCGCCCGGCTGCGGTACTCAGCAACCCCAGGGACAGTACACGCTCTGGCCAGCGCCGTGCGTAGGCCGGGGCGATCATCCCGCCGAGAGAATGCCCCATGAAATGCGCCTTGGCGATACCAAGCTCTCGCCGCAGACATTCGAGATCGTCCACCAGATCGTCGAGGGAATAAGGTGGCGGGGGCGTTGGCGACTTGCCGTGTCCTCTAAGGTCGTAGGCGATGCAGCGGTACGATCGGTTGAGCAACGCGACCAACCCGTCCCAGGAGTGTCGCGATGCGCCGATGCCATGGATGAGGAAAAGCGGCGGGCCTTCGCCTTCGACCGAAAACGCGGAACGGATCGGCTCGCTCATGGAACCTCATGCGGATCGCTGACGAAACGTGCTGCGAACGACCGACTGCAGTCCACCCGACGATGCCCAGGGCACGTTGTCCGCAACCGACAGGCGGCCCCCCGCACCCACGCCCGTCGATCATCGATATCGCAGCCCCATCGGCTCAAGCTTTCATCGCCTGACGCGCCACAAGCTGAGGTCTGGTCGCAAAGTACGGCATCACATCGCTCGCGAAGCGTTCGATGGCTTCGAGCGATTCCTCACGCGAAAGGCCGACATTGACGTTCATGATGAGATCGTCGATGCCAAGGTCGGCGTAGGCGCCAAGGCGATCCACCATCTCCGAGGGTCTGCAGATCAACAAGTTTTCGTTGAGTTGCTCGATGGTGCGCGTACCGGGGAGCTCGGCGATCTGCCCATTTTTGACGATGCCCGGCCCGGTGAACACATTGTCGAAGCGGCAGTAGTAGGAATGTGCCCGTTCCAGGAGCGAGCGCGCATGCACGTCATCGCGCGCCGCGATGCAGACGCGCGAGAGCGCAAGCCTCAAGTGATCGCCGGCCTCGCCGAGCTCGGACTTTCCGCGGTGGAACGCGTCGACCTGCTCCTTCATCTTCTCGAACGTGGCGTTTAGTGGGGTTGTCTGGATATGGAAACCCCGCTTCACGGACGCATAAATCGCCTCGGGTATCAGGGCCGCCAACATGATGTCCGGCATCGCCTTGGCGACGGGTCTCGGCATCACCGTGAGGGGCTCGAATTTATAGTACTTGCCGTTCCAGGAGACCTCCTCGCGCGTGAAGAGCGCCATCAGAACGTCCAGGGACTCGTCGAACTTTTCGCGTGAGGTCTCGATTGGGCTATTCAGCCGCGCCATCTCGTAGGCGAAGGCGCCTCGGCCGACGCCGAGAATGAGCCTGCCCTCGCACAGAATATCGGCTTGAATGCTGGATCCCGCGAACGTGCGCATGTCGTGCAGCGGCAGCACGCAGACCGACGTTATGATTTCGATCCTTTTGGTCACCGACGCGACCTTGACCGCCATCTGCAGCGGGTCGGGAACGAGCAAGATATTGATCAGGTGATGCTCGGGGATGGTCACGCCGCGATAGCCGAGCCTGTCGACGAGCTTTGCCTGCGCGATCATGTCGGCATAAAGTCGGTCGCCGCCATAATTCACGTCGGGATAATAGGCAGAGAGAAAGTTATTGAATTCCATGGTCGCTCCGGCAGATCGCTCGATCGGCGCCACAACTATGCATTCTACGAGCGTGTTTTAGAAAGCGAATTATTATTGACATTTTATTCGATTTTTTCGAATTTCCCTTATGAACCTCGCGGAATTGACGACCTTCCTGGCCGTGGCGGAGCTGAAGAGCCTCGTGCGCGCGGCCGAGCGCCTCAATGTCACCCAGTCGACCGTGACCTCCCGCATGGACAGCCTTGAGACAAAGCTCGGGCAGAAGTTGCTGCATCGACACAAGTCCGGCACGGAATTGACGTCGGCGGGCTTCAAGTTCGTCCGTTACGCCGAAGTCGTCACGCAGCTTTGGCGTCAGGCCAAATACGAGGTCGGGCTGCCCCGGGGCTTCACAAGCGTGTGCAACGTCGGTTGCTATTTCGATCTCTGGGAAAGGCTTTGCGACCGATTCATGGACCACATGCACAAAGTGCGGCCCGACGTGGCGGTTGCCGTGTGGCCGGGCGATCAGCATAACATCGACCGCTGGCTCGATACCGGGCTCATCGATCTCGCCTTATGCTACAGCCCGCACGCGCGAGGAAAATTCGCCGTTCGTGAGATCATGGTCGACGAGTTCGTTCAGGTCGAGTTCGACCGGCCCAAGTCTGTCGGATCCGAGACCGCCTACGTCTTCGTGGATTACGGCGAACAGTTCAGGCGCGATCACGCGGTCGCCTTCGCGCGCACCGCACCCGCCGCCGTCACGCTCGCCTCGTCGCGTTGGGCGATCGACTATCTCTCCCGATGGGGCGGGACAGGCTATTTGCCCCGGCGCCATGCGCGTCACTTCGAGCGCATCCGTCGAGCGCGCGTTCTCAAAGATTCGCCAGTACTCCGGCAGACGGTCTTTCTTGTCGAAAACATGGACGTGACCCGTCAATGGCCTTGGTTCGAAGAGGCGATAGGAGGCATTATCGCCGAAGGCGAGGGAGGCTGACATGGCCGCACGTTATTTCCCGATTGACGAATACGAGCATCGTTGGCGCCTTGTGCATGCGGAAATGGAGCGTCGCGGCTTCGATACTGCCGTCGTGTGGGGCCGCTCGGGGGGAAACTACTGCCGCTGCGGCGACGTGCTCTATCTCGTCAACTACTACGGCAACAGCTCCGGACAGGGCCTCGACACGCCGTTCACGAACGCGCGCTCCTTCGCGGCCGTGATTCTCGAAAAGGGCAAAGCGCCGGAGCTGCAATCGGATGAGGCTTGGCCGCGCAAGGACCTGATTGCGACGGATCGGATCGCGTGGAGCCGCAACACGATCGACGCCGTCGCACAGTCGCTCAAACGTCGAAACGTCAAGGGACCGGTCGCCCTGGTCGGAACGGATTTTCTTCCGATGAAATATTGGCGCCAACTCGAAGCGGCGACCCCTGGTGTCGAGTGGCAGGCCGCCGACGACCTGGTCCGCACGGTTCGCCGGATAAAAACGACGCGAGAGCTCGACTGCTTTCGCGAAGGCGGGCGCATTGTCACACGCGCGCTCAACCTCTTGATGGAGGGGCTTATTGCCGGCAAATCGGAGGCCGAGGCAGCGGGCGACGCGGCGCGTGAGGTGGTGCGGGCGGGGGGTGCTATCCATATGATCCCCTGCTCACACGGGGACATGATCGAATATTTCGTTCGCGAGCCGCTGCCGGGTTACGGGCATCATGCCTCAAAACCGGGCGATCTTGTGCGCGGATGGGTCTACGGCCCGATGTTCCAAGGCTATTATCTCGATCCCGGCCGTACCGCCGTCGCAGGACGCCGCCCATCGAATACGCAAGCGGAGCTGATCGAAACCGGTGTTGGCATCATTGAAAAGCTGATTGCGGCCATCCGGCCCGGAAAGCCGCTCATGGAGGTCGCGCAATCCGGCGACCGCATGATGGCCGAAGCGGGGGCTGAAAAAGACCAGGCGGCCGAGAAGTTCCCGCTTTACGGTCACGGCTTGGGGCTGTTCTTCGAGCATCCCTACATTTCAACCGTGATGGGCAACCTGAAGGACGTCTTCGAGGAAGGCATGGTGATGGGCATCGAAATATTCATGGCCCGAAAGGGTGTCGGGAGCGTGGGGCTCGAGCAAAACGTCATCGTCACGCCGACGGGGACGGAGCTTCTGACGACGTCGCCCATGATCTGGTGGTGAATAGTCCACGCGGCGTGCGGCGCAATTCCGATCATAGGCCGGCGAGCGCCCTGACCTCGGTTCCATCCGAAAAGCGCGAAAATCGAAATGGCTCGGGATTGACGATCGGGGCCTTGCCGGTCACGAGGTCTGCTGTCAGGCGACCGGCCCCCAGGCCGATTCCGAATCCATGACCGGAGTATCCGGTCGAGATATAGAAACCCGGAATGTCATCGACCGCTGAAATGACCGGCAGGATATCCGGTGTTACGTCAATGAGGCCGGCCCAGCTCGCGGCGGTCGGCACGCCGCTAAAGGCGGGAAAGGCACCTTCCAAGTTGGCGCGCGCATTCGAGAGATCCCGCGGTTCGGGTGCGGGGTCGAGGGTGCGTATTCTTTCGAAGGGCGATCTCTGGTCGAGGCGCCAAGGTCGAGTCAAACGCCATTGCTCGAAGAAAGTCTTTCCCCATCGAAGGGCGACACCTTTTCGCTCCGACATGAACACGGGAAGGAATTGGCTGAAATACCGAAAGCTGTCCGGAACGATGTCCGCGACGACGCCGCCGTGGGACACGGTATATCCGCCATCGAGGCGTCTTCGCAGCGCAAGGCCCGGCCCCCACGCCGCCGTCGATGGGCCGCCATTCAACGGCCTCGTGCGCATCACCGTCGCCAGCACACCGAGCTGCGGCAACCTCAAACCCAGACTACGGCAAAATAAACCGGTCCAAGCGCCCCCTGCGCATACCGCGGCCTCGCAAAGAACCCTGCCTCTCTCCGTTACGACCGCCGACAGGCGCCCGCCACTCGTCTCGATTCCCCGCACGGCGCAACCCGTCATGATCGATGCCCCAAGCCGACGGGCAGCGTTGGCGATGGCGGGTGCAGCCATGCTTGGCTCCGCAACGCCGTCGCTTGGCGTGTAGAGGGCGCCGAGCCATTTTTGCGCCGAACCCTCGAGGATACCGTTGACCTCGGCACCCCTGAGAAGACGCGAATCGAGCCCATGTTGGCGCGCATGAGGCAACCAGGCTTCGCGTTTTGCGAGGGTTGCTTCGTCGGGGCAGATGTAAAGGGTGCCGATTTGGCGAAAGCCCGTGTCGGCCCCGATCCGCTCGCTGATGTGACGCCATAGCTCGAGGCTTTCGATCGCAAGGGGCAATTCGCGCGGGTCTCTGCCCATCGTGCGACACCAGCCCCAATTTCGGCCGGATTGTTCGCCCGCGATGTCGCCCTTTTCTGACAGCAGAACGGGAATGCCTTGCTCGGCAAGGAAGTAGGCAGTACTTGCGCCGATAATGCCGCCGCCGATGACCGCCACCTTGACGCTCGATGGCAGGGTCTCGTCCGAACTCACGGCATCGATTTCAATCGGCATGATCAGACGACCTCGAGGGCAACGTCGCCACCCCCGACAAGCATTTCGACACCGGATTGCGTCAAGGCGTAGGTGCCGCCTTGAATGATGCCCAGCCCTTCCTTGAGCAGTTGAATGTAGGCATGAAGGACGAAGACCATGCCCGGCTCAAGCGCTCGCGTGAATCCGCGGCTGATCTGCAATGGTTCGAGCCAGATCGGCGGATACGCAACGCCGATGCCATAGCCGAAGCGCATGATCGCAGCCCCCTCGAGCCCGACACGCCGCAGCGGCTCGAGGGACGCTTCCTCGACATCCGCTACTTGAACGCCGGGGCGAATTGCCGCAATACCGGCGGCGAGCGAAGCGCGGGCATGGTCGTACACCTCGCGGGCCCGTTTGCTTGGCTCGCCCGCCGCGAGGGTATGCACGGCCGTTGCATGATAACGACCTTCCACGCCGGCAAACTCGAGATGCACCAAATCGCCCGACTGGATCACCCGGCTCCTCGCGGTTGCGTGCCCGCCGGCCGTGCGCGAGCCACTCGCCAATTCGGTCGGTATCGACCAGTAGTCACTTCCTGCGGTTCGCATTGCACCCTCGACCGCGGCGGCAAGAGCCAGCTCGGTAATCCCCGGTTTGAGGACCTTGCGCGCCGCATCGAGGCCAACTTGCGCGTATTGCGCCGCACGACGCAGATACTGCATTTCCTGCGGCGATTTGACCAATCGCAGGTCGCCAAGGATTTCGGTGGCATCCACGATTGACGCGGGTTCGAACGCCTTCGCAATCGCCTGGCCGAGGGAATAGGGCAGGGCGTACGACTGTGTTTCAATCGCGACCCTGCCGGCGCGAAAGCCTTTTTCCCGCGCCACGGACGCCATCAACGCCGCGACATCGTCACTAAAGAGATGGTAGCTGCGAACGTCCGACACCCAAGAGGTCTCGAGCGGCAGTGCCACGTCCACATCGCGCACGACCAGTGTGGGCTCGGCGCGGTCCGCCATGAATATGAGCGCTTGTGGGCTATTCACGCTGACCCAGGAATCGTAGCCGCCAAAATAATAGAGGTGCTCGGGCGCTACGCTGACGCAGCAGTCGATCCCGTTCTCGATCAAGGCGTTGCGCGCGCGCGCCAAGCGCTCGCGATGCTCGCCCTCTGGAAACCTTGCGTATGTGGCGCCCATTTCTGCCTCCGCGGAGCCGGGTCGTTCAAATGATTCAATGCGCGATCGTGGAGCACGTTAGCGCGGTCCAAGCTGAAGTTCGAGAGGATCGACGATCGAAATCCCTGGCAGCCCGTGTGATTGGAATCACTGAAACCGTTTTCGCGGTGTGCTGTGCTTCACAGAGCGAAAAGCATTCACCGGCGGACGTGCATTCGGAAACACGTGGAAAGACATGGGACGGCAGAGACGGCTCGGTGACGCGATGACGGCGCTGATTTCAATTCAAGTGGCATTTCCCGGCCCGGCTTGGGTCGATATAGCGAAGTGCCCCAAAAAACCGCCATATCGCAAAGTTCGGTGGGGGCGCCAATGGTTGAACAGAAGAAGGTGCAGGCATTCCACTTGAAGCTGCGATTGCGGGGAACGCGCGCCTATCGGGATGTCGGCCGGTTCGAGCGTTATGAACCAATCGGTGTGGGCGAAAAGTTCAACTTCACCGGCATCGGTCGAGACGGCTACGCCATCGTGCGTCGCATAGCCATCCCTCTCTCCCGAATACCCAATGGATCGTCGCTGCCTGTCGTCGAAGCCGACGAAATATGAACGCTTGCGCAATGCGCCGCGGCGTTCAGGTCGATATTTCGACCTCGGCCTCGACCTCGACCGGGATGTCGAGCGGGAGTGCGGCCATCCCGACGGCTGAGCGCGTGTGTGCGCCACGCTCGGGTCCATAGAGCGTCAGGATCAACTCGCTGAAGCCATTGATCACCGCTGTCGTCTGATTGAAGCCTGGTGCGACATTGACCATGCCGAACACCTTGAGCCATGACGCGACCCGGTCGAGGTCGCCGAGGGCGCGTTTGAGGTCGGCCAGCATGGAGACGGCGACCAGTTTGGCCGCATGCTGACCTTGCTCGACAGTAAGCTCCTGGCCGACCTTGCCGAGCGGCCGGGCAATCGTTCCATCGGGGTTCTGAGGCGCGTGGCCGGCGATGTAGGCGTGGTTGCCGCGCACCAGGACCTGCTTGAAAAGGACGGTAACGCCCGCAGGGACCTTGAGGGGTTCGGGCAAGATCAATCCCATCTTCTCGAGGGATGCTTCGATTTTGGCCATGCTGATTCTCCGTCGATTACTGGGTTGAGCCGGTGGTCTCGGTCGTCAGACGTCGAAGAGGGTGTGCCGCAAGTATCGTCGCCCCGCTGCCGCGGCCATCCGGTCGGGGTTTATTGGCCGTTTGCGGCGGAGCCGCCCCCTCCGTCGGTCTCAAAGCATGAGTTCGATGCGTCCAACCCCATCTTGCGACAAACGCCGGGATATTTCACCTTCGCTCGCGCTAATGTGGCGCCCGTTCAGGGATTCGGCCGTCGCAAGGGGGCGGCGAGGTAACAGCCGAACTCCTTGGCAAAATCGACCGAGACGCGGGCATGAACCCGGCCCTGGCGATCCAGGAATTCGGCATGGTCGTCGTGCGGCACGACAGCACCGTGCCAGATGTTGGGATGAATGTAGAGCCCGCGGCTTCCATCGCACCAGAACGTCACAAACCGCTCCGGTGTTATGTCGTCGCCCGGCAATGCGAGCGGCACGATGAAGCTCTGGCCGTGCAAGGGATAGAACAGTTGGCCGCCGTCGGGATGATAGTTGGCCCGCCAGATCAGTGCGCGCTCGCGCGCTCTGCCAGTACCTACCTTTGCGGCCTCTTCGGGCCAGTGGCTCCACCCGAAGAGATAGCTGTCGCCCACGGCGTTGTTTCGGGCATAAAGCGTTTCGCCTTTCCACCAAAACTCGAACAACCCTTCGGTTACCCCACCCTGATCGCCCGAATTTGCGTCGATCGGCCGCCAGCCTTGCGCCGGCCAGCGCACGATCTCTATCGGAAAGCCCTTCGGCTCGTCGACCAGGCGGCCATAGCCATCGAGGCTCTCATCGTTCGCGGCGACAAGCGGCGTTTCGTGCACCCGCCGCACGCCCGTCGTCGGCACATAGGCGATCTCTGCCGGATTGAAGTCCATAGCACCCCTCACGCCCTCTTGTCCGCTCGAAGACATAATGTCGACATCGACGGCCGATCCAATGGTTTTCTTCACTCGCCCGATTGCGCCGCGGCACGGGGTGGCGCGGGTGGTGCTGGGCGATCGCTGCCTACCCATGCGATGAGCAAGGTGTAGGCGACAGCGAGCACGACCGGGCCAACGAATATGCCGACGAGTCCGAAGGCGATGAGACCGCCGATCACGCCGATGAATATCAGGAGAAGCGGCAAATCCACGCTCCGTTTGATCAAAACGGGTCGGAGCGTGTTGTCGATGGCCATGACGCCGATGGTCCAGATGAGAAGGAGCGTTCCCCACCCGGAATGGCCGGTCCAGTATATCCAAATCACCGCTGGGATAAGCACCGGCCCAGGGCCGATTTGCGCCACGCACAGGATGAACATCACGGCCGTGAGCACGGAAGCGAAGGGGATGCCGGTGATCGCTAATCCAACGCCGCCGATTACCGCTTGCGTGACGGCGGTTACCACGACGCCAAGTGCTACCCCGCGGATCGCAAGCCCCGCCAGCCGGACCGACATCTCGCCACGCTCTCCCGCGAGCCGATAGCCGAAACGCTGGACGATCAGTGCCGCATGCTCGCCCTTTGCATACATGATCGTCGCAAAAATGACAGTCAGCAGAAATTCGATGAACAGAAGTCCAAGGCTGCCGGCTTGAGACACGAACCAGCGGGTCACCGTACCCGCGTATGGTGCTGCCTTGGCCGACACCCCCGCGAAGCCCGCGGCGGCCACGTCATTCCAGAAGTCGCGTACCGTCGGGCCGACAAGCGGCAAGCCTTCCAGCCAAGGTGGGGGTGGGGGCAAAGAGGTGG
>Ga0187765_10000492_pt1 | contig 14451 bp, 9 predicted proteins | sample 0216_QUI02_MP05__3_FD_133018 | JGI IMG/M metagenome (GOLD analysis project Ga0187765, IMG submission 133018) | Tropical peat soil microbial communities from peatlands in Department of Meta, Colombia - 0216_QUI02_MP05_10_MG | ecosystem: Environmental > Terrestrial > Soil > Wetlands > Peat ...
CGCGGTTGGGCATCCGGCATCCGCATCGGCGCCGCTCCCGTCGGCCGCTGATGTTGCGGCCCGCGAGCAGACGGCAGATGAGCAAGTGCGGCATGCACTCGATCGTGTCGCCTTCGGCGCCAGGCCTGGGGACTACGAGCGCGTTCGCGCAATGGGAGTCGATCGATGGATCGCCCTTCAGCTGACGCCTGACAAGGTCGAGGACGGCGCCACCGACCGATTCATCGCGCAATTCAGGGTCGTGGGAATGTCGACCGCGCAGGCGCTGGCCGAATTCCCGCCGCCACAACAGGTGCAGGCCGCGCTCAAGGGCGGGAAGAATGGCACGCTCACCGCGGCGGACTCGATGGATCTCAAGCGCATGGCCCAGCAGTCGCGCCGGGTGCTCGTCGAGTTGCAGACCGCCAAGGTCGGACGCGCGCTCATCTCGCAGCGCCAACTCCAGGAGGTCATGGTCGACTTCTGGGAGAATCACTTCAACGTCTTCGCCGGGAAGGGTCCGGAGCGCTACATGTTGGCGGCGTACGAGCGCGACGCGATCCGCCCGTACGCGATGGGCCGTTTCCGCGACCTGCTCGAAGCGGTGGCCAAGAGCCCGGCGATGCTCTTCTACCTGGACAATTGGGAGAGCACCGTGGAGCCCGACCGCCCGGCTCTGGCGGGGAATCGCGCCCGTCTGGTCGCCGCGCGGCGCGCTCTCAGGACTCCGATCAACGACACGCTTCAGAAGCGGCGGCCTCGCGGACTCAATGAGAACTACGGGCGCGAGCTGCTCGAGCTGCACACGCTCGGCGTCGACGGCGGCTACACGCAGCAGGATGTGATCAATGTCGCCCGCGCCTTCACCGGGTGGACGGTCGATCGGCCGCGGCAGGGCGGTGGCTTCATCTTCCGGCCGGCGATGCACGATGCCGGTCCGAAGGTCGTTCTCGGTCATTCGCTGGCGAGCGACCGGGGGATGGAAGACGGCGAGCAGGTGCTCGACATCGTCGCCCACCACCCGGCGACCGCCCGCTACATCGCCACCAAGCTCGTCAGGCGGTTCGTCGGCGACTCCGTGCCGCCGGCGCTCGTCGCGCGCGTAGCGGCGACATTCACGCGCACCGACGGCGACATCCGCGAGTGCCTCCGCACGATCTTGGTGTCGGACGAGTTCTTCTCGCGCGACGCGTACAGGAGCAAGGTGAAGTCCCCCTTCGAGCTGGTGGTGAGCGCTCTCCGCGCCATGGACGCCGAGCCGGACACGACGCCGCGAACGGCACAGATCATCGCCCGCCTCGGGCAGCCGCTCTACGGCCACCAGGCGCCGAACGGCTACCCCGAGGTCGGAAGCGCCTGGATCAACACCGGAGCGATCATCAATCGCATCAACTTCGGCCTCGCCGTCGCGGGGGGCCGCGTCCCCGGCGTCTCGCTCTCACTCTGGGCCGAGGGAGAGGGGCTCGAGGACGGGGACCGCGACGCCGACGTGGATGGCGTCGTGAAGGCGATCCTCGGTGGCGAGGCATCGCCGGACACGCGGAAGGTGCTCGAGTCCGGCGAGAACCCCCTGCTCGCCACGGCGTCTGAGGAGGACACGCTGGCCGAGATGGCCCTCTCCGACTCCATGGCACCGCCTCTCGACACCGTGACGACGCCGATGGTGTCGGTGCCGGGAGTCAAGGCGGGGAAGAAGGGCGCGCGTCGTCAGGCAGATCCCCTGGGACGGCCGGCGGAGCTCGACGGGTTGGCGCTCGTCGTCGGCCTCGCCCTGGGCGCGCCAGAGTTTCAGCGGCGGTAGCGAGGTCACCATGCAGAGACGGGTCTTTCTCAAGTCTGGAGCGCTGGCGCTGGTGACGATGGGGCTGAGCCCCACGTTCCTCCGCCGAACCGTGTTCGCTCAACCGCTGTTGGGAGGACAGAAGGGGAAGATCCTGATCTGCCTCTTTCAACGGGGCGCCGCCGATGCCCTCAACATCGTCGTGCCGCACGCCGAGTCTGACTACTACGCGCTCCGCCCGAACATCGCGATTCCTCGCCCGGCTGCGGGAAAGGAGGGGACGGCGATCGACCTCGACGGCTTCTTCGGTCTCCACCCAGCCCTCTCGCCCCTCAAGCCCCTCTGGGACAGCGGGCTCCTCGTTCCGGTGCACGCGGTCGGCAGTCCGAGCAACACGCGCTCGCACTTCGACGCCCAGGACTACATGGAGACGGGCACGCCGGACGTGAAGGGAACGCCCGACGGCTGGTTGAATCGCTACCTGGCGATGCAGGGGACTTGCGCCGAGTGTGCCAAGCCCTCCCCCTTCCGCGCCGTGGCCTTCTCCGCTCAAACCCCGCGCATCATGGAAGGCCCCGCGCCCACGATCGCCATGCAGACGCTGGGCGACTTCACCATTCGCGCCACGGGGACGGATGTCGAGCGGCTCGAGGCGCTCTACCGCACCGGGTCGGCGGACATCATTCACGGCGCCGGGGCCGAGACATTCGACGCGGTGAAGATGCTGAAGGCAGCGAATCCGCAGCAGTATCTCCCCGAGCACGGCGCATCCTATCCGAAGTCCGGATTCGGCCAGAGCCTCATGCAGATCGCGCAGCTGATCAAGAGCAACGTGGGGCTCGAGGTCGCCTTCGCCGATGTCGGTGGGTGGGACACGCACGTCAATCAAGGGGGCGCGAACGGACAGCTCGCCAACAGGCTCACCGACTTCGGTCAGTCGATCGCGGCGCTCGTCACCGACCTCGGCGATCGAATGGACGACGTGGTGATCCTGACGATGTCGGAGTTCGGCCGCACGACGAAACAGAACGGCAATGGCGGCACCGACCACGGGCACGCCAGCGCCATGTTCGTCATCGGCGGCCACCTGCGCGGCCACAAGGTGTATGGGCGTTGGCCGGGCCTGGCGCGTGAGAACCTCTTCGAGGGGCGCGACCTGGCGCTCACCACCGACTTCCGTTGCCTCTTCGGCGAAGTGGTGCAGGGCCACCTCGGCGCGACGAGTCTCGACAGGCTCTTTCCGGGATACGTGGCCGGCTCGTCGCGCCTCGGCCTGCTGGCCTAGCGTCGATCAGAAGCGTAGGAGTCGTCGCAGCCCGGCAGCGATCCGCCGTCCGAGGTCGCTGAAGGCGTTTTCCGCCGGCGCCAGGTGCTCACGGCAATACTCGTGAGGCTCGGTGCCCGCCTTGAACCATTCGCGTTGCGTCACCGGACACCACTCTCCGGCGAGCTCCCCGTTCTCGGCGTCGATGACGCGCTCGACCAGCCCGCTTGGCGGCTGCCAGTCGACCCCGCGCGGCTCGCGCCAACCACTGACGTAGAAGTCCGCCCACGCCGGGGCGGCGAGTCGGCCGCCGGCCGCCTCCCCTCCGAGTGGGTGTGGATGGTCGTAGCCGAACCAGACGACGGCGGCGAGGGTCGGCGTGTAGCCGACAAACCAGACGTCATCACCGTCGTTCGTCGTCCCCGTCTTCCCCGCAATGGCACCGCGAGCTCCCCGGTCGCGGACGGCGCGACCCGTTCCTGCGTCGACCACCGACTGAAGCATCGAGGTGATCTGAAACGCATCGCGTGCATCGAGCACGCGGGTCGGCACCACCGTCTCCGCGTGCCAGAGCACCGTGCCGTCGGCCGCCACAATTCCGGTCACCAGGCGAGGGTGCACGCGCATCCCACCATTGGCGAATGGCGCGTAAGCGGTCACCAGCTCCAACGGAGTCACCTCGAACGCGCCGAGGGCGATCGAGGGGAGGGCTCGAAGCGGGCTCTCGATTCCCTGACGGGTGGCGAGGTCGACGATCGGCTGCTCGCCGACAGCGCGACTCACGCGAACTGTCGCAGCGTTGGCGGAGCGCATCAGCGCGCGCCGTAGCGTCATGATGCCACCGTACGCGCCGCCGAAGTTCTGCGGGGTCCAGATGCGCCCGCCGTCCTCGATCTCGACCGGATCGTCGGCGACCAGGGTCGCCGGCGTGTAGCCGGCAGCCATCGCAGCGGCATAGACGAACGGCTTGAACGCCGAGCCGGGCTGACGCCGCGCGAACAGGGCACGATCGAAGCCGCGGGGCTCCTCACGTCGGCCGCCGACGAGCGCGCGGATGTCTCCCGAGCGCGGGTCGATGGCGACGAGCGCACCCTGAACTTCGTCGCCATCCTGTCCTGCGTCGATCCCGTGGGACTCCCGATCTATCTGGGCGGCGTGTGCGGCGATCGAGCGCTCGGCCGCGCGTTGAGCGGGCGCGTCGAGCGTCGTATAGACGGTGACATCCCCCTCGTCGAGGCCGCGTGCACCGAGCAGCGAATCGACCATATCCTTGACCGCGCCGACGGCCCAAGCGTTCGCCCGCAATGGGTGCCAGGGTTCGCCCGACACCACGAGCGGGAGAGCGGCTGCCGCTCGGGCGGCGTCGGGAGTCACAAAGCCTTCGCGGCGCATCAAGCCGAGCACGAGATCTCGCCGCTCGCGCGACCGCTCGGGGCTTCGGCGCGGCGTGTACGCCGACGGCCCCTTGGGGAGAGCGGCCAGCACCGCCCCCTCCGGAAGGGTCAGCGCCGAGACGCTCTTGCCGAAGAGGTCTCGACTGGCCGCCTCCACGCCATACGCGCCGTCTCCGAGGTAAATGACGTTCAGGTAGAGCTCGAGGATCTCGTCCTTGCGGAGATTCCGCTCGATCAGACGCGCGAGGCGCAGCTCCAGGAGCTTACGGCGTAGGGACCGATCGCCGCCGGAGCGGCTGGTGAAGGTGTTGCGCGCGACCTGCATCGTGATCGTGCTGAAGCCCTCGCGTACGGCCATCGCGGCCGCGTTATGCGCGGCGGCCCGAAACGCGGCGTGCCAGTCGACGCCATCGTGCGAGTAGAATCGCCTGTCTTCGGTGGCGACGAAGGCCTGCCTGACGTGGAGCGGGACCCGGGCGAGCGACACGTTCACCCGCCGAACCACCGACAGGTGTCCGAGGAGGCGGCCGTTGCGGTCGAGGACGGCGCTTCCCTCCGACGGACGGTAGGCTCGGATCTGCGCGGCCGACGGGCAGCCGTCGAAGCCGCAGCTACCGAGCCATGCGTCGAACGCCATCACGCCGACGGCGCCGAAGCCCAAAGCGAGGAGGGAGGCCCGGCGCTGCCGCATCCACACCCGGGCCGGACGCGCAGGGTCGGCGGGCAGAAGCCGCATCGCAGACCGAAAATGTTGCGAGAGCGCAGCTTGGCGCATCTGCATCAGGACAGCGATCGGCGTGGCGCCGCCTCAGGGCGGACGTCGCATGAGAGCGCGCGGCGCGCTGTCGCGAGCCGGCGACCATCGCTGGCGTTGGCTATCTTCAGGGCAAGACGTCGCATGAGCTCACCAAACCTTGCGCCCACAATGTGGGCGCGCCTCTTCGCACTACGTGTGACGCAAGTCCCTCGTGTCGCTTTGTTTGCCCTCCCCCTCCTGCTCGCCGCCGGATGCCGCTCGCGAGAACCCGGCGGGGTGAACAACTCGACTACCCCAGACAGCGCCGGCGGGGCCATCACCAGAGGGGCAGCCATTTCCAAGGCAAAGGGTGATCGGGAGCCAAACGAGCTCGGCCGAATTCCTATCCTCGAATACCACATCATTGGTGACCACGAGAGTCGCTGGACGGTGGAGCGAGGCCATTTCCGGAGACAGCTCGAGCTACTGTATGAGAGAGGGTACAGGCCGGTTACGGTTGCCGAGCTGATCGATCACAAGCTCGACCTCCCGGCGGGACTCTCGCCGGTCGTCCTGACCTTCGACGACGCCTCGCCCTCTCAGTTCCGCTACATCGAGCGAAATGGGAAGCTCGAGATCGACTCGATGAGCGCCGTCGGAATCCTGTTGGACTTCCACCGCCGACACCCCGACTGGGGAAATCGGGCAGTGTTCTGCATGCTCCCGGCAGCAGCCGCGGGCCATGCCTTCTTCGGCGAGAAGGGGATCGACGGACAGGAGAGCGCGTGGCGCTTTCAGAAGGTCCAGTTCCTGGCCAAGGAGGGTTTCGAGCTGTGCGCGCACACGCTCTGGCACGCGAACCTCGCCAAGTACGGCGATGCGGAGGTTCAGGAGCAGATCGCGCGCGGGGTCCTGGCGATCGACTCCGCTGTGGCCGGTTACAAGGTGAGGACGTTCGCTCTCCCCCTGGGCATCTGGCCGCGCAACGCGGCGCTGGCCCGGAGCGGCGCGTGGCGTGACCCGCACTCGGGCCGCACGGTGCCTTACGACTTCGATGCGATCCTGGAGGTGGCCGGCGGCCCGGCGCGAAGCCCGTTCGATCCATTGTTCGACCCGCATCGCCTGACGCGAGTCGAAGTGTTTGGGGATGAGCTCGAGAAAACACTCGATCACCTCGACCGTACCGCCTCGCGCTATGTCAGCGACGGAGACCCTGCGACCGTGGCCCATCCGAAGGTCTCCTCGCGAGGCACCGCCATCGGCCAGTGAGCAGCTCGCCATCGCGCGTGATTTGTCCGAAAATCGTCCCTCGCTGTCCGAAAACAGTGCTTGATCGGCCGTGGCTCGTGAGGCAACTTGAGCGCTCGTGCGGAATCTGTCTCGCGCCCGCGGGGGTGGCATGAGCGGCTCGGATGGAACACTGGGACATCTCCCCTTCTTCGAGCATCTCGCACAACTCGATGAGTCATCGCCTGACTGGCGCCCGATGAGCGCCGGCCTGGTGGTGCTCCGACTCTTCGACGAATGGGTGCGCTCGGGCACGCCGGACGAGTGGAGCGTGCGTGCGGTGCGCGAGACGATCGGGGCGATGCCGGCGCGCGATGCGCAGCGGCAGCTGCTGGTGCGGATCGTAGATTCGATCGTTTCGGCGCGTGAGGGCGACGTGGCGACAATCGCCCCACGCCTGTTGGCGTACGCCAGGGCCCTCCAGTTCGACGCACGCTGGGAGCTGGCGGCCGATGTCTACCAGACTCTGGTGTCAGTAGCTCGACCGGAGCACGACGCCGACGTCCTGATTTCCGCCTACATGCAGCTCGGCCGGTGCTCGCGTGTACTCGCGCGCTGGAGTGAGGCGGCCTCCGCGTACGGCGCGGCCTCGGCGTTGGCGGAGGCAACCGGCGATCAGACGACTGCGCTCCGCTCCCGCATCGGCGTGGCCAACCTGGCGATCGATCGCGGCAACCTGCCTGAGGCGGAAACGATCCTCGACGAGACGATTCGCCGCGCCGAGGAACTACAGTTGGGAGAGATTCGCGCGGTGGCACTGCAGGACCGCGCCGCGGCCGCGCATCGGCGCGGCGACTTTCAGCTCGCGGTGCGTCTTCAATACGCCGCATTGAGCGCGATGCGCGATCAGGTCGCTCGAGACCGCGTGCTCCTCGACCTCGCCGGCAGCTTCTTCGAGCTCGGTGCGCACTCGGCCGCACAGGATGCGTACCTGGTGCTCGCCGCGACAGCGCAAGAGCAATACACGCGCTGGCTCGCGACGATCAACCTGCTGGAAGTCGCGGCGCGAGATCACCGCGAGTTGGTCTTCGAGCAATACCGGCGCGAGCTGTCGAGCGCCGCACTCCCCCCCGTGCTGGCTGGCTACGCAGCGCTCGCAACCGGTCGCGGCTATCAGATTTTCGAGCGCGACACCCAAGCGCTGGCGATGTTCGAGCGCGCGGTGGACATCGGATCGGCCCACAGGCTCAACCAGATCTTGATCGAGGCCGAGCAGTGCCTGGAGGGCGTCCGCGCCGGTCGCGTCCAAGAGGCGCAGCCGACGACAGAGCTCTCCCCGGATGTCAGGGCAGTGGCGGACGCGCTGCGCGAAATGCGCTCCCTGGCCGGCGTGGCGCCGTGACCCGCGCCGGCGAGCCGATGATCGCGCCCCCGACCGCTCAACCCATCTGCCTAACGAATACTGCCGTCAACGACAGGTGCCACTGCCTCCGACCGTCGTTTGGCATGCTGCCTTCGGAGCCGTGGGCATCGAACAAGCTGACAGGAGCGCTGCGGCAACGACGGCGATGATCAGCGATGCGCGGCGACTGAGCATGGGAAACCTCACGTGACGAGGGGGAACGGTGAAGTCGTCACGCAAGGTACGGTGGCGCGTCCATCGGTAAATGCACATTTTAGGACACTGATGTGCATTTCTCGGACAAAATGCGCCCGCCCTCGTGGAAGTTGCCACACGCCTTTCCAATCCGCTGCTGCTGCACCTGCGCACCGTCCTCGGCGATGAGCACGATCTCACCGTCACCCACTCGTGGAGCGAGCTGGTCGACGTAGTGCACCAGCGTCCGGTGGACGCGATCGTCGTCGATCCCCGGATCGATGGAGGGATGGACCTGGAGCCGTTGGAGGCGCTCCTCGGTCGGTTTCCGGCGCTACCGGTGGTGCTCTACACCGCGTTGTCACCGGACAGCGTCAAGGCAATGGTGGAGCTGGCCAAGCACGGAGTACGGCATGTGGTGTTGCGAGGATTCGATGACAACCCTCGACGGTTCCGGGAGCTGCTCCTGGAACTGCCGGCACGTCAGGTGAGCGACATGGTCTGGGCCAAGGTCGCGCCCTGCCTCGCCGGCTCACCGCCGCTTCTGGAACGGGCGCTCTGGCGACTCTTCGACGCACCCCACCGGTTCGAGGACGTCGAGGCGGTCGCGCAGGCGGCGGGGATGACTCGGCGCAGCTTCGACCGCTGGCTCGACCGGGCCGGCCTCGCCTCCGCTCGCAAGATCGTGCTTGGCGCGCGTCTCGCGCGCGCCTTCTATTTTTTGCGCGACCCCGCGTATCAGCTGAGTGACGTCACGCGAAAGGTGGGGTTGCCCTCGCCGCGGCTGTTGGCGCGGCAGATTCGCGCGGCAACCGGCCTCACGCCGACGGCCCTGCGGGAATCGATCCTGCCGGAGGAATTCACGGAGCGTCTCGCGGCGATGCTCTGCCGCCGCGGAGGTGAGTCGCATGGCACCGTACGCTGATCGTCGACGCGTGCTCGTGGTCGATGACGAGGCATCCATCTGCCGCGCGCTCACGATCGCCCTCTCGCGCGCGGGATACGAGGTGCGCGCCGTGGAGTCCGGCGAGCTCGCCCACTCGCTCGTTCGAGCCGAGCACTTCGATGTCCTGGTGGTCGATCTGCGGATCCCCGACATGCGCGGTGACGTACTGTTCGAGCTCGCCGCGGCCGCGCAACCGCACCTGCGCGACCGAACGATCTTCACGACCGGCGACGCCAGCGAGCGCGCGCAAGCACTCATCACGGCCTGTCACTGTCCCGTCCTGACCAAGCCGTTCGACCTGGCCGAGCTTCTCGACTTGATCGGCGACGACGGTCAGGAGCGAACGGACGTCAGCGCATGACGAGCCGCTACCGTCGCGCGCCTTCCGACGCGACGGACAGATCCATCACAGCGAGTTGAGAAAGGCGAGCAGCGCCTCGCGGTCGCTCGCCGAGAGATGACGTACGCTTTCGCGAGCCGCGGTCCCTTGCCCACCGTGCCAGAGGATGGCCTCCATCACGCTCCGCGCGCGGCCATCGTGGAGGAATGTCGTGTGCCCATTTACCACGCCGGTGAGGCCCAGCCCCCAGAGCGGCGGGGTGCGCCATTCGCGACCGGTGGCGAGAAAGTCCGGCCGATTGTCCGCCAGTCCGGGCCCCATGTCGTGCAGGAGGAGATCGGTGAACGGGTGAATCGTCTGGTTCGAGGCCTCGGGCGCGTTAGCCACGGAGCCCGTTTGCAGGGTGACGACGTGACAGAGCGCACACCCCGCGCTGACGAATAGCTGCTCGCCGCGCCGCACATCGGCGGCGTCGATGTTCCGCCGCGCGGGGACGGCGAGCGTATGGACGTACGCGGCGACCGCGCCGAGCTGCGCGCCGCTCAAGTCCGGGGGATGTGCGGCGCACGCCGGAATGGGGTCCTGACACGGCTCCGCCGGGAAGACCGAGCTCGTGACGCCCATGTCGGCGTTGAACGCCCCAGCGCTCTGCACGAGCAGCGTAGCGGTGTTCGCCTTGAGCCCGAAGCGACCGAGGGCGGTGCCTTGCGCCACCGGGTCCCAGACGTAGTTGGGGTGTCCCGCGACACCCGCGGCAGTCGCGTCAGGCGCGGACGCGAGCGAGACGATGGTCGCCTCCGGCACCGCCTCGAGCAGCCCCAACCCGAAATTCGGTGGCGCCACCCGGGGCGAGAGCATCATCGACGAGGGCAGGGGACCCGCCTGCGACACGACCGTGTACGTGGGCACGGCGAGCGCGTACGGCGTGCCGTCGCTGAAGGTGCCGGCGGTGTCATGATAGGCGATCGCAACGGTCGCGATGGGTGTCAGACCGACCACCGCTCGGAGCTCCAGCTGAGTGCCGACGCCCGGAACCGGCGCGGGACCGCCATGGGCATCGATTCCAGGGACGCTCACGCGAAAGAGCATCGAGTTGAATGCCTCGCCGGGCGCGGGCGGCCGTCCGCGCCCGTCGCCGACGTGGCAGCCGCCGCACGACACGTTGTCGAAGCGCGGACCGAGGCCGGCGTTGACCGGCGCCGGCGCGGGAACGAAGGTCGCGTCGAAGACGCCATCGCCGCTCTCGAAGAGGGTCAGCCGATCCGTGGAGAGGGTCGGCGCCGGCTGCCCGAAGGCACGGCTGCTGGCGTCGAAAACCGTCATCGCGCCGCCGAGGCGGGCATCGATTGTCGGCTCCGGCGGCGTCGGCGCCGACGGCGCGCCATCGCAGGCCACGGTCGCGGCCACGACGGCCAGCAGAAGGGGAAGCGACCGCACCCGCCCGGCCTCAGTCCGCGTCGGCGATGCCGCCCACCAGCGGCACGATCCGGTTGGTCAGTGTTTGGTTGAGCGTGAGGACCGCCTGCTGCGCGGAGCGCAGGAGCGCGGGATCATGGTGGAGCGCAGCGTCGAAGCTGGGGCGCACAGCGGCCAAGGCCGCGAGCGCGGCCGAGATTTGCTGCCTGACGAGTTGATCGGTCGCTGGGTCGGCGGCCGCGATGAGCGAGCTCACCCCACCCAGATACACCAGCTGCACGCCGCCGACGTCGTTCTCTAGATCGGCCAGGGTGTTGTCGCTGAAGCGCGACTCCTCGTAGTCCGCGCTTCCCGTGGTGAGCGGACCGGCCAGCTTCGAGTTCGCTACCTCGTCAGTGCACTCGACCAGGCCCCCCACGACGTCCTGGAGGGCGGCGCCCATCGACGGGTACACACTCCCCGACTGTCCCGCGGTCGTGAGCTGCCCGGCGAAGTTTCCGCCGGTCGGTGCCCAGGCGTCGTGCAGTCGCGACGCCGCGGCGGCGAGGCTCGCTCCCGCCGATGTGAGATAATCGCGCTCGCGCACGCCGAGCGCCTCCGGGGTCGTCCGTCCATTCAGGCCGAAGAGGAGATACTCGACCCCGTGGAAGCCCTTCAGGCTGCCATCCAGCCCGTCGACGAGCGCCTGGGTAATCGGCGCGGGGCCAGCGAGCAACGCATCGATCCCGGCCCGATCGATCGGCCACGTGTCCATCTGTGGATCGAAGCCCTCGGTGACGAGCGGCCCGAAGGCGAAGGCCTCGTTGTTCTCGTACGGTTGGCGGGCTGACCGCCACGCCGACTGCGCGGCCGCCAGCGTTTCATCGCTCGGCGAGGCGGCGAGCGCGTCGAGGGCGCTCTGCAAGCGTGCCGCTCGCGCGTCGAGGCTGTCGAACGTCGCCAGATAGATGTTGGAGACGACCGCGGAGATGACCGGACTGGGCGAGGTGGGGAGAGGAACGGTGACCGACTCGCAGGCGGCCATCGTCAGGCCGATGCAGGCCGAGAGGAGAAGCGGGGTGAGGGGCGCGGTCGGTCGACTAGCGGCTCGGGCCGTCATCATCAAAATCCCGCGCCGAGGCTGACGTAGACACTTCGGCCGATCGCCGGAATGATCCCCGGCCCAGGGTACTCGGTGGTGCGGAAGGTGAAGTAGCTGATGTTCGCCAGGTTGTTGACTCCGGCGCGAATGCTGGTGCGACGCGTGGGGCGGAACGTTGCGGACCAGTCGAGCACCGTATAACCCGGGATGATTCCGACGTCGGCGTCATAGCTCGCGACGGTGTTGTTCGCATCGCTGAATTGCTGCGTCACCGTGCTGGCGAGGAAGCTCGTGGAGAAGCGGGTGATCTCGTACGAGACCCCGACGCGGTTGACTACCGCGGGCGCGAACTCGACCGTGTTGCCGTCGAACTCGCCGCTGGTATAGCGCGCGTGAGTGTAGCCGAGCGCATCGAAGATGGTGAGCGTCCCCCAGGCGTATGGGGCGCCGAGGAGCGCGAAAGGCTGCACCTGGACGTACGCCTCGACCCCGGTGTTGACGGCGTCGGCGACGTTGCGCCACTCCGTGTACGGCGCGCCGGTGGAATCGACTCCCGAGACGAGGCCGATGCGGCCGTTGTAGGCGAGGTAGAAGGCGCCGACGTCGAAGCTCACGCCACCGCCCCTGCCTAGCGATCCACGCCACCCGATATCGGCGTTGTATCCCTTCGGATCGTGGAGATTGGGGTCGACGCGACTCGTGCTGCCGAAGGGCGTGAGAAAGGAGTACTCGATCGGCCGGTACGCCTGTGTGATGTTGGCGTAGATGTCCGAGGCAACCGTGGCGTGGAACTGCGCGCCGATGCCCGCGAGCGGGAAGGTGCGATTGTTCGCCAAGGGGGCCACCGTGGTGTCGGCGGTGTAGCCCTCGGTAGTCGAGCGGAGGTACTCGGCTCGCACGCCGGGAGTGATCGACAGACGTGAGGTGATCCGGAAGACGTTTTCGGCGAAGACAGCGACGTTGGCGCTGCGGAACTTCATGTCCGTCTCGTAGGGCCCGACGAGTGTCATGTCGAAGTCCGAGCCGGTCGTGCCCTCGCCCCCCTCCTGGCGGCGCATGTCGCCGGCGAAGATCCGGATGCCCGTCGCCAGGCTACTCGTGCCGCCCAGGAGCTGGTACGAGTGGGAGAGGCGCGTCTCGTTGGTGACGTTGTCGAAGTACTCCCATTCCACTTCGCGGGGCGTGTGGGCGAGCGTGACCGGATCGATCGTGTCAGGGGCCGAGGCACCGCCATCCTCGTTACGCCAGACGAGGTAGCGCTGGCTGAACATGAACGAGAGCGAGGATGTCAGCGTGGTGGAGGGCGAGAGCTTGGCCAGCACCGAGGCGTCGATGATGTTCCACGGGCTGGAGAGCCAGTTGCGGGCGCGGAACGACTGTTCCGGATCCTCGTTGAACTCCTCGTTGTCCAATCCGCCGGGCATGTGAATGCGATTGCGGAGGAGGGAGTATTCGAGCCGGAACTTGAGATTGTCGTTAGGTGCGTAGGCAATCGTGGCCGCCGCCGACAGCTGCGAGAGGTCGGAGTTGGGACGGTATCCGGTCTGCCCGCGGTACTGGGCGTAGGCGAAGTAGGTCCAGTGCTCGGAGCCGCCCGACAGCGACCCGTACGAATCGAACATGGCGAAGCTCCCGAAGCTCTGCCGCACGTCGAAGGTCGGCGCCGTGTTCGGCTGTCCGTCGCGCAACACATAGTTGACCACGCCGCCAAACTGGGGGCCGAACTGGAGCGACGAGCTTCCACGCACGAACTCGACGCGCGCCAGCGCTTCGGTGGGCGGGGCGTAGTAGGTCTCGGGGTAGCCATAGAGATCGGCGACGATGTTCACGCCGTTCTGGCGCGTGTTCATCTCGATCGACTGAATCGGGTTCAGCCCGCGGAACCCGATGCCGTTCGAAGGGAAGCCGCTGTTCTCGCTCTCGCTGACATTGAGGCCGGGGATGCGGCTGTAGACCTCGCGGGTGATGTTCTGGGCGGTGTTCGCCGGGACGCTGTCGACCTGGAGGCTCTCGGTCTTCTTGCCGCTGAAGACCAGCGTGCCGCGCACCTCGGGGAGCGGTCCCACGACGGGGGCGGGAGGACCGGCGCGAATGACGACTTCCGGGAGCTGCTGCGGACCGCGGGCCACCGTGTCACCGGTCGCCCGCTCGACTGTGACGTCGATGCGGGTGACCCCGGCGGCGAGGACGGTGATCGTCTCCGTCCTCATGGCGATCGTGGGGCCGACGACGATGAGCGTGTACGTGCCGGGCGCCACGTTAGGCATGGCGAACGCGCCCACGGAGTCGGTGATCGCACGGGACGGGCTCCCGGCGAGCGCGACGCTCGCGCCCGCGACCGGCCGGCCACCGGATGTGCGAACATGGCCGGCGATTCCGCCGCTGTCTCGCGCCACCGGCTCCTGCGCCGAGGCGCGCGGCGCCGAAAGGAACAGAGCGACGAACGCCATGGAGAGCCAGAGGAAGGCACGCCGCGCGGCGTGGCACCGAGCGGCCCCTCGACCCGCTAGGGAACTGCCCGAGAATGGGGCGCGGACCAGTGCGATAATTCCGAGAGAACTTATCAGCATTGCGGCGCAACGTACTTGCGACCCGCTTGGGCTGTCAAGCGCTATATGATAGCGATTCTCATCTGGCCGCCGGCCTCGACGGCTGCCCTCATAGCCCTTTGCCGCACCCTCGACTCGCCCC
>Ga0187765_10000493_pt1 | contig 14435 bp, 12 predicted proteins | sample 0216_QUI02_MP05__3_FD_133018 | JGI IMG/M metagenome (GOLD analysis project Ga0187765, IMG submission 133018) | Tropical peat soil microbial communities from peatlands in Department of Meta, Colombia - 0216_QUI02_MP05_10_MG | ecosystem: Environmental > Terrestrial > Soil > Wetlands > Peat ...
CCGGCACAGCCCATTAAGCACCAAGTCCGCTTATTTGGCTGGTGCCTCCGTGGGCCTTCGCCAGGACGTGCGCGCGAATCAAAGGCCGAAGTGTGACTTCATTCGGGAACTTACCAGCAATGGACCAGACGACCGCTCGGTTAGCAAGGTTTGCAGCATCTTACGAATTCGGAAGTTTGTCCGCGGAAGTGATCCATGAGTGCAAGCGACGCATCATAGATAGCGTCGCCTGTGCCGCAGCGGCCTTTGCTGAGCCATTCTGCGCTCGCGCTCGCACGTTCTGCGGCCGATACATGGCCACGCCTCCAGCGCGTGTTTGGGGTACTGGCAGCGAGACCTCTGTCGAGATGGCTGGTTTCGCCAATGGCATCATGACTCGGTTCCTGGATTACAACGATACCTTCCTGAGCAAAGGCGCCGGCCACCCGAGCGACATGATTGGCGGTCTCTTGGCTCTTGCCGAAGCGTACGAACGGGATGGCGCCGCACTTATCACGGCGATAGTGCTGGCCTACGAGGTGTATTGCAGTTTGTGCGAAGCGGTGGCCCTCGACGCCAAAGGACTGGATCAAGCCGTCAATGCAGCAGTCGGAACCGCAGCAGGGGCCAGCAAGCTGCTGGATCTCTCCGTCGAGCAAACTGCCAACGCCTTCGCGCTCGCACTCGCTGCGAATCTTCATCTCTACAATGTGCGCTGCGGCGAATTATCCGATTGGAAGGGATGCGCTGGCCCAAATGGTGTTCGCAATGGCTTATTTGCAGCACTGCTGGCCCGAGATGGCTTCACCGGTCCAACGGCAGTCGTGGAAGGAAGGACCGGCTTTTTTGATTTGATCGGAAGGTTCGAGTGGCTGGTCGGTAGTTTCGGCAGAGCGCTCTTGCTCGGCACAAATATCAAGCACTATCCGGTCTGTTACCATGGCCAGGCCGCGGTCGACGGGACCATCAAGCTGCGCGGCAAGGTGCCACTTCACCTCATCGAAGACATCCACGTTGAAGTTTACGACGCCGCCTATCGGGCAATGGGAAATGAGCATCAAAAGTGGACGCCGTCGACGCGCGAGACAGCCGACCACAGCCTGCCTTTTGCGGTGGCAGTGACCTTGGAAGATGGTTGCATTACTGCGGCCTCCTATGGAGAGAGCAGGATGCGCGATGCGCGTACGAAAACTCTTATGGAGAAGGTTCGCGTCTCAAGCTCGCCGGCGATGACTGCGGCATTTCCGGCGCGTCCACAGACGCGGATCACGATCCGCGATGCTAGCGGCGCCACTCATGTGCAGGAGGTAGAATTCCCGAAGGGCCACGTCCGCAACCCGCTCTCTGATTTCGAGCTGGAGGAAAAGTTCCTGCAGAATTACACTCCGATGGGCGATGCGAAGGCGGCGCGGCATTGCCTTCGAATATTGTGGTCAGCCGAAGAGCAGGCCAACGCGGCGCTGATCGTGGACGCTTTGTGCCCGACGGCTCGCGCGACGCATTAGCGCGTCAAAAGGCTCAATTGGCGCTTCGTGCGCCATTTGGCTACAAGAAGCCTATCGAGATCCAGGGAATCGCTGCCACAATCAATAAACCGACAAATAAGGCACCCACGTACGGCCAGATTGGACGCATGCCCTCGTCTGGGTTGACACGCCCAATCGCGCAGGCCGTGTAATACCCGACGCCGAGGGGTGGCGTGAACAGACCGATGCCCATGGCAAGGATCGCCACGATCGCGTATTGCACCTCGTGTATGCCAACAGAACGCGCGATCGGAAACAGAAGCGGACCAAAGAGGACGAGCGCCGGAACGCCCTCCAGGACGGAACCAAGCAGCACGAATAGGACGATAGACACTATCATGAACCCGGCTGCCCCACCCGGGACGGCTGCCATCGCTTGCGCCAGATCCTTTGAAAAACCCGACTGGGTTAGCGACCAACCCATAGCATTCGCGCTGCCGAGAATGATGAGAATGGACCCCGTTATTGATGCAGTTTCGAGTAGAATTGAAAAGATGCGGCCCCAGTCGAACTTGCGATAGATCACCAATCCACAGAGGACGGCGTATGCGATCCCAATCGTGGAAACCTCGGTTGCCGTCGCCACACCCTCAACGACAGCGGAACGGATAATGAAGGGAAGCACGAGTGCGGGCGCCGCGAGCACGAAGCGGTGAAGTATGGTGCGGGTGGAGGCGTTGTGGACATCCGCCTGCGCTCGCGGCAGGCCGCGATGCTGAGCGTCGTCACCTGTGCGGTAGCGTGCGATGATCGCGAGCGCCACCGCGAGCACGAGCGCCGGGAGCAACCCGGCCGCAAACAAGTCTCCGATCGAGACGTTCGAGACGGTGCCGATTATGATCAGGACTAGCGACGGCGGGATGGTTTCCGACATAGCGGCCGAGGAAGCAAGTAAGGCGACGAGCTCGCCCGGCTTGTGACCTCGCTGCTTCAGTTCTGGAAATAGGATCGGGGTAATCGCTGCCATGTCGGCCGCCTTGGATCCGGAAATACCGGACATGATGTACATCGCGCCTAGCAAGACATAGCAGAGGCCGCCCTTCACCCCGCCCAACAAAGCTGTCAGGAATTCGATCATGACCCGTGCCATGCCGGTGATTTCCATCAGCTGGCCGAGGATCACGAAAAGCGGGATCGCCAACAGAATCGGATTTGACATGCCATCCTGCATGCTGTTGACAACAACGCTGAGCGGGACGTTGGTGGTCAAACTCAGATAGGCGACCGTCGCGAGACCGAATGAAAACCCGATCGGCACGCTTAGTACGACAGATGTCGTCACGAGCCCGACGAAAAAAATCATGAGATTGTATTTACCGAGCGCCTTATACAGCGGTAAACATAGCCAAAACGCTGTGCCGACGAGCAATACGAGGCAAGCGGCAAACAACAAGTGCCTAACGGAGAAACGCTGAAGGGCACGGCTCCCAAGCGCCAAGATCAGCAATAGCGCACCAATCGGGAGCGCGGCGGCCCGCCAAGCATCACTGATGTCTAGCCCCGGTACGTTGATATATATCTGGTTTGCTGCGTAATCGCATGCGGGTTGCAGCAGGGCCGTCATGAACGCCGTGGATACGATAGCGGCGATCGCTTCAACCCAAGGGCGCTTTTGCGCGATTCGTCCGACCACCTGGTCGTTGAACAATATCGTCAGGCGCAGATGAGACCCCTGCCTTTCGGCAATCACAATCCCGAGCATGATGAGCCAAGTGAAGAACATGGATGCAAGAGCATCTGACCAATCGAGAGGGCTATTGAAGACGTACCGGCTGACGACCCCTGCCGATACGATCACAATCTCGGCCAAGACCAGGAGTGCGACGAGGATATTGGTAATCGCGGCAAGAGCCTTGTCGAGCGAGCCGAGCCAGAATCGCCAAGTGGCGGGGGAAGCGGTTGGCTCGTTCAGCGGCGAAGCATTCGGGTGGGCGTTGGAGATCTCCATCAGCCGAGGTTCCCGGCGCACTTCTTCGGGGCCAACAGCGTGTGAGTGGGGAACTCTTTCTCCCAATGCTGCTGGTCTCCCGTCTTGCACAGACCGTCGGCGAAGAATGTCAGACGCGGCAGGGCTACGACGAACATTCCACGCCGCCTCAGTTTGTCTACCGCCGAGATTTTCTCATTCTTGCTCGGATGCAGCCCAGCGATGCTCTGGCGGCAATATGGCTCACCGCACTGAGAGTGAGCATGCGGCCCCCCTGACATCATTGTCTTTTCTCAGCGTGGTCCATGACCTGAGTTTAGCTCGCCGCTGATCGGTGGTTCCCGGGCGTGGCCTTATTCACGGCTCAACAGGCATTCCGCCGACCTTGCCCTCCGCGCTCGCTACGACGTCCGAAATGCCTCGTTAAACTGAGCGATTTTGCAATCCCCATTTGAAAGGCTTCAAGTAGGGCAGGTGCTAGTGACGCGGCTACATATAAACGGGTCTTATATGGCGGGTGCAAGCTGACCTATGAGATCGACCCCGCGCAAACTAGATTTTCATGGCTGGTCGGGAGCACCTAAGTTTTGGATAAGACGGTCGAGCAATTGGCGGAATTCGCATCGCGGATCCGCTACGAAGAAATTCGTGAGGCCGCGCTCCACTCGGCAAAGCGCAGCATTATCGATTCGTTGGGCTGCGCCCTCGGTGCTTTCGAGGAAGAGGCGATGAAGGCTTTGCGGCGACTGGCGACGCGAGTGCAGGCGACCGCTCCCGCTACCATCCTTGGAACAGACACGAAGACGAGTCCGGAATGGGCCACATTCGTGAACGGTTCGATGATCCGGTATACAGATTTCAGTGATGACTACTTCGGAACCGAAAGTACGACCGCACGCGGCGACGTAGGTCCGCATCCCAGTGACAATCTTGGCGGCGTCTTCGCCGCAGCGGAGGTCTCCGGCTGCGATGGCAAGTCAGTCTTGCTCGGCGTTGTGATCGCGTACGAGGTCTGCGGGCAATTTGCAGACGAGGTTCCCCTCCGTTCCAACGGTTGGGATTACACGGCATTTCACGCCATCGCTACGTCACTCGCTGCTGGTCGGTTGCTCGGCCTAGATAATGCGACGCTGGCCCACGCGGTTCGCCTTGCGGTCACGCCGAACATTTCGCTTTACGAGACTCGGATCGGCGAATTATCGCATTGGAAAGGGCTCGCGGGGGCGAATGCCAGCCGCAATGGTTTGTTCGCCGCCCAGCTCGCTGGCGAAGGGATCACGGGGCCAAAATTGGCCTTTGAAGGGCGGCGCGGGTTCATGCGCCAAGTTGGCGTGCCATTTAGGCTTGGATCGTTCGGGGGCGGCGATCGGCCTTTCCGAATCGAGTCCACTTACTTCAAGTCCATGCCGATCCGCTATGAAGCGCAAACCGCGGTAGAACTAGCTCTCCAGCTGCACCAAACTCTTCCTTACGATCAGATCGACTCCCTCAAGGTACACATGAGGCCACGCTCGATGGCCACGCGCGAGGAGGAGCCAACTCATTGGGATCCGATGACACGAGAGACAGCTGACCACAGCTGCCCGTTCCTCATCGGAGTTGCGCTAGTCGATGGCAAGATCAGTCACGTTACGTTCACTGAGAAGCGGTTCCGAGATACGGCCGTCCTAGCGCTACTCGATCGCATCGAGATGGTGCCCGACATCGGCTTGGCCGACATTTTTCCGTGGCGCATGACGGCGCGCTTCGAGGTCAAGCTGAAGTCGGGCGAGACCAAGACGTTCGAACATGAAAATCCGAAAGGACACCCTCAGAACTCGCTGACCGATGCTGAACTCGAGGACAAGTTCTTTGGGCAAACCTCGGGTCTCTTACCGCGTGACAAGGGACGAGCGATCCTCGATCATGTCTGGTCGTTAGAAAGGGCTGAATCCCTAGAGGCACTGCTCCAACTTGTAGTCGTGCCATAAGCTGTTCCCTGCATCGGGGACTGAACCGGGGTGCGCTCTCTCCTACTGCGCCGTGACATCCTCCGCGATCAGATCCGCTGCCTTTTCGGCGATCATCATGACAGAGGCGTTGAGTTGGCCCGAGATCTGCGTCGGCAGAACCGAGGCATCAACCACCCGGAGACGCTTCACGCCATGCACCCTAAGGCGGGGATCAACCACTGCCATCGGATCGGAAGACGGTCCCATCTTGCAGGTCCCCGCCGGATGATAGGAGGTCATACCATTGCCGCGAATATAGTCGAGCCATTCGTCGTCGGTCCGACAGTCTTTCTCGGGAAGGATGATTTCCTTGACGATTGGCCTCATAGCCTCACTGATAAAAATCGCCTTCAAATGCTTCATGGCGATGATCTGAATCCTGCGGTCGAGTTCTGAATCCAGATAATTTGGCCAAATGATCGGTGGTTCGTTGATATCTCGCGATCGGATTCGCACGTGGCCACGGCTTTCCGGACGTTGCTGCCAGGCGCCACCTGAGACGCCGGGAAAGTCTTCGAGCTCTCGCGTCCTGCCGCCCTTCAAACAGGCCGGTATGAACATCAATGAATAGTCGGTGTCAGGCGATTTCGGGTCGGACTTGCAGAACGTGAAAACCGACATCGCGGTCATTGAGAGAGCGGACGGCTTTCCCAGGAGCCATTTTAGGGCTTCCATCATGAGTGGTAACCCGCGTGCGCGCTCGTTGATTGTGCCGAATCCAGGATAAGCGCGCGCCACCATACGCACAGAATAGTGGTCGTGAAGATTCTCGCCGACCCCAGGAAGGTGGTTGAGCACAGGAATGTTGAAATCTCGGAGCAGCTTGCTGGGGCCGATGCCGGAAAGCTGTAACAGCTTGGGGCTGAATGTTGCCCCGGCGCAGATAATGGTATTGATTCGCGACCTGACCGTCTGTGTTTCTTGGTTGGCCCCGGCCGAATATTCGACGCCAGTAGCCGCGCCGTTCTCGATCAGGACGCGCCGAACCAGGCACTGGGTCCGCACGTCAACATTGAAGCGGCGCCGCGCCGGATGGAGGTAGGCATGCGCCGAACTCCAACGCCTGCCCTTATGTATGACCGTTTGGGCATAGGAGACGCCCATCTGTATGCGCCCGTTGTAGTCGGGATTGATTGGTATCCCGTTTTCGACCGCGCCCTGCACGAATCGGTCGCTGATCGGATCTTTGCTTTGCAGGCTCTGAATCGTGAGTGGGCCGAACCTGCCGCGGAATTGATCCTCTCCCCCACTTATGTAACGCTCGGATTTGCGGAAGTAAGGCAAGACCGAATTGTAGTCCCAGCCCTCGTTCCCGGCCTTGCTCCAATTGTCGAAGTCGGACACTTGGCCGCGATTGTAGCACATACCATTGACAGCGCTCGATCCTCCTAGTGTCTTGCCGTAAAAAGTGGGGATCTTTCGGTTCTTGGTATTCTCCGACCCTTCAATTTCGTAGCGCCACGTAATGCGCGGGTCATGAGACGTCTTCATGATACCGGCGGGAAGGCGGATAAGAGGATTGGTGTCCTTCGGTCCCGCCTCGAGCACGCACACACTGTAGCCCCGCTCGCCTAGACGATAGGCAAGCCCGCATCCGGCCGTGCCAGCCCCAATGATAACGAAATCGAAAGCATCCATCTAAAATCTCCCTCCCAAAGCTGTTGTCTCTATGCCGACCAATGCGCGGCCTGTCGCGCATTCTCCCGTGTGAGTCCGACCGTTCCGGCCCAACATCTGCTCGTCATAGATCGAGTGCGTTCCGGTCCACGGGCAGAGTTTGCGTGGGTCGATCTGTCGAGGCGCAGGAATTGGCCTGACCCCACTTCTTGCGATGTGCACTCGTATCCTCACCGCCATCGGCAGCGGTGAAGACTTGATGCGGCGCCGGTGTGAGCGGCCATCGAGCTCAATTCTCCACGTCACATCCCGCACACCAGCACGCTTCATCACACCTCCGCGCAGCCACCGAAAGAGTGCTACATCAGGAACACGCCTTTGCCTCTGCTTTGACGATTGAAAGTTCGATAAGCCTCGTCGGCCTGGTCCAGCCTCCACCGATCGGTGAAGAGCGCATCGAGGTCGATACCCCGCTCGATCACGAACTCAGCGCAGGCGCGCTGAGCCTGGATGGACATTGTCCAAGAGATCAGAATGCGGAGCTGTTTGCGGAGGAAATTCGCAAGCGAAAAATTGATCTCAGCACCAATACCAACCAAACAGATTGTGCCCCAAGGACTAACTGAACGCAGGGCGTCCTGACCAGCAGCCGCCGCTCCTGCGGTTTCGAGCACCATGCTTGCGCCTTTGCCTCCTGTGAGCTCCCGGATTTTTTCTGGCACCGCCCCGTCGCGCGGATTCAGCACGAAATCAGCACCAAATGTTTTTGCCGCGGCACGCCGAGTTTCGTCGATATCGAGAGCGATCACGCGCGCGCCCTGCGCTTTCGCGAGTAGTGTTGCCGATAGGCCGACTGGTCCCTGGCCGAAGATCGCAATGACGTCGCGACCTGTGAGGCCCATACGTTCGAATGCACCCCACGCTGTGCCGGTGCCGCAGGAGATGGCGGCGCCCGCAGCGAAACTCAGGCGCTCGTCGAGCGGCACCAAAGTGTGCGAAAAGACTTTCATGTAAGGAGCGTGCGCGCCATGGGCATCGGTACCGTACACCGTGACGGGCACCATCTGGCACATCTGCGGCCAACCGGATCGGCAATGTTGGCAATCGGAACAGCCGTGATAGTGATGCACCATGACGCGTGCGCCGACGCGCGCAAGCGGGCCAATCACCCCCGGACCAACTGCGACCACCACTCCGCACGGCTCATGCCCGGCGATTATTGGTGCCGCCGCCGTGTTACGCTGCCGGCGGTAGAAATGCAGATCACTGCCACACATCCCCGAAGCCTTCATCTCCAGAACGACCTCGCCAGGGCCTGGCGTTGGATCGGGAACGGTGACAAACTCGATCGTACAATCGCCTCGAAATGCGATACCGCGCATCATTATGTTCCTATGCCGGCTGACCGCTGCCGCAGCCTCAGCGACTTCATTGCTGCAGCATCATTTGTTGGTTGTCGGCTCCTGGAGGATTACGATGGCCTTAGCTCAACCGGCGTCCCATCGGGCACCCGACTCATCTCCACACCCGGCTCTAGGGCCTCAAGCGATTTGCGGTTCGTGTCAACCCCGGCCAGCGCCATGAGCAAGGCTACTGCCAGGTACATCCCAGCGATCGTGGTCACGACACCGCTGATCCCGTAACTATCGAACAGCGCAAGGACAATGAAAGGTGAAACAATCAGTCCGGCGCGGCCCATCATCTGAGCCAATCCACCGCCCCGGAACCGATACTCAGTTGGGAACAGCTCCGGCGTACCGCCCAGCCCGAGCGTAAGAAATACAGCGACTCCTCCGACTAGCAGGAAACCGCAGAACAATATTAAACCAGGAGAAGTCAAGAATGGGTAGATCGAGCCAAGAACGGCACACACGATCCCAAATAAAACGATGCCCCAACGTCGTCCCACACGATCAGCGATCAACACGCAGAGCAATGTCCCCGCAGCAAAGCCCGCCATCATTGTCGTATTGTAGCCAAGGGATTTTGTAACGGTCATACCCTGTTTCACTAGGAACGTCGGCATCCAGGCTGTCATACTGTAAGATCCAAATAAGCAGACAACGTTTACGACAATTGCCAACAAAGTGCGTCGGATGACGGGGCGTGAAAACAATACAGCGACTGAAACGCTCTTTGGCTCAGAAGTCGGAACGACGACAAATGGCGGCAGCGGGCCAGCAAGGGCGGCCTCTTCCTCGATACATTGTAGTACCTCCTCGGCCTCTTTGGCGCGGCCCATCCTTTCCAACCACCTCGGGGATTCAGGAAGCTTACGACGCTCCCACCAGACCCATAGAGTACCTAGTCCGCCAATAAGAAACATCGGGCGCCAGCCCAGCTGCGGAATTACGATCAACCCAGCCATCGCAGTGACAAAAACGCCGACTCCTCCAAAGACCGCGAACCATCCCAGGTATCGGCCTCGCTGCTTGGGAGGCGCAAACTCCGTGATTAGGCCATAGCCCATGACGTACTCAGCTCCCATGCCGAGCCCCATCACGGCCCGCATCACAATCAGCCACTCCATCGACGGAGCGAAAGTGGATGCCACAGCCATGCCGCCGAAGAGAGCCAAATTGAACTGGTAGGCGAAGCGCCGCCCGAAGTGGTCGCTCAGCCATCCAGCACACGCAGCGCCGACCATAAGCCCGCCGAACGTGACGGACATGAACAGAGAGTTCAACTCGAGGGTCGACCAGCCACTTTTAAGCATTGCCGCAAGGACGGAACCCGACAGCGTGTTATCGAATGAGTCGAAAAACACGCCTAAGCTTACCAGCCACAACATGCGGCGATGGAAGCGTCCGATGGGCAGGCGATCCAGCCGCGCACCGGCGTTTACCGGATTGGTCATCACTGGACCGTCTCCACGGCGACCATGTTGCCTCCCTGCATCTCTCTTTTTCGGCCCTCCGAAGGACCCGACTACTCGTTGAAACCCATCACACAGCAGCGGTGCGCCACTTTGCGACATCGATAGTCGTCGGCACTGCACAAATGCATTTCGTGCCCCCGGAGTGGCTCCACGCGCCTGGCACCTATCACGTCAATTTCGCGCGCAACGACTGGACCGCTTAAGCGGTCTGCGCAACATTCAGAACCGATGCAGCACCATGCATAGGAATTCGGTTGGCTCGACCGCCCGAATTACAATCGGTCCCTCATTCGGGAGGAATTCGAAGGCGGAATTGACTCCATATTCGTGGCCATCGGCTGTGACCAATCCCTTGGTCTGGAATAGAATCTCGATTGACGCCTGGGTGCCGCCAGCGTACGTGGCCGCCCGATCCAGGCGAATGAAGCCAATCCGCGCGCCCCGCTCGGTAAACGAGCCGAGCCACTTGACATAAACGCCGTCTAGGCCCTGGGGAACCCAAGTGTAGGCCGACGGGTCCATGATGATCACGTCTTCATAGCGCGGTGGTGCGAACTCGAGCTTGCGGCCGGTTGCGTGCTCAAAGCATGCCGCGGAACCGTCCTTGTTATGAAGCCGCCCTTCCTTATCACGGTAAGTGAAGACGCCATTCTTGAACTCGCCCCTTTGCTTCAACGCTTCATTCGCCGCCTCGCGTTGCGCCACGCTCAGATAACCACCGCCGCTCGCCCCACCGAACTGCAGCACCATTGTCTCGAGGCCCTCTGGCCGGTCCTGCGGTCCGTAATAGACGCTCTCGGGGAAATAACCGACCCAACCTTCGGGGAGCACCCTGTCCTTGCCGTAAGGGTACTTCCCTTTGATGACGTATCGAATCTGATCGAAATTGTGTCTGTGACGAGGCGCCCTCCAGCCACCTTCTCCCGTCCGCCCGACATTCAGATCATAGTTGTCTGGGGACCCATCCTTACCCACCAGCAGATGCTTTTGGGCGAGGACACCCTCGCGCATGGTGCCAACCAAACCGGCGTCGGTGTTGGACGGTCGAGACGCCCGCATCGTTACCTCCGATGTGAGACTGGAATTGCCGCTATCACTGTTCAGGAAGTTTAATCCCGAGACCATCACCGTGATAGGTCGGCGCAGCGCGTGATATAAGATGTGGTTATATGCTGCACGGGCTCACGCGAACTGACGACCGAAGTTGATCCGAAGCTGTGTATATTTCTGCGCGCCGTCAGTCCTCAGTCTCTGCGATGAAGCGGCGGATTTCCGTGATGGCGAGCGAAAATCGTCTCCAAGCGTATCGAAAAAATGGAATCATCGGACCGGCGTCTGCGAAATAACGTCAAAGAGAAGCTCGCAAGGGACGAGCCGGTCTATTCCATGACCGTTCGGTTGGTCCGAAGCATTGAGATCGCGAGCATCGCGCGCACGGCCGGCTTCGATACCATTTACATCGATCTCGAACACAACGGCTTCTCGCTCGACACGGCCGGTCAAATCTGCATCGCGTGTCTCGGCCTGGGTATCGCTCCGTTCGTACGCGTGCCGAGTTCCGATCCGCAGTTCGTTGCACGCGTCTTGGATTCGGGCGCACTCGGCATCATCGTGCCTCATTTGCAATCGGCCGACGATGCAAGGTCGGTGGTCCGTGCGGCCAAGTATCCGCCCGACGGCGAGCGGTCCCTAGCGGGCATGCTACCCCAACTGCAATATCGCTCGCTACCAGCGGCAGACGCGATCCAGCAGATTAACGATGCAACAATGGTTATCGCGATGATCGAATCACCAAAGGGCTTGGCTGCCGTCAACGAGATCGCAGCCGTTCCCGGTGTGGATATTCTTTTCATCGGAACCAACGATCTCGCCAGCTCACTCGGGGTATCCGGCCAGCTCGATCACGAACTTGTGGAACGCGCTTATCAGCGGACTCTTAATGCCTGTCGCGCGCACAAGAAGGTTTTGGGCGTTGGAGGGCTCGCATCGCGACCCGATCTGATGAGGAAATTCGTTGCTCTGGGCGCACGCTTTGTTTCCACTGGAACCGACCTTTCCTTCCTCGTGGGGGCGGCAATCCAGAAGCGGAAAGAGCTAACGTAATCGCCCGCGCTGAGAAGAGGGACAAAATGGACACTCAGATCGTTGCGCGTGCTCCAGCCGATTCTGGGGTTCCCGCCCACGCCCGGGACTTCAGCCTGAAAGAGCGCGTCGTCATCATCACGGGCGCGGGTCAGGGTATCGGCCGTGAACTGGCTAGGCAATTTGCCGCAGCAGAGGCGAACGTCGTCGTTGCCGATATCAACCTCACGAACGCCGAAGCTGTGAGCCGGGAAATCCGAGCGGCGGGCGGCGAGGCAATTACGCTCAAGGTCGACATCGGCGACAAGGTTTCAGTTGAGGCTATGGCCGCGGCAGTGCTCGATCAGCATGGACGCATTGACGTTCTAATCAACAACGCCGCGATCTTTGCGACTCTCGACAAGGTTCCATTCGATCAGATACCCCTCGAGGAATGGGAGCGCGTGCTCCGGATCAATGTTACTGGGTCATATCTGTGCGTCTGCGCCGTCGCTCCAGCGATGCGAAGGGCCGGATGGGGCCGCATCGTCAACATGTCCTCAGATTCGGTGCCACGGGGCGTCCCTAACTACCTACACTACGTCACGTCGAAGTCGGCGGTAATCGGCATGACGAACTCCCTGGCGCGCGAGCTTGGCCCGTTCGGTATCACCGTCAATTGCGTTCGTCCTGGTGCCACCGCAACCGAGGTCGAACGCACCCATAATCCGACGGTTGCGTTTCGAGCAAAGGTGCTTGGCCAGCAATGCCTGCCACGGGGCCAGTTGCCCGAAGATCTCGCGGGCGCCGTGTTGTTCCTGGCCACGCCAGCAGCAGGATTCATCACGGGTCAGACCATTGCAGTCGATGGCGGCTTGACCCACAACAGCTGACGGATACATGCGACGCGTGTCCAAGATTCGCGGTGAGGCGAGGCGGGGTTGAAACGATGAGGTGTTACAGATGAAGGTCGCTATCGACTTCGCGAGATCGCGCCGCTCTTGCGTCGCTTATCCAGTCCGGTCGAGCGTGCTTTCTGGCAGCGTCCAACAGCGCAGGAAATTCGCGGGACAGAGGGGATGAGGGTCTGCGTCTACGGCGCTGGCGCGGTCGGTGGGCACATTGCGGGACGGCTCGCAAAGGGTGGGGTTGAAGTGTCGTTGGTGGCGCGTGGTGCGCACCTCGCCGCGATCCAAGCCAAAGGGCTCCGCGTGGAAGCGAAGGACGGCAATATGCTCGTCCACCCGGCGGCCAGTGGTGATCCCCGCGCGCTCGGGCGCCAGGACGCGGTAATTGTTGCCGTGAAAGCACCGTCGCTGCCGCAAGTCGCGGCTGGTATCGACCCCTTGCTCGGTCACGACACGCCGGTCATTTTCGCAATGAACGGTATCCCATGGTGGTACTTCCATGCCTCCGACGGTCCGCTCGACGGCACGCGCCTTCCGCGGCTAGACCCCGATGGTGCCATCTGGGATACAGTCGGACCAAACCGTGCCGTTGGGGCTGTCGCGTATACCGCCTGCACGGTCACGGCACCCGGTGTTATCCACGTCGAAAACCCCCGCAACCGGCTCATCCTCGGCCGCCCCGATGGCCGCAGCGACCCACGCATTGAGACTTTGGCTGCGGCGCTGCGCGCCGGCGGGCTGGAGGTCGAGGTGACGGGACGAATACGCGACGCGATATGGGCCAAGTTGCTGATGAACCTGATGGGCGGCTCGCTTGGCATCTTGACAGCTTCGGCGATGAAGGACGCTTTCTCGAATCCGGCCGTCGCGTCTGCTGCCGCGGCAATGGCGCGCGAGGGAGCAGCCATCGCACGCGCCCTTGGCTGTAATCCGGGCGATCCCGAAGCCGGCCTGCCCCGTCTCGCGGCGTCAACTCACAAACAGAGCATTCTCCAAGATTTGGAGCGCGGCCGCTCGATGGAGGTCGATGCCCTGCTCCTTGTGCCCTTAGAACTCGCGCGCCTCGCCGAAATCCCGACGCCCATCCTGGACCTGATCGTCGGGCTCGCGATGCAACGAGCGCGGGCCGCAGGCCTGTACACAAGTTAAATCGCTCCCCGATCTGGGTGTGCAGTGGATCGCTCTTGGCCAGTGGTCTTGCCGATTTGGGCCTACGCACGGAGGCTCCGACTTTCAGGGGCTCGTTACCTAATCGCTCTGGTGATCGAGGCCGGTGCCCGCCTGGTTACTGCAATGGAGCTTTCCTCCGCGGCTATAATACAAAGTTATATGTCGGCGTTTTCATGTAAATGAACCGGCTCCGAATCATTCCAAGAAATGTATTTTACCTGATGGTGATAGATCGACCGACAAGCCGGTCGTGTGTTCGCAGATTTGTGCAGATCGCCTCGTCTGAGGCGATATGTGCAAATGTGCTAGCAGTCAAACCGCTCGATGTGGATACCCGAAACCGATCAGCGGTCCATCTGGTGTTCTGTAGGCCCGCGC
>Ga0187765_10000495_pt1 | contig 14431 bp, 13 predicted proteins | sample 0216_QUI02_MP05__3_FD_133018 | JGI IMG/M metagenome (GOLD analysis project Ga0187765, IMG submission 133018) | Tropical peat soil microbial communities from peatlands in Department of Meta, Colombia - 0216_QUI02_MP05_10_MG | ecosystem: Environmental > Terrestrial > Soil > Wetlands > Peat ...
AATCTAATCGGATCATGGACTAGTGCGCCCGCAAGATCTCGCAGATTGCGGCCTTGGTCTCATCCACTGCGGTGCTGAGCGCGGCGACGGCCGTCTTGAACTCGCCCACCGCCTGACCGGATGCCGCCAATTCCACCGCTTCCGCGGCGCTGGCGACTCGCCACGCGCCGATGCCGCGTGCCGAGCCCTTCAGCGTGTGCGCGGCCGCGGCGGCAACAGCCGGAGTTGCCTTGCGCATGCGCAGGAGCAGCATGTCGGCTTGGCGGTCGAACAGCGCGAGCACCTCGCGCTCGAGACTGCGGTCGCCGAGCGTCATGCGCGACAGATGTGCGGCATCGATGGGTGGCGCGAGCGGAGCAAGCGGCGGCGATGCGACTGGTTCGTCAACTCTTGTCAGTGCGATCATTTGTGCCTTCCCGGGGAGCCTTTTGGCTCTCTATCTAGGCCGGGAGTTTGACCCCGGAACGACCAAAACGGGGTAAATGAATGGCCGGAAAATCCTCCATATTCGGCCCCATGGCTGCAGGTGGTTAACGGCTGCTGGATCGTCGATGCGAGGTGCGAATTCCGCGCGATCTGCGCGCCGCGCCGGCCTCTGCGATTTGCGCGCAAAATCGCAGGCGGTACGCCGCGATTGGCTGCTTCATCATTCCGTTGTGGTCAAAACTTAAATGTCCTTAATGTTGACTTATTAACGATGATTAAAAAAGTCTTACCGCTGCAGTTTTCTTTGGTCTCCCAAGCCGATAGGATGATGGGCTGGCAGCCAAAGACCCAAAGTGCATGGCTGTGCTGCCACGCGGGACAAGATAGGGGACACCAAGACAACGCGCGCGCGGCGCGACCAAGCGGATTGATGCACGCCTCAACCAGCTTGCAGTCCTGGCCCTAAGCAACAGCGAGGCAACGGCGGACATGGCAAATTCTCCGAAGAAAATTCAAGACCCGACCGAGGCGGCACTCTCAGCCATTCAGGAAGCGCTCAGTGTCCGCGACGCGGATTCGTCTTCCTCCGGCAGCCACGCAGCGGCCGACGATTCCGCCAATGCCTCGTCGGACAGCCGCGCCGCCTCCGATGTCCAGCCGGAACTCGATGTTCGCCCGTATTCCGCCGCGAGCCCGGCCGGTCTTGCCACGCCAAGCCCGGCGAATGAGCGATTCGATTCGCGCTATCCCAGCCACGATGAGCCGCCTGCCGCCCCCGCGCGTCGCGCCGCCAACGACGACCGGCAGTCGATCGGACAAATCCTGCAAAGTCTTCAGCACCGTCCGCCGCGCACGTCCTACATCGTCGCGACCATCTTCGCGCTCGCCTGGGTCACCGGCGCCTTGATCCTCGCCGGAATCTACATGCCCAGCCTTCAATCGATGACGCAGAGCGATACCGGCGGCGGCGCCCTGGTCGGCTTTGCCGCGCTTGTTCTGGCCCCGATCGCATTCTTCTTTGTGCTGGCGCACATGGTTTGGCGCGCGCAGGAGTTGCGTCTCATCGCGCAATCCATGGCCAGCGTTGCCATGCGGCTGGCCGAACCCGAAGAAGTGGCCCGCGAATCGATCGTGAGCGTGGGCCAGGCAATCCGCCGCGAAGTCGCGGCGCTCGGCGACGGCGTCGAGCGCGCGCTTGCGCGTGCCGGAGAGCTCGAGACCCTGGTCGCCAACGAGGTCGCCACCCTGGAGCGCACCTATCACGACAACGAAGTGCGAATCCGCAGCATCGTGGAAAATCTCGCGCATCAGCGCGACAGCCTGGCGTCCCAGGCCGAGCAGATCCGCTCGACCATTTCCGGCATCCACCTCGATCTCACCCGCGACATCAACTCGACCACCGACCTCGTCTCCGAGCGCATCAGCGAAAGCGCCCAGCAGATATCCAAGGCGCTGTCGGAGAAGGGCGATCACATCACCGTGGCGCTCGGCCGCACCGGCGACTCGATGTTGAGCTCGCTCGCCGAACGCGGCGGCGATCTTCTGGAGAAACTCGAACACACCAGCCAGGAGACGAGCCACGCCATAGCGGCCGCGAGCGCACGGCTGAACGAGAGCCTGAATTTCAAGACCGATCACGTCAGCCAGGAGTTCACCCAGCTTTCCTCCGATCTGACCGCCCAGATGCAGCGGCAGCTCGATGCGGTCACCGACGGCTTCGCGCAGAAGTCCTCGTCGGTGCTCCAGACCATGGAAGCCCGCTCCCAGCAGATCACCGACGCCCTCATCGACACGTCGAGCCAGCTCGCCGAGACCATCGTCACCCGCGCCGACGAGGTCAACAACACGCTGAAATCCGCGGGCGATTCGCTCGTGCTCGACTTGAGCCTGCGCGGCGACGACGTCGTGTCGAGGATCACCCAGACCGGCGCGCAGATCACCGGCGCGATCGACGAGCACGGCGGCAAGGTCACCGACACGTTCCGCGAAAGCGCCGAGCAACTCGTTTCGGTGGTCAACTCACGCAGCGATGCCGTGAAGGATCTGCTCAACGCCCGCCTGCAGGCGTTCGACCAGATGATCGCGCAGAGCGGCGCCGAGCTGACCGAAAAAGTCGAGCGCGACACGTCGACGCTCGGCGGCCTCATTACCCGCCACCTGGTCGAATTCGACCGCACCGTGAAGACCTACGGCTCCGAGCTGGTCGAACGGCTTGGCCAGCGCACGCAGGACGTCAGCGACGCGATGCGCACGTACCTCGAGGGCTTCAACGCCAACGTCGCCGCCAAGACCGTCGAAGTCGCCAACGCGCTCGATCAGCGTTTCGCGCTATTCCAGGAATCCGTCGACACCCGCACCCAGTCGTTCAACGACGTGCTTTCCGCGCGCGTCATGGAGATCGCCAAGAACCTCGCCGACGGCGGCAAGGAAGTCATCGCCTCGCTCGACAAGCGCATCGACACCGTCACCGCGACCATCGACGGTCACAGCTCGAAATTGTCCGAGACCATCGGCAGCAAGATCGAGATGATCGACACTTCGCTCGGTTCGCGCAGCGCCGAGATGGCCAACAATCTCGACTCGCGCATCGGCCGGCTGGAGCAGCTGTTGATCAACCGCGCCGAGGCCGTGGCCAAGCAGCTCGAAACGCACAGCAAGGCCGCCGTCGACATGCTCGGCACCCGCTCCGAGCAGCTGACCCAGTCGATCCAATCCAATTCCGCCGAAGCCGAGCGTGCGCTGACCGCGCTGTCGTCCGGCGTCAACAATGCGCTCAAGCAGACCGCCGGCGAAGTCCATCGCATGCTGATCGGCGTGAGCAACGAGGTCGCCCATAATTTCGTCGGCAAGGCCAACGAGATCAGCACCGCGGTGAACCAGCGCACCGCGGAAATGACGCGGCTGCTCGATGACAAGTCCACGGGGCTGCTGTCCGTGCTCGGGACCAAGAGCAAAGAGCTCACCAGCGAGGTCAGCAAAGTGACCGACACCACGGTGAAGGCCATTGAGGCTCAGGGCCTCACGTTGGCTCGCACCATGATGGACAACAGCCAGCAGATCGCCCGTCTCATCAACGAGGCGAGCGAAAACGCCACCAGCACGGTCAGTCGTTCGCTCAAGGATCTGCAGGAGAGCACGCAAGCCGCGATCGAGCAGTCGAAACAGGCCGCCACCGCCAGCGTCTCCGAGATCATGGAGACCAACAGCATCCTGCGGTCCGACACCACCACGCTGTTCGAACGCCTGAGCGAAGCCAATACCCTGCTGCAGGAAGTCCTGAGCGGCGCGCATCAGAACATGAGCACCGTCGAGAACTCGCTGGCCGCACGCGTGTCCGAATTCGTCGTCACCATGAACGAGCTGACCACCCGCAGCGGCTCCGCCTCGAGCCAGATCGACGAGCGCATCGCCTCGTTCCACACGGTCACCAGCAAGGTCCTCAACGACCTGTCGCAGCTCGCGACGCAATTCGACCGTCACGGCCAGGCCTTGCTCGATGCCGTCACCCAAATCGACAACAGCAACCGCCGCACCGAAAACGCCCTGGCCGACCGCCGCGAGTCCCTCGACTCGCTGGTGTCCACCATCGACAACCGCACCGAGGATCTTGAGCAGCGGCTGCGGCGCTTCTCCGGCATGCTCGACGAAACGCTCGCCACCGCCTCCGGCCAGGCGCGCGAGATTGCGCGCATCGTCTCCGAATCGAGCACCGAAGGCGCGCAATCCATCAGCCAGCAGTTCGAGATCGTGCGCACCATCGCCAAGGAAGAGCGCGACAACACCACCGAAGCGCTGCGCAACATGCGCGAACAGACCATCAGCGAGACCAGCGCGGTCTTCAATTACACCATCGAGAGCTTCAACGAGACCGTGCGCGACATGAAGCAGATGGCGTCCGAGATGCAGCAGGAGCTCGAAAACACCCGCACCGAGCTGCGCCGCGGCATCCTCGAACTTCCGCAGGAGACCGCGGAGAGCGCGGCGCAGATGCGCCGCGTCATCGTCGAGCAGATCGATGCGCTGTCCGAACTCAACCGCATTGTCGCCCGCCACGGCCGCGGCGTCGATGCCGCCGAGCCTGCGCGCCGTCCGATGCGTGAGGATTCGCTGCTCTCCAGCACGATCGCCCGCACCGAGGCAGCGCCGCCTCGCATGCCGTCCCGCTCCGATGCCGGGCCTGCCAGCTTTGCGCCGCCTCCGCCTCGCCCTGAAGTCGGTCCTGCCGGCTACGCGGCGCCACGTCCTGAACCACGTGAACCTGCAGGCTTCGCCGCGCCGCCCCGCCGGACCGAACCGCCGCCGCTCGGACCCAATGTCGCCGGCAACGGCCGCAACAGCGGCTGGCTGACCGACCTGCTCCAGCGCGCGTCGCGTCCGCCCGAAGGCGGCGCCGAGGAGCGGCCCGCGCGCCATACCATCGAATCGCTGGATTCGCTCTCGGTCGACATCGCGCGCATGATCGATCACGACGCCGCCACCGAACTGTGGGATCGCTACAAGCGCGGCGAGCGCAACGTGTTCACCCGCCGCCTCTACACCATGCAGGGCCAGAAGACGTTCGACGACATCCGCAAGAAGTACCTGGGCGATCGCGAATTCAAGCAGACGGTCGACCGCTACATCTCGGAGTTCGAACGCCTGCTCGAGGAGGTCGCGCGCGACGACCGCGGCCAAGTGGTGGCCCGGACCTATCTCACGTCGGAGACCGGCAAGGTCTACACCATGCTGGCCCATGCTTCCGGACGCTTCGGCGAATAAACCGGCCGCGAAGCGGAAAAACAGCAAGGCGCGCCGGACAGGGCGCGCCTTTTCGTTTCCCGCTGTCGTTCAGCGCTGATTTGTGCTGCCGCTCGGATTGCCGAACAGCAGCCGTTGCGGATTGCGCTCGAACGTTCTGATCGTTCGCTCCAGCGTGCCGACCGCCCTGCGCACGTCGGTCGTGATCTCGGCGGTGCGTTTGTCGAGATTGTCCGCGAGAGTGTGGTAGGCCTGGATGGTCTCCGCCACCTCGCCCTTGTTATTCGGCCCGCCGGTCAAATTTTCGACGCCGGCCAGGATGCGGTCGAAGCGATCGGAATTGCGCGCCAGCACCGCGGTGAAAGTGTCGATGTTCTTGATCGCAGCGCGTATCGATTCCTGATTTTCGGTCACCACCAGTTCGACCTTCCGCATCACCTCCCGCGCCTGTTCGGTGATGTCCTGCGACGCATCCGCATCCGTCGCGATCACCGGCAATTTCTCGCCCGACGGCACTGTGAGCGCCGGCGCCGTCGCTTCGCCGCCCCTGAGCGCGAGCGACGCTATGCCCGTGAGGCCCTGAAACGTGAGGGTCGCCCTGGTGTCGGAACGGACGGGAGTGGCGGCCGCGATGCTGATCGTGGCGGCCACCTGCTTGGGATTCTGCGTGTCGAGTCTCAAATCGGTCACTTCGCCGACCCGAATGCCGTTGAACATCACCGCGGCGCCGGTTCGCAGGCCCTGCGCCGATCCCTGGAAGTTGACGCGGTAGAACGCGCGTTCGCCCACCCCGCCGGTATGCTGGAACCAGTAGACGAAACCGAACCCGCCCGCGATCGCCACCAGCGCGAGCAGCCCGATGACCACATAGTTTGCTTTTGTTTCCATCGGTTGGCCTCCTCCCGATGCCGCCCCCGGTCATGCCCGCCGCCGGGCGGCACGTTCGCCTCGGAAGTAGGCTTTCAGCCAGGGATGCTCCGAGGCGAGCATTGTGGCCATCGGACCCACAGCAATCACCTGTCCGTCGGCCAGCACCGCAATCCGGTCACAGACGTTGTAAAGCGAATCAAGATCGTGGGTTACCATGAAAACAGTTAAGCCCAAAGTTCGTTGCATAGTCCTTATCAGATGATCGAATTCGCCGGCGCTGATCGGGTCGAGACCCGACGTCGGCTCGTCGAGAAAGACGATCTCGGGATCGAGCGCGAGCGCGCGCGCGAGCGCCACCCGTTTGGTCATGCCGCCTGACAGTTCGGACGGGAACTTCGGGCCGACATCGCGCGGCAGGCCCACCATTTCGAGTTTGGCGAGCGCCACTTCGTCGCGCAGCCGGTTGGAGAGAGCGAGATATTCGCGCATGGGAAACTGGACGTTCTGCAGCGCGGTGAGCGAGGAGAACAGCGCCCCGTGCTGAAACAACACGCCCCACCGCCGCTCGATGGCCTGCCGCCCCTTCTCGTCCAGCCCCGCCAGATCGGTGCCGAAGACCTCGATATGGCCTTCACGCTTCGGCAAGAGACCGATGATCGTGCGCATCAGCACCGACTTGCCGGCGCCCGATGCGCCGACGAAGCCGAGAATCTCGCCGCGATTGACGTCGAGCGCGACGTGATCGAGCACCGTGGCGCTGCCGAAGCCGACCACCAGATCTCTGACGCGGATCACGACATCGTTTTCTGCCTGCGCCATCGCCTATTTCTCGATCGCCGCAAAAAATATGGCGAACAGGCCGTCGAGCACAATGACCAGAAAGATCGATTTGACCACCGAAGTCGTGGTCTGCAGGCCGAGCGATTCCGCGCTGCCCTTCACTTCGAGACCTTCCACGCAGGCCACCAGGCCGATGACCAGCGCCATGAACGGCGCCTTGATCATGCCGACCTCGAAATGGTCGAGCGTGATGGATTCCCGCAGCCGCGACAGGAACACGTCCGGGTCGATGCCGCCGTAGAGCCAGCACACGAGGCCCCCGCCGTAGAGCGCGGCCATCGAGCCGAGGAAGGTCAGGATGGGAACCGCAATGATGATCGCCACGATGCGCGGCAGGATCAGCACTTCGATGGGGTCGAACCCCATGGTGCGCAACGCATCGATCTCCTCGCGCATCTTCATGGTGCCAAGCTCGGCGGTGTACGCGCTACCCGAGCGCCCCGCCACCATGACGCACACCAGCAGCACGCCGATTTCGCGCAGCACCAGGATGCCGACCATGTCCACGACGTAGATATCCGCGCCGAATTTGCTGAAATGGAACAGGCCCTGCTGGGCAATGATCGCGCCGATCAGGAAGGTGATGAGCAGGATGATCGGCACCGCCCGCCAGCCGACCCGGTCGATGTGATGCACCGTCGAGGTCAGCCGAAATGTGCCCGGATGAATGAACAGCCGCAATAACGCGCCCGTCACTTCGCCCAGCATCTGCAGAAGCAGCACAAGCGATCGGCTGAACTCGGCGAGCGCCGCACCGATACTGTTGAGCACAGAAACGACAGCGGGCAGATGCGGAAGCTGGGGCGCCGGTTCGCGGTTGACCTTGTGCGCCTCCTCGATCAGCACGCGGTAGCGTTCGTCGACACCCACCAGTCTGGTTTCACGGCCGTCTCCTGACCAGCCGCGCACGAGCCGTTCCACCAGCCATGCCCCGAACGTGTCGAGCCGCTCAATGCCGCGCAAATCGATTTCGATCCGTCGCGATCCAGGATCCTGCCGAATGGCCTCGTCGATGAGCCGCTCGATCGCGCCGGCATATTCGCACGTCCACGGTCCGGCGACCGCAAGCTGCAGCCGTTCGCCATCGATCGTGCTCTTGAGCAAGGGCTCGCCGCTCACGCGTTGCTCCAACCGCAAGCGAATCCGTAAGGCGCCCTCGGCGCCGTCGAGCAGAATCGCTCAAGAACCGGATACTTGACCATCGGCGGCGAGCCTGTCGAGGGCACTGCCGGCGCAGCGATTTGCTGGCGGAATCGCCCCGACCCGGCGGGCGTGAAAGCGGCTCGCGGTTGTCGATTGTCGCGCGTCAATGACATGCCGAAACCAAGGGCAATTTGCCGCAGCAAGATCGATCCGCACTAATCCACTAAACCCTTGATAACAATAGCGTGATTTCCGCCCACCTTTTGAGCGTGCAAGCCCAAAAAAGCCCTTTAAAGTGTGACGGAATAGTCACGCAGGACCCATTTCTCCACGTTTTCCAGTGGACTTATTCTGCGTGCTGCTTTCGACTTATTGGAACGAGACGAAACTGCGGTTACCAAGTTCAGGGACGACGAATCGTAAGGCGGGGGTTCGATTACATGCTGCGTCGTGTGGCAATGTTCGGAGCCGTCATAGCGGCGCTCTCGGGGAGCGGTGCTTCTGCCCTGGTACGAATTCAAGACGATGTGGGCGGACGCATCGGTCAATATGTCGAGAATTTCGCCGCGCTCCGCGACTCCGGCGACCGGGTCATGATCGACGGCCCATGCCTCTCGGCCTGCACGATGGTTCTCGGTCTCATCCCGCGCGACCGTATTTGTGTCACGGAACGCGCGCTGCTCGGTTTCCATGCCGCCTGGATGCCTGGACCGCAAGGACGTCCGGTTCATAGCGCGATCGGCACGCAGACCCTTTGGGAGGTTTACCCCCTCCATGTCCGCAAATGGATCAATCGCAAGGGCGGCTTGCAGAAAAAGATGATTTTCCTGCGCGGGCGCGAACTCGCGGCCATGTATCCTGAGTGCCACTAAGTACCCTGAGTGCCACTGAGTATCCTGAGTATCGTTGAATGAACATTGCCCGACGCCTGCATCGCTGCAGGGGGGGTGTGTGGATGCCATGACGAACGTTTCAGCCCAACCGCAACCCGTTGCGCCATCGAACGATGCGCTTGCGCCGCGCGAAGGCAGCACAGCGCCTGACGTAAAGCTGGTGAGCAGGACTCCTCCGCGCTTCGTGCCGAATGACCCCCTCGCCATGCTCAAAGCGCTGAGCGAGGAAGAGAAGATCGCGCTCTTCAGCTAGCCGCGGCCCTACGCCGCCACCAGGCGCGAAAACAGCTCCGCATCCACATTGCCGCCCGAGAGCACCGCGACGGTGACCTTGCCTTTGACGTCGAGCTTGCTGGCAAGCAGCGCCGCAAGCCCGATCGCCCCGCCCGGCTCGACCACGAGCTTGAGTTCGCGGAACGCGAACGCGACCGCGCGGCCGACTTCCGCGTCGCTCGCCGTGACCCCCTCGCCGATCAGCTTGCGGTTGATCTCCCATGTGATCACGCCGGGCGACTGCGTCATCAGCGCATCGCAAATCGTGCCGCTCATGCGCGCGTTCGCTTCGCGCTTGCCGCTCTTGAACGAGCGCAGCGTGTCGTCGAAGCCTTCCGGTTCGGCGGTGTAGATTTTTGCCTCCGGCACCCGCGCCTTGATGGCGAGCGATATGCCCGCCGCGAGCCCGCCGCCGGAAGCGCCGATCACCACCACCTCGGGCTTGAGCCCGAGCTCCGCCAGATCTTCGACGATCTCGCGGCCCGCCGTGCCCTGCCCCGCAATGATCTTCGGGTCGTCGAACGGCGGCACCAGCACGGCGTCGCGCTGCTTGGCGATCTCGCGCGCGATGGCGGCACGATCCTCGCGATCGCGGTCATAGAGCACGATCTCGGCGCCGAGCGCCGCCGTGCGCTCGCGCTTGGGTCTCGGCGCATCCGACGGCATGACGATCACGGCCGGCATGGATAGCAGCTTGGCCGCCGCCGCCACGCCTTGCGCATGATTGCCGGACGAATAGGCCACCACGCCGCCGGCACGCCGGTCCTTCGGAATCGAGGAAATCTTGTTGTAGGCGCCGCGGAATTTGAACGACCCGGTGCGTTGCAGGGTTTCGGCCTTGAGAAACACCCGCGCGCCGACCGCCGCATCCAGCACCGGCGACGTCACGAGCGGCGTGCGCAGCGCCACGCCGGCGAGCGTCCTTGCCGCAGCATCCACATCGTCGGCCGTCGGCAGCACGAGCGTGTCGGTCATCGCAGCCATGGCGAACCGTAACGCCGCAATGCCATGGCGGGCAAGAGCAGGGCCGGCCCTCGATTTTCTCTGTTGCAGCGGGCGCGACCCTGTATGATCCGCCCCCGATCGGATGCGGGGAGGACCTCAATGGATCTTGGAATTGCCGGCCGCAAGGCCATCGTCTGCGCCTCGAGCCGCGGGCTTGGCCGTGCCTGCGCGCAAAAACTCGCCGAGGCCGGCTGCGAGGTCACGATCAACGGGCTCGACGGCAAGCGGCTCGAGGCCGCCGCCGCCGACATGCGTAAGTCGACCGGCGCCAAGATTACTGCGGTTTCCGCCGATGTCGCCACGCCGGACGGCCAGAAGACATTGTTCGCCGCCTGCCCCGAGCCAGACATCCTGGTCAACAACAATGCCGGTCCGCCGTTCCGCGATTTCCGCGAACTCACGCGTCAGCAGATGCTCGACGGCGTCATCGCCAACATGGTCACGGCAATCGAACTCACGCAGAAAGTCATCGATCCGATGACGAAGAAGAAATTCGGCCGCATCGTCAACATCACGTCCGGATCGGTGAAAATGCCGCTCGTCGGCCTCGACCTTTCCTCCGGCGCGCGCGCAGGCCTCACCGCGTTTCTGGCCGGCGTCGCCCGCTCGGTCGCGCAGCATAACGTTACGATCAATTTCATGCTGCCCGGCGCCTTCGATACCGACCGCCTGCGCTCCAATATCGAAGCCAACGCCAAGAAGCAGGGCGTTCCGGTCGAACAGGCGACGGCGGCGCGCGCGGCCTCGATCCCGGCCAAACGCTTCGGCACCGTCGACGAATTCGGCGCGGCCTGTGCGTTCCTGTGCTCGGCGCATGCCGGCTACATCACCGGACAAAATCTGCTGATCGACGGCGGAACGTTTCCGGGCGCGTTCTAGCGCACGCCGTATTCGGCGAATACCTCGGCAATGGTCGGCTCGATGTCCTTGGCCGCCGCGATGTCGGCATCGCCCCCGCGGACATCGCCGCTTTTCCGCTTGGCTATCCCGCGGCCGTAGAGCGATGAGGCCTGCTTCGGCCTGAATGACAGCAGCCGGTCATAGTCCGCGATCGATTGCGCGTAGCGTCCGAGCTTCAGATTGGTCAAGCCGCGGTGATCGAAGACTTGAACGTTGTTCGGGTTCAATCGCAGGACCTGATTGCAGTCGACGAGCGCGCGCTCGAGTTCGCGCCCGACGACTGCCTGCAGCCAGCAGCGGTTGCTGTAGGCTTCGTCATTCGTGGGCTGCATTTCGATGACGGCGCCATAGGCGAGGATGGCGGACTCGTAGTAGCGCATGATCGTGGTCGCGAGCGCATAATCCATGGAGGCGTCCGGGGTCCGGGCAACGTTGAGCTGGGCGTCGGCCGTCGCGGACAACGCGATCGATCCGGCGCACGCGGCAACAATCGCCCTGCCTCGTTTCAAGAATGGAACGAATATCGGGAACATCACCCCTCCGATCCAACGCCCCCTGATTAGGATCAGACGATGGCGCCAGAATGGCGGCCTCGCCGCCCATCGCTACGCGATGAAAAACGGAAGGCCGCCCGCGCGTGCGGGCGGCCTTTCGGCAATTGCGCCGCTGCCGGTCGAGCCGGAGCGGAAGAGCTGTCAGACCCTTATGGGCACCGGGCCCTGACCCGTCTGCCGGAACTGGTAACTCGGTAGCATCGTCCCGGTCTCGTCTCGTCGGCGATGATGGCGCCAGCCGCGGCACCGATGAGACCGCCCGCAACGGCGCCGCCGGCCGACCGGCTTGCCAGTCCTCCGACGGCCGCGCCGAGACCGCCGCCGATAAGTCCGCCGGTTAGCGCGCGGTCCTGCCGCGCGGTCTCGCAGCCACCAAGCATCAGAGCCAACGCCGCGATAGCTATAGCCTTACGCATCAACGCCCTCCCTTAATTGGGTGAAATCCACGGTTCCGCGCGGAATCGATTACCGCGCCCGCCCATCTACATACAGAAATGCAGCGGCAATTTGGAGTCCGTCGAAAGCATGATGGTAGCCAAAGTCGCAATTTTGTTCGCCATATTGTCGCAGTCCGGCCAACCACGACTTTCGCTGAAGAACCGTATTATCGCGCGAAATGGCCCGTAGCCGCAGGGATGCGGCGCCTCGCCGACGCCGAAAATGTCGACTATGCTGGCATCATACTTCAATCGATGCGATGGTGCGCGCGACAGTGCGTTTGAGATTGAATGAGAGCGCGATACGGTCGTGGCGATGAAGTGGAGTGAATTTTTGCTGGGTTCGTTGTTTCCTACCGTATTGGCGCTCGCCGGAATGACGCCAGCAGCCGCAGCTCCCGCCGACCTTCCTGCCGGTTTCGTCTATCTTGCCGATATCGATCCCACCATCGCGCAGGACATCCGCTATGCCGGCGCGCACAATTTCATCGGCCGCCCCATCGACGGCTACGAAGCCAATGAATGCATCATGTCCGAGAAGGCCGCGCGCGCGCTCGCCAAGGTGCAGGCCAAGCTCGCGCCGAAAAAGCTGTCGCTGATCATCTGGGACGCCTATCGGCCGACGCGCGCCACCGCCGAGTTCATCCGCTGGACCAAGGACCCGCGCGACACCAAGATGAAGGCCGAGTTCTATCCGCGCATCGACAAGAGCCAGATCTTCGAGCTCGGCTATCTGTCGTCGCGCTCGGCGCATTCGCGCGGCTCGACCGTCGATCTCGGCATCGCCCCCTTGGGCGCGGCCGTGCCGCGCTTCGACCAGGCCGCGAAGCTCACCTCATGCATCGGCGGAACATCCGAACGCTATGCCGACGGCGCGCTCGACTTCGGCACCGGCTATGATTGCATGGATGAGCTTTCGTCCACCCTTCATCCCGCGATCGGCAAGGAGGCGCGCGCCAACCGCATCATGCTGCGCGACCTCATGGTGGCGGCCGGCTTCCGCCCCTACCGCCGCGAGTGGTGGCATTTCGAGCTGATCGACGAGCCGTTCCCGCACCAGAGCTTCGATTTCCCCATCCGCGCCCGCAAGAAGCCGTAGTGGCTGAGACACACGCTGCGCGCTCCCTCTCCCCGTTGGGGAGAGGGTCGGGGTGAGGGGGGTCTCGGGACTCTCGATAGGCCGTAACCCGCTGGGCATGGTTCAATCAAATCAAAAACGCTCTGCTGCTCTCGACCCGCTTGTACTCTCCGCTCTCGCAACGCATGATCCGCCCCGTCCCGCCTGCCCCATCCATCCATGAGGAAACGCCATGAAGCTCGTCCGCTTTGGACCGGCCGGCAAAGAGAAGCCCGGCATCATCGACGCCCAAGGAAAAATCCGCGACCTGTCGAAAGTCGTCAAAGACATCGACGCCGAGGCGCTCTCCCCATCCGGGCTCGCCAAGATCAAGAAGGCCAAGATCGAGAAATTGCCGCTGGTGAAGGGCAACCCGCGGCTGGGGCCTTGCGTCGCGCGGCCCTCGAACTTCATCGCCATCGGCCTCAACTACGCCGACCATGCGGCCGAGGCCGGCCTGTCGGTGCCGCCCGAGCCGGTGATCTTCAACAAGGCGTCGAGCTGCATCTGCGGCCCGAACGACAACACCATCATCCCGAAGGGCTCGAGCAAGCTCGACTGGGAAGTCGAGCTCGGCATCGTGATCGGCAGCCGCGCGCGCTATCTGCCGTCGAAGGAAAAGGCGATGAGCGTGATCGCCGGCTATTGCCTCGCCAACGACGTGTCCGAGCGCGTGTTCCAGATCGAGCGCGCCGGCCAGTGGACCAAGGGCAAAGGCTGCGAGACCTTCGGCCCGCTCGGCCCCTGGATGGTCACCAAGGACGAGATCAAGGACCCGCAGAACCTCAACATGTGGCTGACCGTCAACGACCAGCCGCGCCAGAAGGGCAACACCCGCACCATGATCTTCGACTGCGCGCACGTCGTGTGGGCCTGCTCGCAATATTTCATTCTCGAAGCCGGCGACGTCATCATCACCGGCACGCCGCCCGGTGTCGGTCTTGGCATGAAACCCACGCCGCAATTCTTGAAGGAAGGCGACGTGGTGCGCCTCGGCATCGACAAACTCGGCGAGCAGAAGCAGAAGGTGGTGAAGGGGCGCTACTAAGCTCGCTCGCCGACGTCCGCTTCTCCCCCGATATGCGACATATCGCGACCGTGCTGTACGGTCGCGATGTGCCATGTGTGGACGGCTCCGAGTTGGCAAGGAGAATCTTCACGTAGCAGGCTTGGTCGGTGCAGCCATGTGTTCGGCCTATTGATGCGGTTCACATGACCGCTGGCCATAATGCCTTC
>Ga0187765_10000496_pt1 | contig 14423 bp, 12 predicted proteins | sample 0216_QUI02_MP05__3_FD_133018 | JGI IMG/M metagenome (GOLD analysis project Ga0187765, IMG submission 133018) | Tropical peat soil microbial communities from peatlands in Department of Meta, Colombia - 0216_QUI02_MP05_10_MG | ecosystem: Environmental > Terrestrial > Soil > Wetlands > Peat ...
CATAAATACCGCACGGTCCAGCCGGCTGGGCCGAATGAATACGCATCTTCAAAGGCTTAGTGATGGGCTTAGTGATGAACGCACAGCTTCGCCAACATCTTCTGGCCCTGCAAGGAACGACAAGGACAGCGCCTGGGATCGAGAATGGCTTTGGCGTGCTGCCCGCCGTCCTGCCTTTGGGCATTGCCGCGATCGACACGATGCTTGGCGGCGGGCTCATGCGCGGGGCTCTGCACGAAATTGCGGCACCGGCCGAAGCCCATTCCGCCGCGGCAACCGGGTTTGCTTTGGGTATCGCTGCGTCATGGCCGGGCTTGTCCCAGCCATCCACGTCTTGCTTGCTGACATTGCCGGAAGTCGTGGATGCCCGGCACAAGGTTTATGCCCGGGCCGGCTGGAGGCCGGACCCGGGTGCCGGGCATGACGGAAGAAGAATTGTCTGGATTGCCGAGGAAATGGCGCGCGCCGAAAGCGGCGCGCCGCATGGCGCCGGTCTCGATGCCTTCGGCCTCGCCCCCGAACGGTTGCTGACAGTGACTGTCTCGCATCGCCGCGACCTGCTGTGGGGAATGGAAGAGGCCCTGCGCTGCCGCGCCGTGAACGTCGTGATCGGCGAAATGCGCCCCGGCAAAATTGACGAGATCGCGGTGCGGCGGCTTTCGCTCGCCGCCGGAGAAGGCGGCGCGCTGGCGCTGCTGTTGCGCGCCGCACCTGCGGCCGACAGCTCCACCGCCGCCACCCGCTGGATCGTCGGCACCGCATCTTCGGTGATCGCGCACGGCCCCGGCGCGCCACGCATTGCCGCCCACCTTGTCCGCAACCGCCGTGGCCCGACCGGCTCATGGATCCTCGAATGGAGTGACAGCGATGAGCGTTTCGTCCTCGCAACGCATGCTCAGCCTGTGGCTGCGCCGGCTTTCGACCGACCGCATCGTCAGGTCGCGTGACTCTTTTCCCTCTCCCCGCGCGGCGGGGAGAGGTGAAGAAAGAGCGCCGCTTGTCGTCACCGGCAAACGCGGCAATGTCGAAGTTCTCACGGCTGTCGATGAAGCAGCCAGCCGGCTTGGCCTTTCGCCGGGCCTGACATTGGCGCAGGCCCGCGCCATGCATCCCGGCATCGATGCGGTTGCCGAAGACATCGAAGCTGATACCGCCCTGCTCGAATCCATTGCCGACTGGTGCCTGCGTTACACGCCGCTGGTGGCCTGCGATGCGCCCGATGGTTTGCTGCTCGACATCAGCGGTTGCTCACATCTTTATGGCGGAGAGCGCGCGCTGGTCGCCGACCTCAACGGCCGGCTGGAACACGCCGGCTTCGCTTACTCTTTTGCCATAGCCGGAACCATTGGCGCTGCCTGGGCGGCTGCGCATTACGGCAAGCCGGGAGGTCATGCTTGCGGCGAGGAACGCACATTGCTCGCGCCATTGCCGCTGTCTGCATTGCGGATCCCCCCGGTGACAGCCGCAAGCCTCGCGCGTGTCGGGTTAAAGCGGATTGGCGATGTCCTTGACCTGCCGCGCGCACCGCTGACCGCGCGTTTCGGATCCGATGTGCTGCGCCAGCTCGATCGCGCTCTGGGCCACGAGCACGAACCGCTGACGCCACGCTTGCCGGTTGCGCCTTATGTGGCCGAGCAACGCTTTGCAGAGCCTATCGCACGGGAGGACGACATCCTGATGGTCGCCCGGCGGCTGGCGCGGCGGCTGCAATTGGCGCTGGAACGCCGCGGCGTCGGCGCGCGCCGCATCGAGCTCACGTTATTCCGCACTGATGGCATGGTCCGCCGCATCGCGGCCGGCACCTCGCGGCCGCTGCGCGATCCGGACGACATCCGCGGGCTGTTCGTTGAACGCCTCGCCGCGCTCGCCGATGCATTCGATCCGGGTTTCGGCTTCGACATGGCGCGGCTTTCCGTCATTGTTGCCGAGCCCTGCCCGCCGCAACAGATCGGCATCGGCGGCGGAGAAGACGAGACTGAACTTTGCCGCCTCATCGATCGCCTGAGCGCGCGGCTGGGCGCGCGCCGCGTACAGCGGTTGACCGCGCAGGACAGCCACATCCCTGAAGCGGCCGAAGCCGCACTACCCGCGCAGGCCGTCAATGGCGATGCCGGCTGGACCGCGTTTCGCCGCTACCGGGAAGAGACAGCCCTTTCGCCGCGTCCGCTGCGGCTGCTGACGCGGCCGGAGCCCATCGAGGCCGTCGCAGAGGTGCCGGACGGCCCGCCGCTGCGCTTTCGCTGGCGCCGTGCGTTGCATGAAGTTGTCGCCGCCGAGGGACCCGAGCGCATCGAGGGCGCCTGGTGGAGCGAGCACGGCGGTCCCGCACGGGATTATTTTCGGGTGGAAGACAAGAGTGGCCTGCGCTTCTGGCTGTTCCGCGCCGGCCTCTATCGCGATCTTGTGCCGGGCGACCCTGCCCCGGCCTGGTTCCTGCACGGGACGTTTGCGTGACTTCTTACCCTCTCCCCTTGTGGGAGAGGGTGCCGAGCGAACGAAGTGAGCGAGGCGGGTGAGGGGAAATGCCGAAATATCGAGTTAGCAAATTCAAACGAAGTCAGGCACGAAACCTTCGGCGTACATTGACTGATGCCGAACTTCAGCTTTGGCAATTACTACGTTCTCGGCAATTTGTAGATGCGAAATTCCACCGACAAGTTCCCATCGGGCCCTGGATCGTTGATTTCGTCTGTTTCGAACACATGCTTGTCGTCGAAGCAGATGGAAGCCAACACGCCGAGAATCAACGAGATCAAGCACGTGATGCTGATTTGCAAGAGCGCGGGTTTCGGATCCTGCGGTTCTGGAACAATGACATTTTGAGAAATACGAACGGAGTGCTCCAACAAATCTTCGAAACAATTGAGCAATCCCCCTCACCCCGCGGCCTTCGGCCGCGACCCTCTCCCAGTCGAAGTCGGATGTTTCCGACTTCGACCACTAATAAATGGCAGAACTCGGATAAATCCGAGTTCTGCTGGGGAGAGGGTTAAGAGATCAGTGCGCGTACATGCGTTACCTCGAATTTGCCGTTGCTTCGAATTTTTCCTTCCTGCGCGGAGCCTCGCATCCGGAAGAGCTGATGGTGCAGGCCGCCAGCATCGGGCTTGCCGGCATCGGTTTGTGCGACCGCAATTCGGTGGCCGGCGTAGTGCGCGCGCACCTGGCCAGGCGCGAACAAAATTTGCCACTGCGTTACCACCCGGGCGCGCGCCTCGTCTTCGCCGATGGCTCGCCAGACATCCTCGCTTATCCGCGCGACCGTGCCGGCTGGGGAAGGCTCACTCGTCTGCTCACCGTGGGAAATCTCCGCGCCGAAAAGGGCGATTGCATTTTACATCTTGATGATCTGCTGGCGCACGCCTTCGGGCTCGAGCTGGTGGTGATGGCTTCTTTTTCCTTCACCTCTCCCCTGGTGGGAGGGGTCGGCACGCCATTAGCGCGTTCACGCGCGTCTTCGACGCGCTATGGCGCACCGGGTGAGGGGGAGAAGAAATTAACACCGCAGCGCCCCCTCACCCGGCTCGCCGCAAACGCGGCTCGCCACCCTCTCCCACAAGGAGAGAGGGTACTCGCGCGCCTGCGCGAAGCCGCTCCTCACCGCGTTCGTCTTGCCGCGAGCATGCCTTATCGCGGACGCGATCGCGCAGGATTGACGCGCAACAAAGAGCTTGCGCGCGCGGCGCGGGTGCCGCTGATCGCGGTCAACGACGTGCTCTTTCATCATCCCGGCCGGCGGCCGCTCGCCGACGTGCTGGCCTGTATCCGCGAGAAGACCACGATCGACCGCGCTGGCCGCAAGCTCGCCATTAACGCCGAGCGCTATCTGAAATCGCCGCAGGAAATGACGCGGTTATTTCGCGATGCCCCGGAAGCAATCGCGGAAACTGTGGCGCTCAGCGACGCGCTCACCTTTTCACTCGATGAGCTGCGTTACGAATATCCCGACGAGCTGGTGAAGGGTTTCGACAATGCCCAGGATGCGCTCGCCCACCTGGCTTATGACGGCGCCGCCCGGCGCTACCCGCACGGCATTCCGGACAAGGTGCGCGCCAATCTCGAGCACGAGCTCGATTTGATCGCGCAGCTGCACTACGCACCCTATTTCCTCACCGTCTATGACATTGTGCGTTTTGCGCGCTCGCAGGGCATCCTCTGCCAGGGCCGCGGCTCGGCCGCCAATTCCGCCGTCTGCTTCTGCCTCGGCGTGACCGAGGTTGACCCCGACCGCGCCGATCTGCTGTTCGAACGTTTCATTTCCCCCGAGCGGCGCGAGCCGCCCGACATTGACGTCGATTTCGAACACGAGCGACGGGAAGAGGTCATTCAATATATTTACGCAAAATACGGACGCGAGCGCGCCGGCATCGCCGCCACCGTGATTTCCTATCGCGGCCGTTCGGCCATCCGCGAGGTCGGCAAGGCCTTTGGCCTCTCCGAAGACACCATCGGTGCGCTGTCATCCTCGATCTGGGGCGGTGGCGGCGGCGCGGTATCGAAGGATGCCGTCACCCGCACCGGTCTCGACCCGCAAAGCCGGCGCATGCGCCAGATCGCGGCGATGGCGGCCGAGATCAACGGCTTTCCGCGTCATCTGTCCCAGCATGTCGGCGGGTTTGTCATCACGCGCAGCCGGCTCGACGAAGTGATGCCGATTGGCAATGCGGCGATGGACGAGCGCACTTACGTCGAATGGGACAAGGACGATCTCGACGCGCTGGGCATCCTGAAAGTCGACGTGCTCGGGCTCGGCATGCTGTCCTGCCTGCGCAAGGCGCTCGATCTGGTCACGAAACATTATCCTGATGCGTTGCCGCAAACGCGAAACGTGCATATCGCGCCTTATCCCCTTGTGGGAGAAGGCTACTCGGAGTTTCAAAGAAAAAGACTGGATGAGGGGGCGGAGCTTCCCCCTCACCCCACCGTGGTTGTTGAACGCCCGAGGTTGCCCTCTCCCACAGGGGGGGAGGGCACAATAACAACCGCCGATCTCGCCGCGATTCCGCCAGAAGACCCCGCGGTTTACCGCATGCTGTGCCGCGCGGATTCGCTCGGCGTGTTCCAGGTGGAAAGCCGCGCCCAGATGACCATGCTGCCGCGGCTGAAACCCGTGAACTTCTACGACCTGGTGATCGAAGTCGCGATCGTGCGGCCGGGACCCATCCAGGGCGACATGGTGCATCCTTATTTGCGCCGCCGGCGCGGACAGGAGGCCGTCACCTATCCGTCAAAAGCGCTGGAAGCGGTGCTGTCGAAAACCCTGGGCGTGCCGCTGTTCCAGGAACAGGCGATGAAGATTGCCATCGTCGCCGCCGGCTTCACACCCTCGGAAGCCGACAGACTGCGGCGCGCCATGGCAACCTTCAAGCGCGTCGGCACCATAGGCACCTTTCAGCGCAAGATGGTCGACGGCATGCTGGCCAATGGTTATGCACGCGAGTTTGCCGAACGCTGCTTCCAGCAGATTGAGGGCTTCGGCGAATACGGTTTCCCTGAGAGCCATGCGGCGAGCTTCGCGCTTCTGGTCTATGCCTCGGCTTGGCTGAAATGCCGCTATCCGGACGCTTTTGCCGCCGCGCTCCTGAACGCGCAGCCGATGGGCTTCTACGCACCGGCACAGATCGTGCGTGATGCGCGCGAACACGGGGTCGAGGTGCGGCCACCCGACATCAATCATTCGCACTGGGATTCAACGCTCGAACCGGGCCCGCGCGCGGCCGAGCGCCTGCACGATCTGCATCGCGAGATGCGGGATGACGTGCGCACAAGCTGCGCGATCCGCCTCGGCCTGCGCGAAATCAAGGGACTGAAAGAAGAAGATGCGAAGTTGATAGTCTCGAAACGTATCTCCTCGTCATGCCCGGCCTTGTGCCGGGCATCCACGTCTTCGGTTCTCTCATTCAAGAAAGACGTGGATGGCCGGGACAAGCCCGGCCATGACGAGTCAGGAAATTCTAGCGCCTACGACTCCATGCGCGACGTCTGGCTGCGCACGGCGCTTTCGCCGTGCGTGCTGGAACGGCTGGCCGATGCGGATGCTTTCGGCTCCCTTGGCCTCACCCGTCGCGAGGCGTTATGGGCCGTCAAGGCGCTCGGCCGGGTCGGCGACCGTGATGACGATTTGCCGTTGTTTGCCATCGATGGCGGCGCCACGCCGGCGCGTATTGTTTCGCGCGAGCCCGACGTCCACCTTCCGCCCATGCCGATTGGCGAAGAGGTCATCAACGACTACCGGTTTCTGCACCTGTCACTGCGCGCGCACCCGGCACAATTCCTGCGCCCGGATCTCGACACCCGCGGCATCAGGCAAAACGAAACGCTCCGCCGTGTGGTATCCGGCACACGCGTGCGCATTTCCGGCCTGGTCACCTGCCGACAAAGGCCCGGTTCGGCCAATGGAGTCGTCTTCATGACCATCGAAGATGAAAGCGCGGTCGCCAATGTGATTGTCTGGCCGAAAGTCTTCGAGCGCTTTCGCCCGGTGGTCTTGAGCGCGCGTTACGTGGCGATAACCGGCCGCGTGCAGGAAGAATCGGGCGTCATCCACGTGGTCGCCGACCGGCTGGAGGATCTCACGCATTTCCTGGCGCGGCTGGCCGACCACGGCGCCGACATCGACGGCTTGGCGCGCTGCGACGAGGTGCGCCGGCCGATCGAAGACCAGCGCGAGGCGCGCGTGCTCGGCGGCCGCCACAGCCGGCTCGTGCGGTTGATGCGGGAAATGCCGGAGCTTGCCGGCGATCTCGATGTCTCCGCGCGAGGTTCAGCGCATGCGCCCACGCGTCACGCTATTGTGGCACCAGTTCGCCGCGCCCGACATTGACGCGGTTGGCCTCCAGCGAGCCGTCCGGCTTCCTGACTGCGCGCACGATCGCGATATGTGCGCCCGGTTTCAATTCGCCCTTATCGCCTATCAAATAAGCCTGGATGACAGCATCGGGCGGAACAATGATCTTCTTTTCACCGCCCTGGTACTTCACCATCATCACCTGCCCGTCGATGCCGGCCACTGTCTGATCGACGGTGCCGTTGGTCATCGTGCTGTTAGGTTTCGCGTCCCATGGCCGATGGCCCTCGCTCAGCCCCCGCTGGGATTCGGCCAAAACCGTCACCTGGATGGCGCGCTGGCTCCCATCCGGCTGCGGCATCGCGCCGACACCGATATAAGAGCCCGACTTGATGTCCGCGAGCGTTGCCTTCGCCACGCCGAAAACCGTGGCGTCCGCAGTGAGATTGATCTTTACCTCACCGAGCTTCGAAGATTTGACCGTCAGCACCTGGCCATCAAAACTTTCGACTGTGCCCGCAACCCGCACGGTCGCCGGCTGTTGCGCCAACGCGCCCGTGACCAGCGCAATAGCCATTCCGGCTGTAACAATACGCGCAAACATCACATCGCCGGCGGGCCGGCGCGGCCGACATATAAAGTCTTGGCGAGCACCGAGCCATCCGCCTGCTTGTCCCAGCCGAAAATAATGATCTGCGCGCCCGGCTTGAGTTCCTCTTTCTTCCCGGGCGCGGCAGCGGCAATCACTGTCTGCGGCGTGACATTGATCTTCTTCTCACCGTCTTTGTATTTCACCGTCAGTGTCTGACCGTCTTTCGACGCGACGATATTTTCGACATAGGCATTCGTCATGGTGCTGTTGGGCCGCGCATCCCAAGGACCGTGTCGGTCGGGCACAACGCCGCGCTGGGCAGGAAGAAGAATATGAATCGAGAATGCTTCGATGCTGCCGTCAGGCTGCGGGATGCCGGCAATGCCGACGAAGCTGTCGGTCTTGATATCGCTGAGCGATGCTTTCTCGAGCGCTGACACGCGAGCGTCGTCAGCCAATTTCACATTAAGCATGGCGCCGTCGCGCGTCTTGAGCGAAAAATTTGGGCCATCAGTCTTCTCGATCTGCCCGCGAATGCGGCCTGGCTGCTGTGCGAAGGCGGCGGTCGCGAAAACCAACGCAATAGCGGCGGCGCCAAGCGCCCGCCACGTCATATTCTGATTATACATTGTGAACGTCCTCCCGATCTGGCACCGGCAAAAGCCGGTCTCAGTCAGGCAGAAAACCCCGGTTCAGGCGACATATTCCTTCGCCTGCAACCGTCACGTTTTCTTGAGCAAATCGGCTTCGATGAGCGCGCGCAGTTCGGGCGTTACTTCCGGACGAATACCAAACCAGAGCTGAAAGCCGCGCACCGCCTGATGCAGAAGCATGCCCAGCCCATCGGCGGTGCGCAGCCCGCGTGCGCGCGCGGATGCCAGTAGTCCCGTCACCAGCGGCGCGTAAACCAGGTCTGCAACGACAAGCGACGGCGGGCAGCGTAAATTGAACTCCAGCGGGGGCTGGCCCACCATTCCGAGCGTGGTCGTGTTGACCAGCAGCCCGGCACCACCGAGCAGGCCGGTCGTTTCCTCCCAGCCGGCGACTTGTATGCGTGCGCCGAATTTTTTCCGCAGCGCTTTTGCGCGAGCCTCGGTGCGGTTGATCACATAGATGCGACCGACTTCGCGCGCGAGCAGCGCGAACACCACCGCGCGCGCGCCGCCGCCGGCACCCAGCACCACCGCGGTCGACAAGCCGCGATCCCAGCCCGGGGTCGCGGCATCGAGATTGGCGAGAAAACCTTCGACGTCGGTGTTGGTCGAGCGCAACCTCTCGTCGTCGAACCAAAGTGCGTTGGCCGCGCCGACCGCACGCGCGCGCTCGTCCGGCTCCGATAGCTTGAGCACCGCCTCCTTGTGCGGCACCGTGACATTGGCGCCGACGTAACCGTTCGTGCGCATGTTTTTGACGAAATCGGCGAGCGCCTCGGGAGGTACGGCCTCGCGCGTATATTCGGCGTTGAGCTTGTGCTGCTTGATCCAGTAATTGTGGATGAGCGGCGACCGCGAATGGCCCGCCGGCCAGGCAATAACGCAAACTTTCTTGTGTCCGTCGCTCATCGTTCGTCTTTTACCGTATTACGCAGCACGCCGATTTGAGGTACCGCAATTTCAATTACATCGCCGGATTTCAGCCAAACCGGCGCTTCGTTGCGCTTGAGCTTGATCGGCGTCCCGGTCACGAGAATGTCGCCGGGCTTGAGAGTCATGAAAGTGCTGACATAAGCAATCAGTTCCGCGAACGACTTGATCATGCTGGCAGTCGTGTCGTCTTGCGTCACCTCTCCGTTTACTTTTACGGTTAAATGCAATGGCTTGGTCAGATCGAGCTCGTCGGCGGTCGCAATCCATGGTCCGATACTTCCGCTCGAATCCCAATTCTTGCCTTGCGTCACGTTGAATTTTCCATGACGCAGCCAATCGCGGATCGTGCCTTCATTGCACAGAGTTGCGCCTGCCACAAAATCGAGCGCTTCGCTTTGCGGAATACGGCGTCCACTGCGGCCGATCACCAGTGCAATTTCGCCCTCATAATCGAGCTGTTCCGATTCGGGCGGCCGAATGATCGGTTGCTCATGCGCGACCAGCGATCCAGGCGTGCGAAAAAACATGCTCGGATATTTCGGCACGTCCGCATCGCCATAATCGGTGTTGCGGTTCGCGTAGTTGATTCCGATGCAAAGAATCTTTTCAGGATCCGCGACCGGCGGCATGAGCTCAACTTCAGCGAGTTGAAAATCCGGACGCACGCCCTGGACCACCGCGCGCGCTTCCTCGAGCCCGTCGCGGCGAAGCAGATCGAGCACGCTGGAAAATTTCGGTGCCAACCGGGTCTTAAGATCGACGACGCCCTCACCCACCACTGCGCCAAAACTGCCGCGGCCACGCACCCTGAAGCTTGCAAGTTTCATCAGAAATCCCGGATGGACCACTCATACCGGCGGCATGGAACAGGCCGCGATTCAGCGTTATCCTGTATGCGGCGCCCGGTGCATGTATTCCGGGCATCGCGCGCCGTCAACTGATCGTGGCACGGTGACATGAAATCCGTATTCATCGACTGCAATGACCAGTTGGCGCCCGTGTGGGACAAGGTTGTCCGCCCGGACGATCCCAAAATCGACATCAACCGCAAGGCCTTCGCCCGCGAGGAATTGCCGCGCGTCCTCAACGGCTACGAGGTCGCGCTTGATGACCATTCATATATGCCGACCGAGCTAGTCGCCCAGTGCCCGCAACTCAAGCACATTGTTTTCCTCGGTACCGGCGCTGCCAGCTACATGAATATCGATGAGCTGAAATCGCGCGGCGTGAACGTTCACACGATCAAGGGCTACGGCGATACCGCTGTCGCCGAGCATACCATCGCCTTGATGTTTGCCGCCGCGCGCGATATCGCGCGCATGGACCGGGAGGTCCGTGGCGGCATCTGGACGCCACAGGAAGGCGTGCAGCTGTTCGGCAAGACGCTCGGCGTGATCGGGCTCGGCGGCATCGGCACTGAAGTTGCGCGCATGGGCAAAGGCCTCGGCATGGATGTCATCGGCTGGAACCGGACCCGCCGCGCCGGTGTGCCGCTAGTCGAAATCGACACCTTACTGGCGAAATCAGATGTCGTATCGCTCAATCTCGTTCTCAATGACGAAACACGCGGCTTCCTGAGCAAGGACCGCATCGCGCGCATGAAACCAGGCGTGATCCTGGTCAACACCGCGCGCGGCGCACTGGTGGACGAAGGGGCGCTCCTTGCTGCGCTCAAAAGCGGTCACATCCGCCATGCCGGTCTCGATGTATTTCACGCCGAGCCGTTGAAGGCCGACCATCCGCTGGCGAAATTGCCCAATATCACGCTGACATCGCACGCAGCGTTTCGCACGCTGGAAGCATCGATGACGCTGCTGCGGCGGGCCATCGATATCGTGAAGCGAATCGTTCGCTAGAGGTCTCGCAAGCGCGGACGCATACTCCGTTCGTTCCCGCGAAAGCGGGAATCCAGTCCTTCACGGCGCTAAATCGCTGGCAAGATCTCGCCAGGCCGGGTTGCCCCGTTCAATCAACTCAAGCTTCCAGGCTCGATTCCATCTTTTCAGCTGCCGCTCGCGAAGTATCGCGGATTCTCGTGTTTCGTGTACCTCGAACCAAACGAGGGTCTTCACGCCATATGTTTTTGTGAACCCCGGGACTAACCCTGCCTGGTGCTGCCAAATGCGGCCCAAAAGATTGTCCGTCATACCGATGTACAGCGTGCCGTTCCGCCGGCTCGCGAGAATGTACACGAAGAAACTCATTGCCCGACGCTCTGGGTCCCCGCTTTCGCGGGGACGAACGATTAGTGGCACATCACGGAATCAGGAGTGACTGATGACTCTCCCCGTTCGTTCCCGCGTAAGCGGGAACCCATTTCTTTGCAATCGGCCTATTGCCTGATGCTTCGGACCCCGCTGGAGCCTTCACTCGGACCGGCGAAGCTAGAGCCGGTGCGGGGGCCGAACGATTTGTGGTCAATAATATCCCGGCGTGCCGCCGCCATCGACTGCGATGGCTGTGCCGTGAATATGGCGCGCATTTGCCCCGCAGAGAAATAACGCCAATGCGGCGATATCTTCCGGCTGCCCGATGCGGCGCAGACCACTTTTGGTCAGCGCCTCTGCCCGCACCTGCTCGACCGATTTGTTTTGCGCCTTGGCGAATTGCGCAAACAGCTGCTCGACCCGATCGGTCTGCGTCTGTCCGGGGTGGATGACATTGATATTGATGTCATCGCGGTTGCCAAGCGCCGTCAATCCCTTTGCGAAGTTGCCCATCGCCGCATTGACCGCCCCGCCGATCAGGAATTCCGGGCCCGGCGTGCGTGCGGCGCCGCCAATGATATTGACGATGTTACCGTGCGCTGCCTTCAGCAGCGGCCAGAACAACTTGGTCAGCCGCACAGTCGCAAAAAACTTCAGCGCGAAACCGTCAGTCCAGGTAGCGTCGGGCAATTCGAAGAAATTGCCGCCACGCGTAGCGCCGGCATTGTTCACCAGCACGTCGCAGCGCTTGAAATGACGGTCGACCTTGTCGAACACGAGTTGGCAGGCTTCCAAAGTACGCAGGTCGCCAGCGACCGTAACTGCCTGCGGACCACCGGCCGCGGCAACCGCCTTGGCGCCTTCGGCGAGATTGGCTTCATTGGCCGCCGCCAGCACGGTCTGCGCGCCTTCGCGCGCGAACGCAACCGCAATCGCGCGTCCGATGCCGCGGCTTCCGCCGGTGACGACGACGACCTTACCCTCGAATTCCTTCGCCATGGTTCTCCCCTCATTTTTGTGCGGTCTTTATACGCGGCATGCGGCCGCATCGCGAGCGCCTTGCCCGCATTGACCTGCGGGCGATCCCGGTCACAATAAGAATAATAAAGACGGGGACAGCATGTGAAACCGGCGCCGTTTGCCTACAAAAAGACGCGCACGCTGAAGGAAGCGATCGCGCTATTGGGCAAGAACAAGGATGCCCGCCTGCTGGCGGGCGGGCAAAGCCTGATCGCCACGCTCAACATGCGGCTTTCCGCGCCGGAGCTGCTGATCGACATCAACGGCATCAAGGGCCTCGACGGCATCGCCAGGAAGGGCGCCTCGATCGAAATCGGTGCGCTGGCGCGGCACGCTCAGGTCGAGCGCTCGGAATTGATCGCGCGGCACGCGCCATTGATCGCGCTGGCGATGCCGCATATCGGTCACGCCGCCATCCGCAATCGCGGCACCTTCGGCGGCTCGATCGCCTTCGCCGACCCGGCGGCGGAATTGCCGGCCTGCCTGCTGGCACTCGACGGCGAGGTTGAAATCACCGGACCGAAAGGAAAACGCAGGGTCAAGGCCGAGAAGTTCTTCAAGGGCCTGTTCGAGACCGCGCTCGGGCCGCGTGACGTGCTCACCGCCATCCGGCTGCCGGCGGCAACCAAGGATACGCGCGTTGGTTTTGCCGAACTCGCGCGCCGCCACGGCGATTACGCGATCGTCGGGCTGGCGGCCAGCGCACGCGCCAAGGGCAAGGGACTGAGCGATGTGCGGCTCGCCTATTTCGGCGTGGGCGTTACGCCCGTGCGCGTGAAAAAAGCCGAAGCGGCGCTCGCAAGCGGCGATGTCGATGGCGCCGTCAAGGCGCTCGAGCTGGACCCGCACGATGATGTGCAGGCGACCGCAAAGGTCAAGAAATATCTGGCTGGCGTCCTGCTGCGCCGTGTCGCCGCCCAGTTGATGGAGGCACGGCCATGAGCGACCGCGCGCTCGATATTTCATTCACGGTCAACGGCGAACGCGTGCGGGAACGCGTGGACGCGCGCAAGACGCTGGTCGATTTCCTGCGCGAGGATCTGTCGCTGACCGGCAGCCATGTTGGTTGCGAGCATGGCGTGTGCGGCGCCTGCACTGTCAGGGTCAACGGCGACATCGTCCGTGGCTGCCTGATGCTTGCGGTACAGTGTGATGGCGCCACTGTCGAAACGATCGAAGGACTGTCCGATTCCGGCGAGGTCACCGACCTGCAGGCTGCGTTCGAGCAACGCAATGCGCTGCAATGTGGTTTCTGCACCCCTGGCATGATCGCCGCAGCGCAGGACCTGCTCAAACGCGCAAAGGAGAAAAAACGCGTGCCGAGCCGCGAGGAAATCCGCGAGCACATCTCCGGCAATTACTGCCGCTGCACCGGCTATCACGCGATCGTTGATGCGGTCGAAGCGGTGGCGCAGGCCCGCGCGGGAGGTGGCAAATGATCCTCCCCGTTCGTCCCCGCGAAAGCGGGGATCCAGCTCTTTGCAGTGTCAGTTCATCGGCAAGGTCGTGCCAAGCCGCATTGCCACGCTTAACCAGCTCTAGTTTCCAGGCGCGATTGCTCTGGGTCCCCGCTTTCGCGGGGACGAACGGATAATAGTGTGAGTCCATGAAAATCACCGAAGACGTCCCGTCCGCGCTGACCGCTCTCGACCGGCCCAACTCCTATATCGGCCGCTCGGTGCCGCGGCCAAATTTGCACCGGCTCACGCAAGGCCGCGGGCAATATGTCAGCGACGTTTCGCTGCCGCGCATGGCGCATGTTGCCTATGTGCGCTCGCCGCACGCGCATGCCCGCATTGTCAAGATCGTGGCCGAGAAGGCCAAAAAGGCTCCGGGTGTCATTGCAGTCGTGACGGGCGCCGAGCTTGCCAAGGTCATGACGCCCTGGGTGGGCGTGCTGACCCACTTAAAAGGCTTGAAGTCGGCGCCGCAGGCCCCCATCGCTGTCGATATCGCCTGCTGGCAAGGCGAAGCGGTATGCGCCGTGATCGCACACACGCGCGCCGAAGCCGAGGACGCCTGCGAACTGGTCGACGTACGCTACGAAGAATTGCCGGCGGTCGCCGATCCGGAAACCGCGCTCGATCGCAAGACGCGGGTGATCCACGCGTCACTGGGCGACAATCTGTGCTTCGAGCGCAAGCTCGACGTGGGCGCCGTCGACAAGGCCTTCGCGGAATCCGACGCCGTCGTCGAAACAACCTTCCGCTTTGGCCGCCACACCGGCGTCA
>Ga0187765_10000497_pt1 | contig 14393 bp, 12 predicted proteins | sample 0216_QUI02_MP05__3_FD_133018 | JGI IMG/M metagenome (GOLD analysis project Ga0187765, IMG submission 133018) | Tropical peat soil microbial communities from peatlands in Department of Meta, Colombia - 0216_QUI02_MP05_10_MG | ecosystem: Environmental > Terrestrial > Soil > Wetlands > Peat ...
CGGCCTCGACGGGCATCATCGGCGTCGAGCTGCCGATGGAGAAGGTCGCGCTCGGGGTCCGCCGCGCGATCGCGGACGCCTCGGAAGACGGCCTCTGGCGCTTCGCGCGAGCGATCATGACCACCGACGCCTTTCCCAAGGTGGCGAGCGAGACCGTCTCGCTGGGTCGCTCGCGCGTCACCATCACCGCTGTGGGCAAGGGCGCCGGCATGATGGCTCCGGACATGGCGACGCTTCTCGTCTTCATCGTCAGCGACGCCGTCGTCTCGGCGCCGCACGCGCGCGCGCTCCTGCGCGCCGCCTGCGCCGATTCGTTCAACGCTCTGAGCGTCGACGGCGACACCAGCACGAACGACAGCCTCTTCCTGCTCGCCAGCGGGCGCGCGGGCAATCGCCCGCCTGCGGCCGGCTCGAGTGCGCTGCGCGTGCTCACCAGGGCGGCGACCAGTGTGGCGCAGGAGATCGCACGCCTGGTGGTGGCCGACGGCGAAGGGGCGAGCAAGGTGGTGAAGATCGAGGTACGGGGCGCGCGCAACGACCTCGAGGCGCGCCGCGTCGCGGCGACCGTGGCGCGCTCGCTCCTGGTCAAGGCGGCGTTCCACGGGGAGGATCCCAACTGGGGCCGGATCGCCTGCGCGATCGGCTACTGCGGCGTCGCGGTACGACCGGAGCGGGTGTCGATCCGCATCGGCGGCGTCGAGGTGTTCCGCGAGGGGCGCGGTCTGGCGGGTGCACAGGCGGCGGCGCGAGCAGCGATGCAGGCTTCGGAGTTCGACGTCGGGATCAAGCTCGGTTCGGGCCGGGGTAGGGCAACCTTCCTGACCAGCGATCTCTCCCACGAGTACGTCGAGCTGAACTCCGCCTACTCGACCTGAGCGATCCCGCGCGATCCCGATGCCCATCCTGCAGCACGACGACGTCCGCCTCGCCTACGAGGTGGTCGGCGCCGAGAACGAGACGCCGCTCGTCCTGATTCACGGGCTCGGCGACCGGCGCGAGCTGTGGAAAGGCATCGTGCCGGGTGTGGCGGAAGAGCAGCGCATTCTCACCTATGACCTTCGCGGCCATGGCGAGAGCGACGTGCCGGCCGATCCCTCCGCCTACTCGATGTCGATCTTCGTCGACGACCTGCGGGCGTTGCTCGACTCGCTCGGCGTGTTCCGGGCGCGCCTGGCGGGGTTCTCGCTTGGCGGGGCGGTGGCGGTCCATTTTGCGCTCCGACATCCCGAACGCACCATCGCCCTGGCGATGATCAACGCCAACGCGGCCGCCCGCGATCCGGGCGAAGAGGCGGCGATGGAGCGCAGCGCTGCCGGGGGGAGGCCCGGCATGGCTCTCATGCCCGAGCAGGAGCGTCGCTGGGTCGATCGGCTCCTCGAACGCCTGCCGGAAGGGGCGCGGCTTGCCTCGGTGGTCGGCCGAGGTGCGTCGATCGTCGAGCGTGCGGCGCGCCTATCGATGCCGGTGTGGCTCGTCGCGTCGGACCGGGATCCGGGGTTCGCGCGGCGCTCAGCTGCGCTCCTTCCCCTCCTTCCCAGGGGACATCGAGTGGTGATCGAGGGGGCTGGTCACGCAGTGATGCTCGACCAGCCCGCGGCCCTCGTCGATGTGTTACGAGAGTTCGCTCGCGCGACGGCTTGAGCGAACTCTCGCTCCTCTCATCTTTTTGCTTGGAATGCCTGCTTGTTGGCGGGATTGCTTGCGGCTACTTCTCCGTGTCGCTGCTCGGCTCGCTCGCGGGCTTGGAGTGGTGACGATGCCCGTGGTGCTTGTGGCTCGTGCTCTTCTTGCTGGACTTGTGTGTCGTCGCACTCGATCCGGAGGAGTCACTCGCCGGCTTGCTCGAGCTCGGTGCAGTCCCCGTGCCGGTCGAGCCGGCGGCGGGCGCCGTCGTCCCGGCCTGGGCGAGCGTCAGATGCTTTGCTTGCGCGGAAGGCGCATCGCCCGCGTGCGCCAGCGCTCCCGCACCGAGAAAGGCCAACGCCGCAACGATCGAAACTGTTCTCTTCATGATTCCTCTCTCTCCTCCTTGGACGCATGGTCCGTTTCCTGGGTCGAAAAAACACCCCACTCGTGGGAAGGTGACGCGAACTTCCGCCACGGAAATTCTTCCCCTCCCAACAAGCTGATTCAATGCGGCAGAATGAATTTGTTTTTGCTTGGTTGCAAGCGCTCGGAGGGATCGGCGACCGGGGTCGGGTTCGATTCGGCCTGCTCCGCGTCCGCCGGGGCTTGCCCGTGCTCGGTGCAGACCTGGGCAACCGCCGCCTTCAGGCGATCGAGATCCGACGCTCCGGTGATGCACTGGGTCGCGCCGAGGCGGGCGAGCGCGTCGCGGATCCGTGGCGTCTCCTCCTCGACCAGCAGGATCGCCGGCGTCGAGACCCCCTGGCGGCGCAGCGAGTCCACCAGGGTCGCGCCGCAGCAATCGGGCAGGTGCATGTCGGTGATGATCGCCTCGTAGTCCGACTTCTTGGTCGCCTCGATCGCAGCCGCGGCGGAGGAGACCGGCTCCGCGCTGTAGCCGTTGCGGCCGAGCACTCGGCAGATGATGTTCTGCAGATTGGCGCTCGCGGTCGCGACGAGCACCTTGAAGCAACGGTTCACGCAGGGTTCCTCGTGGCAGCAGTGACGCAGAAAGTGTGCCACGGTTTGCGGGAAGTTTCCACAACTGTTTCCCGATCGGCCGCGGCCTGGGTCGTGAATTGCACCATTGGAATGGCCCAGACTCGGGGAATCCCCTAGTGTATTTCGTACTTCTCGAGCTTGCGGTAAAGGCGCTGGCGATCGATCCGCAGCAAGCGCGCGGCTTCGTTCTTGTTTCCCCCAGCCTGCTTGAGCGCTGCGGCGATCAGCCTGCGCTCGGCCTCGTCGAGTGAGATGACGTGGTCGATGAGGCCGCCATCCCGATCGGCGGGCGGTGCCGAGGGCGCCGCGCCCGAGGGCTCCTGGGGGGCCCCCGCGTACCCGCCTTCGCCGGCCGGAGAGGAAGACATCGCCGCTTCGCTCAAGACCGGAGCCACGTCTTCGAGCTCGAGGGTGGGGGCGGCCGAGACGGCGAAGGCCCGCTCGATGGCGTTCTGCAGCTCCCGGATGTTGCCCGGCCAGTCGTAGGCGATGAGAGCCTCGAGGGCCTCCGGTGACAGCTCCTTGGCGGCAACGTTGTAGGAGCGGGCGAACTCGTCGACAAAATGCCGCACCAGCAGCGGGATGTCCTGCTTGCGCGCTCGCAACGGGGGGAGATCGATGTTGACCACGTTCAGGCGGTAGAAGAGATCCTCACGGAACTCGCCCTTGCGTACTTGCTGGCGCAGGTCCTTGTTGGTCGCGGCGACCAGGCGGACGTCGATCTTGACCGGCTTCGTCGTCCCAAGGGGCGTGACCTCGCGTTCCTGGATCGCGCGCAGGAACTTGGCCTGCAGCGCGAGCGGCACCTCGGATACCTCGTCGAGGAACAGGGTGCCGCCGCTCGCGGCCTGGAACACGCCTTCCTGGTCGGCGATCGCCCCGGTGAAGGAGCCGCGGCGATGGCCGAACAGCTGGCTGTCGAGCAGCGTCTCCGAGACCGCCGCGCAGTTGAAGGCGACGAAGGGACCGCGCGACCAGGGCGACCTCTGGTGCAGGGTCCGCGCGACCAGCTCCTTGCCGGTGCCGCTCGCCCCGGTGATCAGGACGGTGCTCTTGTTCTGGCTCACCGCGGCGATGATCCCGTAGACCTCCTGCATCGCCGGGCTGTCGCCGATCAGCGCACCGTAGCGTTGATGGCGCTGGACCTCGCGTTTGAGACTCTCTACCTCGCGCCGGAGCTCGCGTACCTCGAGCTGGCGCTCGACGACGAGCAGCAACTCGTCGGTGTCGTAGGGCTTGATCAGGTAGTCCGACGCGCCCAGCTTCATCGCCTCGACCGCGGACTTGACCGTACCGTAACCGGTCAGGACGATGATCGACGGCTTTCGCGTGCGGTCCTGGAGCTCGCGCAGCATCGTCATGCCGTCCATCACCGGCATGTTCAGATCGGTGATGATCAGATCGACCGGTTCCTGGTCGAGCACGGCGAGCGCTTCGCTGCCGTTGGCCGCGGTCAGGACCTGAAGGCCCCGGCGCTCGAGGATCCGCACCAGCGTGCGGACCATGTTCGCCTCGTCCTCGACCAGTAGGATACGCGCGCCCGCGGGCTCCATCGCCTAGACGCTCTCCGGAGAAGGAGCGACGCGAGCTGCGTGCAGGACGTCCTCTTGCTCGGCGTCCGGATGGTTGATCGGCAGCTCGAGGACGAAGGTCGTTCCCTTCCCCAGCTCGCTCTTCACGTCGATGCTCCCACCCTCGTTCTTGACCACGGAGTGTACCACCGAGAGGCCGAGCCCGGTTCCTTCGCCGGGCTCCTTCGTGGTGTAGAAGGGGTTGAAGATCGAGGCCAGACGATCCTGAGGGATGCCGACGCCGGTGTCGCGGATGGAGACCGCGATCCGCCCCGGGCCGGCGAGGGCAGTCGCGATGCGCAGCTCGCCGCCCTGCGGCATCGCCTGGACCGCGTTGGTGATCAGATTGAGCAGGACCTGACGGATGCCGTTCTCGTTCAGGTTGCAGTGCGGGATGGGCGCAAGCTCCGTGAACGCCCGCACGCCGCTGTTCTGCAGGTACTTGGTCATGAGCTTGAGCGTGCGCCCGATGAGATCGTTCAGGTCGACCGGCTGTCGCTCCCCCTTCGACTGGCGCGAGAACTCGAGCAGGTTGTTGATGATCTCCTGCACGCGCGCCATCTCCATCTTGGCGATCTGCAGGTCCTCGCGCACGTCGGGTCGGGGGTTCGGCAAGAGCTCGGCGAGGTCGTAGAGCGCGTTCATGATGATCCCGAGCGGATTGCGGATCTCGTGCGCGATGCCGGCGGCGAGCTGCCCGATCGCCGCCATCTTCTCCGACTGGATGAGCTGCACCTCGAGGCGCTTGCGCTCCGAGAGGTCGACGTAGATGGTCTCGACGTGCCGCGTGTTCCAGTAGTCGACCAGCGCCGCGCGCACGTCGACGGCCAGCGGCTCACGATCGCGCCGCTCGAGATGGAGATTCTCGCGGCTCGCGGTGCCTGCCTGTAGCGTCTCCTCGCAGAGGGCCTGTACCCGCGCCTGCTCGCTCGGCGGATGCAGCTCCCAGAGCGACCGACCGATGATCCCGGCTTCGTCGCGGCCGACTTCGCGCTCCGCGACCCGATTGCAGCTGACGATGGTGAAGGCCGGTACCTGGAGCGTGAAGATCGGCACCGGGGCGGCGTCGAGCGAACGCCGGTAACTGTCCTTCTGGTCCTGGAGGTCGCGCTCGCGCGCTTCGACGAAGAAGTCGGTGATATGCAGGATGCGCTCCCAGAACTCCTGATCGAGGAGACCGAGCAGCTCGGGCAATGCGTGGTGGTCACGCAGATCGCGCCGCAGCAGATCCGCGACGATCTGGCGAATCTTCAGCTGGCTGGCGAGAAAGCGCGATGGCGCGAAGTGGGAGATGAATCCGCCGCGGGCATGCTGGCGAAGGTAGACGTAGGTATCGACGTCGTCCGGATTGCGGATGTGGGCGATCCAGCGTTCGTGGGCGTCGCGGATGTCGCGAATCAGCTCGTCCCACCCGGATTCGGCGATGTTGAGGGCCGGGCCGACGGTGTCCATCCAGATGCGGACTGTTTCCTGCAGCCTCTCCTCCATGAACGTCGCGAGCATGGTACGCAGCGGGGTCTCGGTACCGGGGAAGGCGAGGAGGCCGCACCCCTTCATGTATCCCTCGACTCGCCGCAGGTGCTCGCTGAGCTCGGGATCGCCCTTGCAGCGGGACCCGCCGGGGGGCTCCGGGATCTCACGCATGTACGGCTGAATATCGTTTGAGCACCTGGAATAAAACCCTTAAAGCATCCGCGGGGCGGGATGCGTTCGGAGAGTGAAATCAGGCAAGTGAGCGCAACTCCACACCCGCCGCTGCGTCTTGCGCGGAAGAGCTCGGTGGATCAGAGCGAAGATCCGGATACCAGCTTGATGCTCCGCGTGCGTCAGGGCGACCGCGAAGCCTTTCGCATCCTGTACGAGAAGTACACGGGCCAGATCACCCGCTTCGCCGCGAATTTCGTCGGCCTCCGCTCGCGCGGCGAAGAGCTCGCTCAGGAGGTCTTCCTGCAGGTCTACCGGGCGCGGGATCGCTACGAACCACGCGCCAAGTTCTCGACCTGGCTGTACACCATCGCGCACAACCTCTGCCTGAACGAGGTGCGGCGTTTCGACTACCGGGGCAAGGTCGAGTCCCTCGACCGCGACGAGGAAGATCCGGACCGCCCTCCACGCCCGGACCTGGCCGATCCGACGGCACTCGACGGCGAGGCTCTGGTGGCCGGGAAGGAGGTCGAGCAGCGGATCCACGAGCTGGTGGCGGAGCTACCCGAATCGCAGCGAACGGCGCTGATCTTGAGCCGCACCGAGAACCTTCGCTACCAGGAGATCGCCGAGATCCTCTCGTGCTCAGAGCAGGCCGTGAAAAGCTTGATTTTCCGCGCAACGCAGCACCTCAAAGAGGGTTTAAAGGGCTACGTCGAGGACCCGGGATGAACTGTGAGCAGCTGAGCGAGACGGTGGTAGCGTTCCTGGACGGTGAAACCCCACCGGCCGAAGCAGCGCAGATCCAGGCCCATCTCACCGGCTGTGCGCACTGCGCAGAGGAGATCCGCGCCCTCGAGCGGATCCGGGCATGGACGGGCCGAGCACTCTCGGCCCCGGTGAGCCTGCCGGGCAGCACGGCGGCCGCTTTCGACGATTTGTGGCGTCGGCTCGAGACCAGAGCCTCCGACTCGAGCGCGCCCGTCGCATTGCCGAGCGTGGCACGGGAGCCGAGCGTGGCACGGGGGCAGAAGGACACGAGTCGGCCCCCGGCCCGGCGGCGTTCCCTCGGGGCAGCGCGATGGCGGCTGCGTACCGCCGTAATTGCCGCGACCGGGATGGCCGCGGCGGCAGGCCTCGCGCTCACTCTCTACTCCCGGGAGCCGAATCGGGCTTCGACCATATCGCCGGGCGGGGGCGCTGCGGGAACGCGTCTTGCGCAGTCCGAAGCACACCGCGCTCGGCCGGCCGTGGTTGCGAACGAATCCCGGCACGGGCGCGCCGGTCGGGGCGGGACCGAGCTGGCCGACGCCCAGCCCGCGCTCTCCGAGCATGATCTGCCGGTTCCGGACGAGCTCAGGCAAAGCCCCGGTCTATTCGTGGACTATCCGATCGTCCGTCATCTCGACGCTCTCCGCCACCTGGAGGCGGTGATGGACGAGCCTGGCGACGGCCAGAAGTCGTCCTAGCGGGGCGCGGTGGGGATGGCCATGCGGGCGAGCTCGAGGATGTCGCGGGGGTTCGTCGCCGCTTCCGCCTCGCTGGTCGCCTTGCTCGCGCTGCCCGGCGCGGCGCACGCGTTTCAGATCCCGCTGCTGCAAGTCCAGCGCTGGGAGGATCTGTCGCCCGAGCAACGCTCGCGTGCGCTGGAGAACTACCAGCACTTTCAGCGCCTCCCGGAGCGCGACCGGGCACGCATCGAGCAGCGCTACCAGCGCTGGCAGGGGCTCGATCCGGGCGAGCAGGAGCGCATCCGACGGAGCTACGACCGCTACCAGCAGATGACCCCGGACGAGAAGCGCAACTTTGCCGAGCGCTACCAGCAACGCTCGAAGGGAGGGCAGCGATGAGCGACAAGCACCTGTGGACCGTGGCCCTGGCCGTCGCGGCTGCCGTCCTGCTCGGAGCAGCCGGAGCGCGCGCGAACGACTTGCAGATGAACCGTCCCGGCTCGGTGCAGATCGCGCAGGCGCAACCACGCATCGTCCCGCAGCGCGCGTTCAGCCCGGCCGGGCCGCCGCCGCTCAACGCCGTCGGGCCGCCGCCACTCAACCCAGCAGGGCCGCCACCGCTCAATGCCGTCGGGCCGCCGCCCTTCAACGCAACCGGCGCCCAGCCGATCATCGTACCGCGCTTCATCGTGTCGAGCTTCGGCGCGCCGAGCGCAGGCGGCTTCTTCTGCTCCGTCCATCAGCGCGCCTTCTCGAACGAGCAGCAGTTCCTCCAGCACCTAGCGCTCTTCGACGGCATCCCGCCGCAGCAGGCGGGCGCCGCGACGTTCATGGACGGCAGCGTGGTGGTCTTCTCGGGCAACTGACGCTCGCCTTGCGCGGCGTGCTATGAGGGAGCACGCATGCGCGAAGGCACCTTCCGGCTCAAATCGGACCTCGAACCGCGCGGCGACCAGCCGCAGGCGATCGCTGCGCTGAGCGAAGGTCTGAGCGCCGGCGCGATGTACCAGACGCTGCTCGGCGTCACCGGCTCCGGCAAGACGCTGACGATGGCGCACGTGATCGCGCGGATCAACCGCCCGAGCCTGGTGATCGCCCCGAACAAGACGCTCGCCGCGCAACTCTACAATGAGTTCCGGGACGTCTTTCCGGAGAACGCCGTCCGCTACTTCGTCAGCTACTACGACTACTATCAGCCCGAGGCCTACGTCCCGTCGAGCGACACGTACATCGAAAAAGACTCGTCAATCAATGACGAGATCGACAAGATGCGCCACTCGGCGACCAAGGCGCTGCTGGAACGGAACGACGTCCTGATCGTCGCGAGCGTCTCCTGCATCTACGGCCTCGGTTCGCCGGAGAAGTACTTCGAGATGCTGCTCTTCCTCGAACGCGGCGCCACCGTGGATCGCGACCAGATGCTCCGCAAGCTGGTCAACATCCAGTACGAGCGCAACGACATCGACTTCCATCGCGGGACCTTCCGGGTTCGCGGCGACGTGGTCGAGGTGTTTCCCGCCTACGAGGAATCGACGGCGCTGCGCATCGAGTTCTTCGGCGATACGATCGAGTCGATCAGCGAGTTCGATCCGCTGCGCGGCCGCCAGCTTCGCGGCCTCGCCCGGGTCGCGATCTATCCCGCGAGCCACTACGTCACGACCCGCGACCGTCTCGACGACGCCGTCCAGTCGATTCGCGCGGAGCTTGCCGAGCGCCTCGGCGAGCTGCGCCGGGAGGGCAAGCTGCTCGAGGCGCAGAGGCTCGAGCAGCGAACGTTGTTCGACCTCGAGATGCTCGCCGAGATGGGCTTCTGCAACGGCATCGAGAACTACTCGCGTCATCTCGACGGCCGCTCCGCCGGCCAGCCTCCCTCGACGCTGCTGAATTACTTTCCGCGTGAATTCGTCCTGTTCGTCGACGAGAGCCACGTGACGATTCCGCAGATCGGCGGAATGTATCGCGGCGACCGATCGCGCAAGGAGACCCTCGTCGAGTACGGCTTCCGCCTGCCCTCGGCGCTGGACAATCGCCCGCTCAACTTCCGGGAGTTCGAGGGCCTGGTGGGGCAGGTGGTGTACGTGTCCGCGACACCGGGCGACTACGAGCTCGAGAAGTCGGGCGGGGTGATCGTCGAGCAGCTCATCCGCCCGACGGGCCTCATGGATCCGATGATCGAGGTGCGGGGCGCGCGCGAGCAGGTGGACGATCTGCTCGAGGAGATCCGCAGGCGCGTCGAGCGAAGCGAGCGCGTTTTGGTCACCACGCTCACCAAGAAGATGGCCGAGGACCTGACCGACTACCTGGAGGAGGTCGGGGTGCGGGTGCGCTACATCCACTCCGACGTCGAGACGATCGAGCGCGTCGAGATCATCCGCGCGCTGCGCCGCGGTGACTTCGACGTCCTGGTCGGGATCAATCTGCTGCGCGAGGGACTCGACATTCCCGAGGTTTCGCTGGTCGCGATCCTCGACGCCGACAAGGAAGGCTATTTGCGCTCGACAAGGTCCCTCATCCAGACGATCGGCCGGGCGGCGCGGAACGTGAATGGTACGGTGCTGATGTACGCCGATACGGTCACCGACTCCATGCGCGCGGCGATCGACGAGACCGACCGGCGGCGCGAGGTGCAGCGCGCGTACAACGAGGAGCACGGCATCACGCCGGCGTCGGTGAAGAAGGCGATCGGCTCTTCGCTGGTCGAGGAGTACGAGGCCGACTACGTGACCGTGCCCGTGGTCGGAACGGAGGAAGCGCTCGAGTTCGTCGACCCGGATGCGGTGCCTGCGCTGGTCCTCGAGCTGCGCCGGGCGATGCGCGAGGCGGCCGAGAACCTCGACTTCGAGCGGGCCGCCGCGATTCGCGATCGCGTGCGAGCCCTGGAGGACGGCCGCCAGACCGGCTTCGACTGGGCGGCCGAAGGGCAAGAACGGGAACCTGCCGGCGGCCGACCGGTAACGCCGGGACGGTCGCGCAGGACGGCCGGCGGTCGCGCGCGACAACAACGGGGGCCGCGGTCCCAGTCGCGGCAATGAGCCGCGCCGACTCCCCCTCGCTCGACGAGCGGCTCGACTCCGTTCCGGCACAGCCCGGGGTCTATCTCCTCAAGGACCGCTCCGGGACGGTGATCTACGTCGGCAAGGCGAAGAGCCTGCGTTCGCGGGTCGCGAGCTATTTTCGCGGCGGCGACGAGCGCTACCAGGTGCGCTTCCTGGTGGACCGGCTCGCCGACCTCGAGTGCCTGGTCACGCAGAACGAGAAGCAGGCTCTGATCCTCGAGAACAACCTGATCAAGCAGTACAAGCCGCGCTACAACATCCGGCTGAAGGACGACAAGTCGTACGTCAGCGTCAAGATCACGAGCGACGCCTGGCCGCGGGTGCTGGTGACGCGCAAGATCGTCAAGGACGGCGGCCGCTACTTCGGCCCTTTCCACTCGGCGTACGCGGTCCGCGAGACGCTCGACGTGATCCGCAAGGTCTTCCCGCTGCGCACCTGCAGCGACGCCGTGTTCCGGAATCGTACGCGGCCGTGCCTCGAGTACCAGATCAAGCGCTGCCTCGGCCCGTGTTGCCTGCCGGTCGACCGCGAGGAGTACGAGCAGCATCTCCGCGCGGCGACGCTGCTCCTCGAAGGCAAGGACCGGCAGCTCGAGAAGGTGCTCGCCGAGCGCATGGCGCGCGCCGCGGACGAGCTGCGCTTCGAGGATGCCGCCCGCCTCCGCGACCAGCTTCGCGCGCTGCAGAAGACCAGCGAGCGACAACAGATCGTCTCCCACGGCGGCGGTGATCAGGACGTCTTCGGGCTCTATCGCGAGGGCGGGTTCATCGAGGCGCAGGTGCTGATGGTGCGCAACGGCAAGCTGACGGCAAACCAGTCGTTCGAGTTCAACGACTGGGAGCTGCCCGACGAGGAAGTCCTGTCGTCGCTGCTCACGCAGTTCTATCAGGGGGAGCGGGTGGTGCCCGACGAGATCCTGCTGCCGCACTCGATCGACGACGCCGAGGCGCGCGTCGAGCTCCTGACCGAGCGCCGGGGGCGCCTCGTCGAGATCCTGGTGCCGCAGCGCGGGGACAAGGTCCGCCTGGTCGAGCTCGCGCAGGCGAACGCCCGGCAGGCGTTCACCGAGCGCCAGGACTCGCAGCAGCGCTTCGAGCGAATCGCGAAGGAGCTCAAGGATCGGTTGCACCTGGCCAATGCTCCCAAACGCATCGAATGCGTCGACATCTCGACCTTCCAGGGTGGTTCGACCGTGGCCTCGGTGGTCGCGTTCGACGAGGGCGAGCCCGACGCACAGCGCTACCGCCGGTTCCGCATTCGCACGGTCGAGGGGAACGACGACTTCGCCAGCATGCGCGAGGTGCTGCGGCGCCGTCTGGCCAAGGGCAAGGAGCAGAACGACCTGCCGGACCTGCTGGTGATCGACGGCGGCAAGGGCCAGCTGGGCATCGCGACCACGGTCTGCCGGGAGCTCGAGCTCGACGGGCTCGACGTGGTCGGGCTCGCCAAGCTGCGTGTCGAGCGCAACCCCCGCGCGAGCGAGATCGTCCGCCTCGAGGAGCGCGTGTTCCTCCCCGGACGAAAGAACCCAGTCGTCCTGCCTCGCAACTCGAACGCGCTCTTCCTTCTGCAGCGCGTTCGCGACGAGGCGCATCGCTTTGCCATCACCTATCACCAGAAGCTGCGCGACCGGGCCCGGCTGAGCTCGCCGCTGGACGCGATCGTCGGCATCGGTGCGACGCGGAGAAGGTCACTGCTCCGCCATTTTGGCAGCCTGGCGCGGGTCCGTGCGGCGAGTGTCGAGGAGCTGGCCCAGGCGCCCGGGGTGAGCTCCCGGCTGGCGCACGAGATCCGTCGCGCCCTCGACGCCGGGACGCACCGAGCGGAGTAAGGCGGGCGCCTCCGCCTGCGCCGTCGCCTGGCAGAGGTGCCGGTTGCCCTGCTTGTCACCGGAGACCCTACGCCCGGGCTTGAGCGGCGGTCGCGCCAGGGCGAACAACGAACCTGACGCCCGGCGCGACGCCGGAGCGGGCAGCGTGGCGCGCGATGCACTCGGGCGCGCTCTTCCCCCGGCGCCGGCACGGTTCGGTCCATCGTCGCCTCTCGGCGCTGCGGCCGCTTGGCTGGCGCTGGCGGCTTCCGTTTGCGGCCGCCGGTCTGCTCGCGGGTCAGGCGACGGCGGGTTCGGGATCCGCCTGGGCGCGCGATGGGGTGTTTCTGGCGGCCTTGCTCGCGCCGGCAATGCGGACGCAGCATCGCGCCGCCGGCTCGGCATTGCTGATCGCGGGAACCGCCGCGCTGCTCGGTCTCGGTCAAGGTTCGATCGTGGCGGCGTGGCGCGCGCGAGACGCTGGTCGGATCGCAACACATGCTCCGCTCCGGCTCGCGGGAACGGTCTCCGCGGTGCGACGGAGCGCGAGCCGAGGTGCAACGCACGTCCGCCTCGATCTCGAAGCGGTACGTCGCTTCGCGGTCGGTCGGGAGACCGACGCGGCCGTATCGGCCGATCTCCCCGGCCGGGTGCGTCTTTCGATCTGGGACACGAGCGGCTCGTTCGCGGTCGGCGAACGGATCACCTTCACCGCAGCGTTGCGGGCGGTTCGCGGCTTTTGCAATGCCGGCAGTGACGCCCTCGCCAGCATGCTTCTCCGTCAGGGAGTCCGAGCCACGGCGAGCCTCGGCGACGATCATCGGATCGATCGCATCGCAGCCGCGAGCAGACAGGGGCTGACCGGGCTTCTCGGCCGCGCGCGCGAAGCAATCGGCGGCGCCATCACGGCGGCGGTGCCGGGACCTGACGGAACGGTGCTCCGTGCACTCGTCATCGGCGATCAGAGCGACATCCCGGCGGAGCTTCGGACCGCCTACGGCCGCACCGGAACCACGCACGTTCTCTCGGTCTCCGGACTGCACATCGCCATCGTCGCGCTATGTGGCTTCGGGCTCGCGCATGCGCTGCTGGTGAGGATTCCAGGCCTTGCCGCCCGTCTCGTGGTCGCCCGAGGGGCCGCGCTCTTCGCGTTGTTGCCGACGCTGGCCTACAGCCTGCTCGCCGGTGCCGCGGTGGCAACGGTGCGGTCGCTGGTCATGGGCGGCCTGTATTTTGGCGCGACGGCGCTGCTGCGCCGCCCGGCGATCGAGTCGGCGCTGGCGGCGTCGGCGCTCCTCATCTGTGTGGTCGACCCCGGAGCCCTCTACGACATGTCGTTCCAGCTCTCGTTTGCCTCCGTAGCGGCGATCGTCCTGGGGACCGCGCGGCTCGCTCGCAGCCGGCCGGGCGCGTGGCTCGGGCGCCTCACCGCCGGCGGGGGTGCGCTTGCCCGGACTCTGCGCGGAGCGACGAACGGTCTCGCCGTCTCGGCGGTGGCGGCGCTGGGAACCGCCCCGCTCACCGCATATCATTTTGGTTCCGTCTCGCTCATCGGGGTGATCGCGAATCTGGTGGTGGTTCCGCTCGTGGGCGCGGCGGCGGTGGTGGTCGGGCTCGCCGGTGCTGTGGTCCTGGCGCTTTCGGATCGAGTCGCGGCGGCCTGCTTCGGCTGCGCCGGCCTCTTCATCCACGTCGCGAATGGCTGCGCGATCCGGCTGTCGAAGGTCCCGGCCGCCGCGATCGCGGTCGCGCGGCCTTCGGTCTTCGAGACTCTCCTGTGCATGGCGCTGCTTGGTGCGACGGTCCTGCCCCACGCGAAGATGCGGCGACGGATCGCCTGCGGGCTGTTGCTGCTACTCGGCCTCGATGGCGCGTACTGGATGTGGGAGCGCACCTTCGCACCCCGCTTGCTGGTGCATTTCCTCGACGTCGGGCAGGGGGATTCGGCCATCGTCGAGCTCCCCGGGGCGGACCGGCGCTGGTCGTCGACGGCGGCGGGCTGGGCGGCAGCTTCGATCCCGGCGAACAGATCGTCGCCCGGCGGCTATGGGCGGACAAGGTGTGGCGCCTCGACGTGCTCGCGCTGTCGCACCCGCAGTTCGATCACTACGGCGGCCTGACCGCGATCACGGAGCGGTTCGCGCCACGAGCCTTCTGGTCGACGGGCGGCAGGAGCGCAAGCACAGCCTTTGCGGCGCTCGAATCCGCGCTGGATCAGGCCGGGGCGAGCCG
>Ga0187765_10000498_pt1 | contig 14389 bp, 13 predicted proteins | sample 0216_QUI02_MP05__3_FD_133018 | JGI IMG/M metagenome (GOLD analysis project Ga0187765, IMG submission 133018) | Tropical peat soil microbial communities from peatlands in Department of Meta, Colombia - 0216_QUI02_MP05_10_MG | ecosystem: Environmental > Terrestrial > Soil > Wetlands > Peat ...
AGAACGCGCACTGAACTGAGATATGAAATGCGAGTTCGCAGATGACAGGGATTATTATTTAGTCCCAGCGATTGGCGTTCTCCGAGAAACCGGGACGTTGCGCTCGCACGACGCAGAAGCGCTGGCCGGTCGGCGCCTGCATTACGACCCAGCGCTTCAATCGGTCCACCACTTTGGCGCCTAGCTTCTCCAGACGCGCGACTTCGGCGGCGATATCGTCGGTCTCGATATCCAGATGGACGCGACTCTCGTGGTTCACGCGCTGGATTTCGACGATGAGTTCGTGGACCGGAGTCTCCAACATGCGATAATTGCCGCGGCTGTTCGGATGTTTGGTGTCTACGGGACGGCCCAGCGCTTCGGCCCAGAAGCGAGCGGCCTCGTCCACATCGGAGGTGTTGCAGTCGATCAACGCGGCGCATAGACGCGAACGGTGCATCTCAGTGCCCCTCAAGCGATCTGGTTGAAACTGCAATGTGATAATTCCAGGGATGTCGAGTCAACACGATTCTGGCGCTCGATACGAGTCGTGGTGTCAAGGCGTGCCACTCGACGCTCGGCCGGCGATGGCCGTTTCGGAGGCCGGGTATGTCCGGTCTGCTGCAACTCGCAATCACGGGGCCGAGTCATGTTCTCTTGTTACCGGCAAATCTCCCGAAGGAGGCACTGCCGACAAGCTGCGGTTCAAAGCGCAATACTTTTTCTAGCCCTCGTTTTGGCTAGAGTGCTAATTTAGCAGACGAATATTGGCTCGGTTCGCGAGTTGGGGTGAATCGAGCAATGAACCCCGTCAAATGCAACTCGTGCAAGCCAGGACCTTGGGCGCAATGACTTTACAATCCTCACGAAACGCGAGAGCGCCGGACTAACCGTGCGCTCATTTCGCTCGCTCGAGGGTTGAGCGCCGCTCCAGATGGAGCACGTCATGACCGTCGCCAATCAGATTGTCGATATCAGCGTGGAACCGCTCGAAGAGCGACGCCGTCGACGTCGCGCCATCTTGCGAGTCGGTGTTCCGGTCGTCGGCGTCTTACTGATGATCGCGACGATCCTGACCATCGGGCTCTACGCCAATCGCGCAAACCGCAATGGCGTGCTGGCCTTGTCGCACAACCTGATCGACACGGTCGGCGATCGTATCGCACTGGAAGTGTCCGCTTATCTGGGCCCTGCGGTCCGCGCCGTGAAGATCGCGCGCGACCTGATGAAGGGTGAGGCAATCGGCAAGCGCCTGCCGGCAATTGAAAACTTCTCGGCAAGTTTTCTCAGGGAAACGCCTCAGCTCGACAGTTTCAGTTTTGCCGATGCGGATGGGAATTATGTCCTGGTGCGCCGAGGTGCTGCCGGCGGCGTCGATGAGGAGATCATCGACAACGCGCCCGGCTCCCGCCAAGCCGTCTGGGTCCATCGTAATGCCGATGGCGAGGAGATCGGGCGGGAGGAGGATCCTAGGAACGATTTCGATCCGCGCACGCGGCCTTGGTTCATCGGCGCTCAAAAGACCGATGGCCAATTCTGGACCGGAGTCTACGTCTTCTATAGCGACCGGCAACCGGGCCTGACGGTTTCCGTCCGCCACGTGGAATCCGATGGTCGTCTTTATGTCTTCGGCGTCGATATCACGCTGGCCGCACTTTCCAATTTTCTTTCCACGCTTGAGATCGGCAAAAATGGACGCGCCATCATCATGGAGAACAGCGGCCAAATGATCGCGAGGCCGGAGGGAAAAGCGCTCCTGCGCGAAACCAACGGCGTGTTGACCACCGTGCGCGCGGACGAACTCGGCGATGCGGTGCTGACCAGCGCTTACGATCACTTTCGCGTCGAGGGGCCAGGCCGCCGCGTCATCGAGGTGGACGGCCGGTACTACATTACGGCGGTCACGCCATTGCAACTTGCAAATCGCGACTGGTCGACGCTGATCGTGGTGCCGGAAGACGACTTCATCGGATTCGTCAAGAGCAACCTCCGTCGAGGGCTGGCGATGTCGCTGATCATCGTCGCGGTCGCCGTCGTCCTCGCGCTACTGCTGGTCCGACAAGGATTCCGCGCCGATCGCACGGGGCGCTTGTTGCTCGATCGGCAACATGCCATCAATCGGCAAAGTGCCGCGCTTGCGACGGTTGCCGCCGCCGCGGCCCGGTACGACCCAGCGCTGAACGAACCACCGCGGGTCTTGACTGAAACCCTCGCTGACGTGGAGGGCGCGCGGCGCGCCGCCATTTGGCGCGTTGCCGAGAGTGGCCGGATTTTGCGCTGCGAGGATATTTTCGACCGTGAGACGCGCGGCCATGTGGATGGCCTGGAGCTTCATCGCGACGAATTCCCCCAATTCTTCGCGTCCCTCGCGAAGGGCGACGAGATCATCGTGCCCGACGCGTCACGGGACAGGCGCACGGCCGAAATCCATCGTGTGCTGATGAAACCCGTCGGCACCCGCGTTTTCATGCTCGTTCCGCTCCGGCAGGACGAGCGTTCCGTCGGCGCAATCTGGCTGGAACACGCAACCGGCGTTACCGGTAATCAGGATTTCATCCGCGCGGCTGCCAACATGCTGGCACCGCGCATGGCTCTAGGCTCCGCCACGGCCGCGAGTCTGGAGCGTGCGAGCACAACCGCAGCAAAAGCCGCGGCGCATAGTGGGGAGCGCAGTTTCACTGCCGACCTGCGGATCCGCGAGATTGAAGCGGCGAACATTGCCGGAGATGTTTATTCCGGCGTTGCCGTCATGGTGCTCGAATTTACCGATCCGGTCACGATGGCCGCGCGCATGTCTGGATGCGCCAATTCGCTTTCCGACAACGTGGTTTGCGCGTTGCAGGAACTCGCGACGGAGCACGACATTCCATATCTCAAGATCGTGGGCAACAATGTGGTCGCGGCCGCTGGGTTCGAGGAACAAAATTCGACGGCGGTCACGATTATTGCCGATACCGCTGTGGCGGTGCGGGACCGATGCGCCGCCCTGCTCGAAGAGGACGGCCGGGAACAGGATTTCCGGATCGGTGTCGACTGTGGCATGGCCATCGGCGGTACAGTCGGCAAGGAGCCACGCATCTTCAACCTGTGGGGCGAAGCCGTGCATACCGCGGAATCAATGGCGGCATCGGCATTGCCCGGGACGGTCCAGGTAACGGAAGCCGCGTACGGGCAGCTGCGCCACGATTTCCTCTTTCGGCCACGCGGAAGCTTTTATCTCGAACATATCGGAGAGATGCGCACGTTCGTGCTGGCAGGGCGGCTCTGAAAATGGATTTGTCGACGCGATCGAGTCCGGACACAGGGTACACCGCCGCGCGACAGCCGCACGGTTCGGTCAGGCGCGGACTAGCACTGATTGGTAGGGCAGTTCGTCGGCGCGCGATCTTCGTCCTGATGCTCAGCTCACTTGCCTATGGTGTTGCTCGGGAGGCGATGCAGCCGGCGACGTGGCGACGCACGGTGCGCGGTGAATTCCGTCGGGCGCTGCGCCAAGCGGTTGGCGGCGGGCTTGCGACCGTTATGGTCACGGCAGCCTTGATCGGACTCGCAATGGTCTACCAAGCGCTCTATTGGCTCGGCGCTGCGGGGGAGGAAGAGCTGATTGGCCCGGTGCTGGTTACCGTCCTGATACGGGAGGTGGCGCCCGTTCTGGTCGGTTTAATCCTGCTTGGCCGCAGCGGCATGTTTGCACTTTCCGAAATTTGCGCACTGCAGATCGGCGGACAGGTGCGCACACTCGAGTCCCAGGGCGTCGATCCGTTTCAGCTCATTGTGTTGCCGCGTGCCTGTGCGTTCGTGATGGCATCTTTTACACTCGGCATCTTTTTCGTGCTGACGGCACTCATTAGCGGCTTTGTCGCTGGCAGCTTGCTGGGTGCGGTGACCATGTCGGTCTGGTCCTTCCTCAATGGCGTCCTGCTTGCCATGCGCGCGCCGGACTTCGTCGTTTTTCCGGCAAAAATGATGGTGATCGGGCTGCTGGTCGCGTTGACCGCCTGTCTGACTGGCTTGACCGCCGGCACGCGCGATGACGTGGCGCACCTGTTGCCGCGCGGATTTGTGCGTGGCGTGGTCTCAATCCTGCTGTCGAGCGTCACATTGAGTCTTGCGGTTTGACGCATGAACGGTGTGCAACCCGTCCTCGACCTTGCGGACGCCCGCCCCGTCGGTGAGCCGGGCGGAGGCCGGGCGCCAAAGATAAACTTTCGCCTGATGCCGGGCGAACTTGCCTTGATCGATCAGCGAGGTTACACGCGCGAAGAATGGTTTGCCGACTTATGCTGCGGCCTCGTTGCTTTGGCCGAAGGGACCGCGTGCTTTCTTGGCCGGGATTGGGCAGCAATGCCATACCACTATGCGGCCGCCCTCAGGGGCCGGATCGGCCGTGTCTTTGCGACCGGCGGATGGATCGGATTCATGGATGTGGCGGTAAATATTCTCCTGCCTCAGCTTCACCACACGCGCGATGAACATCGTGAACTCCGCGACAAGGCGATAGACCTCGCCTGCAAATTCGGATTGCCCGGGCTCCCCATCGGTCGCCCCGGCGACTTGTCGCCGAGCGATCTCGCCCGGGCGGCCTGTGTGCGGGCGTTTCTCGGCGATCCGGCGCTGGTTCTACTGGAAAACCCGACTCAAGGGCAGTTCCTCGATCTTCTTTTGCCGCTTTTCAATACACTTGCGACCGCACGCAGCCAGGGTTCGGCCGCGATCTGGCTCACGCGCAGCGACCGTGTCTGGCGCGACCCATCGGTTCCCTCCACCTATCGACTGAGGTTGGGGAAAGACGGGCTCGTACCCGCGAGGCACACGGCATGATCCGGGTGCGACATGCCGACGAGTGGGTCGGCTTCCTCGTCTTGGTAACGACGCTCGTGTTTCTCGGCATCGTGCTTCAGGCAGGCGTCCTGCGCGATTGGTTTCGCACCGTTTCGGTCTTGCGCATAGTGCTGCCGGAGACGGGGGTCGCTGGCATGGCGGTCGGTGCCGATGTGGAAGTACTCGGCACCAAAGCGGGAACGGTTCGGCGGATTGTCATCGATCCAAGCCAACAGATGTACGCCGAGGCCGAAATCGACGATCAGGCGCGCGCCTTCATCCGTCGCGACAGTCAGGCAGTCATCCGCCGTCGTTTCGGCGTGGCGGGAGCTGCCTTCGTCGACATCAGCCGCGGAACGGGACAGCCACTCGACTGGAAATATGCGGTGATTCAGGCGACCACGGAGCGAGCGCCGACCGAAGACGTGGGCGCCCTGATCGATCAAGTGCGCGAGAAAGTCTTTCCGATCCTGGACAACTTCGAGCATGCCACTCATGCGCTGGCCGACACGATGGAGCGCATCGACAAAGGGGAAGGCGATATCGGCCGCCTCCTCACCGACGAATCGATGGTGCGAAGCCTCGAAAATACCGCCGACGAGGCGCGCGATGCAGTTGCTCGTGTCGGTCGGATCACGGACCAACTTGAAGTCGCCTCGAAGAACGTCACGACTTTGACCGAGACCTTGAACGCTCGTAATGAAGGTGTGCCCGCCGTATTGCGGCGGGCGAACGACTCGCTTGCTTCACTTCAGGATGCGACGCGCGATCTCGCACTTGCCATGCAGCAGGCGCCGCAAATTACCCACAACGTCGAAAGCGCGAGTCGGGACCTGCCAACCCTGATTATCCAGGTGCAGCAGACCGCCCACGAACTTGAGCAGCTCCTCGCTCAGCTTCGCAGCTTATGGCTTTTGGGCGGTGGAGCAAGTGCACCACCCGTTCCTGCGACGCCGTTGCCTTCGACGGAGGTTCGCCCGTGAGGCATGCATACCTTGCGCTCACGCCGTTACTTCTCCTCCACGGCTGCGGCGGCACGGAGTCCGCCTCGCCCGCACCGCCAACCGATGCGACACTACAACGGGACGAACGTGCCGGCCGTCTCGCCTACGATCTCGAAAACGTCGACGAAGCCGTCGCGGAGTACCGCGCCGCCCTGGCGCGCGCCCAGGAGCGCGACGATCTCAAAGCCATCGGCGACCTCGGCTACAATCTTTCAGTCGCGGAGTTGCGCGCCAACATGCCCGACCGCGCTCTCGCCGATGCGCGCGCCACGATCGCGGAGCTGAAGCGGCGCGAAAGCACGCCGTTTCCCGCCCTGCTGCTTGCCGAGGCAACCGCACTCTATCGGACGGGCTCTTTGTCCGAGGCAGATGCCGCGGCTGCGCGCATACAGGATTCGACGGACAGGGACGCCGCGGCGCGCGCAACGTTCCTGCGAGGTCTGATCGCCGACGCGCGGGGGGATGAGCCCGGCCTTACCGCGGCGACCGAGAGTCTCAAGTCTGCGAGCACTCCATCGATTGAAGCTGATGCAGCGGAATTGGCGGCACGGCTCGCGCTGCGACACAGCGACTTCGCGTCAGCGCGAGGTGAGGCGGCCCGCGCGGCCGCCCTGCGTCAGGATACGTTCGATTATCGCGGCTTGGCACGGGTGTTGGCGATCGAGGGCGAAGCGGCGGCCCGTGCGGGTGACAGCGGCGCTGCCGCCGATCTTTATCTGCGTGCCGGACGGAGTGCTGCGGCACAGGGCGACAAAACTTCGGCGCGGCCCTGGCTGCAGCAGGCATCAACCCTTGCCCCCGGCGAGCCTGTCGGCGTCGCAGCGGATGAGCTGCTCCATAGTCTTAATGAGGGGGTGCGGTGAGTGTTTGCCTGAAAAATGCGATCTTTTCAGTCGAAATCTGGTCGCGCAATCGCCAAACCGTGCAACAATTTGCCGTCCGCCCCGTGTGGTATTCGGATTTGAAGTTCCTAAACGCGAATGCCGCCAAAATGGCAGGAACTTCAAATCCACCGCACGAGCCCAGATATTCATTGTTGCACGGTCGTCAGCTCGGGTGTCCGTGCCAATTCCATTGATCCAAGTCAACGACAAGAACGACGGTTCTCGGCAGACAGAAAACCTGTGAGAATTGACCTCATCGAGCGCAAAAACGGGATCGGATCGGGCCGGGGGGAGAGGAGTGGGCCATGGATCAATTTCGTCTCTTGAAGAAGACTCGCCAGATTACGGAATACTCCTGTGGTGCGTCGGCGCTCCAGGCGGTGCTGAGCTATTGGGGAAAGGACGTGGACGAAACGGAGCTGATGAAGCTTTTGCACACCACCTCCGAGGTCGGAACCTATCCCGAAGGCATCGTGCAGGGCGCCCGTGCGTTGGGATTCAAGGCCGACGCAAAGGACAATCTCACGCTCGATGAAGTGGAGCGATTCACGGCTCAGGGCCATCCAATGGTCGCACTGGCCCAAGTCTGGCGCAGCCACAAGGACAGGAATCGGCGCGCAGAGGACGAGTGGGATAGCGGTCATTACATCGTCGTCCTGAAGGTCGACAAGGACTACGTCTATTTCGAAGACCCGTATGTGCGGATGAGCAAGGCGTTCATGCCGCGAAAGCAATTCGAGGACCACTGGCATCACTCGATGGGTGGCGATGTGCAGAACAACCCGAAGTTGATGCACGTGGGGATTTTCGTTCGGGGTGAAAAGCCCGCCGAACGCAAGGCCGTGAAGGATTTGAAATTCGAGGCACTCGACTTCCTCAGATTTGGCTCCTTCAATCTGATCGTCACGCAGCTACGCGGCGCCTTGCTGCCGTACGATCTTCTGAACGAGATGAGAGACTTGTTCAAGACCGGTGCGGTCAGGCCGGACGCTTTCATTTGCCTGAGAAAGGACAAGGGCGGCAACATCTCGGCGATCGAAGGCAGTAGTTTACAGGAAGAGGAAGATATGGCCGAGGTCAACGCGCTGCTTGCGGCGGTCACAAGCCGGAGCGTTGGCGCACCCAAATCCGCCCGATCCAAAGCGGAAGCGGCGATCCAAGCGGCGGCGGCAGGTGATTTCGGCCTTTCGGCTGACGATATCCACAAGATTGCGGAAAAGCTGCCGCCGGATCACACCGCACTCATTGTACTTTTCGAGAATGTGTGGGAGCGGAAATTCAAAGAGATCGCCAAAAAATACGATGGCGCCATCATCAATCAGCGTCTGATTTCACCGCAGGCGCTGGCGAAGCTGGCAAGCGAACTGACCTGACATCGGCGAGCCGCGCGAGTTCGACCGGATCAACGGGAGTTGCAATGTCCGCAGCGACATATATGGCGGCTGAAACACTTCGCGACGGACGTCGGCTCGAAATCCGCGCCCTCAAGCCGGAGGACCGCGCGGAGCTTGTCACGGCCGCCGGCCGCGCGAGCGGCCAAACCCTTCACTGGCGTTTCTTCGGTGCGAAACGCAGCTTTTCGGATAAGGAAATCGATTTCTTCGTGAACGTCGATTTCGTGAACCACGTCCCCTTGGTTGCTGTCGTCATAGAAGGGGGACGACCGGCAATCGTTGGCGGGGCGCGCTACATCGTCGTGCAACCGGGCAGGGCCGAAATCGCCTTCATGGTGATCGACCAATACCAAGGGCAAGGCATCGGCGCAGCACTATTGCAGCATCTTGCCGCGATTGCACGTGACGCTGGGCTAAAAGAGCTTATTGCGGAGGTATTGCCGAACAATGCCCCAATGTTGAAGGTGTTCGAGAAAAGCCGCTTGTCACCGGTCGTGAAGCGCGATTCCCAGACTGTTCATGTCACGCTGAAGCTGGACGCTCAAGCGGCGGCGAGCTTGCGCCCCAGATAGCAGATTTCTTCGCCAATCTTGGTCTGGTCTGGAATCATGGGGATGAGGAGATAACTGTCTTCGAGGACCGCTAACGGGCGGCCATTTTGATGCGCGAAGATATCGCCCTTCTTCAAGAATTGAAAGTTCTCGACCGCGTCGGTGAACCGGAAATCGTCGAAATCCTTGGTTAATACCGCATACATGTCGATGATCTCGGCCTGCTTTGCCGGTGGCTCATGGGTCTTTGCGATCAGTCCCAAAAGCGAAAGCAACGCCGTCGCCGCCCCATATGCGACATCGATGGAGCGCTTCTCATAATGCGACCCAGATTCAAGCGTTGCGGATTTGGCGTGGTGCGCGCTGGCATAGTTCTCGGCGTCGCCGCCGATCGCTCCACTGGAAAATTTGCTCCATCCGGTAATGATACGCGGGACCCCAAGCCTCGCGAAAAAATCGGCCACGCTTTGCTCTGCGACCATGAACGGTTCTTGTGCAATCGGCGCCGAGTGAAGATCGAGAAAGTAGTCGCAGTTTTCGAGGATTGTCTTAAGCTGCTGCGCTCGCGCAAATTCATAAGAAGCCTTGTCGACTGCTGCGCCATAGTCCTTCCGGAAGAGACGGTTCAAGTTGTGCTTCACATAGCGGCGATCGGCTGCAAGTGCCAATTCGTTTCCGCGAACCAGCGTGAGCCTGCCTCGCTTCAGGGCCCGCGCTCCGCCAAAAAAATCAAAGAGCAGTTTTTCGATTGCATGGACCCCACTCACCTCGTCGCCGTGTATGCCACCGAACAAGGCAACATGCGGCCCCTCATTGCCTGTGGTAATCCGCACTGCCCCTGGAATTCCGGGATTCTCGAATTTCACGACATCCCCATAGATTGGTCACTGGCGGTTTACACCTTGGCACCGTGCCAACTTATGCCCGTCGCGGCTTTTGTGATCGTGGTACCGGCTTCGCCGCGCGTAATGGCGGCCAAATCCTTTAGCGCGCCGATCGCCGCCGCCTTGCCCGTCTTTTCCGCGAAATGGCACGCAGCCTCGACCTTCGGTCCCATCGACCCTGCGGGGAAGCTGTATTTCAACATCGCTTCGGGCGAAACAAGGCGAAACGCCTTTGCCGCGGGTTTGCCCCAATCCAGATAGACGGCCTCCGCATCCGTCGCCATGATGAAAAGATCCGCGTCGAGTTCGCGGGCGAGCAGCTCCGAACAAAGATCCTTGTCGATGACGGCTTCGATCCCGCCCAATTTACGGTCATCGCCGTACACGGTCGGGATACCGCCCCCGCCCGCGGCGATGATGATCGTTCCTTTTTCCAGGAGCCATTTGATCGGGCGGATCTCGAAAATATGTTGCGGCAACGGTGAAGCAACCACACGCCGCCACTTGTCGCCATCCTTCTTGAACGTCCAGTTCTTCTCGGCTTTCAGGCGATCCGCTTCACTTTGGGAATAGACCGGCCCGATGAATTTCGTCGGGTTCGAGAAGCCTGGGTCTTTGGGATCGACCTCAACCATCGTGAGGAGGGTCGCAAAGGGAACCTCGTAAGGGAGCAGGTTGCCCAGCTCCTGCTCGATCATGTAGCCGATCATTCCCTCGGTCTGCGCGCCCAGCACGTCGAGCGGATAAAGCTCGTTCGGTTTGTAAGCCGCGCCTTGCAAAGCAAGCAAGCCCACCTGCGGTCCATTTCCATGAGTGATGACGAGTTCGTTCCCGGGATGAATGTCGGCGAGTGCGCGAGCTGCTATCCGCACGTTATGGCGCTGCACCTCCGCGGTCATCGGCTCCCCTCGGCGGAGCAGCGCATTGCCGCCCAGTGCCACCAGGATGCGCATGGCCTTATTCTCCGAGAGTCGCCACCAGGATCGCCTTGATCGTGTGCATACGGTTCTCGGCTTGCTCAAAGGCGATATTCAGCTCGGATTCGAAGACTTCGTCGCTGACCTCCATGGCGCTCAAGCCGAATTGCTCATGAATGTCCCGCCCCACCTTGGTCTCCAAGTTGTGGAACGCCGGAAGACAATGCATGAACTTCACCCGCGGGTTACCCGATGCCTTCATCAGGTCCATATTGACCTGGTAAGGTTTGAGCAACTTGATCCTTTCCGCCCAAACCTCCTTAGGTTCGCCCATGGAGACCCAAACATCGGTGTGAATAAAATCCGCTCCAGCGACCGCCTTTTTAGGATCGTCGGTAATCGTCAGCTGCCCCCCATATTTCGCTTCAAGATCGCGCGCAATCTTGAGATAAGGGTCGGACGGCCAGAGCGACTTGGGTCCGCAAATCCGCACGTCCATGCCCACAAGGCATCCGACGATCATCAGCGAATGCCCCATGTTGGAGCGCGTGTCGCCGACGAAGGCGTATTTGATATCGTGGAGCGGCTTGTCGCTATATTCACGCATGGTCAGAACGTCGGCCACCATCTGCGTCGGATGGTATTCGTCGGTCAATCCGTTGAAGACGGGAACGCCGGCATATTTCGCGAGGTCCTCGACAGCTTCCTGGGCGTAGCCGCGAAATTCGATCGCGTCATACATGCGCCCGAGGACCCTGGCGGTATCCTTAACCGACTCCTTGTGGCCGATCTGGGAGCCGGACGGATCGAGATAAGTCACATGAGCACCCTGATCGTGACACGCGACCTCGAAGGCGCATCGGGTGCGCGTCGAGGTTTTTTCGAAAATCAGGACGACCTCCTTTCCTTTGAGGTGTTCTTGCTCGGTGCCCGCATACTTGGCGCGCTTCAAATCCCGCGCGAGATCGAGAAGATAGTGGAACTCGCGTTGCGTGAAATCTTGCACGGTCAAAAGGGAGCGGTTGCGCAGGTTCAAGCCCATGGAGATTCTCCCGGTTGGGTTGCCTTTTGCCAATCAATATGCGGGATCGCGCGAAATCGGACAGGTCATGCAATGCCCGCCACCTCGGCCCCGGCCGAGCTCGGACCCGCGTACCGTGATCACCTCGATCCCTGCTTTCCGCAAAAGCGTGTTCGTGTATATGTTTCGGTCGTAGGCGACGACGACGCCGGGTTCGAGCGCGACGACGTTGTTGCCGTCGTCCCACTGCTCGCGCTCGGCTTCCCAGGCATTGCCGCCAGTTTCGACGACGCGCAGATCCTTGAGACCGAGGGCGTCCCTCACCACATCGAGGAGTGGCTTCTTTTCATCACGCACTTCGATGCCGCCCGGGTGGTTCGACGAGTAAATACTGTAGCACCTGATCTGGTCGACGACTTCGCGAAAGACGGTGCAGACGTCGCGGTCGCAGAAGCTGAACACCGTGTCGAGATGCATTGCCGCCCGGCTTTTCGGCATGACGCACGCGATCAGCCGCGTCACCGCATTGTGCTTGAAGAGCGCGTGGGCGACTTGTCCGACGGACTGATGATTGGTGCGCTCGCCCATGCCGACCAGAACGACGCCCTTGCCGACGGGCATGACATCCCCACCTTCCATGCTGGCAGGCGTGAAGTCCTCGTCCGAATCGCCCCACCAGATCTGGAATCCGCCGTCTGAGAACATCGGGTGGAATTTGTAGACGGCCCTTTGAAGCAGCGTTTCCGGCTTGCGCGCGGGCCAATACATCGGATTGCATGTCACCCCGCCATAAATCCAGCAGGATGGATCGCGCTGGAAAAGCGTGTTCGGGATTGGCTGGATCAAGAACGATGTCCCCCCGAGAACGCCCGAGAGGAGGGCAGAACCTTCACTCTTCGGTAAATCCTCGATCGCAATCCCTCCGATCAGGTGGGCCGCCAGCTTTTTGGCCGGCATTTCCTCAAGCCAAGGGCGGATCGTTTCGGCGACGACGCGCCCCACACTATTGGCCGTAATTCGACGATCGAGGACCCACTTGCGTGCGTCCTTTTTGTCGAGTGTTTCGGCGAGCAGATCGTGAAGCTCCAGAACCTCGACGTCACGCTCCTTCATCTTGAGCACGAAATCGTAGTGATCCTTTTGAGCCTCATGCACCCAGACGACATCGTCGAACAGCAGGTCGTGGCAGTTGCCCGGCGTGAGACGCTGATGGGCAAGGCCCGGCCGGCAGACCATCACCGTCCGCAATTTCCCGATTTCCGAATTCACTCCGAGCGTGCGTGCCATGTTTCGTCCCCCGATGCTCACATTACCCAATGCCGCGTGATCCTCGCGCAGCGGACCGCCAAAGCGTACAGGACGCAGTCACGCTCTACGACGCACCCGTCGATCCTTCACGAGCTGATGACACGCGGCGCACCGCGTCACAATTTTATGTCTCCTTGGACCAAAAGAATGACTGCGATGACGGCCGCCGCGGTCACCGCGAGCGCCACCACCAGATCGCGCCCGCCGAAGAGTTTCTCGCCATTTTCCCGACGCGCCTTCATGTAGAGAATCGTGCCAGGTGCGAAGAGTATCGCCGCGATCAGGAGATACGTAAGCCCCGCTGCATAACAAAGCCAGATTCCATAGATTGTCGCGATGGCGCCGATGGCGATGTCACGGTTTCGCGCGCCAGTATCCGCGCCGTACGTTTCGCCGCTCAAGGCCAGCTTTAGCGCGTAGGCGCCGGAGAACACATAGGGCGGCAGTATCGCAACGGAGGCGATCGAGTAGAGTGTTTTATAGGTCGACTCGGAAAACAGCGTGACGATCAGAAACACCTGAATGAGGCTATTCGTGATCCAAAGCGACATCTCGGGCGAACCCGCCGCGTTCTGGCCACCAAACACACGCGGGAAATTTCCATCCTTCGCCGCCACGAAGGGTATCTCGGCGCACAGCATCGTCCACGAAAGGAACGCGCCGCCGACGCTGACAATCAACCCAACGCTGATGAGTGCGGCACCCCAATAGCCAACCAGCGATTGAAGCACGCCAGCCATCGACGGCACCGGCAATCCGGCAAGCTCCTTTTGCGTCAAAACGCCCGTCGAGAGCAGGGAGACCAGGACATAAATCGCGAGTGCCCCGAAGAACCCGATCACGGTCGCCGTGCCGACATCGGATCGTTTCACAGCGCGGGCGCTGTAGACAGAAGCGCCCTCGATACCGATGAACACCCAAAGTGTCACCAGCATCGTCGATTTGACTTGCTCGACAATACTGCCGAGGTCAGCGCCGCCGCCGAGACCCTTGCCCGCGAAATCCAGGGTGAACTTGTCGTAGTTGAACGCGATGATCGCGAATATCGCGAAGACGACAAGGGGCACAACCTTCGCGCACGTCGTCACGACGTTCACAAATGCCGCCTGTTTGACCCCCTTGAGCACCAGGAAATGGATCGCCCAAAGTGCGACTGACGCGCCAATGACGGACCGCAGGTTGTTTCCATTGCCGAAGGCTGGGATGAAAAATGCGAGCGCGCTGAAAATCGCGACCGCATAGGAGACGTTGCCCAGCCAGGCGCTCAACCAGTAGCCCCAGGCGGATTGGAAGCCGATATAAGGGCCGAACCCCGCTTTCGCATAGGCGTAAGGGCCGCTGTTGAGATCGGGCTTGCGCACCGCGAGCCCCTGGTAGACGAAGGCAAGCATCAGCATGCCCACACCCGTGATCGCCCAGCCGACGATGATGGCCGCGGGAGATGCGTGTGCGGACATATCGCTCGGCAGATTGAACACGCCGCCGCCGATCATCGATCCGACGACGAGTGCGACAAGCGGCAGAAGAGTCAGCTTTGCCGCCTCAGGTTGTGCTGGAATATCCGTTGCCTTCGTGACCGAAATGTCCGACATGATCTGCCCCCTCCGTGATCGATACACCACGTGC
>Ga0187765_10000501_pt1 | contig 14364 bp, 15 predicted proteins | sample 0216_QUI02_MP05__3_FD_133018 | JGI IMG/M metagenome (GOLD analysis project Ga0187765, IMG submission 133018) | Tropical peat soil microbial communities from peatlands in Department of Meta, Colombia - 0216_QUI02_MP05_10_MG | ecosystem: Environmental > Terrestrial > Soil > Wetlands > Peat ...
AGGCGAGCTCCCGATCCGGCAGCCTGATGCCGAACTGCGACGCGGCGATCGCCATTCGCTTGAGGTACTCGGTGCCGATCTGGTGGCCGAGGCCGCGCGAGCCGCAATGGATCATCAGCACCACGTCGCCCTGGGCAAGGCCGAACACGCCTGCGATGCGCGCGTCGTACACGGCGGTGACTTCCTGGATCTCGAGGTAGTGGTTGCCGCTGCCGAGCGTACCCATCTCGTCGCGCTGGCGCTTCTTCGCCTGCGGCGACACCGCGCCGGGCTTGGCGTGCCGCATCTGCCCGTGCTCCTCGATGCGCTCGAGGTCCTCGCGCCTGCCCCACCCGCGCTGCACCGCCCATTGCGCGCCGCCTGCGAGCATCGCGTCCATCTCCGCGTCGCCGAGGTGGATGTTGCCCGTGCTGCCCACGCCCGCCGGGACGGCGCGCGCGAGCTCGTGCGCCAGCGCCTCCTGGACTCTTACGATGTCGGGGCGCCTGAGCCCGGTGTGCAGGCAGCGCACGCCGCAGGAGATGTCGAAGCCGACGCCGCCTGCGGAAATGACGCCGCCCTGGTCGGCGTCGAAGGCGGCGACGCCGCCGATCGGGAAGCCGTAGCCCCAGTGCGCGTCCGGCATCGCGTAGGAAGCGTCCACGATGCCCGGCAGCGCGGCGACGTTCACCGCCTGCTCGTAGACCTTGTGGTCCATGTCGCGCATCAGCGCCTCGCTGGCGAAGATCACCGCGGGGACGCGCATCGCGCCGCGCGCCGGGATCTCCCAGCGCTGCTCGCCGGTCCTGTGCAGCAGGCTCAGGTCCATGTCAGACGTCGACCACCGTCTGCGCAATCCACGCGCCGCCCTCCTTGGCGACGCGCAGCGTCGTGTAGGTGGCGCCCTTCACCTCGACCGCCGGTTGATGGCGCGCCGCGTCGACGGGCTCGCCGTGCGCCGTGCCCGAGAGCACGCCGTCTCCCTGCAACCGGACCTCGAAGCGGGAGAAGAGCATGCGGCGCGCCGACATCTCGTAGATGATCGCATTGAGCCACTCCGCGAGCAGCAACTCGTCGTCGGGCGCCCCGCAGTGGATCGCGACCGTGTCGCGCGCCTCGATCGTGGCGGGCTGCGCCACCACGGCGGTAAGCGCCATGGCGGCCTGCACGAATGCCTCTTCCTTGGTATTGCCGATGCCGCGGACGCCTACGTCGGCGCCGTGCTCGTAGTGCTCCCAGCGACCGCCGGCTAGCGCCGTAGCGCCGCCTCGCGGCCGCGCTCCCGCTTGATCGCGCCGGTGAAGGCGCCGAGCTCCTCGGAGGCGAATTCGAGCAGGTCGTCGAGCGTGAGCAGGCCGGCGAGCGCGCCCTTGTGGGTGATGACCGGAACGCGGCGCACGCCCCTCTCGCGCATCATGCGCAGCACGTCGGCGAGGCTGTCCTGCTCGCGCACCATCACCAGCTCGCCGCTCATGACGTCGCCCACGGTCAGGCCGCGCGCATCGAGCTCCCTCGCCACCACCGCCACCACGATGTCGCGGTCGGTCAGGATGCCGACCGGCACGCGCTCGCCGTGGCGCTCGATCACCGCCACCAGGCTGCCCACATGATGCTCGCGCATCAGGCGCGCCGCTTCCACCAGCCGCGTGTCGCGAAAGACGATGACCACTTCCCGGTTGCACAGCTCGCCAGCGTTCACGATGTCTCCCAGCGCTTTCAGTGGATCGCCCGCGCGAAGGTGCGCCGGCGCAGCAGCTCCGCGGCCTGCGGCCGGCTGTCGATCAGCTCCAGCAGCGAGACGGAGATGTCGTCGAGCAGCGCCTGCGACGGCAGGCTCCATGCGGCGCCGGAGAGGGTGACGTCGGCGAGGAACATGCCGTCCTCGAGCTGCACCGAAAAGCCTTGCAGCGACGCCCAGCGGTCGAACAGCGCGCCGAGCGCCGTCTGGAGCTCGCGCTCGCAATCGGTGCGCGCGACGCGCCAGCCGCGTTGCTCGAGGGCAGTCATGCGTTCATCCGCCATCCGCCGCGCCTCAGGAAACCTCGATGCGCTTCGCCGAGCCGTTCGACTTCTTGGGCAGCGTGAGGTTGAGCACGCCGTCCTTGTACTCGGCCTTCGCGCCCTTGGCGTCGACCGCGGTCGGCAGCGTGAAGCTGCGGCTCACCATGCCGTAGCTGCGCTCGCTGTACACGACCTTCTCGCCTTTCTTCTCTTCCTTCTCGCGCTTCACTTCCGCGCGCACCGAGATCTGGTCGTCGTCGATGTCGACTTTGATGTCTTCCTTCTTGACGCCGGGGATGTCGGCCCTGACGGTGAAGGCCTTGTCGTCCTCGTTGACGTCGATCTTCATCGACAGCTCGGTCTCGCCGGGAAACGCCACCGGCCTGATCCAGAAGCCCTTGCCGAAGTCCTTGAAGAAATCTTCAAACGGGTTGTACTGGGTGATGTTCGCCATAAAAACCCTCCTTTCGCGTGAGGCCACTAAATGCTAGCGCCCCAGTGGGGAAGGAAGTTGATCGAGATCAACCCGCGGCCCCGCGTTGCAGTCTCGAGATCGGGAGCAGAGAAGATGTCGAGAGAGTCCCCGGGGCCCGAGAAGCTGATGCATGCAGGTCTGATAGTGATCATGGACGACCCATAACGTCTCAGTATCTCCTCTTCAACTCTTCGGCGGCCGATTCGATCTCCTTGCGGAACACGGCGTTGACCTCCTCGTAGCGCTTCTGTGCGAGCTCGTCGTCATAGACGCTCGTCACCTCGATGTCGAAGTAGGAACGGATGCCGCCGTTGAACTCGACCGCCATCTCCGCCGTGGACCCGGGCGGACCCTCTACCCGGTATCGGGGAACGATGGGGAACAGGCCGCGCTCCACCGCGATCCGTTGCCCGCGGTCCGACAGGAGGAATTCGATGAACGCGCGCGCAGCCCTGGGGTGCTTTGCTCCCGCGAGGATCGCCGCTGGGCCCGAGGTGACCCAGGCGGTCCTGGGCGCGACGTACCGGATGTCGAAGCCGGCCAGACGGTCCTCGAAAGCGAAATAACTCGGTACTGCGAAGCCTACGGCGAATTCCCCTCGGGCAACGAGGGACGGCACGTCGCGGCTGCGCGGCGCGAAGAACCCGGTGTTCGCCGCGAGGTGCCTGAGCCATTCCCAGCCGCGGGCATCGCCGTCGCGCTGCAGGATCACCTCGTACGCCGCATGGCTGCTGGAAGAACGCGAAGGCGGCGCCTGGACGATATTGCCCTTCAGCTTCGGGTCGAGGAGATCGTCCCAGTCCTTCGGCGGCGGCACGCCGAGGCGCTGGAGGAGCCGCGGCTGGTAGGCGATGCCGCAGGATTCGAGCACGGTTCCGATCCAGAAGCCATTCGGGTCCTTGAGCGAAACCGGCTTGGGCTTTCCGAGCCTGCCGGGAACGGCGTCCGTGACGGCTTTCGGCAAGCCCAGCGGCGCAAGAAGCTTCTGTGCGGCCAGCCTGTCGTAGAGCGCGCTCTCGCCGCCCCAGAAGAGGTCGGCCTGCGGCCGCCCGTTCCATTCCACGATCTGCCCGTAGGCGACGGGCGTGCCAGCGGAGACCGCGCTCGCTCTGAGGTGGACGTTCCACCGAGCTCGCGCGTACTTGGCGAACTCGGCGAGCTCGGGGTCAGAAAGACTCTTGCCGACCGGCGTGATGAGAACCAGCTCGTCCTCGATCGGCTGCGCGCGCGCCGGCCCCGCTGCGAAGAGCAGCCCGGCGAGCGCCGCCGCGACGATCTCAGGGCAGCGCATGGCGGACTCGAAATGCGTCGATCTCGCCTTCCAAGCCGGGCCGTCCCGCATCCGCGAACTCGTAGCGCGCCCGCACCACGGGCTTGCCCGGATGGAGCAGCGCCGCCAGGTCTATCGGCGTCCCGCTCACCACGACATCGGCTTGCGCCGCCTCGATCGTCGCGCGAAGTGCCTGCAGCTGGGCAGGCGAATAGCCCATCGCGGGCAGGACGGGGCCGATATGAGGAAAGCGCGCGTACACGTCCGCAATCCCCGGCGACGCCCAGGGGCGCGGATCGACGATGTGCGCGCCGGCGGCGCGCGCCGCGGCAAAGCCCGCGCCGTGCGGCATGCCGCCGTGAGTCATGCTGGGACCGTCCTCCACGACGAGCGCGCGGCGCCCGCTGACCGCTCCGGGGTCATCGAGCCGCACCGGAAATCTCGAGAGCAGGATCCTTGCGCGCGGATTGGTGCGGCGCGCGAGCGCGACGGCCGCTTCGGTGTCCTGCGGCGAGGCGACGTCGGTCTTCGTCACCACGACCACGTCCGCCATGCGCAGGCAGGTCTCGCCCGGATGATAGGCGGCTCCATGATCCGGGCGCAGCGCGTCGCAGAGCACGACGTGCAGCTGCGGCCGGACGAACGGGAAATCGTTGTTGCCTCCATCCCAGACGAGGACGTCCGCCTCCGCGCTCGCCCCGGCGAGCACCCGCTCGTAGTCCACGCCGGCGTGCACCGTGGCCCCGGCTTCGAGATGCGGCTCGTATTCCTCGCGCTCCTCGAGCGTGCAGCGGGCGCGGTCGAGATCCCCGCGGGAGGCGAACCGCTGCACCGCCTGTTTCAGGAGATCGCCATAGGGCATGGGATGACGCACTACGGCCACCCGCAGGCCCCGCGCGCGCAGGAGCCTCGACAGCCAGCGCGCCACCGCGCTCTTCCCCGAGCCCGTGCGCACCGCGGAGATCGCGACGACCGGGACCGGCACGCTGAGCATCGTGCGATCCGGCCCGAGCAGCTCGAAGTCGGCGCCCCTGGCAAGCGCGCGCGAGGCAAGGTGCATGACTTCATCGTGGCCCACGTCGCTATAGGCGAATACCACGCGCTCCGGATTCAGGCTCTCGAGCTCCGATTCGGGCACGATGGGGATTCCCCGCGGATAGAGAGGGCCCGCGAGTTCGGCCGGATATCGCCGGCGCTCGATGCCCGGTATCTGTGCTGCGGTGAACGCGACCACCTCGGCCTCGGCGGCATTGCGGTAGGCCGTGTTGAAGTTGTGGAAATCGCGTCCCGCTGCGCCCGCGATGACGACCCGAATGCGCTTCATGGAGACATCCGCCTCAGGAACCCGCGCACCCGGGAGGATCCGAACCCACGACGCGTTCGCTCGCAGCGAGCGGCTTGCGAAGCCGCTGCGATGGCAACGGCGACCACGCCGGACGCGCGGCGCGAAGCGAGTCCACGACGACCAGCCAGCGGCCCGGCCAGGGAGTCGGCTTTCGATCGGCGCGCAGTTCCCAGAAGTGCTGCCCCGCGCGCACCGCGGCCTCGTAGTCGGCATCGAGCAGGCCGTACCGGTCGATGAAGACGTCGAGCGTCGCTGGAATCCTGATGCAGCCCTTCGAGTGCCACATCCCGAGCAGCGGCTCGAGCAGGCCCGGATCGGTGGCGTGCATCTGCAGCCGCATGTCGCCCATGCCGCGCTGGCCCCAGGTCCGTTCGCCGCGCACCCAGCCGAAGTCGAAGACCCGCATGCCCTGGCGCCCATAGCCGAGGACCCCGTTCGCGTTGCGCGTGCCTTCCGCGCGGAAATCGAGGTTCGCGAGGGAATGCTCGAAGACGCCGATCGGCGTAAGGAAATGCTCGAATTCCCCGGGCCGGCCGGTCGACACCGGCGAAGCGCCGATGAAGCGCCAGGACGAATCCGCCGCGCGCCAGTAGATGAACGCCGCCTGCACCCGCGGGCTGCGATCGACCAGCACGTAGTACTGCGGGCGCGACTCGGAGACGCTCGCCCGCGCCAGGGCGGATTCGAGCCTGTGCGCGTAGGCCTCCTGCTCCGTTGCCGGGACGTCGAGCCGCCTGTCCACCTCGCGCACGAATGCGGCGGAATCCGGGTCCTGGGCACCGGCTGAAAACGCCGCGGAGAGCAGCCCGACCGCTACGGATTTGATTAGCATCAAACTTCGTCGCGGGGAGCGACGTAGGCTGTCAGCAACGGAAGGAGAAGCCATGTACAAGCACATTCTCGTACCAACGGACGGCTCCAGGCTCGCCGCGAGGGGAATCAAGCAGGCGGTCGGGCTCGCCAAGTCGCTCGGCGCGAAGCTCACCGGCGTTTACGTGGTTGCGCCGTTCGCGCCCCCGATCTACAGCGAGGGCTCGGCGTCCCTTGCGCAGGCGCTGTCGCCCAGGGACTACAAGGCGCTGACCGACAAGGAAGCGAAGAAGGCGCTCGCCGTCATCGGCCGCGCGGCGCGCGCCGCCGGCGTGCGCTTTGCCGAGCGCATCGTGACGGAGACGCAGCCCTGGAAAGGCATCCTGGAGACCGCGCGCGCCGGGCGCTGCGACTTGGTCGTCATGGGCTCGCACGGGCGCAGCGCGCTCGGCGGCCTGATGCTCGGCAGCGAGACCGTGCGCGTGCTCGCGCGCTCGAAGATCCCCGTCCTCGTCGCGCGCTAGCATGAGCGCGACTCTGAAGCTCGCGCTGCACGACGTCGCCGAGCCGGAAGCCCTGGCGCGGATCGCCGAGCGGCGCGTCGCGGACCTTTCAGCGGCGCTGCCATCGCTGATTACCTGCCGGCTGGCTGCCGAGCCCGCCGGTGCGCAGTTCGAGGCCCACGTCGAGCTTTTCTTTCCGGAGCGGCAGGTGATCTTCAACCGCCTCGGCGCCACCGCCGAAGCCGCGCTCATCGCCGCCCTCGACGCGGTAGCCAAGGCCAGATCGCTGCCCCTCGCCGCCTGAAGCATTCAGGCGCCCGTCGCACGGTCGACTTCGTTCGCCAGGGCGCGTAGCGCCGCCGAGATTTCCACCGGATACACGGGCGCCGCCTCGAGCGCGCGCAGCGGCGCGGGCAATCGAGCGTATTGGGCGAGCGCACGCTCGCGCGCAGCAGCGAGCTTCGGGCGCGGCAGCGGCTCGCCCGCGTGCATCACTTGCTCGAGCAGCGGCTCGCCTTCCTGCGCGTCGCCTTCCGCGCTCACTACGTCGCGCGCGAAGCAGCCGTCGGCGCGGTAGTGGCGGTACACCTGCTTGCGGCCCGGCCACGTCGCCTTGCCGGCCGAGCGCTTGCGGCGCGCGCGTCCCGCGTACTCCTGCAGCTTGTACACTGCATCGAGATAGGGATGATCGGCGGCGGTGACCAGGCTCGTGCCGATGCCGAAGCTGTCGATGGGCGCGCCGGCGCCCAGCAGCTCGGCGACCCGATATTCGTCCAGGTTGCCGCTCGCGAAGATGATCGCGTGGCTCAGGCCGCCCGCGTCCAGGATGCGGCGCACCTCGGGAGCGAGCACGCCGAGCTCGCCGCTGTCGAGCCGGACGCCTTTCACCCGGGCCGATTTCCCGACTTCGACCGCCTTGCGCGCGCCTTCCAGCGTGTCGTAGGTGTCGATGAGAAGCACCGCGTTGTCGGGAAACACCGCGGCAAAATGGCGGAAGGCGGCGATCTCGCTTTCGTGGGACTGCACGAACGAATGCGCCATCGTGCCGAAGACCGGGATGCCGAAAAGCGGCGCGGCAGCTACGGTGGACGTGCCGTCGAAGCCCGCGAGGTAGCTGGCGCGAGCGGCAAGCAGCCCCGCTTCCGCGCCGTGGGCGCGGCGCAGGCCGAAATCGATGAGCCGCTTTCCAGGCGCGGCAAGCCGCGAGCGCGCGGCCTTCGAGGCCACGACCGTCTGGAAATGGACGAGATTCAGCAGCCGCGTCTCGAGAAGCTGGGCCTCCGGCAGAGGCGCGGTCACGCGCAGGACAGGCTCGTCCGGGAAGAACACCGTCCCCTCGGGCATCGCGTGCACGTCGCCGGTAAAGCGCAGGCGCTCGAGGCGCGAGACGAACTGCGGCTGGAAGAGCCCCGAGCGCGCGACCCAGTCGAGCTCGTCGGCTCCGAAGCGCAGCCCGGCGACGAATTCGAGCGCCTGCTCGAGACCGGCGGCAACCAGGAAGTTGCGCCCCGGCGGCAGCTTCCTGACGAACAGCTCGAACACCGCAGTCCCGGTCATGCCCTGCTCGAAATAGGCCTGCAGCATGGCGAGCTCGTACAGGTCGGTGACGAGGGGGCTGGAGAGCGGGTTCATCGGCCCGACGATAGGCTCCCGACCGGCCGCGCTTTTGATTCAGGTCAACGGCTGCGGCGTTGCAGGCGGCAGACTGCCGGCATGGAGATGGCGTCCCCTCGTCCCGGCGGCCTCGAGCCCGCCCAGCTTCGCCAGCGCTGCGATCCCGCGGGTCTTCCGTTCGGCACGACCGCCGAGCTCGAGGACCTGAGCGCGGCCGTCGGCCAGTCGCGCGCCCTCGGCGCGATCGAGTTCGCCGTCGGCATGCAACGCGAGGGCTACAACCTCTTCGCCATGGGCCCGGAGGGCGTCGGCCGGCACACCCTCGTGCGCGACCGCCTCGAGCAGCAGGCGGCGAGAATGGAGGCGCCGAGCGACTGGTGCTACGTCTTCAACTTCGAGACGCCGCACAAGCCGCGGGCGCTGCGCCTGCCCGGCGGGCGCGCCGCGGCGTTCAAGGCAAGCATGAAGCGGCTGGTAGAGGATCTGCTCTCCGCGATTCCCGCCGCCTTCGAGACCGACCAGTACCGCAACCGCCGCCAGCAGATCGAGCTCGAGCTCTCCGAGCGCCAGGAGCACGCCATCGAGGCGCTCGGCGAGCGCGCCAAGGCCCAGGGCATCGCCCTGGTGCGCACGCCGAGCGGGTTCGGCTTCGGGCCTATGAGCAAGGACGGCGTGATGACCCCCGAGGAGTTCCAGAAGCTCCCCGCCGCCGACCAGAGCCGCTACGAGGAGCTGGTGGAGAAGTTCCAGCAGGACATGGCGCGCGTCCTGCACGAGATCCCGAAGTGGCGTCGCGAAGCGCTCGGCAAGCTGCGCGAGCTGAACCGCGACGTGACCCGAGCGACGCTGAACGCGCTGATGGACGAGCTGCGCAACGACTACCGCGACATTCCGGACGTCCATGAGCATCTCGCCAAGGCGCACGAGGACATGCTCGACCACGCGGACGCCTTCCGCCAGACAAAGGACGGCGAGCCGCAAATGCTGCTCGGCATGCCGATCACGCCGGCGCTCGACGGCATGGAGCCGCTGCGCCGGTATGGGGTCAACGTCCTGATGGATCACGCCGGCACGCGCGGCGCGCCGGTCGTCTACGAGGACCGTCCGAACCACGACGCGCTCGTCGGCCGGATCGAGCACGTCTCGCAGATGGGCACGCTGGTCACCGACTTCACCCTGATCAAGGCCGGCGCCCTGCACCGCGCGAACGGCGGCTATCTCGTGCTCGATGCGCTGAAGCTTCTCACGGAGCCTTACGCGTGGGACGCGCTCAAGCGCGCGCTGCGCTCGCGCGAGATCCGCATCCAGACGCTCGCGCAGGCGCTCGGCTTCACCAGCACCACCTCGCTCGAGCCGGAGCCCATCCCGCTCGAGGTGAAGGTCGTCCTCGTGGGCGAGCGCATGCTGTACTACCTGCTGCATGCCTACGATCCCGAGTTTGCCGCGCTCTTCAAGGTCATGGCCGATTTCGAGGACGACGTGCCCCGCGACCCGCAGAGCGAGCTTGTCTACGCGCGCGTCATCGCCACCTTCGCGCGCAGGGAGAAGCTGCGGCCCTTCGACCGCGAGGCGGTGGCTTGCATCATCGAGCAGCAGTCGCGCGACGCCGGCGACGCCGAGAAGATCTCGGCCAGCATGCAGCGCCTGGTCGACCTGCTGCGCGAATCGGACTACTGGGCGGCGGGCGCCGGCCGCAGCGTGATCGGCGCGGCGGAAGTCCGCCGCGCGCTGGAAGCGCAGATCGAGCGCTCCGACCGGGTGCGCGACCGGCTGCTCGAGGAAGCGCTGCGCGGCGCGCTGCTGATCGACACCTCGGGCAGCCGCGCCGGGCAGGTCAACGGCCTGGCGGTGATCCAGCTCGGCAACTTCGCCTTCGGCACGCCGCACCGCATCACGGCGCGCGTGCGCCTCGGCGGCGGCCGCGTGGTGGATATCGAGCGCGAGTCGGAGCTCGGCGGCCCGGTCCATTCCAAGGGCGTGCTGATCCTGTCGGGCTTCCTCGCCGGCCGCTATGCGCCCGGCAAGCCGCTCTCGCTCGCGGCGAGCCTCGTCTTCGAGCAGAGCTACGGCGGCATCGAGGGCGACAGCGCCTCCTCGGCGGAGCTCTACGCGCTGCTCTCGGCGCTCGCCGACGCTCCCGTGCGCCAGGGCCTCGCGGTCACGGGCTCGGTCAACCAGCACGGCGACATCCAGGCAATCGGCGGCGTCAACGAGAAGATCGAGGGCTTCTTCGACCTGTGCCGCTCGCGCGGCCTGGACGGCGCGCAGGGCGTGCTGATCCCTGAGTCGAACGTGCGCAACCTGATGCTGCGCGAGGACGTGGTCGAGGCCGTGGCCGCGGGACGCTTCGGCATCTATCCGGTGCGCACCGTGGACGAAGGCATCGCCCGGCTCACCGGCCTTCCCGCCGCGACGGTCAACGCCCGCGTCGAGGCGCGCCTCGCCGACTTCGCCGAGCGCGCCCGCAGCTTCGGCGCGCTCGCGGCGCGCAAGCCCTGGCAGGCGAAGCCGCCGAAGGCGAAGTAGGCTCGAGCATGGCCCTTGCTCAGCCCGTAGATTCGTCGGCGCGCTTCTCGCCGACCCGGACCCAGACGCCGCGGCCGTTGCAGCGCAGGAGCTCGCTGCCGCTTCTCACGTAGGCGCCGATCGGGAAGCGCTCGCCGTTGAAGTAGCACACGCCGGCCTCGATCTCGAGGTCGGGCGAGGCGAGCGTCTCGTCGAACTGCGACTCGTCGATGATCGGCGAGCACTTGCGCTCGGGATCGGGGGCACCGACTTGCGGGATCTTCGTCACGGTCTTCATGGAGTTGGCTCCGGTCAAGTTCCAGTCAGCGTGCGAGGAAGCGCCGCAGCTCGGCGAGCGGCCTCGCATTGAGGATGTCGGATTTCTCGAGCCAGCCGCGGCGCGCCTGGCCGACGCCGTAGCGCAGCATCTGCAGGCCCTCGACGCCGTGCGCGTCGGAGCTGATCGCGACGAGCACGCCTTCGTCCTTTGCCATCCGGCAGTGGACGTCGGTCAGGTCGAGGCGATCCGGATGCGCGTTGAGCTCGAGCGCGACGTTGCGCGCCTTCGCTTTGCGAACCACGGCGAGCATGTCGACATCGTACGGCGCGCGCTCCTCGATGAGGCGGCCGGAGGGATGCGCGAAGATCGAGAAGTGCGGATGATCCATGGCGGCCAGCACGCGCTCGGTCTGCCGCGCCCGCGGCAGGTTGAAGCGGCTATGCACCGCGCCGACCACGATGTCGAGCCTGGAGAGGATCGAATCGGGCAGGTCGAGGCCGCCGTCCTCGAGGATGTCGACCTCGATGCCGGAGAGCAGCGTGATCCCGCGCAGCTCCTCGTTCAGGCGCTCGATCGCGTCGAGCTGCTTCGCAAGGCGCACCGCGTCAAGCCCGTGCGCCACCGCTACCCGCTGCGAGTGATCGGTGATTGCCAGGTATTCGTGGCCGAGCGCCTTCGCCGCAGCCGCCATCTCGCGCAAGCCCTCCCTGCCGTCGGTGGCTTTGGTGTGCACATGAAGATCGCCGCGCAGGTCGGCGAGCTCGATCAGCCGGGGCAGCGCGCCACGGCGCGCGGCCTCGAGCTCGCCCTGGTCCTCGCGCAGCTCGGGCTCGATGTAGGGAAGCCCGACCGAGGCGTAGACCGAATCCTCGGTCTCGCCGGCGATGCGCCGCGCGCCGCGGAACACGCCGTACTCGTTGATCTTCAGGCCGCGCGCGAGGCCGAGCTTGCGTACCGCGATGTTGTGCGCCTTGGAGCCGGTGAAGTAGTGCAGCGCCGCACCGAAGCTCTCGGGCGGCACCACGCGCAGATCCGCCTGCAACCCGCAGGCGAGCACCACGCTCGCGCGCGTTCCGCCTTTCGCCAGCACCTCCTTCACTTCGCCATAGGCGGCAAACCGCTCGATCGCCTTCTCGGGCCGCCGCGAGGTCACGAGAAAGTCGACGTCACCCACGGTCTCCTTCATCCGGCGGTAGCTCCCCGCGATCACGACCCGGTCACCGACCGGGGCGAGATACCGTGCGTACGGCTCGGCATATTGCGCGGCGAGCGCGAGCTTGAAGCGCCGCGCCTTGGAGAGCTGCGCCGCGGCGGCATCGAGGAGCCGATGCTCCATCTTCTCGCCAAAGCCGGCCAGCGCGTGCAGGCGCCCCTCTTTCGCCGCCCGCTCGAGCTCGGCGAGCGAGCCGATCTTGGCGTCGAGCAGCGAGCGCGCGCGCCTGGGCCCGAGGCCCGGCAGGGCCATCAGCTCGCGGATGCCGGCGGGAAACCTGGCGCGCAGCTGCTCGAGGAGCTTGCAGCTTCCGCTGCCGACGATCTCGCGGATCTTTCCGGCGAGATCCTCCCCGATGCCCGGCAGCTTGGGCAGCGCGGCGCCCCCGGCGACGCGTCCGGCGACGTCGAAGCCCAGCTCGCCGACGACGCGCGCCGCATTCCTGTAGGCGCGCACGCGAAACGGATTCTCGTCGCGCAGCTCGAGGAGATCCGCGATCTCCTCGAAGGCGCGCGCGATGTCCGCGTTGTGAACCGCGGCCCGCAGGGCGGCTTTCTGCATGGCGTCAATCTGCGCCTCCGCGCCGCGGCCTTCTTGACCCTCGTCAATGCCGCGCGCCGCTCACGCGCCTTTCATGCCCCAGAGCGTCAGCAGGATCTCCAGCACGATCAGGCCGACGATGTACCACTCGACGCGCAGCGCGTGGCGGGTGCTGATCAGCTCGACCAGCGTGCGTTCGGTGCGCGCGGCGAGCTCGAGCTTGCGATCGAGCGCGTCGAGCCGCTCGTGGATCTCGAACTCGTCCTCGAGCAGCGCGTTGAGCCCCTCGAGCCCCGGGTGGTCCCAGAGCAGCTCCGGCTTGTCGCCGATCTCCGCCCGGCCGACCATGCGGCTCTCGATGAGGAGCAGCGCCCCGATCTGCCGCAGGTGATCGCGCGTGCCGCCGCTGATCCGGCCGCGACGCCCGAGCTCCAGCGCGAGGGGCTCGATGCGGTCGAAGTCCGACGCGAGGCGCGCTTCGTAGTGCGCGAGGAGCGTGCTCTTGGCGAGCGCCTCGGCGATGAGCTGGAGGCGCTCGAGGCTCGACGCCTGCACCACCAGCGTTCCCTCCTGCAGGCCTTCGGGCCGCGACGGGTCGACGCGCACGTCGAGCTCTTCGACCTCTGCGCTTTCGTAACGGTGCTCGGCGACCGCGACGAGGCGCTCGCGCAAGGCGCGCTCGGCCTCGGGCGACACGTCGAACAGCACCGCCACGCCATAGCGGAACACGACCGCGATGCCACCGCCCCCGAGGCGCACCGCGAGCGGCGCGCGCGCCAGGGTTTCGCCGAGAGGCCAGTTGCGCAGGTCGAGGCGCGCCGCGAGCAGCAGGGCGCGGGCGCGGAAGCTGCCGCTCGGCAGGTCGGCCATGCGTCAGCCGAACAGGCCGCCGACGCGCGTGCCCGCGATGCGATTCACGATGAAGAGGCTCGCCGCGCACAGGACGATCAGGATGACGCCGAGCGCCGCGGCCTGGCTCTGCGAGCCGGCGATGTAGAAGCTGAAGATGCCGAACGGAATCATCTCGCGGCCGCCGAGCGTGAGGAAGATGGTGGCAGAGGCTTCCTGGATCGAGGTGATGAAGGAGAAGAGCGCGCCCACGAAGATGCCCTTCCAGACGAGAGGCACCGTGATGTCGCGGAAGGTGCGCAGCTTCGTCGCGCCGACGTTCTCCGCGGCCTCCTCCATCGACTTGTGCACGAGGAGGAGCGACGAGTAGCTGCCACGCACCGTATAGGGCAGCCGACGCACGGCGAGGACGAGGGGCAGGATGAGCCACATGCCGGTCAGCGGAACGTCGACGATCGGCAGCGGCACGTTGAATGCCCGGATGTAGGCGATGCCGACCGCGGTTCCGGGGATGGCGAGCATGAGGGTCGTCAGGGCGTCCATGGCGCCCCGCCCCGGCGCCTGCGTGCGTCCCATGATCCAGGCCATCGGCACCCCGATCAGCAGGCAGAGCGCCACGGCGATCGTGCAGTAGAGCGCGGAATTGATGATGAACTTGGGCGTCTCGACGCTCACCTGGCGGAAGAATTCGAGCGTGTAGTGCTCTGGAAACGGCGTCAGCGACCAGCCGCGGCCCACCGCGGCGAGGATCACGCCGACCTGCGGCACGGCCGAGATGAGCATGAGCAGGGAGAGGAAGCCGACCGCGAGCCAGCGCTTCACCGGGCCCAGGCGCCGGCGCTCCACCTTTGAGTAGGAAAGCGAGCTGTAGTCCTTGATCGCGACGTACTGGCGCGCAGCCAGGACGAAGAAGATGGCGAGCAGCACGAGGAGCGCCGAGATCACGATGCCCATGCGGAAGATGCGCCGGTCGACGAACT
>Ga0187765_10000502_pt1 | contig 14364 bp, 17 predicted proteins | sample 0216_QUI02_MP05__3_FD_133018 | JGI IMG/M metagenome (GOLD analysis project Ga0187765, IMG submission 133018) | Tropical peat soil microbial communities from peatlands in Department of Meta, Colombia - 0216_QUI02_MP05_10_MG | ecosystem: Environmental > Terrestrial > Soil > Wetlands > Peat ...
CGAGTAGTCGCGCTCGACCAGGAGCACCCGTTTGGCCAGCGGATGCATGGCATGTGCGCGCGCGAGGAAGTCCACCCCGGGCATCCCGCTCAGGTCGTGATCGACGATGAGCAGCGCCACCCGCTCCCCTGCGTCCGCCAGCCCGCGCAGCGTAGCCAGTCCCGCGGCGGCCGACGATTCACCGATGACGCGGAAGTCCTTGCCGAACCGCCGGCCGAGATCCTCCCGGAGCGCGTGCAGCACGCCGGCGTCGTCATCGATCACGAAAAGAACGGGCCGTGACATCTGCCACCTCTCAGCTGAAAGCTGCCGCGCAGCCGGGCTCTGGGCCCCCATCCGGCTGGCCCGCCGCCCCCGCGCCAGGTTGGCCCCCGCCACACCGGCGCCACCGCGGGCCAGATACCTAAAGAGGATACAATTCATTGGCAAAGGCAAGGTCAAGGACTTCCGTCAGGAGGCCGCCGTGCCTGCGAATATCCTGGTCCTGACAGCTGCCCGCACGGCGCGGCCTGGCGGGCCTGACGGGGGTGGAGGACGTGTACCGTAACGCGCTGCCGCAGATGAGCGGCGAGGTGTTCCTTACCGATTCCGGGCTCGAAACCGACCTCATCTTCAACGGGGGGTTCGAGCTGCCGGAGTTCGCCTCGTTCGTGCTGGTTGATGACGAGCGCGGCACGGCCGCGCTCGAGGAGTACTTCCGCCGCCATGTGGACATCGCGGTGCAGCACGGCTGCGGGGTGATCCTGGAGGCGCCGACCTGGCGGGCCAGCCCGGACTGGGGCTCGCGGCTCGGGTACCCGGCGGCGGAGCTGCGCCGGGTCAACGAGTCCGCCGTCGAGCTGCTGTCCCGCGTGCGCGGCGGCTACCAGGATGCGGTCGGCTCACCCGTGGTGGTCAGCGGGTGCGTCGGGCCGCGCGCCGACGCCTACCGCCCGGCTGAACGCATGCCGGAGGACGAAGCCGAGGACTATCACACCGAGCAGATCGGGGTCCTCGCGGCGACCGACGTGGATCTGGTGCACGCGATGACCATCACCTACGCCGGCGAGGCGATCGGGATCGCCCGGGCCGCGGCCCGGGCTGGCGTTCCCGCCGCGATCTCCTTCACCACCGAAACCGACGGCCGCCTGCCCGACGGGTCGTCCCTGGCCGACGCGGTCGCCGCGGTAGACGCGGCCACCGGCGGCGCGCCCGTCTACTACGGGGTCAACTGCGCGCATCCCTCGCACTTCGGGTCAGCGCTCCCCGGCGGCGCGGCCGGGGAGCGCGTCCGCAGCGTCCGCGCGAACGCCTCCCGGAAGAGCCACGCTGAGCTCGATGAATCGCCGACGCTCGACGACGGGGACCCGGTGGAGCTGGCCGGCGACTACCTGCGGCTGCGTGCGCAGCACCCGCCGATCTCCATCCTCGGCGGGTGCTGCGGCACCGACGCGCGCCACGTGCGGGCCATCGCCGACGCGGTGCTGGCGCCGGGGCCTGCTGCATAGCACCGCTTCCCGCCGGGTACGGGATAGGGAGCGCAGGGAGGCGAACCATGCAGCTGGGCAAGGAACTCGCAGCCGGATTTGTCAGCGACGACGCGCACGCGGCGGCTGACGCCGAGGCCGGCCTGCCGCCGGACGTAGTGGAAGCGAACGCGCCGCAGGAGCCGGCCGCCCCGGAACCGGAGCCGAGCGCCGCAGGCTGAGCCGTGCTGAGCGGGAAAGCCGCCCAGGAACGTCCGGACCGGCCGTACACCGGCTTCAAGCTGGCGCACGCGGCCCTGGCCGCGGAGGACGGGCGGGCCGGGTTCGCCGGGCTGTCGATCGGCGCCCAGCGGGTCTACGGCACGGTCGCCGAGGCATCGTGCGTGTGGAGCCGGCGGCACGCCCCTCCCCGGCGGCGGTGCGGCTGCGGCTTTTACTGCCTCAGCTCCCTCGCCGAGGCCAGGGCGCTGAGCTGCGCGACCGCGAACCGGGCAGCCGTCCTGCTGGAGGTATCGGCATCGGGGCGGTACATCCGTTATGAACGTGGCCTGCGTTACAGCCGGCAGCGGGTGCGCGCGGTCCGGGTCGGCCTCTGCGGCTGCGGGCGGCCGGCCGCCGGGCTGACCGACGCCGGGCAGGGCATAGTGGGGTGGCGCCAGCTGAGGCCATCGTGCGCGGCCTGCGCCGCGCATCGTCACCTCGTCACGTTTGGCAGTTTCGCGGACCGGCTCGGCGGGCGGGTGCCCGTCACCCCGGATCAGGGCGCGGCCGGCTGGCCCGGTGAGCTCACCGGCGCCTCCGCCGGGCCCGGCGTCCCGCCTCCCGGGCCGCCGGACGCGGAGGCGATCGCCGCCCTCGGCGCCGAGATCGCGCTGGTGCACGCACGCCTCGATCACCTGCAGGCGCAGCTCACCCGGCTCGAGGGCGGCCCGGCGCCCGGCCCGTAGGCGCCCGGGAGCCTCGCGGGCACGCCCGGCCCGGCTCTGGCCCGGGCGTGCGGGCGCCCGGACGCGGGATGCTGGCGAATGCCTCAGCCGGTGAGCTGCTCCATCAGCAGGGCCATCGGGAAGTAGATCCGCAGCCCGCTGATCTTGTCTCCCCGCAGGTCGTACACGACCGAGTACGGCACCCGGACGGCCCGGCCCGTGGGCTGGATCCCGGCGAACTCGCCGGTATGGGTGCCGACGAAATCCGCCTCGATCGCCGCCTTGTCTTCGTCGACCAGCAGGTTTTTCAGCTCGGCCCGGGCATCAAACGCGTTCTCGTGCACATACCGGATCAGCTGCGCGGCACGGTCCCGTCCCACGGCGGCCTGATCGGTTCCCTCGAATGAGGCGACGATATCGTCGGCGAAGTATGACTGAAAATCGGCGCGCTTGATAAGGGCATCGAGATACCCCTGCATCACCTGCCGCTCTGTACCCGTATGGCTCACCTTCCTCTCCCCCAGAGGCCTGTCCACGATGGGTGATGAACACCACTCAATGGCGAGAATATCCACCCTGGCCGGCACGCCCCGCGGGCGGGCCGGGCCGCGCGGCCCGGGGTGCGGCGGGCCGGGGTGCGGCGGGCCGGACGGGGCTGGGGCCGGTTGCCCTGATGCCGGTCCCGGGTGTAGCGCTAGTCAGAGGATTCCGCCATGATCAAACACGTGGGGAGGACCGGGATGCGACGCCTCGTGCAGAGCGTGCTTCTCGCGGCCGTGATCGTTGTCACCGGATGCCTGGCCAGCGCGTGCGCGCAGGCCGCCAGCGGCGCGACCGGCAGCGACTCGCCGAGTGCAAGCGCGCCGGCCACGGCCACTGCCCCGCCACCCACCTCGGCATCACCGGCACCGAGCACCGTCGCCCCGTCGACGGTGTTTACCACGATCACACCCACCACTCCAGCCACGACCCCGGCGAGCAGCTCGCCGGCGTCGTCCAGCGTGTCCGGCACCGATCTCATCTGGCTGTGGCTCATCCTCGGCGCCCTGGCCCTGCTGGGCATCATCTTGTGGGCGACACGCTCCTCGTCCCGTCCCCTGGACGCTGCCCCGGCCGCCCCTCCTCCCGGGACGGCGACCTGGCGCTCCCGGGCCGCCGACGCCTACGCCCAGGGCGCGGCCCTCGACAGGGCCGTGCGCACGGCGGACAGCCAGGGAGCGTTCGCCGAGCCGGCCGGCGACCGCTGGTATGACATCCGGGTCCTCGCCGATGACCTCGCCCAGAAGCTGTACACGATGCAGGAGACCGCGCCCAATGAGGAGCGCCGCGCCCAGGTGGGGCAGGCGCTCGGCTCGCTTGAGGCCGTTCGTTACGCGGTGGACGCCGACCGGACCATCACCGTCGAGGACACCGACGAATCGCAGGACGCGATCCTCCAGTCCAGCCTGCTCGCCCTGGAGTCGTCCCTGAACGCGCTGCGGGTGCCGGAAGGCCCCTATCGGTGAGCCTGGTTGACCACTGCCCCGCGACGGCTGCCGGCCGCGGCTGGGCTCGCGGGCACCGGCCGGTCAGAACAGCCCTTGGCTGGCGGGGGCCAGGCCCAGGGCCTGGCGGATGCGTCCCACCTGAAGCTGGACGGCGGCGGCGTCGGTCTGGTCGCCGCTGTCGAACGAGCGCAGCTCCCCGAGCGAGGTCGACTGTGCCTGCAGGCCGATGAGCTTGGCCCGTTTCTTGTCAGCCTGGATGAGCACCTCGGCTATGGCGTTGGCCGCGGCCGGGAAGGTGACCTCGGCCAGCTGACTATCGAACGAGTCCTCCGTTTTCGCCTCCCTCGCCAGGTCCGACCTGGCCGCGGCGAGATCGTTGCGCTGATTACGGGTGTAACCGTTCTCCTCGGCAGCGAGCGCCGTGTCCGCCGGGCCGGCAACGGCCGTGTAGTCACCGGCGATCCTCGCCGATGAGCCCGAATAGTAAGCGAGTACCGTGACGATCAGCACGATGGTAACCGTCGCGGAAAGCACCAGGATCATGATGAGCCCGGGCCCGGTCATCCGTTCCCGGCCGTGTCTGGTATAAGAGCCGCTCATAAAGATCCACCTTCCGCTGATTGGGCCTGGTGGTTCCATAGGCGTCTAATACGAATCCGCAGATATGCGTGGCCCAGAATATGGCGATCCGGGCGGGCCGGTCTCCGTTTTTCCATTGCATTGCGTACTCTTGGTTCCGTCTTCGCGGATGTCGATGAGCAGGGCGCCTCTGGCCTGAGGGCGCCGCTGACCTGGGCGCGGGTGCTGCACTGCCGGCGGCTCAGTCAGATGACACAAGCGCGGTCAGGGTGGCGCTGGCCAGACTTGAGAAGTACCCGTCAGGTCACAGCGGCGGCAGGCGAGAGGAGAACCCATGACGAGCCCGGACGGGCTGGAGACCAGCGAGCGGTACATGGCGATAGCCCGGCGATGGTTCACGCAGGGATGGACCGGGGATCTCGCGATGGCCGACGGCATCTTCAGCGAGGACCTGCGGACCAACGGCGTCCACGTCGGCGTGGCCGGACCGGTCGGCAGGATCCGCGACCGGCTGACGGCCTTCCCCGATCTGACCACGGACATCGAGGACATGTTCGTCTCGGGAGACAAGCTCGCCGTGACTCTCGTGTGGCGCGGGACCCATACCGGCCCGTACGGCGGCGTGGCGGCGACCGGCAAGCCCGTCGAGGTGCGTGACTCGGCGATCTGGCACTTCAAGGGCGGCAAGGTCAGCGAGATCCTGACGCTGCAGGACCAGTTCGCGATCCTGAAGCAGATCGGGTATCTCCCGGAGAGCGTCCACGCCGCCTGACGGGGCTGGGTTACTGGCGGAAGGAGAGCATGATGGATCTCGGCCTGAACGGGCGGATCGCGATCGTCACCGGCGCCAGCCGGGGAATCGGGCTGGCGGTCACGCGCGGGCTCGTCGCCGAGGGCGTGCGCGTCACGGCCGGGGCGCGGAAGTCCTCCGCTGAGCTTGACGAGCTGGCGGGAACCGGCATGGTGCGGGCGGTGGAGGTGGACCTGGCCGAGCCCGGCGCGCCGGCCACGCTGGTGGCGGCGGCGGGCGACCGGATCGACATCCTGGTCAACAACGTCGGTGCCGCTCCGGCCAGGCCGGGCGGGTTCGCCGAGATCAGCGACGAGGAATGGCAGGCGTCGCTCACCCTCAACCTGATGGCGGCGGTGCGCACCACCCGCGCTGCGCTGCCCGTCATGGCCGCCGCCGGGAAGGGGGCGATCGTGAACATCAGCTCGGCCAATGCGTTCCTGCCCGACCCGGCCGTGATGGACTACAGCGCGGCCAAGGCCGCGCTGGCCAACTTCTCCAAGGCCCTGTCCAAGGAGGCCGGCCCGCACGGCATCCGGGTCAACACGATCAGCCCGGGCCCGGTCGCTACCGACCTGTGGCTCGGCGACCACGGGGTCGCGGCGACGGTCAGCCGCGCGACCGGCGCCAGGCCGCAGGACGTCCAGGGCCAGGCGGCCCAGCAGATGGTGACCGGCCGGTTCAGCCGTCCGGAAGAGGTCGCCGACCTGGCGGTCATCCTGGCCAGCGACCGCACGGCCAACGTCACTGGCGCCGACATCACCATCGACGGCGGCCTCATCCCCACCTGGTAGCGCCCGGCCCCGGCGGGGGTGGGCCGACCTGCCACACGGCACCAGGTGCCATCTCGCGGGCCCATCGCGCTTGAGCAGCCCGGCACCGAGATTCCCGATATCCCCGATCGAACTACTAGACTTGAGCCTCGTGACCGGGCAGGCTTGGCTCATGCCGGCATACAACCCAGCCATGCAGAAGGCCCACCTAGCGGACGTGCGGTCCGATGTTCACGGGCTTATCTCTAAGAAGACCGCTGAGCTGGACGGGGTCGCGGTCACCGAGGTGACCTTCCAGGCCGGGGCGAGGTGGTCGAAGGACCTCAAGGCTTACGCGGGGACCGAGCTGTGCGAGTTGCCCCATGTGGCACTGGTGGTAGCGGGGACGTTGCGCGTTGTCTTGCGCGATGGCTCACAGCAGGACTTCTCGGCCGGGGACGTGATGCTGCTTCCCCCGGGCCACGACGCCTGGGCCGTCGGTGACCAGGCATGCACCTTCGTCGAGTTCTCGAAGGGCAACGACTACTACAGCTAGGGCAACGCGTTCCCGGATGGCCGGACCTCGCGCCTTGTCCAGGTGCCACCCGTGAAGAGGGGACCCGGCATGGCGGACGGGCATCACCACAGCCCGGCCCCCTACCGCTCCCGCGTGATGCCGCGGCCCTGCCCTGACACCTTGAATTTTATCTACTATAGCGATAGGATAAATAGCTAATACGCGGGAGGGAGCGGTTCCGGTCCCGGCTGGAACCCCTGGGGAGGGACGGCGCCGATGGAGATCGATCCGCGGGGCCCGCGCTTTGCCGCACTGATCACCACTGTGGTGCTCGCCGTGGTCCTGGTCACGGGCAGCGCGTGGCTGCTGGCAGCCCAGGCGGTGGTCTTTGCCGTGGGGGCCGCCTTCGGGTTGCGGTACTCGCCCTACGGCCTGCTCTACCGCAAGCTGGTCCGGCCCCGGCTGGGGCCGCCCGCAGAGCTCGAGCCGGAGGCGCCGCCGCGGTTCGCCCAGGCGGTCGGCCTGGTCTTCGCGGTCACCGGGGTAGCCGGCTATGCGGCGGGCCTGACCTGGCTGGGCATGGCGGCCACCGCGGCCGCCCTGGCCGCGGCCTTCCTGAACGCCGTGTTCGGGTTCTGCCTCGGCTGCGAAATGTATGTGCTCATCCGCCGGATCTGGCCAGGACGCCGGGCCCTGGTCCCGGCCAGTGCTGACAAGGAGGCCTAACCCATTGAGCCGTGCCGATGTGCTGGTAGACGCCGACTGGGTGCAGGAGCACCTCGACGACCCTGGCGTTGTGCTGGCCGAGGTGGATGAGGACACCACCGTCTATCACAAGGGGCACATCAAAGGTGCCGTCAAGATCGACTGGAAGAAGGACCTGCAGGATCCGGTGAAACGTGACTTCGTGGACCGGGCCGGGTTCGGGGCCCTGCTCTCGGAGCGGGGCATCGGCAACGATGACACGGTGATCCTCTACGGCGGGAACAACAACTGGTTCGCCGCCTACGCCTACTGGTACTTCAAGATCTACGGGCACCGTGACGTCAGGCTGCTCGACGGCGGCCGCAAGAAGTGGGAGCTCGACTCCCGCGAGCTGGTACCCGAGGTCCGGCACCGCCCGCCGACGGCCTACCACGCACAGGAGCAGGACACCTCGATCCGCGCCTACCGCGACGAGGTCGTCGCGGCGATCGGCCGCCTGAACCTGGTCGACGTCCGGTCACCGGACGAGTTCGCCGGCCGCCTGCTGGCGCCGGCGCACCTGCCCCAGGAGCAGGCGCAGCGCGGTGGGCACATCCCCACGGCCAGCAACGTGCCCTGGTCAAAGGCGGCCGCCGACGACGGCACGTTCAAGCCTGACGAGGCGCTGCGCGCCCTCTACGCCGAGGCAGGGCTGGACCCCGGACGCGCGACCATCGCCTACTGCCGGATCGGCGAGCGCAGCGCCCACACCTGGTTCGTCCTGCACGAACTGCTCGGCCAGCCGGACGTCAAGAACTACGACGGATCCTGGACCGAATACGGCTCGCTCGTCGGCGTGCCGATAGCGCTCGGAGACAGTTAGCCAGACGCCGGCCACCGCGCGCCCACGGCAGGCATTCATGCCGGGCCATCGGTTCGTCTTGCGTGACGAGCCGCGGCAGGCGCTTCACCCCGCACCGCCGGTCCCGGCCGGAGCCAGCAGGTGACCCACGCCAGCACACAGATACCAGCACAGACGGGAGACTCAGATGTCAGCCACCGAGGACTACCTGGCCAACAACGCCCGCTACGCGGAGCACTTCTCCGGCCCGCTGCCGCTGCCGCCGTCGCGCCAAGTCGCGGTCGTCGCCTGCATGGACGCCCGGCTCGACGTGTACGGCATCCTCGGGCTGAACGAGGGTGAGGCGCATGTGATCCGCAACGCGGGCGGCGTGGTCACCGACGACGAGATCCGCTCGCTGGCCATCAGCCAGCGGCTGCTCGGCACCCGCGAGATCATCTTGATCCACCACACCGACTGCGGCATGCTCACCTTCACCGACGACGCCTTCAAGCGCGCCATCCAGGACGAGACCGGGATCAAGCCCGCCTGGTCCGCCGAAGCCTTCGGCGACCTCGGCGAGGACGTCCGCCAGTCCATCGCCCGGATCAAAGCCAGCCCCTTCGTCCCGCACACCGGCCAGATCCGCGGGTTCGTCTTCGACGTCGCCACCGGCAAGCTCAACGAGGTCACCTGAGGGACCTGCGCAGCCTGAAGCCAGCGCCGCTGCCCGGTGCCCCTGTCAGGCGGCGGGGCGCCGGAGCGCTCCCGCGACGGCCAGGCCCGCGTAGCCGGTGACTGGACAGGTGCCGGGAGCGGTGAGGCCGGCCAGCCGCCCGGGGTTGCGATCGCAGCGCCGGCCAGGTGGCCGATCCCGATCCGGGCCAGGCCACACTGGGACCATTAGCCTATTTATCCTATCGATATTATCGGGTATTCTCTTGCTTGTGTACACCACAGATGGCCCTGCCGCTGGCCGGGGGCCGGTGATCGCGGTCATCGGCGGCGGCGCCAGTGGCACGCTCGCCACCATCTACCTGCTCCGCGAGGCCGCGGTCCGGCGCCTGCCGCTGCGGATCGCCCTGATCGACCAGCACGGCCGCCACGGGCGCGGCCAGGCCTACTCCACCACGCATGCCGCCCACCTGCTGAACTCACCCGCGGGCGCGATGAGCGCGCTCGCGGGTGATCCGGCCCACCTGACCCGCTGGGCGGCCCAGGCTGGCCTGCCGCACGAGGGGTTCCTGCCCAGAAGCGCCTATGGCCGCTACCTGACCGACCTGCTCGCCGCGGCGGAACGGGCCGCGCTGCCCGCGGCACGTGTCACCCGCGTCACCTCACAGGTCGTGGCGATCCGGCGCGGCAGCTGTGCCCTCCCGCTGCGGCTGCACCTGGCGGCGGACGGCCGGATCGACGCCGATACCGCCGTGCTGGCCACTGGCAACCTGCCGCCCGTGCCACCCTGCCCGGTCCCGCCAGGTCACCGCTATGTCGCCGACCCGTGGGAGCCCGGCGCGCTGGCTGCGGCGGCGGACGGCAGCCCGGTCGCCGTGCTGGGCACCGGCCTCACCATGCTGGACGTGGCGATCGCACTCACCGACGCCTGCCCGCGCACCGCCGTGCACGCCATCTCCCGCCACGCGCTGCTCCCCCGCGAGCACCGCTGGCCGCGGGCGGCAACCATCGCCAGTGCCATGCCAGTCCTCCGCAGGCCGGGAGGCACGCTCCGCCTCACGGCCCTGGTCCGCGATATCCGCGCCGGCGCCGCCGCCTACCCCGGCCACTGGCAGGACATCATGGACGCCCTCCGCCCGCACGTCCCCTACCTCTGGCAACAGCTGCCGGAGAGCGACAAGCGGCTGTTCCTCCGCCACCTCGCCCGCTACTGGGAGGTGCACCGCCACCGGGTACCGCCGGAAACCGCGCGCCGGGTCAACGCGCTCATCTCAGCGGGCCGGCTGACACTGCACCGCGGCCAGGTCACCGCCGCCGACAGCCAGCGCGGCGGCGTGCATGTCCGCATCGACCACGGCGGCGCAGCCACCAGCCTGGCCGTCGGCTGGCTCATCAACTGCACCGGGCCCGCCACCGATGTCACCGCCACCGCCGACCTGCTCCTGCGCCACCTCCTCGACTCCGGCCAGGCCCGGCCAGACCCGCTGCGACTGGGCCTGGACACCGACGACCGTGGCGCCGTGCGCGGTGCGGACGGCACGCCGTCCGGCGACATCTTCGCCCTGGGCCCGCTGCTGCGTGGCCGCTGGTATGAGACCACTGCCATCCCGGAGATCCGCGACCAGGCTGCTGCACTCGCCCGCCATCTGCTCACCACACAGGCGCACGCCAGTCCCGGCAGCGCCGCATAGCCCGGGCATCCCCAGCCCGCCCACTGCCGGTCACTGGGCCACGGGATCCTTTATTTCCGATTGGCTAACTAGGTTTCTGCGACGCCTACCGGTACATCTTGCAGGTGCTGCGGATGGTGATGTATTTCAACCCGCTCAAGGTGCTGATGCCGGTCGCGCTGTTCCTGCTCGGGCTGGGCATCGCCAAGGGCATCTTCGACATGGTGGTGCACCCGCTGCTGTTCGCGGTCAACACCGTCCTGATCTTCGTCAGCGGCCTGATCATCGCCTCCCTCGCCCTGCTCGCCGACCTCATCGTCCGGTCCCGGGGAGACATGTGACCCCGCGGTGAGAATCGCGATCGTCGGCCCCGCCCACCCGTACAAGGGGGGCGCCGCCCAGCACACCACCACCCTCGCCCACCAGCTTTCCGCCGCCGGCCACCAGACCGTGCTGATCTCCTGGCACGCGCAGTACCCCAAACGGCTGTACCCCGGCCAGCTGACCGTCGACGTGCCGGAGGTCGAGCTGTACCCGGGCACGGAGCGGCCGCTGGCCTGGTACCGCCCGGACAGCTGGTGGCTCGCGGGCCGGCGGCTGGCCCGCGAGCGCTTCGACGCGGTCGTGCTGGCGGTGGTGTCGCCGGTCCAGGTGCCCGCCTACCTCACCCTGGCCCGGGCCGCCCGCGCCGGGGGGTGCACCGTCGTCGCGCTGTGCCACAACGTGCTCCCGCACGAGCACCGCAGGCTCGACGAGCCGCTGATGAAGGCGCTGCTGCGCCGGGTGGACGCCGTGATCGTCCATTCCGGCCCGGAGGCGGCGCTGGCCGCCACCCTCACCCCCGCCGCGGTGCAGGTCGCGGCGCTGCCGCCCCACCTGCCGCACACCGGGGCGGCGCCGCCCGCCGCGCCGCCCGCCGCTGGCGGGCCGGAGCCCCGGCAGGACCGGCTGCTGTTCTTCGGGATGGTCCGCCGCTACAAGGGGCTGGACCTGCTGCTGCGGGCGCTGGCCGAGGCGGCGCCCCAGGTCGGCCTCACCGTCGCCGGTGAGATCTGGGAAGGCCGGGACGAGCTGCTCGGCCTGATCTCCGGCCTGGGGCTGGCCGGCCGGGTCACCCTCGTCGAGGGGTACATCCCCACCGGCGACGTGCCGGCGCTGTTCGCCGCGGCCGACGCGCTGGTGATGCCGTACCGGTCGGCCACGGCGTCGCAGAACGCGCTGATCGCCTTCCAGTTCGGGCGGCCGGTGATCGCCACCCGGGCCGGCGCGATCGCGGAGGCGGTCGAGGACGGGGTCAACGGGATCCTCTGCGCCCCGGGCGACGCCGGCGACCTGGCCCGGGCGATCGGCCTGCTCTACGAGCCGGGAACGCTGGAACGGCTGCGCCGCGGCGTGCCGCCGGTCGACGCCCGGCCGCTGTGGGCCGACTACCTGGCCGCGGTGGAGAAGGCTATCCCGGCCCGCCGGCCCTGACCATCCTGGCGCTAGCTGGCGGCCTCCGCGTGCCGGGTGCCCTGGGGGTCCGGCGCCGGCGGGCCGTCCTGATCGGTGGCCGGGCCGCGGGCGCGGCGCCGGGCGCGGTAGCCGAGCGCGAGCGCCACCGCCGCCATGGCCAGATCCGCCACCCCCAGCACGAGCCGGGAGACGACGGCGACCACGACCGCCGAGCCGCGCGGCATGACCGGCGCCAGCGCGGCGATGAAGGCGACCTCCCGCGGCCCCAGGCCGCCCGGGAACGGGATGAGGATGAACCCGACCGACCAGGCGAGCGCGTAAGCGCCCACCGATATCAGCAGCACATCGGCGCCCCGGCCGGTCACGCTGCCCACCAGCAGCCACGCGTGCAGGCCGAAGAAGCCCCAGCCGACCAGCGACCACGTGACGGCGCGCGCCATCCCGGCCGCGCTGACCCGCCGCTCCAGCGGCGGGCGCCGGGCCAGGCGCAGCAGCCAGTCCAGGACCCGGCCCGTCAGCGGCGGGTACAGGGCGATCAGCGCCGGCACCAGCAGCACCAGCGCCCACCAGTAGTGGCGGGCCGCGTCCCGGGAGCTCAGCGGCAGCGCCACCGCCGCCACCAGCAGCCCGGTGGCCAGGGTGATCAGCATGCTCACGACCGTCGCGGTCGCGGACCGCTTGCGCGGCACGTCGTGCCCGCGCGCCAGCTCGACCTGCGCGGTCGCCGCCCACACCGCGCCGGGCACGTACTTGCCGAGCCCGGCGACGAAAAAGATCCGGGTCGCCGAGCGCAGCGACAGCGGGGAGCCGAGGTCACGCAGCACCGTCCGCCACGCCAGCATCTGGCAGCCGAGCCCCACGATCGCCGCCGCGACCGCCCCGGCCACCGCGGCCCACGACAGCTTCTGCAGCGCCGCGGCCGCCTCGGCCCGCTGCGAGGCCAGCGCGTACACGCAGAAGCCCAGCGCGAGCACGAGAAGCCCGAGCCTGACCCACCGGTTCGTCGCCAGACGGCGCAGCATTGGGCCAGCCTAGTGGCAGCCGCCGCCGGGCGCTGCGCGCCCAAACACCGGATTGCTGTTCAGCTGGCCCGCCGCTGCCCTTAAGCTGCTCCGGTGCGGTTCTACGACGCGGTCGCCTTCGCCGGGCACCAGGTGCACTTCTGCCGTTACCGGGAGGCCGGGACCCTGCTGCGCTGGCTCGGCGACGACCTGCGCGGCCAGCGCGTGCTCGACGTGGCCGGCGGCGACGGGTACTGGGCGGGCCTGGCCCGCAGGCGCGGCGCCCACGCGGTGTCGATCGACCTGGCCCGGTCCAAGATGCTGCGCGGCCGGCAGCTGGCCTCCGCGCCCGCGCTGCTGGAGGCCGACGCGCTGCGGCTGCCGTTCCGGGACGGCAGCTTCGACCGGGTGATGTCGATCTGCGCGATCGAGCACTTCGACGACGGCCCGCGGTCGCTGGCCGAGATGGCGCGGGTGCTCGCCCCCGGCGGGCAGCTGGTCATGTCCGCCGACGCCATCACCCGGGGCGGCGAGTGGCCCCGGCTGTTCGACGCGCACTGCCAGCGCTACGCGGTGAAGCACACCTACACCCACGAGCGGCTGGCGGAGCTGCTCGGCCAGCGGGGCCTGGACCTGGTCGAGCACACCTACCTGTTCCGCGGCCCGCGGTCCGAGCACTTCTACCTGGCGATGTCCTCGGTCAAGGGCAAGGCCGCCCCCAACGTCGCCGCCGTCTCCCTCCCGCTGGTGGCGCTCGGCGACCGGCGGGCACCGAACGACCGCGGCAGCGTGGTGCTGGTCCGCGCGCGCAAGCGCGGCGGGTGAGGCTGGCGGGCCGGTTCCTGCCGGCCCGGGGGCATGGTTGGATATCCACGCATGGACGCCTGGCGTGGCAGGAAGGCGGGTGACGAGCGGGTGCAGCGCCTCACCGTGTTCGGCGCGGGATATCTGGGCATCACCCACGCCGCGTGCATGGCCAGCCTGGGCTTCGACGTCCTGGGCGTGGACACCGACGCCGGCCGGGTCGGCCAGCTCAGCGCCGGGCAGCTGCCCATCTACGAGCCCGGCCTGGAAGAGCTCCTGCGCGAGCAGCTCGGCGCCGGGCGGGTGAGGTTCACCACCTCCTACGCCGAGGCCGCGGCGTTCGGCGACGTGCATTTCATCTGCACCGGCACCCCGCAGCGGCCGGGCAGCGATCACGCCGACCTGTCCCAGGTGAACAGCTGCGTCGCGGCGCTGGCCCCGCTGCTGGACCGGCCGTGCCTGGTCGTGGGCAAGTCCACCGTGCCGGTGGGCACCGCGCGGCGGCTCGCGGCCGAGATCAGCCAGGCCTGCCCGGGCGCCGAGCTGGCGTGGAACCCCGAGTTCCTGCGCGAGGGCACCGCGGTGGCCGACACGTTGTCGCCGGACCGGATCGTCGCGGGCGTCACCTCCGGCCGGGCCGAGGAGACGCTCCGGCAGATCTACGCCCGCCCGCTGGCGGCCGGCACCAAGTTCATCGTCACCACGCTGGAGACCGCC
>Ga0187765_10000503_pt1 | contig 14354 bp, 18 predicted proteins | sample 0216_QUI02_MP05__3_FD_133018 | JGI IMG/M metagenome (GOLD analysis project Ga0187765, IMG submission 133018) | Tropical peat soil microbial communities from peatlands in Department of Meta, Colombia - 0216_QUI02_MP05_10_MG | ecosystem: Environmental > Terrestrial > Soil > Wetlands > Peat ...
AGACCCTCCGGGCACTGGCCCAGCTGGAAGCCACCGGCCTTAGCCGCTCCGAAGCCATCCGCCGCGCAATCCTCGACAGCGCCGCCGGGCTGCGGCGGCGCGCGGCACTGGCCACCGAAGTGGCAGCACTTGAGGCTGATGAAGACGACCGGCGCGAGATGCTCGAGATCGCAGCCGTCATGGAGATCATGCGTGCTGCGGGGTGACGTTCACCAGTTCCGCCTGCCACGCGGGACCGGTCACGAGCAGCGCGGCCGCCGCTACGGAGTGATCGTCCAAGCCAACGAGCTCCTGCCACGCTCGGTGGTCCTGGTCGCGCCAACATCGCGCAGCGCGCGACCGGCCTCGTTCCGCCCCGAGATCGAGCTGCTCGGCGAGCCCACCCGCGTCCTGGTTGAGCAGGTCGGAGCCGTGGACGCTGGACGGCTCGGTGACCTGGTGGGCAGGGTGACCGCAGAGCAGCAGTGGGGGATCGACGAAGCCCTGATGACCGTCCTCGGGCTCCGCTAGACACGCCCGCCAAGCCGCCGCCGATGCCGTGTCACATGCTCGGCCGCGGGGCCGGGCCACGAGTCCGGCCAATTTGGCGCGGTAAGCCGGTCTTCGGCTGAGCAATCCCAGGATCACGGGACTCGTGCCCGTTGCCTGCCGATCGGCTCGTTTAGATTGGCCCGAACGCAAGGGTCAGAGCTGTCGGCGCGAGGGCACCTTGGAGGTTGGCGACAACGACGACCAGCACCAGCAGCGCGAGCCCGGCGGTGAGCACTCCGGAGCCGATGGTCGCTCCGCGTACCAATCTTCCCGGACCTGAGTTGGCCAGGTCGCTACGGTTGCTCCACCGAACCGATGCGCGCCAGAGCCGGACGCAGAGGAGTGCCAGCACGATAAACACGACGGCGCACACTCCGGCCTTCGTCGCTTGAAAGAGCACTCGATGGTGCACCACCGAGGCGACCAAGCGAGGCGGTGTCGAGGCGCCGCTCCTCAACCACTGGTTAAACGACTGGCGCAGCGGCCCATCATGGGACGGGAGCGCGTCCACGACGCCGGAGAAGCCGTTGAGCGGGTCGAACATGTTAGTGGCGTTCACCGCGGCGAGCAGGCCGGCGAGGACACCCGCGACAGCGCCGCTCGCGGCGAAGCCCAAGCAGACCTTCCGCTCATACGATGAGCCGCTGTTCTCCGCCGTGATCTTCCGGAACCGGCGCCACAGGCCGACGCTTGCCGCTAGAAAAGCGACCGCGACGAGGCTGCCAGCTACGACCAAAACAACGTGGTAGCGCGCGTAGTCATCAATGATTGACCTCATAGCGGCGTTGGAATGCCAACCTGAACGCGTCAGCTGCCGGAGTGTGCTCTGGAGGCCGCCAACGCGCGGGTTGGGCTTCGGGATGTCGAGCCGGGAGAACTTCTGGGCATCCATGGCAACTCCTGATGTGAAGGCTCCCTCTGTGTCTCCACCATGCCGGTCCGCAGCCGACCGGCCCATGAAGCCACCACCCGTGATCAGGTTCGGGTTAACCCCCGCAGCCGTCGCTGCAGCCCCACGCTGGCGAACTGGATCACAGCCAGGCGTCGCAGGACGTCCCGCAGCCGACCGGGCATTTGCGAGTCGGCTCGCGGCGCCGATGGTGGGTCCCGCCAGGCGGACGACGCGTGCCCGCTGCGGGACTGTGGGGTCTGACAGCAATGGTGACGGCCTCCTGACCTGGGCATATCCGTCGGTAGGTGGTCAACCTGGCCGGTAAACTGCCAACCACACACCCCTAACCAGGAGCGGGCGCATGGCCAAGTTCATGCTCATCAAGATCGGCCTCATGGCCGAGATCACCGACGCCGGCGCGCTGCGCGAAGCCGCCCTTAAGCACTTCGATACCGCCGACATCACGTCCGATGACCACCCCGACACCGCTGACTGGCACGCATCAGAGGTAGGCCAGGAGGACCGCCGCCAGATCGCCACCCAGGACAAGACGGCCCTGTACCACCTCATTGAACCGGCCAAGGTCAACGGGCTGCTCGACGACGTGCCCGCTGCCAAGGCCCTAAGCCTGCGCTTGGACGTGGACGAACTGGAGGGCACCACACGGCGCGAGGCCCTCCGCGCCTTTCTCCGGCACGGCCGCCCCGAGTTGGCCGGGGTAGACAGCGGCGAGCTGGATGAATTTGCCGCCTTCCTCGACCAGGAGATCACCAACCGTGACGAGGCTCATAGCTAATGCCGTAGCAGAACGGGTCTGCCCGGCCGGGCAGACTGGCCCACAGCGTCAGACCAGTACGCAGGCGCCAGCCGACTGACTGACGCCAAGCGCGCCGCCCAAGCCCGCACAGGAAATCTCAGATCAGACAAGCGGAGTCGTCACGCAGCCGATGCCTTCTTGGGCCGTCATCCTCGCTCCCGATTGCCCAGCGCACGGCCGCCGCGTCAATGGCGGCCCTACTGTCAGGGACTCAAGCGGGTCGTCGGGGCCTAAATGCCCGGAGCTGTCGCCGGCCTGGGCGAACCATCATTCTGGTGGAGGCTGGCCCCGGCGAGCTGCGCTGACCGTGCGGCAGGCATCCCGCCATGCAATCCACCCGGTCAGCAGACGCGGCGACGCGACCTCCTGACCTCGCCTGCGCGCACGGAGCTGCTCGATCAGCCAGCGTGGCGCACCGGCTGACTCGACCGCTTGCGTCTTGGTCAGTAGGGCACCGGTCCGCAGCGAATGACGGCCGCGAGCCATCGACGTCAGGCCGAGGTCGGCGATCAGCGGGTTCAGCCACATCCACGGCCGGTGGGCCGCCCACGCCCAGTACCCGCAGATCTCGGCGCGCGCAGCGCTGCGCACATCGGCACCCGTAACCGGCGGCAGCACTTCTTGCGGAGCTCGTCCGATGACCGCAAAGCCGTGATGGGCGAGCTCTGCACGAGTCACGCCCGATAGGGTCCGGCGAACCAGTTCACCATGTGTCCACATGGGGTGCAGCGCCGAGCGGTCCAGCAGCGAACGGTCATCGACATAGGCGCATCCCAGGTCGAGCCCGGCGGCGATCCCGCCATCCAGCTCCCGGTGCAGCCCGATAAGCGACGCAAGCCGCCCACCGTCAACCGCGCCGTCGACGACCGCGACCAAGTCAAGATCGCTCACCCCCGGCACATAGTCCCCCGTCGCCAGCGAGCCAGCGACGAACAGATCGCGCGCCCAGCCCAGCTGAGACAGGCGATCCGCCAGCAGCATGACTGCCTGTGGCACATGTGGCACGGGTCCGAGAGTACGAACATCTCGCTCCCACCGCGCTCCCTGCAGGCCGCCATCCGCACTCCGATTTGAGTTACGCGCGCAGCGCCCGGATGAACAAGAAGACCGGCTGGGTCTGGAGGATGTGCATGATCTCGGGGTCACTGGGCTCTCTGGCCGTCTCAGGCTGTGGTTCGTCCACCACATCGACGGTGAATCCGGCACCACGGAGCTGGCTGAAGATTGCCGAAACGGGGCGGCGGTACATCTGGACGGTCACCAGCTGCCCGTCGTAGTCATACTGCTCGCTGACCAGTTCGGTGCGGTGGTAGTCCGCCTGGCCGCACAGCTGCCATCCGGTGATCGGGTGATGGATCGAGAACACCAGGGCCCCGCCGGGGACCAGGCACCGGTACAGATCTGCCAGCAGCGGCCGCCAGTCCTCGATGTAGTGCAAAACGAGCGAGGCAACCACCAGGTCGATGCAGGCGTCGGGCACCATATCCAGCGGCTGCTCCACGTCGGCAACCTCGACGCGGGCACGCCCCGCCAGCCGCTGGCGGGCCAGGGCAGCCATCCGCGGCTCCCGGTCCAGGCCCAGGACGCTAGCGCCACGATCGGCCAGCTGCTCGGTCAGCACACCGGCCGCGCAGCCCAGCTCCAAGACACGACGACCGGTTACGTCCCCGGCCAAGCGCAAGATCGCCGGACGATCATAGGCGGCGTTCGGCAGGCCGTGTTCAGAGCGCCGGGCCCAAGTGTCCCCATGCTGCTGCCAGAACGCGTTGCCAGGCACCCGCTGACAGTACGCCCACACCGCAAGCACTCGCGGGCGCATCGGCCGCTCTTGCCGCGATCCGCCGGGCCGTCGCCGCGAGACTCACCAGATAAGCACGGCTCATTCGCTAAGCGCACCGGGAGCACGATTTCGGCGCTCTTTCCGCGGCCAGGCCGCGCTCGCAGCCGCCCGGATGCGCTTGGGCAATGGCCCGTGACCGCCGCCGCGAGCATCCGGCCGAGCAAGTGATCTGGATCACCCCAGGGAGGGGCCTGTCGTCGTTTGACGGTGAGCACCTGGTCCACGACGACAAGGGCGTGGAAGGCGACCGTCCTGAACGGGCCTTCGTCAGCCGCGCTCCAGGTGCGCACGCAGACGCTCATGGAATGCATCGATGTCCGCGCTTGAGGACAGGGCGGGCACGTCAAACTCGATCTTGTGCTCGCGCTGGCCCGGACCGGCCACTATCTGCCCAGTGATCCCACTGACTGGATGGGGAAGGTCACCGTGCCCTATCTGCGTCGCGATCACGCGGCCGCTCTCGTCGGTGATCACAGTTAGCTTGCGCCTCATTGGAAGTCTCCTATGTTCACCGTGATGGCCACCGAGCTCTGCCCATCGTTCCGCAGGACCGACTGGTACGAGATACCCACCGGCCAGTAGTAGCCGTACTGCGTGGTGTAGAACGCAGTCACGCTCGTCTGAACGGTCGTCATCGTGCCGAAATTGTCATCGCCACCGACGAAGCTGGCTGACACATAGCTTGGACCATTATCGGTCGCGCCCGTATAGGTCCAGTTGGTGTAGACGTCGCCACCCGGCGACGCCGTCACCTGGTTGAACTGATCCATCCACAAGGACATCCTCGCCTCCCCACTTTCTCGTCCAGGCGTGCGCCTGGCCGCACCTATACAGAGGAGGGATGCCGGAAGCAGATACACCGGCCCGATGAGCATCTGGTCCCGGATGACGCGGAAGCCAGGTCGCCCTGCGGGCGTCGCCCGATCGAGTTCATGGACGCTGGGCGGGAAGGTTCAGGCCAGGGTGAAGATGGCTAGTTCCGGCCATCCGCGCCCGGAAGCCAGCGGCGGGTTTCACCCGAGCACAAACGGGCCACGGTGGGCTGAAGTCATGCGTCCTCCGCGCTCGCCGGGTCCGGGGCCTGGCCACTTCCGGCTCGGGCCTGACGGCCTGCCGCCGCCTCGTAGGCATCGAGGGCCTGCTGGTACTGACGCCTTTTGGCCTCCGGCCAGATCTGGACGAACAGCACCACGATGACACTGGTCCACAGGGCCCAGCCGAGAGCGTAGAGCAGGTCGGCCAGCAGCAACAGCGGCTCTGTCGTCGCCGAGGTTTTGAGCAGGAACCCGCTGACATGAGCGGCCAGACCCACCACGAAGCCGATCCCGAGGATCCAGTACATGGGCCGCTGCCCCGAAGCCGACCGCCGCACCAGGGCCAGGTGCTCACCTACATAGGCGAGCAGATAGTCACGTTCCCGCTCACTGAGACCAAAGACCTCGTTCCGTTGAGCGCGCTCGTCAGTGAACGGGGGTGGGGTCCCCTTCGCTCCCGGTTCTCCGGTCATGGTCGAACCTCCTGACAGCCAGTTCGGCGCCGCGGCTGTTCACTGTAAGCCCCTCGGGACCGGAGCTGAACAACCGCCGACAAGCCGACGCCCGGGAGCGCGCCGCCCTGGGCGCACGCAAGGTGACGCCGGACCAACCCCAGCCCACTCGCAGGGATTCGGCGCCTGGATCAGCGGAACCTATCCGGACCGCCGCGATGGTGCCTGCGGGTCGGCAGGCCCGAGGACAGACGCCGGGCGAGGGCTGGTGTCGATCGGATCAGCAGGTCCGAGGACAGACGCCGGGCGGGGGCTGGTGTCCATGGCGGTGAGGTCGACGACCGGAACGCCCGGCGCGACCATGGCCGTGACCGCGGCCAAGCGGCCGGGATCCAGCCGCCAGCCGGCGACCGGCCGGGTGGCGGCCGCAGTCACCCGGGGCAACGGGCAGCCGGGAGCTGGCCGGTCGCCCGCGCTGAGTTCCGGGGCGCCTGGGCGGCGCTGGATGCCGATGCGCCGGGCCCGGCTGCCTGCCGGGAAACCCTGCCCCGGGTAGATGACGATCTGCTCGACATCGGCCCAGGGAACGAAGACAGCGCGGTCCCACCGCAATGCCCAGCCATCCCGCAGGTCGGCGCCAAGGGTGATGCCCGCGTAGTCGGCGCGGAACGCGGTCCGGCGAACAGCGAGACCGGCCACGGCGGGCAGGGCGGTGATCGCGCCGAGCACGAACAACACCAGTGAGACCACAATGTTCAGAGACATCAGGCCGATGGCCGTGGGGAGCAGGACGCAGCTGGTGGACAGGCCACGCTGGGCGGTGCGGGACACCCGGTAGCGTTCCTCGTAGCAGCCCGAGTCCGGGTACACACTGTCATGATTCCACCGGGCCCTCACCCTGGCCAGCAGCACCGGCGGGCGGCTCAGATGGCTATCGGGGGGTCAGCACACAGAACTCATGGCCATCGGGATCGGCCATGACCACCCAGCTGACGTCGCCCTGGCCGATGTCGATGGGGGTCGCCCCGAGAGAGACGAGACGGTCGACCTCCGCTTGCTGATCGCCGTGGACGGGTGGAGCGAGGTCGAAATGCAGCCGGTTCTTCCCGGTCTTCGGCATCAGTGGCGGACCGCCCCAGGTGATCTTCGGACCGCCGCGCGGCGAGCGAATCGCGGTCTCTTGGTCCTGATCCCAGACCAACGGCCAGCCCAGCGCTTCGCTCCAGAAGTACCCGACCTCCTGCGAACCGTCGCACGCGAGCGCTCCGACGAATCCGCAGCCGGCGAGGAAGCTGTTGCCCGGCTCGATGACGCAGAACTCGTTGCCTTCGGGGTCTGCGAGCACAACATGACCCTCCTCCGGGCGCTGGCCGATGTCGATGTGCCGGGCGCCGAGGGCGAGCGACCTCGCCACCGTTTGCTGCTGGTCCTCGAGCGACGTGCTCGTCAGATCGAAGTGCATCTGGTTCTGGCCGGTCTTCTGCTCCTGAGTTGGAGGAAACCGGATCTGGAACCCGGTGTCGTCGCTCGGCAGGAGCGCGATGCCGTCCTGGGGGTCGCCGGCCATCTCCCAGCCCAGGACGCCGGCCCAGAAGCGCGCGAGACGGAGCGGGTCGTTCGCATCGAAGCTGAGCGCGAAGAGGTGACAAGTCATTCCGCTCCGCACCTCCGATCTGCTGACTCAAAGCCGCAGGCAGAGCGCGTCTTCCGCGCCCATAAAGAAGCAACGCTAGGCGCCCGGGGCCCCGCCACGCAAAGACAATGGGCCAGGGGGCGGCGGAGCAGTCCGTGGATGTTGGCGCCTGCGAGAAGGCGGAAGACCAGCAACCGGAACCTCAGCCGGAGAGCGGGGACCAGGTGCGGCACGGCGATCTGAACGGCGGCGGATATGGCCAGGGTGACGGCCATGGCGGGGACAGAGCGCCGGATGCTGGAACCCCGGCCGCGGCCACGAAGGTGAAGGCAAACGCCCGGGGGTATCGCGGCACCTGCGGGTGCTGCGGGAGGCTGGGCTCGCCGAGGTTGGCCAGGAAGCGCAGCGGCGGGTCTACAGCCTCCGCCCCAGCCGCTCGCGGGGATCGATGAATAGCTGAGCCGGCGCCGGGCCCGGTGGGAACGGCGGCTGGACGCCCCGCACACCGCGATAGCCCGGGGGAAACGCGAACGAGGGAGCACCAGATGACCAGCCATGAACATGCGGGCACCCGCATCCTGGGCGGCCTGCGGTCAGCGGATGGCAAAGGCGTCGTGCGCATGGAAGACCGCTTCGACACCGATATCGACGACCTGTGGTCGGCACTCACCGATCCTCGTCGTCTCGCCCGCTGGATCGGCGAGGTAGAGGGCGACCTCCGCTTGGGCGGTGAGTTCCGCTTCCGCTTTTTTGCCAGCGGATCGGAAGGCCCCGGGCGCGTGGAAGGGTGCGAGCCGCCGCGGCGGCTGCTGCTGGCCATGGCGCTGGGCCAGCCGGACGAGGATGTCATCGAGGTTGCGCTGGCCGCCGACGGCGGCCAGACCATCCTGGTCTGGGAGGAACGGGGCATGCCCCTGGACCTGCTCGCCGCCTACGGGGCCGGGGTGCAGATCCACGTCGAGGATCTCGCCGCCCACATCGCCGGGCGTGAGCGCGGCGACGCCAGCGCGCGGTGGAACGAGCTCATCCCGGCCTATCGGGACCTGGCGGCCAACGTCGGCCAGGCGCCCTAAGCAGCGGGCCGCAGATCGAGAACCTTGACCATGATCAGACACGGGTTGCCAGGCCATAGACCGTGAATTTCCTCCAGCGGCCGGAAGCCCATGTGCAAGTAGAACCGCCGTGTCTGGTCGTAGTTGGCATCGGGCAGTGACGGGCCGAGCGTCTTGACCTGGAGCAGTTCCACACCATCGGCGATCAGATCCGCCTCCAATGCCTCGACCAGGGCCCGGCCGATTCCCCGGCGATGCATAGCGGGCGCCACCGCCAGCAGGTAAACCTCAGCTGACGTTGGGAAATGACGAGCCGCGAGCAACACTCCGACCGGCTGCGGTTCCTGGGCCTCGGCATCCGGTCCGCGAGCGGGCCAGGCAAGGTAGGTGGGCAGCTCGTGCGCCTTCGCCACATACCCGGCGTTCGCCGATTCGATGCCGAACCAGTCAGGCAGCAACCGCAGCAACCGGTCGACGGTCTGCGGTGCCTGCTCGCCGGAAGTCACCCGCCACCGGCGGCCAGACGGCCCTTCTGGGGCGTCAGGGATCATGGCCACACGCTAGCGCGATGGGACATCGCGACGGCGCCGATCAATGACCCGGCTTGTCCTCTGGGCCGGCGGCAAGACAGTCACTGGCGCCGTTCCTTGAGCTCGAACACGTTGCCTTCTGGATCGCGGAAGTAGCACCACCGGCCACTGTCGGCCGGGCTGCCTTCCAGATCGCTGACCGGCTGCACGCCGAGCGCGATCAGCTGCCCCCGGGCCTCTTCGATATCGTCAACCGCATAGCCGACCTGGTAGCGGGCTTGGTCGTATTGCGGCTGGCCACTACGCCGCACGATCTCGAGCAGCCGTGATTGGCCCAGATCGAAGTGGACCCAGTCCGCGCCTTCGGCGATCTGGGGGAAACCAAGGACATCGCGGTAGAAACGCCGCTGGCGGTCCAGGTCATCGGCCACCACTCCGATCCAGCACGGCCAGCCCAGGGTCACCACCAGGAACTCCTTCCTCGCCGCGGGCACGATCGTGCCCAGTCCAGCGATACCCCGCGCGGGCCCCGCTGATCACCGCGGAGGATCCGTTCTGGGCCTCGGGGGGCGTGCCTCTACTGTGGCGCTGTGGCCACTCAGGTGATCGTGCTGAACGGCGGATCCAGCTCGGGCAAGTCCGGCATTGCCCGGTGCCTGCAGGCGATCCTGCCCGATCCGTGGCTGGCCGTCGGGGACGACGCGCTGATCCAGGCCATGCCCGCGTCCATGCAGACATCGGAGACCGGCATCGAGTTCGCCGCGGACGGCGGGGTGAATGTCGGGCCGGAGTTCCGGGCGCTGGAAGCGGCGTGGATGGAGGGGGTCGCGGCGACGGCCCGCGCGGGCGCCCGGGTCATCGTCGATGCGATCTTCCTCGGCGGGGCGGTGTCCCAGCGGCGATGGCAGAAGGTCCTGGCCGGACTGGACGTGCTGTGGGTCGCCGTCAGGTGTGACAGCGCGGTCGCCGCAGGCCGCGAGCTGGCCCGGGGGGATCGGGTACCCGGGATGGCCGCGTCGCAGGCGGAAGTTGTCCACCAGGGCGTGGTCTACGACCTGGAGGTGGACACCACACGCACCGAGGCCCTGGCGTGCGCACGGGTCATCGCCGCCCACGCCGGCGAGCCCACCGGATCATGACGGTGACGAACCAGGCCTGGCGCATCAGGGCCATCCGGTCGTTCGTGCACGACCCGGCGGCCCCGCCGTTCACCTGGCGCGGCGATCACCACCTCGCACCAGCAGCAGCGCGAGCACGGCCCGCCAGGGCCCGGCGATGACGCAGGATGGTGTGGTAACGCTGGAACTGGGGCGGGTGAGGGGCAAGTGAGGCGCGCGGCGATGGCTGTGGCGGTGGCTGGGGTGCTGGCGGGCAGTGGCTGCCAGGCCGGTGCGGCATCTGGCAAGCCCGCGCCCACCCCCATCTCCATCCCGGTCCACCACCCGCCCGCCGCGGCGTCTCCCGGCGGGACATACCAGGGGACGTGTCACTACGGGAAGGTGCTGTCCGCCACCGTGATCCTGCGCAATACCGGCAACGTGGGCGAGAAGGTACGGGTGAGCGTGACCTGGCCGCAGGCGCAGCACGCACCCGCCTCGGCGGTGACGCAGGTGCGGCTGCCGGCGGGCGCAACCGCGACGGTGCGGCTGCGGACGCCGGCCACCGGGCTGGCGCCCGGCATCCTGAGCGGCTGCGTCTACCACGTGACCGTGCTGGGGACATTCGGGCGCGTGCAGGCAACACCAACCGGCTCACAGCAGTGAGACAACGAAGGTCGTATGCCGCGCGGGGTGCACACTGCCCCCGGCAGCGGGCCGGGAGACGCCAGCGGGGTACGCGTCGATGCGAAGACGGTCGGCGCCCGGGCGGCCCGCGGCATCCCAGGAGGCTATCAGTTCTCCCAGCCTGGCGGCCTCCGGCCCGGCCTGGCCATAGCCCCGCACGGCCAGCTCAAGCGGCGGGCGCGGCCCGGCTTCGCCGGCCGTCCCCCCCGGGCCGGCCAGATCGAGGACGGCGAACCCGGCACGGCCCAGGAGGCCAGGGCTGGATCGCTGGGCGCCGCCGCGGTGCGGGAAATCGAGCACCGGGGGCACACCGCTGGCGTCGGCGCCCTCGGCGGGCCCGATATAGGTGAGCGTGGCCGAGGCCCGGTCGTGGAAAGCGAGCCACCGCCTCAGGCTGCCGAACACCTCCAGGGCCGACGCGCTGATGCCGAGGCCGGACGCTGGCCCGCGGTCGCCCATGACCTCCCCGACGAGGCCGATGTCCACCTCCGTACCGGCCGCCGCCGCCACGTACAGCCCTGGATGCCCGGGCACCGCCCGGCGGATGTCGGCGTTGGCCATGGCCCCCGCCAGCGGCATGAACCCGCACTCGCACACGGCCACGCTGCGCAGGTGGCCGTCGGCCCGGGCCAAGGTCACGCACTGCTGAACGCCCCGGATCGACAGCGGCACCACCAGCCGGCCGTGGACGGCAAGCTGACCGACCCAGGCCGGAGCCAGGTCCGAGGCCCCGGCGGTCACGATGATCCCGTCGTAGGGGGCGTTCCCCGGCCAGCCCAGGGCGCCGTCGCCGCAGACCACCTCCACGTTCGTGATGCCCGCCTCCGACAGGTGGTCCCGGGCCTCGTCGGCCACCCCGGGGTCGATATCGACGGTGACCACCCGGCCCGAGGGGCCCACCAGCTTGGACAGCAGGGCCGCGTTGTAGCCGGTGCCAGCGCCGATCTCGAGAACCGAGCCGCCCGCCGGGGGGCGGAGCTGCTCCAGCATGGCGGCGACGATGGCCGGCTGGGACGCCGAGCTGACCGGCACGCCGTCCCGGTAACGCGTGACGACGGCCCGGTTGGCGTAGGCCTCAGACAGCTCCACCCCGGGGATGAAGACATGCCTCGGGACCTCCCCGAGAGCCGCCGCGACCCGCGGGCTGGCCAGCCCGCCGCGCCCGGTGAGGTGCGCCACCATCTCCGCGCGGAGCCGGGCCTCGGCGCCGCCGCTGCCGCTCACCGCTACATCGTGCCCGCCGCAGCCGTCTACGTCGATCCGGGCTCATCGGCTTGAGCCACCGCCGGGCGGCGGTCAGACTCCCATCGTGGGCCTCATCGAAGCGACCCGGGACGGCGATGGGGTGACCGATGCCGCCCAGATCTGGGCCGAGGCCACCGCGGCCAGAGAAGGGGATGACGACGTGCCGGGACTTGACGTCGCCCGCCCGGTCATTCAGGGCGTCCTTGATCGTTCGCCCCGGTCGTTCCTGCTCATCGCCCGTTCCGCTGACGGGACCGCCGCGGGATTCGCGGCCCTGGAGCCACGGCCGGGCGCGGATGAGGCCGTGGCCCAGGTGAGCTACCTCGGCGTCCGCCCGCGCATGTGGGGGCAAGGCATCGCGGGCAGGCTCCTGCAAGAGCTCCGGGCGCGGCTCAAGGCCGCGGGCTTCGCCCGGGCGGAGCTCGCCGTCTACGTGGACAACGTCAGGGCCACCGCGCTCTACGAGCGCCTGGGATGGCGGGCGCGCGGCGCGCCGGCGGCCCATCCGGGAACCGGGAAACCGGAGCAACGGTACGAGCTCCGCCTGTGAGATCACGCATGGTCAGGCCGGCCGGCGCGGGCGGCATCAGCCGGGGTCCGCCGGCTGGGCCGTCAGCAGCGTGCGCAGGTGGCGCACGGGAGGCGCGCCGTGCGCGAGCATGGCGTCGTGCAGCTGCCGGTCACGCCAGCCCGGGTGGGTGCGGCGGAGGTCGTTCGCGAGGCCGTCCACCTCCGTGAAGCCCACGTAGTAGGTGGAGAGCTGCGCCGATGTCAGCAGCGCGCGGCGCCACTTGGCCGTCGCCTCGCCGTCCTCCTGGTAACCCGGGCCGGTCATCATCGCCATCGCCTGGGCCTGCGTCATGCCCGAACAATGCACGCGCGCGTCCATGATCGTGTTGATGATGGAGCGGAGCAGCATCTTCAGCCGCTGCAGCTGGACCGCCGCCGGATCACCCTCGCCCGGGTAAGCGCGGGAGCCCATCAGCTGCTCGGCGTAGACCGCCCAGCCCTCCACGAACGGCCCCGACCGCAGCACCGCACGGACCGGCGTGGAACCGCGGAAGCGGCGCGAGTGCTCCAGCTGCAGCGCATGGCCGGGCATCGCCTCGTGGATCATCAGGTTGTGCACCAGGTGGCGGTTGTACTCGCGGTAGAACGACCGGACCCGTTCCGGCGTCCAGCCCGCTGGCGCCGGTGACACGGCGATGAACGTCGGCAGCGGGACCGCCTCCAGCGGGCCGGGCGCGTCGCAGTAGGCGATCGCGACGCCCCGGTCGATCTCCGGCATCTCGATGACCTCGAGCGGGTCGTCGAACACCGCGACGAGATCGTGCGCCACCACGAACTCGCGCTGCGCGCCGAACGCTGCGTGGACCAGCCCGAGGATGGTGGCGTCGTCGGGGGCGTCCGCGGCCAGCGAGTCAAGCACCTGCCGCACCAGGCCCGGTCCGCCCGCCTGCCCGCCGCCGAACCCGGCCGCCACCGCAGCGATCTCCTCGCTCACCCGCACCAGATCGGTCTCGGCGCGGGACAGGACCTCATCGGCGGTCAGTTCCGTGTCGAGGACCAGGCGCAGCTTCGCGGTGAACAGCTCCGCGCCGATCCGGGGATCGCGGAAGCCATCGCGCTTCCCGTCGGCCAGCCGCTGCTCGAGCCACCGCGTGTGCTCGTCGATGGCCTCCAGCGCCGGTGGCACCGCCCGGCCGAGCTCACGCCCTGACCCGTCCGCGTCCCGGGCCAGCCCGCCCAGTTCGCCGGCGATGAGCCGCCGGGTCCCGGCGAACTGGATGAGCGCGGTCTCGATGTGCACCTGGGGCATCGCGGCCAGCACCGCGCGGGCCGCGGCCAGTGACTCCGGCAGGCCGGCCAGCCGGTGCGCGGCCGAGCGGAGCCGGTCCGGCAGCGGCGCGAAGTCCCGCGCGAGCAGCAGGTAGATCGCCCGCCCCGGGTTGGCGATCATAGGATTCCACTGGTGCTCGCGCAGGACGTCCAGTTCGAAGCGGAGCCGGGCCAGCTCGTTGGCCAGGATCTGCGCGTCCACGCGGTTCTGCGGGGATAGACGGCCCGCGTCGATGGCGCTGAGCCCGGCCAGCCGCGCGCCGGCCCAGCGGATGGCCTCGGCGTAGTGCGCCGCCGTCCCCACGGTCAGCCGGTTGTCGTGGCGGTGGTCGCCCTCCTGGGTCGCCCGTTCGGGCCGGCGCTCCAGGATGCCGTCCAGGGTCGCCCGGGCCAGCGCCTGGAAGGCGCCGTCCGCGTCGTCGGTCATGCCCAAACCTTAGGCGCCGGCCCGGGGCACCCCCCGCGGGCAGGCCGGCCGGCCGGCCCTACTTCAGCGCGGCCAGGAGCTCCCGGCAGGCCTGCTCGCAGCGGCGGCAGGCCTCGGCGCAGACCCGGCAGTGCGGATGCATCTGGCCGTGCCGCTCGCACTCGTCGCCGCAGCTCTTGCAGCTGGCCACGCAGGCCTCCAGCAGCGGCCTGGTGATGTCGGCGTCGTAGGCCGCCGGGCGGCTGAGGACCCCGGCGGCGGCGGTGCAGATATCGGTG
>Ga0187765_10000504_pt1 | contig 14339 bp, 18 predicted proteins | sample 0216_QUI02_MP05__3_FD_133018 | JGI IMG/M metagenome (GOLD analysis project Ga0187765, IMG submission 133018) | Tropical peat soil microbial communities from peatlands in Department of Meta, Colombia - 0216_QUI02_MP05_10_MG | ecosystem: Environmental > Terrestrial > Soil > Wetlands > Peat ...
GGCTTCGTGCATATCGGCCGCCCCGCCAGGCCGCCGGAAGACCGCGAAAGGCCAGAGCTCAATGCAATTGTCACACGGTTTGGCGCTTGAGGAACCAAATCGCGGGCTGCGACATTTAACTTTTACGTAATCCGCCGGGCGCACGCTCCCTGTCACGTTTCGGTCACAAGACTCCGCCAGCAATCTTCGGATTGTTTGAATGACCGGCTCATGTGAGGGCTTTTCCGGTATGACACCGGGGGACAGGGAGTAACTGGTTTGGTGTTCGAGGGCCTATTCGCGCGAACGCGCAACGGCGACCGCGCCGCGGAAGCCAGCACGCAATCGCGACCGGCAGCCACACGTCCCACGATTGGCCTTGCGCTCGGTGGCGGGGCCGCGCGCGGCTTTGCCCATATTGGCGTGATGCGGGCGCTGCTTGCACGCGGCATTGTACCTGACGTCATCGTTGGCACATCGATCGGTGCCGTCGTCGGCGGGTGTTATGCCGCCAAGGAGATGGACAACCTGGAGAGCTGGGCACGCACGCTTACCGTGCGCGGCGTATTAAGCTATCTCGATATCAGTTTGTCGGGTTCGGGTTTGATCGGCGGCGGCCATCTCGCTTCCCGCCTGGAATCCGGCCTCAAGGACAGCCGGATTGATGATCTGCCGATCCGTTTCGCGGCGATTGCCACCGAATTCAATACCGGCCACGAAATCTGGCTGACGCGCGGACGATTGAGCGAGGCGCTGCGTGCGTCTTATGCACTGCCCGGAATATTCCCGCCTGTTCTAATCGGAGGCCGCTGGCTGGTGGACGGTGCGCTGGTCAATCCCGTGCCGGTGTCGGCCGCACGCGCACTTGGCGCGCGGCTGGTGATCGCCGTCAATCTCAATTCCGATCTGTTCGGCCGCGGCACCATTATCGCCAGTCACGGATCCGACGACAGCGATCTCGTCAGCGCCGAAACAAAATCCAATGGCTTTCGCGGAATGTTTACGGGTGAACGCTCGCTACGCCGGCAATTTTTTGGGCGACGTGGCCGCCCCGGCCTTCCAACCGTGATGGTTGAAGCTTTCAACGTGATGCAGGACCGTATCACGCGCGCCCGGCTCGCTGGCGACCCGCCCGATGTTCTGATCAGCCCGCGGCTCGGCGCCATCGGCTGGTTCGATTTTCACCGCGCCGGCGAGGCAATCAGCATCGGCACCGAAGCGGCCGAAAAAGCGATCGACGCCGTCAGCGAAGCGGTCACCGCGCTGTCGCAGCCAGCCAACGGTGGCACGCTGTAGGTCACGAGCTAGGCGGTGCGAATATAGTCGCGCATCGCCTCTGACTCGCGCTCGATCTCATCGACGCGCTGCTCGACCACGTCGCCGATTGAAATCAGACCCACGAGTTTTCCGTTCTTGAGCACCGGCATGTGGCGAAATCGGCCAGCTGTCATACGCTCCATGATGCTGGCGGCATCGTCATCCTCGCTGCAAGTCTCGATCTCACGTGTCATAATCTGGCCGACCTGCAAAGCCAGCGCTTCGGCGCCGTGATCGGACAATGCGCGCACGATGTCGCGCTCCGACAAAATGCCGGCGAGACGCCCTCCGGCGCCGCGGATCAGCACCGCGCCAATCCGGTGGGCCGAGAGTAGTTTTGCCGCCGCTGCAAGATTGGCGGTGGGTTCGATAGTGATGGTGTCGCCGCCCAATTGCTTGGCGGCCAGGATCGCCTTGACGTTCATGGCAGCCTCCCTGGCGCATGCTGTGTTCGCAACGGTCATGCGCAACCGCAAAGGGAACGATCCTGCCGCTGTGCCGGTTCCGTCAAGACGCAAATGCGCGAGGACAGGCTGCTATACGCAATTACCTAATGCCGCGTTGCAGCAGAATCATCGAATTGCGGAAAATCCGGTTTTGGGTCGAACCAGGAAAACAGCAGCAATCCTGCGAGAAAGCCTCCGATATGTGCCTGCCAGGCGACCGGCTGGTCGCTACCTGAAATCGGAAGCGACCCGAGCCCGAACAACAGATTGATGCCAAACCAGGCCGCGAGGAAAAGCAAGACGCGGGCATCGTGCAACATGCGGCTGAGCGGAATCGCCGGCACGCGATAAGCGCGCTCATCGGCGCCGCGCAATAATCCGAGCGGCCCTCCGTGCTGAAAAACAAAACGCATGGCCGCTGCCATCGCTCCGGAAATCGCCGCAGATGCCCCGATCATCGGAAATTGCTCGCCGGCATGCGTGGCCAGATGCAACGCGGCCCCCGCCGCCGCGGTCACGCCAAGAAACATCAGAAAGCGTGCTGCGCCGAAGCGGCGCGCAACGGCGCTGCCGAAGGGCAGCAGCCAGACCGCATTGACACCAAGATGCATCCAGTTGGCATGGATGAGAGCGTAGGTGACAAACGTCCATACTTCCGCGCCGCCGCCAGGCAGCGCGCCGCCAAGCACAAAGGAATTGTCGTAGCGCGCCGGAATGAAAGCGAAATTGAGCAGAAACTCGATGTCCTGCTGCTCGCTCAGTACAAACGTCCGTACGACGTGAACGAGCGCCAGCACGGCCAGCACAGAGACGACGACCGGGGGAATGTTGAAGAGCGGTTCGCGTTTCACGAGGAGGGCCCGATGCGGAACTTGAGTTACGCTGCTTCGCCGCCCCGCTGCAAGCGGCCTCGCCTGCGCGAATGAAAAAGGGAGGGCTTTCGCCCTCCCTTGAGCCGCGTTTGCGGGGTTATTGCCGCGCCTTTACGGCTGGTCACATCCCTCGCCTCCCCGGGCTCCCAACTCTTCGGGTCCGGTGCTCTACATTTTGGCGCCGGTTTGCCAGATCGATCGACGGGGACCATAGGCAAGTGGGTTGGGACTGCCAATGCGACACTGATTTTAACACTAACCGCCGCTCGGTGATGCCGGTATGCGCCTGCGGCACGGCCCCTGCTCCTTACGCGACATCGCGGCACAAATGCCGTCGCGCCTGTCCCGAACGGGGACAAACGCGACACCTGCCGTGTCGCGACGGAACAGGTCCGGCAATGAAACACGCTTCGACGCGCGCATTATTCGATTACTGGAGCCGGAAGAGAGGCAGGCGCGCCGCGCCTGATCGCACCGACATCGATCCCGCGGACATCCGCCATGTTCTCGGCGACACATTTATGCTTGCGGCTGATTTCATTGACGACATCAGATTTCGGCTGGCCGGAACCCGGGTCTGCGCACTTTTTACCCGCGAAATAAAAGGTGAAGCGTTTAGCGCGCTGTGGAGCGAGTCGAGCCGCGAGCCGATCGAGGAACTGGTGGCCGCGGTCATCAATGAAAGGGTCGGGGCAGTCGCAGGGGTTGTTGGACGAACGGAGGACGGCGACGAAGTGGGGCTGGAACTGTTGCTGCTGCCTCTCGCTCATGCAGGCCAGGTACGTGTTCGCGCGCTCGGTGTGCTGGCCCCGCTCACCCCGCCTTATTGGCTGGGCGAACGGCCGGTTGTAGTGCTTGAACTGAAAACGCTCCGCCACATTGACAGCCGGCAGCCCGATACTGGCGCGCCGTTTTTTGGTCAGCCGCGCGAAGGACAGCGTCTGCATCACGGCTTTCAGGTCTATACCGGCGGCCGCGGACAGCCGCGTGGACGCGCCAGCTAACGCATCATTAACGATAGGCTAATAGGCTCGTTGATTGCGGAAAAGGCTTTCCGATCCCGACACCTATGGCACTGCCACTGACAAAGCCGGTGATACTGCCTCTGGCCGAGGAACGCCGGCGCCATCAACGCGTGAAGGTTAACTTGCTCGGCCGCTATATGCTGGCGGACCGGCGCGAATATCCTTGCCAGGTGGTCGACATGTCACCGGGCGGCATGGCGATGATTGCGCCAATGGCCGGCCAGCCCGGTGAAAAAATTATCGCCTATATCGATCATATCGGCCGGCTGGAGGGCAAAGTTGCGCGCACCATCGAGAACGGCTTCGCCATGACAATTTCGGCGACGCTGCGCAAGCGCGACAAACTCGCCGCGCAACTGACGTGGCTTGCCAACCGCCAAATTCTCAATCTGCCGGAGGACCGCCGCCACGGCCGCTTTGCGCCGCGCAATGCAATGGCGCGGCTGGTCCTGCCGAACGGCACCAACGTCGCTTGCCGCGTGATCGACCTTTCGCAATCCGGTGCGGCGATCGGCATCGCGCCGGAGCTGCGCCCGCCGGTCGGTGTTGTGGTCACGATCGGGAAGACGCAGGGCCGGGTCGTGCGCCACATCGAGGACGGCTTCGCGATCGAATTCATGCGGCTGCAACACCCCGATTTCGTCGAGGAAAATGTTACCGGCGGATAGCGTCACCGCCCGGTAAATCCCCTCCCGCAATAGTGCGTCCCGGCGGCAATGGCCCTGTAAGCGACCGGGCCGAGGTAGCGCCGCCACCGGACAATTCCCGACCCCGCCAAGAGTAAACGCGCGCGCGCGAAGCCCTGCGCGGCCGTACTATTTGGCCTCCCGGACGTTAATAGCGACAATTTTAGCTAAATTGTATTCGCTAAGAATTTAATCGAATTCGACTCCAGTTTTACAAGTATTCTCTTCTAGTTTTACTATAGTTCTTCTCAAAATGACTTGCCCGATTTAGCGCCAATACAAGCGGTTTGTGGGAAATGTGGCCCCAACAAGACGGGAAGGGGCCACAAATGGCTAGGCGTTTCGGACAGGCACTTCGGGCCAGCGCAATGCTGGTTCTGGCTGGCATGGCCCTTCTGGCCGTACCGGCTAATCGTGCCGCCGCGGGCGAATACACCGCATCCCTCGGTGGATCGTCGACGGTCGACGAACGATCGGTCTATCCCGTGGTGGGGGAACCGACGCGACCGCCCATTGGCTGGGTCGAGTTCTGCATCGAATACAAGCCCGAATGCGCCACGCAGCCCTCCGCAGCGCGCGACGTCGTGCTGACCCAGAAAGCCTGGGCCGACATCGTCAAGGTCAACTCCTGGGTCAATCAGGCGATCAAGCCGATCACCGACCTCGAGCATTGGGGCGTGGTTGAGCGCTGGAACTATCCCGACGACGGCTATGGCGATTGCGAAGACTATGTCCTGCTCAAGCGGCGGATGTTGATGCAGGCCGGCTGGCCGCGCGAGGCGCTGCTTATCACCGTGGTGCGCGACAAGAGGGGCGACGGCCATGCCGTGCTTACTGTCAAGACGGACCACGGCGAATTCATTCTCGACAATCAAGAACCGCAGGTTCTGCCCTGGAACAAGACCGGCTACCGCTTCGTGAAACGGCAATCGCAGTCTGATCCGAACCTGTGGGTCTCGCTCGGCGAACCGCGCACGGCACCTGCGACAGTTTCGTCACGCTAACAGAAAAGGAATTCGCGTTCCCGGTCACGTCCCCACCCCTCCCCGTCCCCAGACCGGGTTCGCGAGCGGCCGGCTCTCCCCCAAGAGCCGGCCGCACCATTTTGACTTGATTGATCTTTCATTTCTAAGTCAGGGGCTCAGTGCGAGTAGAACATTGAGCGAATAAATTGTTGGCAGAGCGCCATACCCACAAATAGACCCACAAATCCAATTTCGCGCGGGCCAGCCTATAGTGCTGACACAACGATGCCTCGCGACGGCGCAACTATGTTCGATGACTTGAGCGGCAAGCTCAGTGCGCTGCGCGTTGTATGGCCGCGCCGGAAAGCTGATGCTGCCCCGAAAAAATTGAAGAGGCCGCCAACTCAGGCGGCCTCCGCCTCAGTTTAAACCATTACTTCGCCGCTACACCGTCAACTTCGATGATATTGTAGTGGGCGTATTTCTGTCCGATCTGATTGGCAGCTTGGTAATCGGGCGAGTTGAACCAAGCTTTCACCGCATCGAGGCTTTCGAACTTGAGGACAACGACACGGTCATGGGGCGCATCCCCTGTAATGACTGTCCCTTTTCCAGCCGCAACGTAAATGCCCCCGTGAGCAAGGATCGCAGCTCTACCTTTCGGCAGGTAATCCTTTGCATAGCCTTCTTCATTCGTAAGCTGATTAAGGGCAATCGCATAAACCGGCGGCTTTGCCTGGGCATGAAGCGTCTGTATTGCCGCGCCGCCAATCGCAATGCCCGTCAGTAGTGACAGGGCGACTGTATATTTCGTTTGCATTGTTGACCCTCCCCTTTAAGTCGCCCCAAACGGAAGGTTAGACAACTCATTCGCAAGTGTGAATAGGTCTCGACTGTCTACTTTGGGTCAAAAGGAATATGTGGTGCACAAACGGATGTCCGCTTCACGTCCGAAAGCGGATCAGGCTCGGATTCGTCGCATTCTACCGGCTCGAGCCAATCACACTGGCACCCATCCCTTTACGGCGTTGGCGCGCGATGCGTACGTAACGCGACCCGAGGCGTCGCTGCCAAGCCGCGTGCGCACTCGAGTCTTGAGCAACTCAGCATCTGCGGGCACCATCGCGGCTATTGTCGGCCCGATGCTCGGCGAGCCCGCCAAAGTGATCTCCCAAAATTCCTCGAAGTTCGAAAATGTCCGCTGCACGGTAATCTCTCGCGTTTCGACCGCTTCGAGGCGCGCCGTCGTCCACAAGGCGCGCATCGTTTCCATCCGCGAGGCCTCCACGCTTGGCGGATTTAAGGGTGTAAGCCCCATGGCGCGCATCTCCGCCCGGATCGGCTCCAAGGTAAATCCGCCGCCCAAGATGTCCCAAGCATAGGCCGCGACCATGCCGCCCGGGCGCACCACACGAACCATCTCAGCAACACCTTTGACCGGATCGGGGACAAAGAAAATCACGAGCGCCATTATGGCCGCATCGAACGTATCTGCCGGGAACGGTAGCGTCATAGCGTCCCCGCGCTGAAACTTTGCTAACCGCGCGGCGGGACGCTTGCGCGCAAAGGCAAGCTGACCCTCCGACGGGTCAATTCCGTGGACCTCGGCTGGCGCACACTGTTCGACAAGGAGCTCGGTAAAAGCCCCATTGCCGCAACCCACATCGATCCATTTGAGACCCGAGGGCGCTCCCAACCAATCAAGAAATATTGTCCCTGCCCGTTGGCTCCAATCCCCCATGTACCGCTCGTACGAGGCCCCATCGTCAAAGCGAATTTCGGTCATCAATCCCCCTTACATAACTCACGAGCACCGCACGCAGAAAAGCGGCCGCCTGAACTCAGCGGATCCGCTTTAGCCCCTTGGCATATTGTTTCCAGCGCCGCACATAAATGTCGGCGCCGGCGCGGATCATCTGCACGCCCTTTTCGTCGAGCGTGCGGATTGCGCGCGCCGGCGCGCCGACAATCAGTGAATTATCCGGAAAATTTTTGCCTTCGGTGACGACGCTACCGGCACCCACCAGCGAATTCTTGCCGATCCTGGCGCCGTTGAGGATGATTGCACCCATGCCGACCAGCGAACTGTCGCCGATCGTGCAGCCGTGAAGAATAACATTGTGGCCGATGACGCAATCGCGGCCGATCATCATGGGAAATCCGGGGTCGGTATGCAGCGTTGCGTTATCCTGGATCTGCGAGCGCTCGCCGAGTTCGATCCACTCATTGTCGCCGCGCAGCACGGCGCCGAACCAGACGCTGGCTTCGGGCTTGAGCCGCACGCGGCCGATCAGCACCGCCGTCTCGGCGACGTAATATTGCCCCTCGCCGGGAAATTCCGGCGCCTGGCCATCAAGTTCGTAGATCGGCATTACCGTCTCCGCTCCGCACCCGGCGGGCGAACTTGCCCGATCAGCGAATGCGAGGAAAGCGTCTTAGGCGACCAGAATGCCGCAAGCCTGCAATGTCGTCACAAGGACCAGACCTGACATGAGGCTCCAAAAGCCGGCGATCAGCGTGGCAAGGAAGACGAATTCGAAGCGGCGGCCTTCCTGCCGGCGAGCGAGAATGGTGTTGCGCATGATCAGGAACGGGGCCGACAATACCAGCAGCGGAATGGCCGCGAGCGTGCCGGGGCCTGGGCCCGTGCTGAGCTGGCTGAAGCTGAGCAAGCGGCTGGTGGCCAGCTGATAACCCGAGCTGCACATGCCGGCCACGGCAAACCCGATCGCCAGCGAAAACAACATTTGCACCGATTCCGGGGTCATTAATGGCCTCAACGCAGTACCAGGGGCCATCTGTTGCAAACCGAAGGCCCGCGCGCCAGCCAATCCTTAATGAATGGTAAATAGCTGCGCCCCCCGGACGGGACTGGCGGCGTGGCATAATCCGCCCGATTCGCCCCGGAGCATCACCGCATTGGCCACACTCGCCCACGAGCCCCGGCGTCGCCGCCGGCGACAACGCGGCCATAGCCCTCTGTTCGCGCCGATGGTCGTCTTCGCGGCGATCGTGGTGCTTGCCGCGGGTTATGTCGCCTACATCCTTTGGCCGCGATGGCCGGACGCGCCGGTCACGCTGGATGCACCATCGCTGCCAATCGTGATTGCAGGCGTGGCTTTCAATATCGAGCCGGCTGCGATCCGCATGAATGTCCAGCGCCGTCCCGGCACGCATGAGCGTGTTGACCTGTCGTACCTCTGGCCGTCGCTGGTTCCGCCCGACCCAGCCATCAAGCCAACGGTGGGCGCGCCGGTCGATCCGAACGAACGGCTGTTCATCACTATCGCATCCGGCGAAGCCACGCTGCCCCTGATGGAGCGCGTGCAGACCATCTACCCGCGCTACCTGGTGGCGGAGCCGGTCGCCGGTCCGCCCGGCCTCACCTTCCGTGGATTTCGCGATGACTCGCCGTACCAGGGCGAGGATCTGGTTTTCGAGTCAGCCGCGCCCGAGCATTTTCTCGCGCGTTGCTCGCGCAAGGGCGTCAACAATTCGGGGACATGTCTGCTGGAGCGGCGTATCGGCAATGCCGACGTTACCTACCGTTTTCCGCGCGACTGGCTGACCGATTGGAAGAACGTCGCAAGTGGCATCGATCGCCTGGCCGTGCGGCTGCATCCGGAGACAAAGGGAGCGAACTAGTGGACCTTTGTCATGCCCGGCCTTGTGCCGGGCATCTACGTTTTTCTTTGGTCACTCATCCTAAGACGTGGATGGCCGGGACAAGCCCGGCCATGACGAACTTAAACGGTGCAATTCCGCTACTCTACTAAGTCGACGTCGAGGATCGGCAATTCCAGAATATAGGACCGGCGGCCTTTCTCGATTTCCAGAAACAGTACCGCGATGAATTCCTCGCCCATATAAACTTCAAGCGAATCGGTTTTTTTCGGACGCGGCACCACGCGGATATTATCGTTCTCGAATTTGCTCCGCAGGTAGGCATTGAGCGTCGGCACCGGTTGGATGCTGGGGTCGTTGCCGACCTGAATAACCATCCGGAAATTGTAGGAACGCTCGCCCTCCTCGTCGTCGACGGTGAGTTCGCCGAGGTCGTCTTCGCCGACGAAAACCTCGGCGGTATCCGAGCCTTTCGGCACAACGCGAATATTCTGATTGCCGAACAGCTTTTTCAGATAGCCGTCGAGCTGCCTGACTTCCTGGACGTTCACCGGGTCACTCCTGTCTCAAACGCAACGTTTCATTGCCCGATCGGCAGGCCCGGTGCAAGCGCTACCCGTCGAGCATGATGCCGTAGAGCATCTGGTCCATCGCACGCGATGGCTCGGGGCAACCAGCCTCGCCGACAACCTTGGCCGGCACGCCGGCGACCGTGACATTGTTCGGTATTGACTTGATGACAACCGAGCCGGCCGCAATACGTGCGCAATGACCCACTTCGATATTGCCGAGAATCTTGGCGCCGGCACCGATCATCACGCCGCGGCGAATCTTCGGATGGCGGTCTTCGTGCTCCTTGCCGGTGCCGCCAAGCGTCACGTCGTGCAGGATTGAGACGTCATCCTCGATCACCGCGGTTTCGCCCACGACAAGGCCGGTCGCATGATCGAGGAATATGCCGCGGCCGATTTTCGCCGCCGGATTGATGTCGCACTGGAAGACCGACGACGAACGACTTTGCAGGTAGAGCGCGAAGTCCTTGCGGCCTTTGCTGTTGAGCCAATGCGCAAGCCGATGCGTCTGGATGGCGTGGAAGCCCTTGTAGTAGAGCACCGGCTCGATGAACCGGCTGGTGGCCGGATCGCGATCGACAGTCGCAACGATGTCGGCACGGAAGGCCTCACCCAAGGCCGGCTGATCCTCAAGCGCATCGTCATAAGCCTGCCGGATCATATCGGCCGACACGTCGGCGTGCGCGAGGCGCTGGCTGACCCGATGCGCGATCGCGGCTTCCAGCGTGTCGTGGTGAAGAATATTTTCGTAGATGAAGGTCGCCAGCTCCGGCTCACGGCGCGCGATATCTTCCGCTTCGCTGCGGATGCGCGCCCAGACCGGATCGACCTTGTCGAGGGCCCGTGCGGGCCGCGTTTGATATTGAGCCATGGACCTACGTTCTCCCGGCGCCTCTCAAATTCCCCCACTGAAGTCTTTTATCACATTTTTGCAGCTGCGAAGAGCCCTGCCCGAGCGTCCGGCGCATGGCTCATGCGCGTTGGTTAAGGAAGTCAACAACGCCGGCCTTAAAAACCTTATCGCCGACGGCCAGCATGTGGTCGCGGTCCGGGATATCGAGCGCGCGTGCACCCGGAATGAGCGCAGCCAATTCCTGGGCACTTCCCGCGACTGGATCCTTCGTGCCGACAGCGACGAGAACCGGCGCCCGGATTGCTGCTACCTCCGCTCGGCCCAGCGTCTGCCGCGAACCACGAATGCAGGCAGCCAGTGCGCGCAGGTCTGATTTGGTCTGCTCCGCGAAGACCCGGAAGACGCGGCCGGTCGAATCGCGCACGTCGTCGAGCGACGGCGCTTCGAGCGCATCGGCAATGCTTTCCGGCAGGCCGACGCCTTCCACGAGCCGGATGCCGAGACCGCCGAGAATTGCCGAACGCACCCGTTCGGGATGCTTCACCGTCAGGAATGCCGTGATGCGCGCGCCCATCGAATAGCCCATTGCGTCGGCACGCTCGATTTTCAGATAATCAAGCAGGGCGCGCACGTCGTCGGCCATTGTGGCACTGTGATAGGCAGACGGATCGTAAAGCTTGCCGGACGCGCCGTGCCCGCGATTGTCGAGCGCTATCACACGCCGTCCGTCGCGCGTGAGCGTTGCAATCCAGCCGGGCTGCACCCAGTTCACCTCCTTGGTGGAGGCAAAGCCATGCACCAGCACAATCGGATCGCCGTCGCCCTCGTCGAGATACGCGATTTCGACTCCGCCGTTCGCAAAGCGTGCCATGCGAGATGTCTAGCCGCGCACCGCGGCCGCTGCAAATGCCTGCAATTCACAGCAGCGGCCGCGTTCGCGCCGGCGGCGAAAAAAGCGCAGCGCCGCACGCTCGGTGGCCGGCAACAAAGGCGTTTCGTTGGCAATCCTGGTGAAACGCTTTGCGATGGCGCTAGGCATTTTCAGCGCGCCTCGCTATGGTGCGCCGGAACTGGCCGTCGAAGCGCGGCCGCACGAAGAATTGCCGAGGAGATATCATGGCGGAACACGTCGTCCCCCATTTCCAGAACGATCCAGGCGTGCCGGTGATCGAAATCGGCGCCAGGGAATTCATGTGCGTGGGCGCAACGCCGCCATACGACCACCCGCATGTATTCCTCGACATGGGCGAGGACAACGAAATCATTTGCCCGTACTGCTCGACACTCTACCGCTTCGAACCAAAACTTGATTCCCATGCGGCTAACCCGCCGCAATGCGCGTTGCCGCATTCCGCCGCTGCCTGAACAGGATCGGGGCCTTAGGCCATGGCGCCTGCGCGTCATGTCATCGTCGCCGGTGCCGGTATCGGCGGATTGACGGCGGCTATCGCACTCGCGCGGGTCGGCATGCGTGTGACCGTGCTGGAGCAAGCCCAAAAACTCGAAGAAGCCGGCGCCGGTCTCCAGCTATCGCCTAACGCCAGCCGCATATTGATCGCGCTGGGCTTGCGTGAGCGTCTTGAACCAGCGGCAGTCAATCCAAAGGCCATTCGCGTGATGGCGGGTGGCTCCGGCCGGGAAGTCGTGCGTATCCCGCTCGGTGACGATATGCAACGCCGGTACGGTTCACCCTACTGGGCGATGCATCGCGGCGACCTGCAGCTGGCACTTGCCGAGGTCGCGCAAAAAGAACTCGACGTCAAAATCAATCTCGGCGTTCACGTTGAAGACTTCGCCGCACATGTCAAAGGCGTCAGCGTTCTAGGCAAGCGCGGCGCGCAGGTGCTGGACGAACGCGGAATCGCGCTGATCGGCGCCGACGGTATCTGGTCGAGCATCGCCGGACGACTGCGTGAGCAACAGCCCCCGACGTTTCGTCGCCGCACCGCGTGGCGCGCGCTCGTTCGCGCGGATGCGGTGCCCGCTGAATTTAGCGAACCGCTGGTACACCTCTGGCTCGGCAACGAAGCTCACCTCGTCCATTACCCGGTCAAAGCCGGAAGCCTCGTCAATATCGTCGCCATCGTGCACGATGAGTGGAATGAATCCGGATGGTCGACTGCCGGAGAACCGGCCGAACTCCTGCGTCACTTCGCGCGCTGGTCCTGGTCGGAAAAAGCGCGAGCGCTCATTGCCCGTCCCGAGCGCTGGCTCAAATGGGCGCTCTATGACTGCGCTACGCCTTTTCGCGGCGGCAAGGTCCCGGTGACGCTGATTGGGGACGCGGCCCACCCGATGCTGCCCTTCCTCGCCCAAGGCGCCGGCATGGCGATCGAGGATGCCGCCGTTCTCGCCGATATGCTGGGCAAATATCTGGATGACCCGTCAGACGCACTGCGCGCCTATGAGGGCGCCCGCTGGCACCGCACCATGCGCGCCCAACAAGCTGCGCGCCGGCAGGCCCGCATCTACGGGCTGAGCGGACCCGAAGCCTTCGTCCGCAATCTGGCGATGCGGACGATGGGCGGAGAAAAACTGCGCGCGCGCTACGATTGGCTCTATAGTTGGCGCCCGCCTGAACGTTACATGAGTTGAGAGATGTTATTTCCATCTACCGTTGCCGGCAGCCTGCCGAAACCATCCTGGCTCGCCGAGCCGAACAAGTTGTGGCCGCAATGGCGCCTGCAAGGAGATGAGCTCGCGGCGGCGAAACTCGACGCCACTTTGCTTGCCATCAAATGGCAGGAAGACGCCGGTATCGATATCGTCGGGGATGGCGAACAGTCGCGCCAGCACTTCGTGCATGGCTTTCTGGAATTTGTCGACGGACTCGACTTCGCGCACAAAGTCGAGATGGGCATTCGCGGCGACCGTTACAAAGCCATGGTGCCCGTCGTGCGCGGGGAGTTAACGCTCAAGGACCGCGTGCACCAGGCCGAAACGCGGCACGCCCGCGCCCATACAAAGCGCAAGCTGAAAATCACGCTGCCGGGGCCGATGACGATTTCGGACACGGTCGCCGACTCGCACTATGGCGACAAGATCAAGATGGCGTTTGCCTTCGCCGACTTGCTCAACAAGGAGGCGCGTGCGCTCGAAAGCGACGGCGTCGACGTGATCCAGTTCGACGAGCCGGCCTTCAACGTGTTCATGGGCGAGGTTGCCGGCTGGGGTATCGAAGCGCTCCACCGCGCCGTCGACGGGCTCAATTGCACCACCGCGGTTCACATCTGCTACGGCTACGGCATCCAGGCCAATATTGACTGGAAGAAAACGCTCGGCGGCGAATGGCGCCAGTACGAGGAGATATTTCCGGCGCTTGCCAAAAGCCGCATCAGCCAGGTCTCGGTTGAATGCATCAATTCGCGCGTGCCGCTCAAATTATTGTCGCTGCTCGAAGGCAAGGACGTGTTGATCGGCGTCATCGATGTCGCCAGTGACGAGATCGAGACGCCCGAGCGAATCGCGCGGGTGATCGGCGATGTCATGAAATTCGTGCCGAAAGAAAAGATCGTCGCCTGCACCAATTGCGGCATGGCGCCGATGCGGCGCGACGTTGCCGAGGCAAAACTGATCATGCTCGGCAAAGGCGCCGAGCTTGCCCGGCAGAAATTCGGTTAATCTTGATCAATATCAGGCGCCGGCACGCAATTAGGCTGCGGCGTGCTTTTAGCGCGCTGCCCGTCCCATGACATCCATCAGCTCGGCGACCTTGCGCCGCTGATCGGCCTTGTTCCCGCTCTTGATTGCGTGGTCGACGCAATGCGCAACGTGACCGCGCAGAATTTCCTCCTCGACACGGCGCAACGCGGCGCGCACGGCGCCGATCTGCGTCACGATATCGATGCAATAGCGGTCATCATCGACCATGCGCGCAAGTCCGCGCACCTGCCCTTCGATGCGATTGAGGCGCCTGAGCGTTGCTGCCTTGCTGTCCTTTGCCATAAGGCCTATATACCCCCTAGGGGTATTGGAGGCAAGCTGTGACCGAGGCGGCGGA
>Ga0187765_10000505_pt1 | contig 14325 bp, 19 predicted proteins | sample 0216_QUI02_MP05__3_FD_133018 | JGI IMG/M metagenome (GOLD analysis project Ga0187765, IMG submission 133018) | Tropical peat soil microbial communities from peatlands in Department of Meta, Colombia - 0216_QUI02_MP05_10_MG | ecosystem: Environmental > Terrestrial > Soil > Wetlands > Peat ...
CCGGGACGTGGGTGCCGCGGCTGATGCCGGCGCTGCGTACCGCGCTGTTTCACGGCGCCATCAGGACCGCCCATGCCGTGCGGGCCATTGACGCGGTCGACACCCCGCCGCGGCGCGAGGAACTGGCCAGGGCGCTCGGCTACTGGGCGGCCCGCTACCACGCCGGCCAGCCCGCCGGGCCGCAACGCCCCACCGATGACCCCCGGGCTGCCGTCGTCCGCGCCGCGGCCGACGGCGCCCGCCACTACCTGGCGCGGCCCAACATCGTCCATCTGCACGGCGTCACCGGCGCGATGGCCGTGGAGATCCTCATCGGCCACATCCCGGCCGCCGAGGCCACCGCCGCCCTGGCCCAGGTACACGCCGAACACGCGGCGCTGTACGCCGGCGTCGAACCGGTGGATGAACCCCACCCGGCGGGCCCACCCGGCGGTGAGCTGACCTCGGCGGCCGTGCGCAGCCTCGACCCGCACCAGGTCAAGCTCGTCGAGGCCTGCCAGCGGGGGCTCGCGGCCACCGGCGATCCGGCCTTCGCGGCGGCCGCGGAAACGGTCACCGGCCTGCGCTGACCGATGCCCCGGCCCCCAGGGCCGGGGTCCCGGCCGCGGCCCTGCGGTTAGCTGGGGCTCCCGGGGTGATGCACGACCGGCCCGGCTGTCATGTCCCGGGCAAACTACAGGGATGGTGCACCGCGTCTGATCAGCGGTCCACCACCCCTGCTCTGGTGCCCGGGACGTGCCGGTCAGCGGCACGTGTCAGCGGTCAGCGGCCAGCAGCCCGTTCAGCCGTGACGTCGCCTCGGCGACGATCTGCGCGGCTTCACCTCGCAACTGCTCGTCCCCGGTGCGGGTGACGTTGGCCAGTGCCCGGTGCAGCCCATGCGCGGCGTGAATCCGCTCGCCGCGGTCCCGGCGCCGCGCGTCCTGCGCGTCTCCGGAACCGCAGCCTCCGAAACGGTGGTGGCGGTGGGAGTGCAGGTGCCGCATCCGGCGGGTGCGCGGACGGATTCCTCGCCCGCTGGTCTCGTGAGAGAACTCGTTCATGGACTTACTCCTGTTCTGGATGGGTAAAACCACGATGGCGATATGTCATCGATATATCGGTAACGCCCCTGGGGACGAGCGTATTCCCTCGGCTTCCCCGGCCTGCTGAGGGCTGCCATCGCCGGAGGACTATGCCGTGGGCCGCCCAGATGCTGATCGCCTCCGCTGGTACCCACCAGGGGCGGGCACCCTATCCGAACTTCGCAGCGGCCGAGCGCCACTCACCGGCCTGAGCGGGGCGGCTCGCTCTGCTCGTGCCGCGGTGCGGGATCGGCGGCGAGGTAGGCGAGGACGGCGAGCACGCGGCGATTGTCGTCGTCGGAAGGCTGCAGGCCGAGCCTGATAAAGATGGAGGCGGTGTGCTTGGAAACGGCCCGCTCGGTGATCACTAGCCGCTGCGCGATGGCAGCGTTCGAGCGGCCCTCGGCCATCAGGCCGAGCACATCCCGCTCGCGTGGGCTTAGCGTGCCCAGGGCGACGTTGCCGGCGTTGCGGTCCAGCAGCCGGGCGATCACCTCGGGGTCCATCGCCGTACCGCCGCCCGCAACCCGGCGCACCGCGTCCGCGAACTGCGCGCCGTTAAGAACCCGGTCCTTGAGCAGGTAGCCGATCCCGCCGGTGCTGTCGGCCAGCAGCTCGCGGGCGTAGATCTGCTCGACATACTGGGACAGCACGAGCACCGGCAGGCGGGGCAGCTGGCGGCGCGCGGCCAGGGCGGCCTGCAGCCCTTCGTCGGTGAACGTGGGCGGCAGCCGCACGTCCACGATGGCCACATCCGGCTTGTCCGCGGTGACCGACGCGAGCAGCTCAGCACCGTTGCCGACCGCGGCAGTGACCTGCATGCCGTGCGCTTCCAGCAGCCGGGTCAGCCCGTCCCTCAGCAGGAAGAGGTCTTCGGCGATGACAACACGCACGGGATCTCCATGGTCACGATGGTGGGTCCGCCCGGTGGGCTGGAGACCGCAAGTACCCCGTCGAACGCGGCGAGCCGGCGCTCGATTCCGGCCAGCCCGGTGCCGCGCGCCGGGTCCGCACTACCGGTCCCGTTGTCGCCCACGGCGACGCGCAGCATCCCGTTCTCGTGCCGCAGGTCAACCCACGCCTGGCTAGGGTGCGCGTGCTTGGACACGTTTGCCAGCAGCTCACTGACCGCGAAGTAGGCAGCGGATTCCACCGGCGCGGGCGGGCGGCCGGCCAGCTCGCTGCTGAAGTGCACCCGCAGCGGCGTGTCCAGGACGAGCGCGCGGACCGCCTCAGACAGGCCGCGATCGGCCAGCACGGGTGGATGGATGCCCCGGATCAGCCCGCGCAGCTCGGTCAGTGCCCTGACTGAGGACTGGCGAGCCTCGGCCAGCAGCGCCCGGGCCGCGGCGGGGTTGTCGATCACGAGCTGGTCGGCGGCATCCAGGGTCATCCCCATCGCGACCAGCCGGGCCTGCGCCCCGTCGTGCAGGTCCCGTTCGATCCGGCGCAGCTCGGCGGCTCCGGTGTCGATGGTCTCGGCCCGGGTCCGGTACAGGTGGCGGACTCGCAGCGCCAGCTCGCCCTGCCCGGCTGGCGCCAGCATCGACCGGGCCAGCAGCCCATAGCGGTGCAGCACCCGCGGGGTCGCCCAAGCCGCCAGGGGCAGGATCCAGCTCACCCAGGGGCTGACGACCACCCAGGCCACGTCACGCCAGGTCGCCGGGTCACGCAGCAGCCACCGCAGCTTTCCCCATGCGCCGGTCTTCTTGCCATCGCCCGGTGGCGGCAGGTACGGGATGGCCACCGGGACGCCGCACCACCAGTCCGCCAGCCCCCGGGTCAGATTCGCCAGTGGCCGCAGGATCACGATGATGCCGGGGATCAGCAGGAGCCCCAGACCGAACCCCGAGAGGAAGCCCCTCCTGCTGGTGAAGTAGGTATCCACGGCCTGGCCAACCGCGAGCGGCAGGGCGAGCAGCAGGCCCGCATCGACGAGCGACAGCGCCCACAGGGCCAGCCCGCGAGCCCAGCCAGTGATAGCCGCGCCCGGCCGGGCCCAGAGCGGCCCGGGAGCCCGGGTAGTCATTTCGCTGCCCATGCCGGTTCCCCTCTGCGCGGTCAATCTTGCTCAGTATGCCGGGCAGAAGAGCCCCGCACAGTGCAGCTGAACCCCGGCCCGGGGGTGTATCTAGGTACACCGTCACCATGCCGGTCAGCCCCATACCGCTGCCGACCGGGAAGCGATAGACAGCCAGAGGGCATGTCCTGCCCCGGGGTCGGCAGCTCGTTTTGGGCCGTCCCGCCCGGCGAAACCGGAATGGAGGCCATGAAATGAGGAAGCCCGGCAAGCTCGTGCCAATCGCCGCGGTGATGGTACTGGCCACGGCGGTGGGAGGGATTGTTGCGCCTGCGGCGCCCGCCCACCGTGGCATGGTGGAGATCCGTTACCCCGAGACCGCGTGAACCAGCCCCCAATGAGTTCCAGCCAGGACGAGCCAGCCTCACTTGTGGATCACGATGAAGCCGTGGCCGGCCAGAACCGCGCCTCCGGCCGGGCACGCTCGCGGTGGGCGGTCCATCTGGCCCTGCTGATCACGATCACCGTGGCGCTGGTGCCCCTGCTCCTGTTCGGCGTCAGTCCCCGGGTGACGGTCCACGTCGCCGTCGCCTGCGTGTTCTTGGGACTGGTTATCGTCCATCTGACGCAGCGCCGCCACACGCTCGCAGGGCTGATCGCCCAGCTCGGCCGGGCCGGTTTCCAGATGAAGGGAAGGCGGCTGGCCGTCTCCGACGCGATCTTTGTGTTCCTCGCCGCAAACGTCCTGGCCTCGGGCATCTATGACCTCGCCACCGGACACAACACCCGCGTCCCGTTGCCCGGCATCCATCTCTTCATCGGATGGCATTCTCTTTCGAGCGTGCTGTTCCTCGGCTACCTCATCACACACGTCATTCGCCGCCGGAGGCGACTACGACGGTCGCGGATCCGCTGACCCCAGGGACCGGACGGCTTCACCGGTCTCGTGCCTTAGCCGGTGACATCCAGCGGCATCGGGGAGACCGGTCGATTCTCTTGCCCCCGTTGCGGCCGCGCTAGGCTTGGCGTGCATCGCGGGTAGCGGGGAGGCACCGGTGATGGCGGGGCCCGGAGACGAGATAACTGCACGCACGGGAGGCCGCGGCCGCCTGCGGGCGTCCCACGCCGACCGCGAGCGCGTGATCGGTACCCTCAAAGCCGCGTACGTCCACGGCTTGGTGACCAAGGATGAGTTCGACGAGAGGGTCAGCCAGACCTTCGCGGCGCGCACCTACGCTGAGCTGGCCCTGATCACGGCCGATATCCCGGCCGGGCTGGCCGCAGCGCCGCCCCCGCCACGGCCCGCGCCGGTCAGGGCCAATCTTCCGGTACGCGCGAAGCTAGTAGCCTGTCGCGGCTAAGTGTTGGGGTATAGGTGGCGTAGTTTGATGCGCGCGTCGTCGGTGGTGAAGTGCCAACTGACCTGGCGCTGCGCTGTGTTGGTGGCGTGCTGCCAGGCGGCGAGTTCGGTGTTGAGGGCGTCGAGGTCGTTGATGCGCCGGTCCAGGCATTGCCGGGTCAGGGCTGAGAGTTCGATCTCGGCGATGTTGAGCCAGGAGCCGTGTGTGGGGGTGTGGTGGATCTCCAGCCGCTGGGCCAGTGCGAACGCCTCGGCGGGTGCGAACGCCTCATATAGCGACCCGATGCCGTGGGTGTTGAGGTTGTCCATGACCAGTACGACGGTCTGCGCGCCGGGATAGTCCGCGGTCAGGAGCCGTTTTACCTGGCTGGCCCAGTCGATCTTGGTGCGGTGGGGCTGGGCGTCGACGTGCCGCCACCCGGCCAGGGGCTCGACCCAGCAGAAGACCGAGCAGGTGCCGCACCGGACGTATTCGGAGTCGGTCATCAGGTCGTGCCCGGGGCGAGCGGGGACCGGCGCGCGGACGTGGCCGAGCAGCTGGTAGGGCTTCTCATCCATGCACACCACCGGCCGCGCCGGATCGTAAGGTCGCGCATAGACCGCGAGGACGTCTTCCATCCGGGCCGCGAACTGCGCGTTAGCCTTCGGCGGGATCGACCAGCACTTCTTCAGATGAGGACGAAGCTTCGTTTTTTTAACACCCGGCCGATGGTGGAATGATCCAGGTCCGGGATGTCACTGGCCAGCGCGACATGCTTCTCCAGCAGCCGCAGCGACCACCGGGCATGACCCGCCGGCGGCGCCGAGCACGCCAGCGCGATCAACCGGGCCTCGACCTCGCCGGTCACTGGCGAGGGCACTGGCGGATGCTCGCGCTGCTTGCGCTCGATCGTGGCCCGCACATCCCCGCCGGTCTCGGCGAACCGCTTGGCCACCAGCCGCAGCGTCTCACCCGAGACACCGATCCTCCCGGCGATCACCTCCTTCGGATCCACCTCACCCACCGAGGTATCCAGCGCCAGCAGCACCCGCGCCCGCCTGATCACCGACGCCGGGTGCACTCCCGTCGTCACCACCCGGACCAGCGTCTGACGATCAGCCACAGTCAACGTGACCGGCCGTTTCTTCTGCGACGCCATGACAGCTCCAACGGGCAGGGGAAGGGAATCTGCCACCACCCTGCCACTCAACCACACACACCAGAATTAAGCAGCGACAGGCTACTAGGGCCGGGCGACCGCGCGGTTGCCGCCGCTGCCGTGCTGGCCGGACTGGCATTCGCTGCGGCCGTCTTCGCCGCCAACCCGGCGGCGGGATTGCTGGCGCTAGGGGGGACGGGCAGCGCTTTGGTGGCCTTGTTCCTAGTCGCAGCCCAGGAGCTCAGCTCACGGAGCAACCAGCGCCCGGGCGGGCAGATGCCTCCGCAACGGGGAATCAGCACCGGCCAGAGATCTGGCCGCCGGGCCCCGGCAGCGCGGCTCCCGTACGCCAGTAAGTCCCGGAGGCGCAGCCAGGCCGACGCGAGCCAAAGCCAATCTCCGCGTCCGCAGCTGTCCTGCTAGCGCCCGGCGGCCCCACCCAGCAGCTTGGCGATCATCGCAGCTCGCTCCCGGTTGCCAGTCGCCTCGAGCAGGACCCGCATGGCCGGCAAGGGCAGCACGGGAATCCGCCGGCCACCGACGATGATTTGGTCCACATGATCCAGGTCCGGGGTGGCGGCTACCACGTCGCCCGTTGGGCCTACCGCCTCCACGCCCTCCAAGATCTCGACCTCGACGCCGTGGACCACGGCGAGGACCCTGCGGACGGCGCGCACCTCGCCACGATCCCAGCGGGCCTGATCGCTCACCACAGCGCCCCGCAGCCCGTCGACCAGCCCGGCCGCGGCTACGTGATCAACCAGGAGATCCAGGTCCCTGGGATCGACCGGCAATCCATGCAGGGCGAGGGAGGCGCTGCCGCCGACCGCCCACCTGCCACCCCGGACAATGGGCAGTTCGCCCAGGGCCGTACGCCACGCCGGTGCTGATCCGGTCACGGCGGCCAGCATCCAACGTAGATGTCGCCTCCTACCGGAGCAGCAACGACGATGGACTGGACCGGACGGACGCCGACCACCGCGAACACGCCGGCGCAGGACCATCGGTCCGGCCCGGGCAGTACCGTTTCACCGGCTTCACCTTCGGTCACTGTCTCGTCGAGATTGAGTGCGACTGTCCGGCAGAACCACATCGTCTACCTCCAATGGTGGGTTCCCGGCGAAGTGTTCCTGGTCACGCCCCGTGCATATCTGGTCCATGGCAGCGACCACGGGCAGCCGGTTGTCCAGGCCGGTAATCCGCAGAATCGCCGCCACGCTCGGGCGCGGTGCGATGAGGCCGTACCGGCACCCTGCCGCGTCGGCATCGTTGGCGATCCGGACAAGTGCGCTCAGCCCTTGGGCGTCGCAGAAGGACACGCCGGTCAGATCGAGCAGCAGCAGCCGGGCATGGCAGTGGATGGCGGCCCAGGCCCGCACGTACAAGCTGTCCGCCGTGACGAGGTCCAGTTCTCCCTGCACGGCCAGGATCTGGATCCGCCCGGGACCAGTTGTGGCCACCGGCCCCTACAGCCTAACGACCGGGCAAGTTATCGTCCGTGTCACGCCGTCGAGAGCCTGGACTGACGCCGCCACCGGGGCCGCCTTGCCTACTTGCGTCTGGATCAGGATGTACGCAATTGCATTGCTCGGCACGTCTGCCCCTTTCTCCTCCGACGTGGCGCCCCATGACGTCGGGCGCTGAGGGGCTCACCGACGATGCCGCTGGGTGTGGAGCGGACAACGCGCTGAGTTGTTCAGCACCCACCCGGGAGAGGGCTGGAGCTAGCTCACCCGCAACCGGGGCCATCGCATAGCGGAGACCGCAGATCAGGGTGGTAGAAAATCCCGGATCTCACGCCTGCGTAGGTCTCACTGGGTCCGGGTGAGAATGCACCCGCCAAGGACCGGGCGGGCCGAAACGCCGGGAGCACCCGGCGGCAAGAACTTTACGCTGCCGCCCGCGACGCGGCAACGGGCAAATCGGTCCATGCTGGCATCTGAGCAGTTCAGGGCCGCAAGCCAAGATGCACGACAGCCTCTGCGACCGTGCGCAGGGGCGCGCGGTGGCTGCGGGCATGCCGACGCAAGCGCTGGAAGGCTTCGTCGATGGAGATACCGCGTTCGGCGGCTAGCACGCCTTTGGCCTGCTCGATGATTATGCGGCTGGCGAGCGCCTCTTGGAGCTGTTCGCTGATACGGCGCTGCTGGGCGAGCTTGGAGGCGTTGATGACGTAACTGGTGGCAATGTCGGCCAGGACCCGGGCGGCATCCAAGTCCTCCTCCGACCAGTCCCGAGGGATGTTGCTGTAGATGTTCAAGGTGCCGATTTTCTGGCCATTGAGCAGCATCGGGATGCCGGCGATGGCCGCGATCCCCGCCTCCCGCGCCACCTGCCCGTAGACGCCCCACCCGCGTTCTGCCTCATCGAGGCTGGCGACCACGACGGCCTTGCCCGACCGCCACGCGTCAACACACGGCCCGGCTTGCTCGCTTTCCTGCACCCGCTCCAGGTGAGAGGACCGCTCATCCAAGGCAGTGACGAAACGCAGATGGCCGGCATGCTGCAGGGAAACCCCGGCGCTGTCAGCCCCGACGACGGCCGTCGCCCGCTCGGCCAGATCGTGGAGCACATCACTGATGGTGAATCCCCCGACCAGCGTCGCGGCGAACTCCGACAGCGTCTGCGTAAGCAGCTTCTGATCAGCCATCGTTTGTCTCTCTCGCTCACCCGAGCCGCTATCCACATTCGGGCACCGCGAGCTGGCCGGTCAGAGACCAACGTCAGGCCGCGGCAGGGCGAATGTCATCTAGGGTCCACGGGCTACCGGCACCGGCCGACCCACGCCCGGCCGTTCCCAGACCTCAAAGGCCGGGCTGTATAGGCTTTGGCCATGACTGAGCATGTGCAGGGCCGGGTGGAACGACAGGAGTTTCACCACGAGCTTGGGGCCATCGAAGCCAAGGTCATCGAACTGTTCGGCATGGTCGCTGAGGACGTGCCCCGGGCGGGCGATGCGCTGCTGAATGGCAACAGCGAGGTGGCCCGGGCGCTGGCCGAGCGTGACCGGGTTATCGACGCCCTCTACCCGGAGATCGAGGAGCTGGCCGACCGCGAGATCCTGCTGCAGCAGCCCCTTGCGTCAGACTTCCGCCTCTTGATCTCCGTGCTGCGGGTCGTGCCCGAGCTTGAGCGCACCCACGACCTCATCGTCGACATCGCCCGCCGGGGCAACCTCATTCTCAGCCAGGACCTCTCGGCGCGCAGCCGGGTGCTCATCGAGCACATGGGGGACCTCGCATCCGCGATGTGGCGCGAGGCAGTCGACTGCTGGTGCGAGCGCGACCGTTCCACTGCGGTTGCGCTGGCCGAGCGTGACGATGAGATGGGCGACCTGTACGCCAGCTTGATGGCCGAGCTCGCCTCAGGCGGGATGACACTTCCGGTGACAATGGAGTTGACGCTGGTGGCGCGCTTTTACGAGCGTCTGGCCGACCACGCTCTCAACGTCGCCCGCCGGGTGGTCTACCTCGCCGGACGTGCGCCCGGGTAACTTGCTGGGCCTGTGGTGCCCGGTTCTCATTTGGAGAACAGGTGCATGCCGAGCCACGCCCACCAGGCGACGACGGCGATGCGGCCGGTGCGGCTGTGCATGATCCGGGTGAACATCGCGCCCATGGTCGGGATGACAGAGCCACGGCGGTGAGCCAGCGCGTTCAGCCCGATGCCGAGCAAGAGGAATAGCAGGTACCCCCCGATGGTGATCGCGTGGCTGCTCATCTGCGGGCCAGATACCAGCCGAAGGCCAGCCAGCCGAACAGCACCACCGCCCGGCCGGGGACAGAGGCAAGGACCGGGTCCGCCAGGTAGCTCAGGGTCGGGTGCGCGTAGGAGTCGGTACTGAGACTGGGCTGGAGATACAGCGCGGTTAGCTCCCATGCCGACGCCCCGACCCACACCACGGCCCACGCGGCCACCCCGGCCCGGCTGAGCCGCTCAGGCTCGCTCTCCGATCCCGCGGAGACCCACCAGGCGATGATGACCCCTGCCGCGGCGGGAATGCAGACCGCTATCGTGGCCGGCCACGAGTAACGCTGGAATGATCCCACGACCAGCGCGTAAGCCAAACCCGTGATCAGGGCGGGGATCAGCAGCCCCATCATCGCAGCCCGCCGGCGCTCGGCCGACTCATGCGAGAACCCCGCCATCCGGCCCAGGCGGCCAGTGTCTTGTCCCGCTGCCGCAGCGGCTGGGGCAGGGGAACGATGGCGGGCATGGTCCCACGCCAGCGCTAGCCCCACCGCCAGCAGGTACACGGCGCGAACGCTGTCGCCGGAAACATAGGAGAAATAGGCCGCCACCAGGAAGGTAAGTACCACTGGGTGGGCAAGGCCGCGAGGAAACCGCCGCAGGCTCAATCCGAACGCGCCATGGCGCGCGTCGGGTGCCGAGACCGGGCGGCACTCCTTCGCGGGGGGGTCCCGCCGGTATTTCACCACTCAAGCATCCGGGCAGGCAGGCACTCCTTGCAGAGCCGAACGTCACCGGCCCCGGGGGCAAGCGTCACCGGTCATTGCCGATTGGCACAGGCCTTCGGGTGCGCGGTTACACCCGGTACGGCTTGCGGCCGCGGGCCGCCTGCAGGCGATGGCCGCCGCGCGTGGCACCCACCGGGCTATTCGCTAGGCGGGGGGCCGCCTGTTGGCCGGCGCGGCTCTGCGATGAGCAGCAGCTCATAGGCCCGACGGGCGGCTCCGGCGGCGGGCCGTCCGCCGGGCTCGGCCACCGGCAGGTCCTCAAGCCCATGGACGAGTACGCGGACCGCGTCCACAACCGCCGCCAGGGACCCTTCCAGCACCCGCACGCGCTCCTCCAGCGCAGCCACCGCCAGCTCCGGGTTACCGGCCTGCTCGGTCATCGCGGCACCTCCCCGCAACCAGTCACACTTGCTGTAATCACGACGTCTGGCTGTCCTCCCTGGCTTCAACCTCAGCACAAGGGAAACTTTCCGGGCAGGGCCAAACGGCCCACACCGCTGCGCATCACGGACGTGGGGTGCTTAGCCGAGTTGGGCGAGGATTCCGCCTGTTTCCTGATTGGTGAAGGCCCGCATGGTCTTGGAACGCACATTTCCGAGCTCGCCGAGCGTGAGCACGGCGGCCGCCGCAGTGTCATCATCGGGGAACTCGGCCACCATCACGATGTCGTACTCGCCGAGCGTGTACAGGTGCTCCCGGATCTTCCCACGGCGGTTCTGGATCGTTACGCCGAATGCCTGCGCACGCTCGAGGGTGTCGCGGCTGTGTTCGGCGCCCTGGTCGGTCCAGTTCATCAAGATCACATAAGTTGGCATGGCTAACTCTCCGCGTTCTCGGGCCGTTCCCGCCCGTATCCAGTTAGCTGGGTCCCAGCGTAAGACCCGGGGGCCAGGTCTTCGGCTGGGTCTTTGGCCCTGCCTTGGCAGGGCCGCTGGCCCTAGCGTTGCGGGCCGACGGCTGGGATGGTCACGTCGTCAGGCGGCTGTGCTGCCGTCTCGTCTGGCCCATGGCTCCCGGGGCCGTCGCTGAAAGGAGCCGCGCATGTGCCGCTGGCTGGCTTACACCGGTTCACCGGTCCTGCTCACCGATGTGCTCTATACCCCGGTGCATTCGCTGATCGACCAGAGCCTGCACTCCCAGCTGGGGGCGGAAACGACCAACGGGGACGGGTTCGGCGTCGGCTGGTATGACACCACGCCGACTCCGGGGGTGTTCCGCAGCATCGAGCCGGCGTGGAATGACCAGAGCCTGCACGAACTCGCGGGCCACGTGAGCTCGCACCTGTTCTTCGCCCACATCCGGGCGGCGATCGGGTCGCCGGTGCAGCAGTCGAACTGCCACCCGTTCCGGCACGGCCGCTGGCTGTGGATGCACAACGGGTTCATCGGCGGCTTTGCGGCAGTCAAGCGCGACCTGGTGCTGGCGGTCGACGAGTCACTGTTCCCCGAGATCAAGGGCGGAACCGACACCGAGGTGCTGTTCTATCTGGCGCTGAGTTACGGGCTGGAGGACGACCCGCCTGGTGCGGTCGCGCGGGCGATCGGGTTCGTGGAGGCCCGTGGGCGCGAGCGCGGCATCGAGCACCCGTTCCAGGGCACGGTCGCCACCAGCGACGGGCAGAGTCTGTGGGCGTTTCGCTACTCCAGCCAGGGCAGGTCGCGGTCGCTGTTTTTCACCCGCGACGTCCGCCAGCTCCGCCAGCAGTACCCGGACCGGGAGATCTTGCGCGAGGTGTCCGACGACGCCCGGCTGGTGGTCTCCGAGCCGATCGGTGAGCTGCCCGGCGCCTGGGTCGAGATGCCCGAGGCACACTACGGAGTGGTCAGCAAGGGAGGCGACCAGCTCCTGCCGTTCGCGCCCGAGCCCTCCGCGAAAGCCACGTGAGGCCCCGGCAGGCCTAGCGAGCTGGCCTGGCATTGGGCTCTGGCCCTGAGGCCGTTCGGCTCTGGGCGGGGGATCTGGTCAGGTGCCAGGGTCGAGGTGGAGCCGAAGGAGCGGAGAGGCGCCATGGTGGCCGCGGCGATTCCCAGGCCGGACGGGGCCGCACGGACCGCGAAAGTGCTCGCTGACCCGCTGGGGGCGGCACGCGTCGCCGGTGGGGTGACGCTGGGGGTGGAGGAGGAGTTCGTGCTCCTGGACCCCGCCACCGGTGCTGTTGCGCTGGCCGCCCCGGATCTGGTGCGGATGCTGGGCGGGGAGCCCGGGGTGCAGCAGGAGCTGATGCGGTTCCAGGTGGAGACCGCCACACCGGTGTGCACCGGCCTGGACCAGGTCGGCCGCGAGCTGGCCCGGCTGCGCCAGCTGGCCGCCGACGCCGCCGCGGATCTGGGCTGCCGCCTGGTGGCGTCGGGAACCGCGCCCTACCGCACGCCCGGCCTGGCCGCCCTCACCGACCAGCCCCGGTACCGGGAACTGGCCCGCCGCTACCGCGCGCTGGTGCCCGGCGCCGGCACCTGCAGCTGCCACGTGCACGTCGGCGTCCCCTCCCGCGACCTGGGCGTCCAGGTGCTGGCGCGGCTGCGGCCCTGGCTCGCCTCGCTGCTGGCCATCACCGTCAACTCCCCCATCACCGGCGGCCGCGACACCGCCTGGGCAAGCTGGCGATACCCGCTGTGGGCACGCTGGCCGACCGCCAGGGCACCCGCGGTATGGCCCGACGCCGCCGCCTACGACGCAACAATCCACCGCTACATCGCCGACGGCGCAGCCCTCGATGAGCGCAGCGTCTACATCCTGGCGCGGCTTTCCCCCCGCTACCCCACGGTGGAAGTGCGGGTCGCCGACGTCTGCCTCGACGCCGGTACCGCCGTGTTGCTAGCCGGGCTGACCCGCGCCCTGGTCGCCACCGCCCTGGCACAGACCCGCCAGGGCACGCCGCTGGCAGACACGCCGGCCCGGTGGGTCCACGCGGCCCTGGCCGCCGCAGCCCGCCACGGGCTCACCGGCCCCGCCATCGACCCCTTCACCGGGCAGACCACCAGCGCGCGCAGCCTCCGGGACCGCCTCCTCGACCATGTCCACCCCGCACTCAGCGACCGCGGCGACACCCAGCCCATCACCACGCTGCTGGACCGGCTCGACCAGCAGGGCACCGGCGCCGACCGCCAGCGAGTCCTGTTCGCCGCCACCGGATCCCCGCCCGCATTCGTCGAAGCGCTCGCCCGCGCAACCCTGCCCAGCCCCGAGCCCGCTTACAGGCACCAGCCGAACGCGCCCCCGAGGCCACGCCAGCCCGCCAGCGAGGGCCCGGGTAAGCTCATGTCTCGCCATGGGTGCTTCCGATCGGCCAGTTCCACGCCTCCGGCCACATGACCCGATCCCCCCGGTGTGGCGCATGTACTGCCGGTGCTCGTTCAGGGCGGGCCGGCTGGGAGAGATCGCCGCGTGCGGGTGCCGCTTCTGGTGGCGAGTTGGCAGGCGCGGCCAGTGGTATGCGATCTCCAGGCGCCGCGCGCTCCGCGCGCTACTGCCTGAGCTGACGCGTGAGCTCGGCCACTTCGAGGTGACCGGGGACTGGCCAGGAGCCTGACGCCAGCGCACGGTCCCCTCCGCACCGGTGCTGGCCAGCCGGCACCAGCCCTCCCGCGGTGCCGCCGCCGGCTTCAGTTCTTCTTGACCTTGGGGATTGCCGCGGCGCGGACGTGCATGTGTTCGCCGTGCCCGCTGAGCAGGCTGAGAACCTCGACGGGCTGGTCATCGGCGGCCCCGAACCAGTGCGGGATACGGGTGTCAAACTCCGCCGCTTCGCCGGCATTGATAGTGGCGTCGCGGTCACCGAGAATCAGCCGGAGCCGGCCGGAAAGCACGTATAGCCATTCGTTGCCTTCATGGGTGCGCAGCTCGGGCTCGCCGGGTTCCGGCGGGATCAGCACCTTCCAGGCGTGCCGCCCGTTCGCCTGAGTGGTCAGCGGGACCACGATGCGGCCCCTCCGGCTTCGCGGCTTGAGCCGGATTCGGGGATCTCCGACTTCGGGGGCGCCCACGAGTTCTTCGAGCGGCACCTGGAAGGCCTGGGCTATCGGCAAAAGGAGCTCGAGACTGGGTTTGCGCTGACCGGTCTCCAGCCTGGACAGAGTGCTCTTGGAGATCCCGGTGGCCGCGGCCAGCTGCGTAAGGGTCACGTCCCGGCGGGCGCGAACCCGCTTGAGGCGTGGACCCACTTCGGCCAGAACGCTGCTGATGGCCGGCGGATCCTGCACGGTGCCCACGCAAGCACGCCGTCCCGGAAATGGCAACAAACGTTGAGTGCCCGCGAGCCCCGGGC
>Ga0187765_10000508_pt1 | contig 14303 bp, 11 predicted proteins | sample 0216_QUI02_MP05__3_FD_133018 | JGI IMG/M metagenome (GOLD analysis project Ga0187765, IMG submission 133018) | Tropical peat soil microbial communities from peatlands in Department of Meta, Colombia - 0216_QUI02_MP05_10_MG | ecosystem: Environmental > Terrestrial > Soil > Wetlands > Peat ...
CAGCAGCGTCCAGAAGGCGAGGCGGACGTTGTCCAGGATGCCGGTGAGCAGGCTCATTCGTGCCGGAGGGCTTCCACCGGGTCGAGCTGCGCCGCGCGCGCCGCCGGCCAGATGCCGAAGATCAGTCCCACCAGCGCAGCGAAGCCGACGCCGGCGGCCACGGTCAACGGTTGGACGGCGGCGGTGAGGCTGGTGAGCATGGCCACCAGCTTGGCCATGCACAGCCCGACGGCGGTCCCGATCACCCCCCCCAGCGCCGACACCGCCGACGCCTCGAGGAGGAACTGCAGGACGATGGTCCGCCGGCGCGCGCCCAGGGCGCGCCGGATGCCGATCTCCCGGGTCCGCTCGCGGACGCTGACCAGCATGATGTTCATGATCCCGATGCCGCCGACGATGAGGGTGATGACGCCCACCGCCACCGCCACCCCATAGAGGGCCCCGGTCAGGCTCTGGTAGGTGTCGGCCAGCTGCTCGGCCCGGAAGATGCTGAAGTCGTCCGGCTTGTCCGGGGGAACGTTGCGCACCCGGCGGAGGATGCCGGTCACCTCGTCCTCGAGCTTGTCCAGGTCCTTGGGGTCGTCGGACCCGACGTCGATCTGGAAGTCCTTCTTCCCGTAGACGGAGAGGAAGCTCTTGAAGGGCACGAAGGCCACCAGGTCCAGGCTCTGGCCGAGCAGCTGCCCCTTGCGGGCGAGCACGCCCACCACCCGGTAGGGACGGTTGTCGATGCGCACCGTCTGGCCCACCGGGCTCCGGTCCGGGAAGAGCGCTTCCGCCACCTGGGAGCCGAGGACGATGACGAAGCGCTCGTTGTCGCTGTCGGCATCGGTGATGTACCGCCCTTCGGTCACCTCGTAGCCGCCCACCCGCTGGTAGTCGCCCAGCGTGCCCACCACGTCCACCCCGGAGGCCACCTGGTCCCGGCTGGAGACGTCCTTCGATTCCTCGTTCAGCTCCGGGACGACCAGCGTCGCGTAGCGCGACTGCTCGACGATGGCCTGCATGTGGGCCACGGTGAGCTGCTTCCGGTTCCGGTACATCCACCAGGTGGGCCCCATCGAGATCTGCGGCATCCGGGCGATGTTCAGGGTGCTCGTCCCCAGGCTGGCCAGCTGGCGGGCGAAGGAGGCGTTCAGCCCCTGGATGATGGCCACGATGGCCAGCAGGGTGGCCACGCCGATCCCCACCGCAGCCACGGTGAGCCCGGTCCGGAGCCGGTTGGCCCGGAGGGACCCGAGCGCGATGCGGCTTCCCTCGACCAGCTCGACGCGCGGGTTCACGGGGCGGCGGCGGCCGCGGCTGCGGCCCGCGCCCGCTCGGCCCGGCTCTCGAGCGCCACCTGCGCCCCCGGCCCGTCGGACACCACCTTGCCGTCCATGAGGCGGACCGCCCGCGGACAGCGGGCGGCGATGGAGGGCTCGTGGGTGACGAGGAGGAGCGTGTGCCCGGCCTGGTGCAGCTGCTCGAAGAGCCTGATGATCTCCTCGCCGGTGGAGGAGTCGAGGTTACCGGTCGGCTCGTCGGCCAGGAGCAGCGACGGCTCGGTGACCAGCGCCCGGGCGATGGCCACCCGCTGGCGCTGACCGCCGGACAGCTCGTTGGGCTTGTGGTGGGCGCGGTTGCCCAGGCCCACCTGCTCCAGGGCATCCTTGGCCCGCTGGTGCCGCTCCTTGGCCCGCAGCCCGCGGTAGACGAGCGGCAGCTCGACGTTGGCCTGGGCCGTCTCGCGCGGGAGGAGCTGGAAGGTCTGGAAGATGAACCCGATCTCCTGGTTGCGGATGTCGGCCAGCTCGTTGTCCGACATCCCGCTCACGTCCTTGTCGTTGAGCACGTAGCGGCCGGCGGTGGGGGTGTCCAGGCAGCCGAGCACGTTCATGAGCGTGCTCTTCCCCGAGCCGGACTGGCCGATGATCGATGTCCACTCTCCCTTGGCGATGGTCAGCGTCACCCCGTCCAGGGCGTGCACCACCTCGGATCCGACCTTGTAGTACCGCTTGATGTCGTGGAGTTGGATGAGCATGGCCAGGGTCCGGAGGGCGGTCGCGCGGGCTAGCCGCGCGCCGGGGCCTTCCCGCCTCCGCCGGGCTGGTTCTCCTTGAGCCGGTCGCCGTCCTTGAGCTCCTTGGAGACGGTGCGGAAGGGGCCCTCCACCACCTTGTCGCCCTCCTGGAGCCCCTCGAGGATCTCCAGATCCGTGTCCGAGGCGATGCCGGTCCGCACCCGGCGGGCATGCGCCTTGTTGTCCCCGTCGACGACGAAGACGATCTTGGCCAGCGTCTCGCGGCTCCGCTTGGCGGTGAGGGTGGTGTTCGCCTCGCCGGCCGGCTTGGAATCGGGAAGGCTCTTCTCCGGCCGCACGGTGACCGCCTGGATGGGGACGATGACCGCGTCGTTGCGGGTTTCCGCCGTGATCCGGACCTCGGAGGACATGCCGGGGAGGACGCCGCCCGGCCGCGAGTCGAGCGCCACCTTGACCGGGAAGGTGGTCACCTCGGACTCGGTGCCCGGGTTCTTGATGATCGCCTTCTGCGCGATCTCGATCACCGACCCCTCGAAGGTCTGGCCCTCGAGCGCGTCCACGGTCAGCTCCGCCCGCTGGCCGTTCTTGAGGTAGACCACCTCGTGCTCGCCGACCTCGATCTTGACCTGCATGTTGTTCAGGGCGGCCACGGTCATCACGATGTCCTCGTTGAAGTCCGAGCCGCGCACCCGCTCGCCGATCTCCCGGGTGAGCTCGATGACGTTGCCGTCGATGGGGGAAAGCAGCTCGGTGCGCGCCAGGTTGGTCTCCGCCTGCTCGTACTGGGCCACCGCGCTGGTGTACTTCTCCCTGGCCGAGCCGAGCCGGGTCAAGGCACCGTCGTAGTTGGCCTTGGCCAGGTCCAGCTCGGCGGCGGAGGCCATCCCCCGGCCGGCGAGCCCCTTCATCCGCTTCAGCTCCAGATCGTAGCGGTCGACGTCGACCTGGGCGGTGGCGATGTCGCTCTTGGCCGAGTTGGCCGCCCCCAGGGCCTGCTTGGCCTGGGCCTGGAACGGCCGCGCGTCGATGCGGGCCAGGACCATCCCCTTCTTGACCGGATCGCCGTTCTTGACGAACAGCTGGACCAGATCGCCGGAGAGGTTGGAGGCGATCTTCACCGTGGTCACCGATTCGACCTTCCCCGCGCCCACCACCACCCGGGAGATGGTGCCCTTGCGCGCCTTGGCCGTCTGCACGTCCACCGCCGGCGGCGGCCGGTCCTTGAGCCCGCCGATGGCGATGGCCACGACGCCGAGCACGATCAGTCCGAGAATGACACCTTTCCACCACGTCATGGCTTGGCTCCGTTGCCGAGAGTTCCCATCGCTCGCTCCAGGTTCGCCTCTGCCACCTGGACGTTGGCCCGCGTCTGGGCCAGCGTCAGCTCGGCGGCGAGCAGCTTCACCTGTGCGTCACGGACGTCCAGCGTGTTGCTGGCCCCCGCCTTGAAGCGTTCCTCGTAGTAGTCCAGGTTCTTGGCCGCCGTGTCGCGGTTGTCGCTGATCACCGCCAGGGCCTGGGTCTGGTTGGTCAGCCCGTCGAGCGCGGTGCGCACCTGCCCGGTGACGTCCCGCTCGCTCTGGGCGTAGGTCAGCTTGGCCGATGCCACCTGCACCTCGGCCTGGCGCGAGGCGGCGAAGGTGGACATCCCGTCGAAGATGTTCCAGTTCAGGCTCAGCTGCGCGAAGTAGGTGTTGTTCACCGAGAGGTCGGTGAAGGCGGTGCCCGGCTTGTTGCTCGAGTGCTGGAAGGCCAACAGGCCGTTGAGCCGCGGAAAGAGGAAGGCCTGCTGCACGGTGACGTTCGCCTGGGCCGCCCCGATCTGCGCGGTGTAGGCCCGCAGGATGGCCCGCTCCATCTTGGCTGTCTCCAGCGCCCGGTCCATGGCCGGGACGCGGACCGGGGGCTGGCCGAAGGATGCCGGCTGGACCGCGACCAGGTCGGCGTCCTCGTTGCGGCCAATCCACGACGCCAGGTCGATCTGCGCCTGCTCCACCGTCAGCCGCTGCTGGATGGCGTTGTTCAGATCCGTGTAGTAGTTGACCAGCGCCGCCAGGGCGTCGCCCTTGGTGCCCCGTCCGGCCTCGAAGAGGGCCTGCGCCCGGTCGGCGAACTCCTTGCTCTTCTGCGCCGTCTCCTCGAGCACCTTGAGCTGAACCTGCGCGGTGTAGAGGACGTAGAAGCGGCGGATGGCCTCGAACTCCGAGGCCTGCGCCTGGTCCTCGGCCAGCCCCTTGTTGGCCACCTCGAGCAGGCCGGCCTGCTTGAGCGCGTACCACCGGCCGGCGTCGATGAGGACCTGGTTCAGGTTGGCGGAGACCAAGAAGTTGTTGGCCGCGTTGGCCGGGCCGCCGGCGGTCACCGGCTGGCCCTGGATGATGATCGTCCGGGCCTCGGTGACCGAGTTCCAGGTCCGGCTGGCGTTGGCGCCGACGGAGATCTGCGGGAAGAGAATTCCGCGGTTGATGGCGATCTGCTCGTAGGACTGCTGCCAGGTGAGCACCGCCTGCAGCGCCTGGAGGTTGTTCCGCGCCTCCTTGCGGACCTCGTCCAGGGTGATGGGCGTGCTGGCCACGACCAGGGAGAGGAGGAGCCCGGTCACTTGCCACCTCCGCCGGTGAGCCCGATTCCGAACACGCACAGCTCGGCCAAGAAGAGGCAGGCGCCGACGAGGAGGCCCTTCCTGCGGCTCATGCCGACCACCGCGGCGAAGCCAACGCCGATGAGCAGCGCCGCCCAGATGTGGAAGAAGTCGATGGAGGAGAGGATGCGCATGACCTTGGGAGACTGCGCGTGGATGAATGCCAGGGACGAGGGAAGCAGCCTGGCCGCCCGATCCTCGCTCACCGAGGACTGCGCCAGTGCGACCAGTCCGTAGAGAAACTTGGAGAGTGCGATGGGTAACATCCCCACCGCCGCGGCGGTGAAGAAGGCCTTGAAGCTCCCCTTCTTCCCGAGGAGCCAGGCCAGGAGAGCGAGCGCCACGGCGATGCCCAGCACGATGAGGGCGGGAAGCACGAGCCCCCCGGCGATTCCGCTCACCAGCCGCAGCCGCTCCGCCTGCTGGATCTTGTCCGCCAGGTCGGCCTCGGGCATGCCCTTGAGCTGGCCACTCATCTCCAGCTCGCGCAGGATGGACGGGGCCGCGTCCCAGCGCACGGCGAAGGCTGCCCCGGCGAAGGCGGTGGACAGGCAGAGCAGCACCACCGGCCAGAGGGGCTTCCGCACCTCGACGGCCGCCGGGATGCCCTCCGCAGGGTTGGTCAGTACCTTGGTGAGCAGGAGTGCCATCGTGCGACGCGGCTTACGTCGGGGGACCGCGAGCGATTGCCACGCCCCCCTGACCCCCACAAGACCGGCCAGAAACCGCGGTGTTGCGTGCTGTAGCAGATTTTTTGCGGGAGCTGGATCCCGGGTGTAAACGCCTGAGGACACGGGTCGCCGCGGGCGCCCCCTGGAGGACCGCCCAGGATGGTCGACAGCAGCGACTTGGGACAGGTCCTGACCGAGGCCGAGGACATCGCCCGGACGGTCGGCCAGCCGCTCACCACCGCCCACGTCGTCCTCGCCCTGTTCACCGTGGACAACCCCGGGGCCCGGCTCCTGCGCGAGCGTGGCGTGGACGAGGACGAGCTTCTGGCCCGCCTCACCGGGACCCCCAGCGAGGCGGAGGGAACGCTGGCCGAGGTCCGCTCACGCGCCCAGGAGATCGCCCGGCATTGCGGCTCGCCGGAGGTGGATTGCCTCCACCTCCTCATCGCCGTGACCCGGGTGCGCTGCGCCGCCCAGACGCTGCTCTCTGCGGCCGGGCTGGACCTGATGCAGCTGCGGAACACCGCCCTCTCCTACTTTCTGAGCGGTCGGATGCCGCGCAAGCTCGTCCCCCGGGCGCCGGGCCCGGCGCCGGCCTCGGCGGCCGGCCTCCGCCCCCAGGGCGCGCCCCACCGGCCGGGGGCGGCGGTGGCGGTGGCCGTGCCGGCGGAGATCCCCTCCCCCAGGGCGCTGGTCGACCCGGATCCCGAGCCAGCTCCCTCCACCCGGGAACTCGAGGTTCCGACGCTCCGCGTCGTACCTCCCCTTCCGGCCACCGACCCCTCGGCGCTCGACCCGCAGTCGTTTCCCCTCCTCACCCAGCTCGGCCGGAACCTCACCGCCGCCGCGCGCGCCGGGCGCCTCGATCCGGTGGTGGGCCGCACCCGCGAGATCGACGAGGTTCTCGACGTCCTCGGCAAGCGCCGCGCCAACAATCCCTGCCTGGTGGGGGACCCGGGCGTCGGGAAGACGGCGGTGGTGGAGGCGGTGGCCCAGCGGCTGCTCGCCACGCCGGGGGTGCTCCAGCGCACCGTGCTCGTCGAGCTGTCCACCGCCGACCTCGTCGCCGGGACGTCGCTCCGGGGCTCGCTCTCGGAGCGGCTCAACGGCCTCAAGGAGGAGATGCGCCGCGCCGCCGGCCGGGTGGTGCTCTTCATCGACGAGATCCACACCCTGGTCGGGGCCGGGTCCACCGGCGAGGGCGCCCAGGACGCGGCCAACGACCTCAAGTCGGCGCTGGCGCGCGGCGAGTTTCCCTGCATCGGGGCCACCACCCACGACGAGTTCCGGCGCTACTTCGCCGGGGACGCTGCCCTCGAGCGCCGCTTCACCCCGGTGGTGGTGCGAGAGCCGTCGGTGGCGGAGACGGTGGACATCCTCGCCGGGCTCCTTCCCCGCTACGCCCAGCACCACGGCGTCCGGTACACCCGCGCCGCGCTCGAGGCGGCCGCCAGCCTGGCCGCCCGCTACGTCCACGACCGGTTCCTTCCGGACAAGGCGGTGTCGGTGGCCGACCTGGCCGGCTCGCGGTGCGCCCGGGCCGGCCGCCAGACGGTCGAGGCACAGGACGTGGCCCAGGTGGTGGCGCGCATCGCCGGGCTGCCGGTGGAGCGCCTGCTCACCGGAGATCCGGCGCGCCTCCTGCGCCTGGAGGAGGAGCTGGCCGAGCGCGTGGTGGGGCACGCCGAGGTGGTGGACCGGGTGGCCAAGGTCATCCGCCGCAACTTCGCCGGCTTCGCCAGCCGCCGCCCGATGGGGAGCTTCCTCTTCCTCGGGCCGACCGGGGTGGGCAAGACGGAGATGGCCCGTGCCCTGGCCGAGGTGCTCTTCGGGACCCGGGAGGCCCTCGTCCGCCTGGACATGAGCGAGCTGTCCGAGGCGCACGCCACCGCGCGGCTGGTGGGCGCCCCGGCGGGCTACGTCGGCTACCAGGACGGGGGCCAGCTCACCGAGGCGGTGCGGCGGCGCCCGAGCTCGGTGGTGCTGCTCGACGAGGTGGACAAGGCGCATCCCGACGTCCAGATGGTGCTGCTCCAGATCCTCGAGGAGGGCCGGCTCACCGACGGGCGCGGCCGCTCGGTGGACTTCTCGAACACCGTGGTGGTGCTGACCTCCAACCTCGGCGCCGACGCCTTCTCCGGGGTGCGGCCCCGGGTGGGCTTCTCCGCCACCGACGGTCGGGCCGGGGACGCCCGGGGGGCGGTGGCCGCGGCCAGGAAGGCGCTCCCGGCCGAGCTGTGGAACCGCCTCGACGACCGGCTCGGCTTCCGGCCGCTCGAGCCGGAGGAGCTGTGCCGCATCGCCCGGCTCCTGCTCGACGACAGCAGCCGGCGGTTGGCCTCCGAGCGAGGCATCGCCTACGCCGTCGACCAGGCGGCGGTGGAGATGCTGGTCGGCTCGGGGCTCGACCCCGCCCTGGGAGCGAGGCCCCTGCGCCAGGCGGTGGAGCGGCTCGTGGAGGGCCCCCTGGCGGAGGCCATCCTCGCCGGGAAGTTCACCCCCGGGGACCGGGTGCGCGTCACGGCAGAGGGCAAGGGGCTCCGCTTCCGGCGCGACACCGGCCGCTGAGCTCCGCCCGAGGAGGCCTCGCCGGATGGCCAGCCAGCGTCGCCCTCGCGTCGTGGTGGTGGGGCTGGGCCGCCTGGGAGGCGCCCTGGCCTCGCAGCTCTCGCGGGCCGGCTTTCCGGTGCGGGTGCGGACGCGGTCGGTGTCCGGACGGCGCACCGCCAAGGCCCTCCGTCTCCGGGAGGCGAGCGAGGCCGACCTGCGCGAGGCGCGGCTGTGCTTCCTCACCGTCCCCGACGGTGCGGTGGCCCAGGTGGCCGCCGCGGTGGCTCCGGCGCTCGGCCGCGAGTCGGCGCTGGTCCACTGCTCGGGAGCGCTGCCGCTCGACGTCCTCCAAAGGCCCGCCGGCGGCCGCGCCACCGGATCCTTTCACCCGCTGGTGGCCGTCTCGGGGGCGGACACGCCGCTCGCCGGCCATGCCGTGGCGGTGGCCACCCGCTCGCGCTGGCTGGCCCCGGAGCTGGTCCGGGTGGCCCGGGCGCTGGGGCTGGCGCCGCTGCGCGTCCCGGAGGCCGGGCGCGGCGCATACCACGCCGGCGCGGCGCTGGTCGCCTCGGGGCTGGTGGCCCTCCTCGATGCCGCGGTGGAGACCTGGAGCTCGGCCGGCGTCGAGCGCGCGCCGGCCGAGCGGGCGCTCGCGGCGCTGATGCGGTCGGCCCTGGGCGCGGTGGAGACACGAGGCGTTCTGCGCGGCCTCACCGGACCAGTGGTGCGCGGGGACGCCGACGTGGTCGAGGCTCACCTCGGGCAGCTGCCTCCGGAGGTCCTTCCCCTCTACCGGATGCTCATGCGCCGCGTCCTGGAGCGGGTCTCGGCCAACCTGCCCCGCCCGGCGGCGCTCCGCCTCTCGCTCCTGCTCGGCCCGGCGGGGAGGCCGCGTCGGGCGCGCGCCCGACGCTCCTAACCCGCAACGTCGCCAGGCGAGCAAACATATCGCCCGGGCTCTCTGGCCCGCCCGGCCTTGACCCCCGCACCGCCCGCTGCTCTGCTCCCGGCGAAGACTCCCCGGACTGGCCATGCGCTCTCGCGCCCTTCCGTTTTCCCTGTTTGCCGGCGATGCGCGGCGCGATGCTGCCGACGAGGCGCAGGTCTCGGCCGAGGAACAGGCGCTGGCCGGGGTGCGCGCCGCCTGGGAGCTGCTCATCCGCCGCCATGACCGTGCGGTGCGCGTGGCCCTGCTCGCTCGCGGCTTCCCGCTGGAGAGCGCCCGGGAGGTGGCCCAGGATGCCTGGGCCCGGCTCATCGAGCAGAGCCGCCGCGGGGCGCTCACCCAGCTCGTGCTGCCGGCCCTGGCCATTCGCCAGGCCCTGTTCCTGGCCCTGGACGAGCGGAGGCGCCGCTCGGGGATGCCCGAGGAGCTGGAGGCGGCGCGGTCCACCCCCGCTCCGGTGGCCAGCGCCGAGGAGCGCCTGGTGCACAAGGAGCAGCTCGACCGCGCGCTCACCGTCCTCCGCGGCTGCTCGCCCTCGGCCCAGCGCGTCTTCCTCCTCGCCTACCAGGGCGGGGGAATGTCGCACGGGGAGATCGCCGCCCAGGTCGGGCTCTCGCTGCAGCGCGTGCGGCAGACGCTGTGCGAGGTGCGGAGCCGGCTGCGCCGGGAGCTCGACCATGACTGAGCTCCATCTCACCGACGCGCAGCTCGAGGGGTACCTCCGGGACACGCTCGACCCCCGCGGCGAAGCCGAGCTGGAGGCGCACGTGGGCGCCTGCGGCCGGTGCGCCCACGCGCTGCAGTCCGCCGCCCGCTTCGAGCTCCAGCTGGCCGAGGTGGCCCGGGCCGCCCCGCCCCCCGCCTGGCGCTCGGCGGCCCGGCTCGCTCCGGTGGTCGCGGTGGCGGCCGGGGTGGTGGCGCTGCTCCTCGTTCCGCGAAGCGCCCCCCGGCCCGTCTTCGACGACGGCGAGCCGTGGGCGCCCGACGCGCCGAGCGCCGTGGAGGCGGTGAGTGTCCGGTTCGACGTCTCCGACCTCGGGCGCCGCACCCTCCCCCGCTACGAGCGGATGTCGCCCGCGCCCAGCAGCCAGTCCGTGGCGCTCCGATGACACGGAGCGCCGCGGCGGGGGCCCTCCTCCTCCTCGTGCTGGCCGCGCCCGCCCGGGGACAGGAGCGGGCCACCACCGGTGGGTGGTTCTCCGCTGGCTCCAACCCGGCCGGCTACGAGATCGGCGTCGACACCAAGGTGAAATTCCGCGGCAAGGCCTCGGGATTCATCCGTGCGCGGACCGAGGGCGCGCTCGGCTTCGGCAGCCTGATGCAGATCTTCAAGGCCAGTTATTACCGGGGGAAGCGGGTCCGGCTCACCGCCATCATCCGCACCGAGCAGGCGGCCTACGCCGCCCTGTGGATGCGCGTCGACCTCCCGGGCCGCAAGGAGGGCGCCTACGACGACATGGGCGACCGTCCCATCCGCGGCTCCACGCCCTGGATGCGCTACGCCGTGGTGCTCGACGTCCCCGAGGACGCCACCGAGCTCGCCTTCGGGCTGCTCCTGGCCGGCGGCGGGACGGCCTGGATCGACGACGTGCGTCTCCAGACGGTGGATGCCTCGGTGGCGGTGACCGCCCTGCCGCGGCTGGACTACCCCGAGAAGCCCACCAACCTCGACTTCGAGGATGAGCCCCGCGCTCCCGAACCGCCCGGAAAGGCGGTGAGCAACGGAGCGTTCCTGCCTTCCACCCGGGAAAAAACGGCCCCGGCGACGAGGGGAGAGTAAGAGCCGCCGGAGCCGTGCCCTCCCCGGGATGGGGAGAAGCGGTGACGGAGGTTCAACGCAGCGGCGCCGGGGGGCATATCGGCGCCCCGCCCTCAGGGGGTGAGGATGATGCGCGGCCCCTGGAGCGCCTGGCGGACCGCCCCCAGGGCCGAGTCGGAGAGGGCCTCGGCCTCGGTCAACCTTCGCAGGACCAGGACCGCTCCGGCGGCGCCGGCGGCGGCGACGGTCGCCTTGAGCTCGGCCAGGAGCTGGAGGGCGGCGTCCTGCATCTGCTTTCCGGGCGCCGAGGGCTGGACCGGCTTGCCCGCCTTCTCCGAGAGGTAGGTGGTGAAGCGCTCGAGCGCCGAGGCCACCGCCCGGGGGTCGAATCCGGCCAGGAGCCGCTCCAGGGGGGCGGCCGGGGCGGAGAGCAATCTCGGCACCCCGCCCCGGACGAGCCCCGGGTGGAGCGGGGCCACCTCCTCAACCGAGAACACCCCGAGGAGCGCGTCCTCCGGGGCGGCCTGGCGGTAGGGCACCACGTCCAGGAAGAGGAGGAGCGGGTCTGCCCCCTGCTGGGCGGCGCGTACCTCCTCCGGGTCGAGCGGGGGAAAGGCCTCCGGCACGCCGATGAAGAGCAGGGGCAGCGCGGCATCCTCCCAGAACTCGTCCGGCGCCGAGCCGGTGCGCTGGGTGGCGGCGAAGAGGTCGACGAGCAGCTCGGCCAGCCGCGGCGCGGCGGCCACCTGTTCCCCGAGGGGCCGCACCGGGTCGAGCCGGGCGAGGCTTCCGATGAGCTGCTGCTCGAGCTGGGTGCGGGATTCGGCGGCGATGCGGCTCCCCACCCGGCTCAGGGCATCGCGCAGGTCGCGCGACAGGGCGTCGGGGCGCGCCGCCCAGAGCTCGTCCATCCTTCGCCGCTCCAGGCACACGAACTGCAGGAAAGCGGGGTCGAAGAGCCGGGCGTAGTCCTGGGGGCCAAGCCGGAGCGGCGTGCCTCCGGCCGGTGCGAAGCGCGCCTCGCCCAGCGTCCGGCGGACGTCGCGCGCCACGTCGTCGAGGCGGGCGAGCTGGGCGCGGCGCAGGGCGTCGCTGACGCTGGCGAACGGGGAGAGCAGGAGCAGCGCCTGGGGGAAGCCGAGCATCACCCCCTCCGGCGACTCCCGCATCGGGAACCAGAAGGCGCCGTCGGACTCGACCAGCCGCTGGCCGAAGGCCGCCGCCAGCCCCAGCGCCAGGAGCTGGTGCTCCGGCCGATCCGGGAGGTAGGCGCCCCGGAGCAGCTTGATCACCCCCGCCTCCACTTCGGGCCAGGGTGCGACGAGCGGATCCACCGCATGACCCTCCACCTGGGCGAGCGAGGCGGTGAGCTGTTCCAGGGCGGCGTCGAGGTGGGATGGAGGGCGGGCCATGGGTGGGCTCCATAGCGTAGAACAGCAGGCTCGGTGGGCACGGGCTGGGAAGGCCGCAACGGAGCGCAGCCACGGGCCCGGCTCGCCCTGGCCCTGACCGCCACCCTGGCGGGGGGATGCGCCACGGTGGGGCCCCGCTTCGACCCGGCCATCACCGCCTCGTTTGCGCGCACCGACGTGCGAAAGCTGGAGACGGCGTCGCTCGAGCTCTACTACCCGGTCGAGCGGCGCGCCGAGGCGCTCCGCGTCGCCGACCGGCTGGAGACGTGCGTCGCCCACCTGCGCACGCTGGTGCTGGCGCCCGAGCCCCGGCCCAAGCTGGTCGCCTACCTGACCACGGCGCACTTCGACAACGCCTACGTACAGCCGCCCTTCGTCGGGCTCCCGCCGCAGATGGTGCTCGCCAGCCAGATGACGCTGGAGCTGTTCGACCTCTTCGACTTCGGCACCAACGGCATCCCGGACATCGCCTGCCACGAGGCGGTGCACTACGTCCAGTTCCAGCAGACCTACGAGCTGTGGTGGCTGGTCGACCTCATCCTCGGCGACGTCTACGCGCCGAACTTCATGCCCGAGGGCTGGTTCCTGGAGGGGCTGGCCACCTACTACGAGGGGCGGCTGGACCGCCACGTGGGCCGGCCCCACAGCCCGCTCTGGCGGGGCCTGTTCGAGTCCATCGTCGTGCTGCGCGGCGGAGACCTGGAGCCGGGGGACCTGGTGGCCACCAACCGCGAGTTTCTCCCGGTGGGTGCCAACTACCTGGTGGGCGAGTACTTCGTGAAGTGGCTGGCCAAGACCTACGGCGAGGAGAAGCTGTGGGAGGTGGTCGACGTCCAGGGCCACAGCTGGCTCTCGCCGCTGGGCGTCACCCTGCGCTTCAAGGCGGTGTACGGCCTCAGCATCGGGGCCCTGCTCGCCGAGTACGCCAAGGACCTGGCCCGCACCACCGAGCCGCGCCAGCGCCCGGCCGGCCAGCGGGTGATCGATCCCGAGCTCGGCTACTTCGCCCGGGCCGCCTCCTCACCCCAGGGGAGCGTGGCCGCGGTCCTGGTCGGCCTGGATACCGTCGCCGAGCTGCGCATCCGCGCCCCGGACGGGCGCCTCGTGCTCCAGCGTGCCCTGGCGCAGCTCTTGCCCGGCCGTCCCTACATCGGGACCAGTCCCCTGCGCGTGAGCGGGCTCTCCTTCTCCGCCGATGGGCGCCGGCTGTACCTCGTCCTCTCCGACGTCGCCGAGGACGGGACGGACACGCCCCGGCTGCTCGAGCTCGACGCGGCCAGCGGCGGGCTGCTCCGCATCTGGGACGGGCTGGAGGGGCTGGGCGGCGGGCTCACTCCCGACGGCTCCGGCTACCTCTTCGTCCACAGCCGCGGCGACTCGGCCAACCTCTACCGGCTCGACCTGGACTCCGGCCTCCGCACCTCGCTCACCCATTTCACCGGCAACCTCACCCTGGCCGGGCCGGTGGCCGCCCCGGACGGGAGCGCGGTGGCCTACGCCCGGCGGAGCGACGAGGGGTTCGACCTCTGGCTCCTTTTCCCCGACGGAACGACGCGGGCCCTCACCCACGACGGGCGGTTCAACTATGACGCCCGCTGGCTCGACGCCAAGACCCTGGTCGCCCTCCGGGAGGTCGATGGGCGGGCGCAGGTCTCCCGCATCGACGTGCGGACCGGGGCCATCGACGTGGTCACCGATGTCCCCTTCGGGGCCCTGGATCCGTCGCCGTTGCCCGGGGGCCGCCTGGCCCTGGTCAACCGCGAGGGCGTGGGCTGGACGCTGGACGAGGTGTCACTGCCGCCGGCGCCCTCGCCCCTTCCTGCCGCCCGCGGCGAAGAGGCTCCTCCACCGCTGCTGCCGCCGCTCGTTCTCCCCCCACCGCCGGCGGGCACGGTGCTCCTCTCGCACGATGCCCCCGCGCCCGCGCTGGAGGGCTTCCTCGTCCCCACCCTGCGAACGCCTTTCATCCTCTTCACCACCCGCACCACCGCCTCCGGGGACACCGAGGTTCTCCCCGTGGTGGGAGCCTCGGTGCAGGGCAGCGACCGGCTCGGGCAGAACGCGTACGCGGTCAACCTGTTCTACGAGGCGAACGACCCGGGGCCGAGCTTCAGCATCGGCTACGGGAACTACCTGCTCGCCCCCGTCTCCCTGACGCTGGTCGGGGCCCGGGCGGCGGCGCCCGGGGTGGTGGACTACAGCCTCACCTTCACCGCCGAGCGGACCTTCTGGACGACCCCGGTGGCGCTGACCTTCCTCCTCCTCCGGCGGAACGAGGCCGGCGCCCGGGCCGCCGAGGCC
>Ga0187765_10000509_pt1 | contig 14295 bp, 7 predicted proteins | sample 0216_QUI02_MP05__3_FD_133018 | JGI IMG/M metagenome (GOLD analysis project Ga0187765, IMG submission 133018) | Tropical peat soil microbial communities from peatlands in Department of Meta, Colombia - 0216_QUI02_MP05_10_MG | ecosystem: Environmental > Terrestrial > Soil > Wetlands > Peat ...
AGCGGCAACAAGCCGGAATGGATGATTCTGGACGTCATTCCGGTTCTGCCACCCGAATTGCGGCCGCTGGTACCTTTGGACGGCGGGCGGTTTGCCACCTCCGATCTGAACGACTTGTATCGCCGCGTGATCAACCGAAACAACCGGCTGAAGAAACTGATGGAGTTGCACGCGCCCGATGTGATCGTGCGCAACGAAAAGCGCATGTTGCAGGAAGCTGTCGATGCGCTGTTCGACAACGGCCGCCGCGGCCGTGTTCTGCGTGGCACGAACAACCGCCCTCTCAAGTCGCTTTCCGATACTCTCAAGGGCAAGCAGGGGCGCTTCCGCCAGAACCTTTTGGGCAAGCGTGTGGATTACTCGGGTCGCTCGGTCATCGTGGTCGGGCCCGAGCTTAAGTTGCACCAATGTGGTCTGCCCAAGAAAATGGCGCTCGAGCTCTTTAAGCCGTTCATCTATCACCGGTTGGAGGCTGCCGGTCATTGCACCACGATCAAACAGGCCAAGGAACTGGTCGAGGCTCAAGAAGCGACGGTGTGGGACATCCTCGAAGACGTGATTCGCGAGCATCCCGTGCTGCTCAACCGTGCCCCCACGCTTCACCGCCTGGGCATCCAGGCGTTCGAGCCAACACTTGTGGAAGGCAAGGCCATCCGCATCCACCCCCTCGTGTGCACTGCATTCAACGCGGACTTCGACGGCGATCAGATGGCCGTGCACATTCCGCTTTCCCCGGAAGCACAGGTGGAAGCGTCGGTGCTCATGCTCAGCTCACACAACATTCTGTCACCGGCAAACGGCTACCCTCTGGCCGTGCCCACGCAGGATATGGTGCTCGGCATCTACTACATGACCAAGGCGAAACCCAAGGCCAAGGGCGAGGGGCGCGCATTCGGTACCATTGAAGAAGTGATCATGGCTCTCGAAGCGGGCGAAGTGGAGTTGCTCACGCCGATTCGGCTGCGCTACACCGGCGAAGTGATCGATCTCACCAACGCGTATGACGATCAGGACGTATCGCACACCGAACCCGTGCACTTGAACAAGCAGTTCCTGCAGACCACGGTCGGCCGGGTGATCTTCAACGACCATCTGCCGTCGGATATGCCTTTCGTCAATGGTTTGCTGAAGAAAAAGGGCATCCAGGCGCTCGTGCAGTATGGCTATCTGCGCTTTGGGCTGGAAAAGACCGTGCAGATGCTCGACCGGCTCAAGGAGCTCGGCTTCCTCTATGCGACGAAGGCTGGCGTCTCGATCGGCATCAGCGACATGGTCATCCCCGGCGTGAAATTCAAGCTCGTGGACACGGCCGAGCATGAGGTCGTGAAGGTGCAGCAGCAATATCTGGACGGCGCCATCACCAACGGCGAGCGGTACAACAAAGTCATCGCCATCTGGAGTGACGTCACTGAGAAAGTCGCCGATGAAATGTTCAAGGCGCTCGAAGAACAGGACAAGCAGGGCGTGATCAACCCAATCTATGTGATGGCCGATTCCGGCGCGCGGGGATCGAAGCAGCAAATCCGCCAGCTTTCCGGAATGCGCGGATTGATGGCCAAGCCGTCCGGGGAGGTCATCGAGACCCCTATCACCTCGAATTTCCGCGAAGGGCTGACCGTGCTGCAGTACTTCATCTCGACGCACGGCGCTCGGAAAGGTCTCGCCGATACGGCTCTTAAGACCGCCGATTCGGGCTATCTGACCCGACGCTTGGTGGACGTGGCGCAAGACGTGATCATCAATGAGTTCGACTGTGGCACTGGCGACGGAATTTACGTCGAGCCGATTCTGGAAGCCGGTGTCGAGGTCGAGCCGCTGCGCGATCGCGTGGTGGGTCGCGTTTCGCTCGAGAAGATCAAGGACTACGAAGGCAACATCATTGTCGAGATCAACCAGGAGATTACCGAAGAACTGGCCAATGCCATTCAGGCCGCCGGCATCGAGCGCGTGAAGATCCGCTCTGTTCTGACGTGCGAATCTCGCCGCGGCGTGTGCGCGCGCTGTTACGGGCGCAATCTCGCCACGGGCCGCTTTGTCGAGATGGGCGAAGCCGTCGGTGTCATCGCCGCGCAATCCATTGGCGAGCCGGGGACGCAACTCACGATGCGGACGTTCCACATTGGCGGTACCGCCACTCGCGTCACCGAACAATCGAAAGTCGAGGCTCGCAGCAACGGGTTTGTGAAATTCATTGACCTGAAGGCGGTCGAAGGGCGGGGCAAGACCCTGATTGCCATGAATCGCTCCGGCTTGATCGCCGTGGTGGACGAGAAGAACCGCGAGAAGGAACGCCACCACGTTGTGTACGGCGCGCGGCTTCGCGTCGAAGACGGGCAGCCCGTCACGTTGGGCCAGACCATGTGCGAGTGGGATCCCTACACGTTCTCGATCCTCACCGAATCAGGCGGCACGGTTGAGTTCAAAGACCTACAGCCCGGCCTTACGATCGAAGAACAGGTGGACGAAGTGACGGGTCTTTCGCAGCTGGTCGTCACCCTGCCGCCCGGCGATGAAAAGCATCAGCCGACCATCCAAATTCGGGATTCGGCCGGCCGCGTCCGCAAGAAGTACCTGATGCCTTCGCGCGCGCACTTGATGGTCGCCGATGGCGACGACGTCCAGCCCGGCGACGTGCTGGCGAAGATTCCCCGCGAAACGACGAAGACAAAAGACATCACGGGCGGTCTGCCCCGCGTCGTTGAACTGTTCGAAACGCGCAAGCCGCGCGATCCTGCCGTCATCAGTGAAATTGACGGCATCGTGAAATACGGAGAAATCGCCAAAGGCCTGCGGAAAATCTACGTCGAGAGCGAGGATGGAAGGACCGTCAAGGAATACTCCATTCCCCGCGGCGTTCACATCAACGTGCAGGAAGGTGAACATGTCCGTGCCGGTGAGCCGTTGATCGATGGACCCCTCAACCCGCACGACCTGCTCGCGGTGTTGGGAGAGAAGTACACCCAGGCTTACCTAGTGAATTCGATTCAGGAGGTGTACCGCCTGCAGGGCGTCAACATCAATGACAAGCACATCGAGACGATCGTCCGTCAAATGATGCGCTGGGTGAAGGTGGAGGAGGTGGGAGACACGTCATTTTTGCTGGAGGAGCAGATCGACAAGTTCCGCTTCCGCGAGGAAAATGACCGCGTCATCCGAGACGGCGGAAGGCCTGCGACAGGACGACCGCTGCTGCTCGGCATTACGAAAGCATCGCTTTCGACCGACTCCTTTATCTCGGCGGCGAGCTTCCAGGAAACCACGCGTGTCCTCACCGAGGCGGCCATTTCCGGGAAGGTGGATTACCTCCGAGGCTTGAAGGAGAACGTGATTATGGGCCGCCTGATACCGGCGGGTACGGGTCTCGAGCGCTACCGCAATATCCAGCTTCTGACCGAGATTCCGAAGGAGGAGCCGCAGGCCATGGAGCCGGAGCTGACTCCTGAGGAAGCGGCTGCGCTGGATTTCCTGCGCAAGGATACCGACGCCGTCGCAGAAAGCTAGACGTGCCCAGGAAGGAGCCGACGGAGATGCGCCTTGGCGTCTCCGCCAGCTCTGGTGGGTCTGTCTGGATTTGTTCACCGAAGGCCACTTCCCCATTTCCCTGTTAACTAGTGAGCAGTTTGACATCAGCGCCGGTTCTTTGCGCCTCACCACCTGCACGACCGTGTACACTTTGAAGTCATCCGCTACTTGGGCTAGGGGCGGAACCTTCCGCAGGACGAAATGGGGACGGACCTAGCAATGTCCATGGATTCCTCGCAGGAACAGGGCCAGGTGCCCGGCAGGCCGCCGGTTTCGGCAACTCAATTTGAAAAGCTCGTCACGCTGATTACCCGGTCTCAGCACAGCTACCGTGCCCTGATCGACAATCTGGACCAAGCCCTATTCACGCTTTCGCCAAAGGGTGAAGTACAGGTCGCGAACCTTCGCTTGGCCGAGATTCTGGGCGTTTCATTTCCTGATTTGATCGGCCACCCTTTGCACGAGTTTGTTGAATCGCCGAGCTGGGCGGAAATGGAGCGCGCGCTTCCTGCCTTTCTTAAAAACGGCTCCTGGTCCGGTGCAATTGCCGTCCGACTCAAACGGGAGAAGGAATTTCGCCGTTTCCTCTGTTGGTTTCACACCGTATCGGAAAATGGGGAGGTGACGTCGATCACAGGGTGGGCTCGAGACATCTCCGAGCACGCCGAAATCGAAAGGCGCCTTCACGAGGAGCAGGAGTTGCGACGTCGGCTCGTCGCGAATTTCCCCGATTTGATCCTGGTTCTCGATAGCCGCGGACGGTTCACTTTTGTCAGTGAACAGGTAAAACAGATTCTAGGCCGCACCCCGGAGCAGTACCTGGGCGCGGAGATCGGTGCTCGCGCAAATCCGGAAGACCGAGCCAGGCTTGAAAAGATGGTGGAGGACATTCTGAGCGGCCAGGCGAGCCGCGCGCAGCTCGAGTTCACCGCTGCACACCACGACGGCAGCTGGCGCACCCTTCTGGCCACGGCAAGTCCCCTCTTCGATGAGAAGGGGAAAATAACCGGCGTGGTGAGTTCGGCACGCGACATTACTGAGGCCCGCAAAATCGAAAGGCAGCTCCACCAGGAGCAGGAATTCGCACGCAGGCTCATTGAATGCTTTCCCCACCTGGTCATGGTTTTAGACCGCGAAGGCCGATTCACGTTCGTAAGCGAGCGCGTCAAGGACATCCTGGGATTGCCGGCGGAGGCATATGTCGGGAAGGCCATTGGCCAGCGGACCGACCAAGAAAGCCAGACGAAACTGGCCGAAATGTTTCAGAACATGATTTCTGGACGCAAGCGCCAAGAACAGATCGAGATTCGAGCCCAGCACGTCGATGGGACATGGCGATCCATGCAGATCAATGCCAGCCCGCTCTATGACCAAAATGGCGAAATCATTGGCGTGGTTTCCTCGGGTCAGGATGTGACCGAATCAAGACGCATCGAACAACAACTCGTTCAAAAGGAGAAGCTTGCCGCCATGGGGCAGATGATGGTCGGGGCGGCTCACGAGCTCAACAATCCGCTTACGGCCATCTTGGGCGTCGCCGATCTCCTCAAAGAGCGCGCCGCGGAAGATGCCACTCGCCGACAGATCGATCTCGTGCTGAAGCAGGCCCGCCGCGCCGCGACGATTGTCCAGAACTTGCTGACCTTCTCCCGCCCCGTCGCGCTCGGCCGGGCCAGAGTTCTTTTGGGCGATCTCGTCCAGGAGGTGATTGAACACGAACGGACGGCGCTCGATCAGAAAAAGATTCGCGTCACGTTCCAATCGACCGACGGTCTGCCTGCGGTCGAGGGCGACCGAAAACTTCTCAAGGAAGTGTTCGTGAATATCGTCGCCAACGCGGAGCAGGCCATCTCCGCTGTCCGCGACCACGGTGCCCTGTCGGTCAAGCTTTCCGTCGATGGCACCTACCTTCGGGCGTCCTTTACCGACGACGGGGTGGGCATTTCGCCCGAGACGGTCGGCAAGATCTTCGATCCCTTCTTCACAACCAAGCGGCCAGGAGGAAGCAGCGGCCTCGGCTTGGCCATCTGCCTCGCAGTGGTCAAAGAACATGGCGGACGCATCGAAGCCGAATCCGAGTTCGGTTCCGGCGCCACATTTCATATCTTGTTGCCGATTACGCCTGACACGGTTTCCGCGCCCCCTTCTCTGACAAAACCAACTCGAGCGGGCGTCGGCACGCTCAATGGACACAGCGTGGTTCTGATCGATGACGAAGAAAGCATCCGTGAGATCGTGCAAGAAGGGCTTTTGACGCGAGGAATGCAGGTGGAGGCGTTCGCGAGTTCGGAGGCTGCTCTGGCTCACCTTGCGGCGAGCGCGTGCGACATTGTCATTTGTGATTTCAATCTCCCAGGGATGAATGGAGGGCAGCTGTTTGAACGGTTGCGGATTGAGCTGTCCGACAGGATGCCGCGGTTCGTCTTCATGACGGGTGATCTATTCGACCCAGCCGTAGCCGAGCGCTACCGCCAAGCAGGTGCCGCCATTCTACAGAAGCCCTTCCACGTTGCTGCGCTGGCTGATCTGCTCGCCGAAGTTTTGAAATCGCAGCCGGCGCAGGTTGGGTGAGTGCACCCGAAAGCTGCTACTTCGTCCTGGGTGCCGCGGTTGTCTCCGGGCCCGGGTCGACGCCAAAGTCCCAGACGTACAAGCTCATACCTTCTTCATCGAGCGTCTGGGCAAGGGCATATTCACCCGGCGAGAGTGCCTGGCTGAGGGTGAAGCGATAGACGCCTTGGGCCACTGGCCACTTCTGCATCGGAAGGGCATCCCGCGTCTCCTGCTTCTCTCCGAACAGAGCGTCCACATGCTCGATTAACCGGGTATCTCCGTGCGGTTTTACCCGGACGAGCTCCAGGTTTGGTTCGCGGGAATCGGCCGTGCGAAGGTAGAATTCGGGCTGACGAATGTGCAAACGGAATTTCGCGCGAGCCCCCTGAACCGACACGTCCTGACGCGAGGGAATGATGGGTATAGGCACCATCACCTGCTCGAGCACCCTCTCCTTGGAGACCTTGGAACTGGTTTGCGCCTGCGGCAGGGGAACCGCAGAGGTTCCGTCAAAAACGAACAGGTTCACGCCGGGCGGCAGAAACACGCCCGGGGCCACCTCAAGACTCGCGTCGATATCGAGCGGCGCCATGACCCGTTCCCCTTCCTGTGTGTGCACCTTCGCGACGATCGCCGCATCGCGCTGCTTCTCTTCTGCTTCCAGCTTCTTGGTGGCGTCCCAGTCGACGAGATTGCTGGGAACCGATTCCCAAGAACCACTGTCTACGCTGTAATAGCGAACTCGATCGCCTTCTATCCGGTACTCCCGTACCAGCTGGAAACTGCCGTCTTTGAGCACGATCTTCTGGCCACGTGGAGTGACATGGGCGGGGGGTGCATCCGAGGACGGTCCGTTGCCAGCGGGTGCACTCTGTGTTTGCTGAGCATGGAACGGCACTGCCCAAGCCAGGGCGAGCGGCACGAGCAAGGCCCAAAGGCGCAGGCTTCGGGGGACCGACCGGCCCGCCAACGAGCGGTCCTGCGGATTCCGCCTCTGATCATCTCGCACTTTGGACAGTGTGCGGTGCATGGCGCGAAAAGTGCCGGCAAACGCCAGCATACGCCGGTGCGAGGGGAGCTACAACAATGATGCTCGGTTGTGGGTTGAGTGCAGCGACCCCGGAAGCTAGTGCTCGCAGCGGGGATGGAGAACGGCCATGATCATTAGGTCCGAAATTGTGAAGAGCCATTTTCGAACCGCCGAGTCCGCCGCGACGGCCATCGAACCAAGATGCTTTGTCTCCGCCAAACTGCGAAGGTGCTCGGCACAAATCCCGGTCAGATTGATCGCTTCTTGCTCGGTGAAGAACTTCTGGCTTGACTTAACGCGGACCATGGTGTCGCCTCTCGGTTCTTCAGATGCTGACCTCAGCCTAAGCGCTGCCCTGTGCTTCGGCAATAGTCGTTCCGTACCAGGCGCACAGGACCTATCGGACCGCCTCTGCCGAAAACCTTTTTCCGTGCTTTCGCTTCGCCAAAGATTCGCCTCCGTCTCTGACTTCACCAATCCTGGAATGCCGATACCGGAAACCCGTAGTAACGGGAACGGACAAAGAGAGAGGTTCGCTCACCTCTCCAAATCGAAAGCGGCCTGGTAGGCACGGCCGATTCGGAAAAGAGTTGCTTCGCGGAAATGCGGAGCGAAGATCTGCATTCCCACGGGAAGCCCCGCCTTGTTTTTGCCGCAGGGGATGGAGATGCCAGGAACTCCTGCGAGCGAACCGGTCACTGTGTAGATGTCTGCCAGATACATCTCGAGCGGGTCGGAGGTCTTTTCGCCCAGGCGGAACGCAGGAGTTGGCGCGGTGGGCGTGACGATCGCGTCCACTTTTTGGAACGCGTCTGTAAAATCCTGCGTGATGAGCGAGCGAACGCGCTGCGCACGCACGTAGTAGGCATCGTAGTAGCCCGCGGAAAGTACGTAGGTCCCGAGCATGATGCGGCGCTTTACCTCGGGTCCAAAACCACCTTCGCGGGTATTGCGGTACATCTCTATCAGCGTCGATCCGGGGACGCGCAGACCATACCGCACCCCATCGTACCTGGCTAGGTTGGAACTGGCCTCGGCTGTAGCAAGTATGTAGTAGGTTGCGATGGCGTAGTCGGTGTGAGGCATTTGCAGAGCCATTTTCCGACAGCCTAGACGCTCAAGCGAGGCGATCCCCGCGTCGACCTTTTCTTTGACCTCAGGGTCAAGGCCCGGACCGAAATAGTTCTCGGGCACTCCGATCCGTAGGCCTGCGGCCGGTTTTTCTGCTTCCGCACCGTAATCGGGCACCGGGACGGCGGCTGAAGTCGAATCATGGCCATCGTGCCCGGCAATCACGGCGAGGAGAGCTGCGGCATCCGCCGTGTTGGCCGCGAATACTCCGATCTTATCGAGCGAGGAGGCAAAGGCGACCAGACCATAACGCGACACCCGGCCGTAGGTGGGCATCAGTCCCGTGACGCCACAGAACGAAGCGGGCTGTCGGATCGAGCCACCCGTGTCGGTTCCCAGCGCCGCCACCGCAAGGCCGGCTGCCACAGACGCCGCCGATCCACCACTCGAGCCTCCCGGGACACGATCGAGCGCAAGCGGATTGCGTGCCGGTCCGAAGGCTGAGTTTTCGTTCGATCCGCCCATGGCAAACTCATCGCAGTTCGTCTTGCCGAGAAACAGGGCCCCCGCCTGGTCGAGCCGCTCGACGGCGGTCGCATCGTAGGGGGGGACGTAGTTCTTGAGCATTTTCGAGGCGCACGTGGTTCGCAGACCGCGTGTGCTGATCACATCCTTGATCGCGAGGGGCACTCCCGCGAGCGGAGGCAAAGCCTCCGATTTCTCGATGGCTAGGTCGATTCGCTCGGCTTGCGCATAGGCGCGTTCCGTCGAGAGCGTCAGATAGGCATTCAACTCAGGATTACGACTCTTAATGCGCGAGAAGAATTCCGCGACGAGCTCGCGTGCGGAGATCTGTTTGGCTTGGAGTGCCAAGCGTACGCCTGCGACGGTCCATGCGGTGGGGGGCGTCACCGGTCGATCACGCGGGGAACGCGAAAGAAGGGAGGCTGTGCGTCAGGGGCTTGGGCAAGCACGCGTTCGGCCACGTCGCAAACCAGCAAGGTATCCTCGCGAAGCTCCGGATGGCTTTCTTCTGCACCCGGCGTCGCAGCTACATGCAAAACATGCGCCATAGGTTCGACCTTCGAGACATCGAGCTTTTTGAGTTTCTCGACATATGTAAGAATCCGGTCGAGTTGCTCGCGATAAGTGTCGATTTCGGCCGCCGAGAGCCCGAGATGTGCCAGTTCGGCGACCTTTACGACGTCCTCGCGACTAATCTTCATCGAATTATCTTAGTGCAATCGGATGGCAATGCAAGCGAAGTGAGACTGGCGCACTACCTGCGGCGGCGAATGAAAGGAGTGTGCTCGTTGTCGGCCTCGCGTGGCAGCCGAGTCGGTTTATGGGGGACGAATTTCACTTCGCGCACCAGGCGCGCTCCCCAGGCACGATTGATGCGGCCACAGAGCTCAGGGCTCATGGTTTGCAGCGTTTGTTGCCACCCTATACCGTCTGCGGCCAGTTCCAGACAGCCCCCTGTGCACCGCACCGGGCGGGCATGCATCGCTAGCGACCGACCCACGATCGAAGGCCACGCACTTGAAAGCCACGCGAGCGCGGCCTCGGGACGCGCAAGGCGCCGTAGCACCCTGCCCAAGATTTCACCGGCACGTTCCATTTAGACGGGGCATTCTAGCATCCCAGCAGACAACCGCACTCGAAATTCTTGCCTGAGTCGAGATTCTTGCGCTGACAATTTAGGCGTGCGCGATCTTTGGTGCTTACCGTGCACTTTTTTATGCGGCGACATCGTCTAAGGGTTAGCATGTGGCCCTCTCAAGCCAATTCCGCCTTCATATAGCTTATGGCTCGTTGTGAAATAACGACTGAATCGCGACCACTTGCGATAGCTTGAGGCCGTTTATAGGCCCGTTGATGTCAATTTCTTAGGCCTTATCGGGTATTCCGAAATTGGGTTTGTTCTTTTCCGGCTCCTGACGATCTGCAGCCGCATGCCGGCCACGATGGAGGCGGGGTTTGCCAGCGCGAGGCCCTTGGATGTGGCATTCTGTGGCGTTCAACTCCAGAGTAGCGGACTCGCGAGTTAGACCAAGCCCGGAGGAGCTTCATGCCTGCATCCATACTGCCTGAGCTTAAGGGAATCCCGAAATACGACGACTTTGCTCTCTATTTAAATCTCGGTGATAGAACATTGCCTTGGGAGTTCGACGGTTGGAAACCCGAGAGCATGTCCTGGAAGACGAGCTGCTACATTCACGCCGGGTTGTCGGGCTGGCAGATCAATTTCGAGGGTCCTGAAAGTCTGGATTTCTGGGCATCCATCTGTGTCAACAGCTTAAAGAAATTCCCAATCGGAACGATGAAGCATGCAGTGATGTGCACGGACGACGGTTTGATTGCCAGTCATGCCATTCTGCAACGCAATGGCGACGAGGACCTTCGGCTCTTTGCTGCGGGACTGCCCTGGGCCCAATTTCAGGTCGCCCAGACCCGCTTTAAGGTCACGGCGCGGCCCGTGCCAGGGTATATTCACCAAGTTGCGGGCCCTAAGTCATTAGCAACGCTCGAACGCGCCAGTGGCGAGAGCCTACGTGATATCGGTTTCCTCAGCTTTCGTAAGGCGAAGATTAACGCGATGACCGTGGAAGTGGGCCGTCTCGGCATGGCTGGTGGTTTAGCCTACGAGGTTCGAGGGCCTTTGGAAGAAGGATCGCTGGTCTACGACGCGATCTATCGTGCTGGACAGGATTTCGGTATTCAACGGCTCGGATGGCGCGCCTATTTTGTCAATCACATCGAAGGAGGATTTCCGCAGGCGGGCTGGACGTTCTTCACCGCTGCTATTCAGGATGCGAAATTTCGTGAATGGGCTGGCAGGACTGTGAGAGTGACCGGCAGCGTTGAACCTTCCAACATGCGGGCGCGATACCGAACGCCCTGTGAAGTCGGCTGGCAACACGCTGTTCGCTTCGATCATGATTTCCTCGGGCGCAGGGCCCTCGAGCAGGAGATCGCAGATCCTCGCCGGACCGTCGCGACGCTTCGATGGAATCCGGACGACGTAATCGACATCTACGCCTCACTCTTGCGACCGGGCGAGGAATACAAGACCATCGACCTGCCGACCACGCCCTCCTGGTGCGGCGGCTTCTTTGCCCACGCTGATTACATCCTGAAGGACGGTCGGGAGATCGGGTTCTCGTCTGGGACAATCTACAGCTACTATTTCCGCGAGTTGATATCGATGGCCACCATCGATGTGGAGTTTGCCAAGATCGGCACTGAAGTCATCGTTCAGTGGGGCGACCATGGGCGGCGGATCAAGAATGTGCGGGCGACCGTTGAACGCTTTCCCTATCTCTCCGAAGGCCGCAACGACGAGATCGACACGGGTACGTTATAGGCGTTGTCTTGTCCGCACGAATCGCCAATCACGCATACAGAGGGTGATAGAGCCTCCGCTGGACGACCCGCCACGTGCTTGACCGGTACGTGCTTCAAAACAAGTCAGGCATCCAGACCGCAATGGCAAAGCTGGATGCATGGCAGAAGTTTATGGCCGCTGCGAAGTAACTGCTGCACCCTACAGGGACCCGGTGAAGCTTGCCGGGTCTTTTTTCTTTTCATGCTATGCTTATTTTCATGCGGCGATATGGTCTAAGGGTTAGGACGCGACCCTCTCAAGGTCGAAATCCGGGTTCGAATCCCGGTATCGCTACCAACCCCCGCTTGCCCTTTGACCTGCTGCTAGAGAAACCGCAGGACCGCGATCGCGGCAAATGCTGGCTCAAGTTCCCAGCTGCGATCACCCCCTAAGACACTCATATCTCCGCGCCCATTCCGCGATAATCCCTGCGGCCAATGTTCAGTGCAATCCTGGCGGACAGTTGCAGTCAGCGACGGCCAAGAGTATCTTACTGGGCAGATCTCAACTCGATAATGAAAATTGGACTGAATCATCTGCTGCTGAGATTCTGTTGAATTCATAGGGTTACGGGGTCCAAGGAATGAAACCAACCAAGAGAAGAAACAATGGCCAGCCGGCGAAGGCACAGATTTCCCTGCGGGTAAATGGTGAGCCATTTGAGGTGGCGTTTGCCCCGCATAAGACGCTTCTGGAAGTCCTTCGCGAGGACTTGGGGCTTACCGGCACCAAGCATGGCTGCGAGTTGGGGGAATGCGGATGTTGCGCCGTGCTTGTCGATGGTCGTCCGGTACTTTCCTGCCTGGCTTTGGGGGTCGCCTTGGAAGGACATGAAGTCCTCACGATCGAAGGCATGGCAGAGGGCGCGAAGCTCCATCCATTGCAAGAGGCGTTTGCTGAACTCGGGGCTGCCCAGTGCGGATATTGCACACCGGGATTTCTCCTGACGGCAAAAGTGCTGCTGGAGGAAAACCCGCAACCTTCCCGCGAACGGATCAAGAAGGCGCTCTCCGGAAACATTTGCCGCTGCACCGGCTACCTCAAGATATTCGAAGCAGTGGAACTGGCTGCCGCACGGATGGCTGGCAAGCCGGCCGAACCCCGTAAAGAGAGCGTGTATGGGTGGCGCTAACGGAGCCGAACGAAGAGACCTGCGCGTCATAGGAAAGCCCAATCGGAAGGTGGACGCTGCATCGAAGGTTACCGGCCAGACGAAGTATGCCGACGACCTCGTCTTCCCCCGCATGCTTTACACCAAGATTTTGCGCAGCACAGTGCCACACGGCCGCATCCTGAAGCTCGATACGTCCAAGGCGGAACGTTATCCGGGCGTCAAGCTAGTGCTCCTCGGAAAAGACCTGCCGATCCCATACGGGGCTCTGCCCGTCAGCGAAGATGAACACCCACTGGCGATTGGCAAAGTTCGCATGATGGGAGACCCGGTGGCCGCTGTCGCCGCCGTGGATGAAGATGTGGCGACTGAGGCATTGGATTTGATTGACGTCGAGTACGAACTCCTCCCGGCCATCTCCTCGATCCAGGCTGCACTCGATACCCCCGAGCCCCGTATTCATGAATATGGGGAATACGGCAATGTCCATCGGAGACAGGTCTACGAATTCGGCGACGTGGAAGTAGGCTTTGCCGAGGCCGACTTTATCCGGGAAGACATCACTTTTTACGAGGGCAGCACCCATCTTGCGTTGGAGCAGCACGCCAGTGTGGCCCAGTTCGGTCACGACGGCAAGCTCACGCTTTGGACTTGCACTCAGGACCCGCACTACCTGCACCGGTCGCTCGCCAAAGTGCTGGGGCTACTGCAAAATCATGTCCGCGTCATCGCCACCACGAACGGAGGCGGCTTCGGGGGAAAGTGCGACCCCTTTGCGCATGAAATTATCGTTTCGAAACTGGCGATGATGACGGGACGCCCCGTCAAGATCTGCCTCACGCGCGAGGAGGTCTTCTATTGCCATCGCGGTCGGCATCCTGTTCTCATGTCCACCAAGACCGGGTTCAAGAAGGATGGCAGCATCACGGCCATGCACCATCGCACGTTCTTGGACGGCGGGGCCTACGGAGGCCACGGCGTGGCCAGCACGTTCTACACCGGGGTGCTGCAACCGACGACCTATCAGATCAAGCGCTACAAGTTTGAAGCCGTTCGAGTGTTCACCAACAAAGCACCTTGCGGCCCGAAACGGGGACACGGGACTCCTCAGCCACGCTTCGCCCAGGAAGTTCAAATGGACAAGATCGCGGAGCAATTGGGGCTCGATCCGGCCGAGATGCGCAAGAAGCACCTGGTCCCGCCCAATTCGCTGACGGTGAATTGGCTTCGCATCGGCACTATGGGCTTGGGCAAGTGCATTGCTAAGGTCGTGGAAGGCTCCAACTGGAAGGAACGCTTCCGCAAACTTCCCTACGGAAAGGGTATCGGGTTGGCGTGCAGCGGCTACATGACCGGGGCGGGCACTCCCATCTACTGGAACAGCATGCCTCACTCCGGCGTGCAGTTGAAACTGGATCGCAGCGGGGGCGTGACTGTCTTTTGCGGTTCAACAGAGATCGGTCAGGGCTCCGATTCGATTTTGGCTTATATCGTCGCCGAGGTGCTCGGGATCGATCCGTTTGACATTCGGGTTGTCACGGCCGATACCGATCTTACTCCGGTCGACCTCGGCAGTTACTCCAGCCGGGTCACCCTTATGACCGGCAACGCTGCCATCCA